>WNGB01004485.1_pt1 | contig 28553 bp, 27 predicted proteins | sample 5400681 | NCBI WGS metagenome assembly WNGB01 (sample SAMN13153367, study PRJNA577476) | soil metagenome | isolation source: 115 cm soil or saprolite under grassland replicate 2 | place: USA:California | collected 2016-06-15
GGCAGCTATTCGTGTTCGCATTTGTGCGAGATCGTGCACGCCGAAACGGCCGAAGTCCTCGGCACGTTCGCCGAGGATTTCTATGCTGGCGCACCGGCCGTGACGTCCAATCGCTTCGGTGCGGGTCGCGCCTACTACGTCGCCACGCAAGCTGACGCTGCGTTCCTGGACGCTTTCGTTGGCGGACTACTCGAGGAGCACGGCATCACCGCCCCCCTGGCCGCGCCACCTGGCGTCGAAGTCGCTACTCGCGGCGCGTGCACCTTCGTCCTCAACCACACTTCGGAAGTGGCCCACGTCGAGCTGCCGCACCAGTACCGCGACCTGCTGCGCGGTATGGAGGTGACCGGCACCCTGGCACTGGCGCCACGGGACGTTCGTATCTTGACAGCTGTGGGGTAAATCACCACCGGGCTGTGAACGGCCTCACAGCCGGTGGGGCGGGTGCCGGCATACGGTTGCATCCATGAGGACCGCCGCGGCTGTAGCAGTCGGCTCGTCACCGCTGCTGACCTTTGGCGCCCTGCAGTTGCTCGGCACGTCGCAGGCGCCACAGTGGTCGGCCATTTCGGACGACTTTCTGAATCCGCGCTTCTGGTTCACGCTCCTGGTGCTGCTGGTCAGCGGCGCCTTCGGCGGTGTGAGCTACGAGCTGCTTCGGCGTGGCGGGGCCATCGAGCTGCCGCATCGCGTGCGCCCCGAACGCGGTGGCCGCGCGTTCCACCACGCGCCGCAAGACAGTTTGATCGCGCTGGGCATCGTCGGCCGCGCCATCGTCGGCGCCTCGGCCGCCGCGGCCGTGCTGATGGTTGTCGCACCCAGCACTGCGCAGTCCGCGATTGCGCTCGGGGTCACCTCTGGGGCGGCTGCCCCTGCGCTGATCCGGCTGATGCGCAAGCAGCTGCTGTTCGCAGCAGATGCGCTGTCGCGGCTGAACGAACAAACCCGACCCGAAGCACGCTCCGAAGAGCGTCCCGCCCCACTTCGCGTCCCCGCCAGCGCCATCGCCAGTTGACCTCGCGGCCACAGCGGTGACACGCTGTCGCGATGGCTGTCGAGCGGCCGCCAGGCGAGATTCTGAAGTCGAACGTCGATACGACCGAGGCGCCGTCGGCTGCGGCTCCTCACCGTCGCCGCTTCGGCCTGTTCGTGCCGCTGCTGCTTGTCGCGATCGCCGCGGTCGTGGGCGTGGCGGTGGTGTTCATCGGGTTTCCCGCGGAGCCCGCGCGGCGACCACTAGCGCAAGCGCAGCCTACGGCAAGCCCGTTTGCGCCCGCCGCGGCCAAACCGGTTGCTGCACCTGGCCCGCTGCCCGCGGTGCGCGGCATCTCGTGTGACGCGCTCGAGTCGACGCTGTTCCACATCCACGTGCACCTGGCAATCTTCGTCAACAGCCAGGAGCAGCAGGTGCCATATGGCGTCGGCGTCGGGCAGCCCTGGCAGGTCGGCGACAGCCCGGTCGGCCCATTTGTCGAGGATGGTTCGTGCTTCTACTGGCTGCACACGCACACTCAGGATGGCGTCGTCCACATCGAATCGCCGATCCGCCGCACGTTCACGCTGGGTGACTTCTTCGCGATCTGGCAGCAGCCGCTGAGCGGCTCGCAGGTCGGCCCGGCGCAGGGCGCCGTGATCGCGTATCTCAACGGCGCCCGCGTCACCACCAATCCGAGCGACATCCCGCTGACGTCGCATGCGTTGATCCAGCTGGATGTGGGCGCCGATGTGCCGCCATATCCCTTCGACTTCTCGCCGCGCGAGTAAATGGCCACCGACGTTCAGGCCATTCTGAGCCGCGCGAGCAGCGCCGATCTGCGCATGGTGCGGTTTCTGTACTGCGACCACGCCAACATCATTCGCGGCAAGGCCGCCCACGCCTCAGCTCTGGAAGACTTCCTCTCGAGTGGCATCGGTCTCACCGTCGCCATGCAGGGCTTTTGCCTGACCGAGCACCTGGCGCCGACCACGCACCTCGGCCCGGTCGGCGAGATCCGCCTCGTGCCTGCTCTGGAAACCTTCTCGGTCCTGCCGTATCGCCCGCGCGAAGCGCGCGTGTTGTGCGACATGCACACGCTCGATGGCCAGCCCTGGGAGCTGTGCCCGCGGACCTTTCTGAAAGGCATCACCGACCGCGCGGCGCAGCAGGGCTTGTCGGTGCAGGCCGCGTTCGAGTTTGAGTTCTATCTCGCGCGGCAGCTCGACGACGGGACGTTCGCACCCGCCGACGACAGCCTGTGCTTCGCATCCGATGGCATGGATCGCCAGGCCGATGTCATCGGCGACATCCTCGATGCCCTCGATCAGCAGCACCTCGAGCCGCGCCAGTACTATCCCGAGCTCGGCCCCTCGCAACAGGAGCTGAGCATCAACCATGCGCCGCTGCTCGCTGCGGCCGATCGGCAGATCGCGGTGCGCGAGACGGTGCGGGCGGTTGCCTTGCAGCACGGTCTGGTGGCGTCGTTCGCGCCCAAGCCGTTCGTCGATCAGGCGGGCAACGGCTGCCACGTGCACCTGAGCATGTGGCGCGGTGATCGCAATGCGTTCTACGACTCGGCTGGTGAGCTGGGGTTGTCGCAGATTGGGCGTGGGTTCGTCGCGGGTGTGCTCGAGCACCTGCCGGGGCTGCTCGCGATCACGTGCCCCAGCGTCAACTCGTATCGTCGGCTGGCGCCGAACATGTGGAGCTCGGCATATACCGCCTGGGGCCCGGACAATCGCGAGGCAGCAGTGCGCGTGGCATCGCCGTTCCAGGGCCGTGTCGAGGCCACGACCAACGTCGAGATCAAGGCTGTCGACGGCAGCGCCAATCCGTACCTGGCATTGGGCGCGATCGTCGCGGCTGGGCTGGATGGCATCGAGCGCGGACTCGATCCCGGCGAGCCACTGGCGTCGAACCCGCACGATCTGAGCGATTCCGAACGGACGCGGCGGCGGATCCGCCGCTATCCCGCGACGTTGCGGGAGGCGGTCGGCGAGCTGGAGCACGATGAGGTCCTGCGAGCCGCGTTGGGCGGGGAACGCGCGCACGAATTCATCGGCATTCGCCGCGCCGAGTGGGAGGACCTGGGCAGCGCGCCGCCGCAGCAGGAGATCGCGGCTCACTTTCGGCGCTACTAGTCAGCGTGCCGTTTGAGGACATCGCGCTCTTCGACAATCACGCCCATCCGTGGCTGCATGTTGCTGACGAGCCGTTCGCACGCTACTTCGGCGAGGCCCCGTTCGCTCAGCCCGACTCGCTCTTCTACCGTTCGGCGCTGCGCGACCTTGCCGCTTTCCTGGGCTGTGACGTCGCCGAAGTGGAGACCGCCCGCCAGACGTCCGACTACGCGCGCCGCCTGGTGCGCGACGCCAACATCTCGAACGTGCTCCTCGATGATGGCTACCCGCGCGCGGGTGCGTACTCGGTTGCCGAGTGCGCCGCGCAGGGCGGCTTCGCGGCGCACCGCGTGCTGCGGCTCGAACGGGTCGTCGAAGACCTGCTTTTGGAGTGCGACTCCCTGGCACAACTAGAGGCGGCGCTGCTGCGCCAGCTCGAAGCGGCCCGCCCGGGTATCGTCGCGCTGAAGTCGATCATCGCCTACCGCGCCGGCCTGGCGATCGACCCACCAGATCGCGCGGCAGCCGAGACTGGCCTGAAACCTGGCAGGCTCACCCACAAGCCCCTGCTCGACTACCTGTTCCACGTCGCCGCGCGCTTCGCCGCCGATACTGCCCTTCCGCTGCACCTGCACAGCGGCTTCGGCGATCGCGATCTCGATCTGCGGCTGGCCAATCCGTTGCACCTGCGACCGCTGTTCGAAGCGGGCTTGATCGGCACCCACACGCCGCTGGTGCTCCTGCACACCAGTTACCCGTACGTGCGTGAAGCCGCCTACCTGGCTAGCGTGTACCCGCGGGTCTACGTGGACCTGTCAGAAGCCAGCCCCCTGTTGGCAGGCGGCGGGTTAACGCACGTGCTGGAAGAGCTGCTCGCGCTGGCGCCCGTTACGCGACTGCTGTACGGCTCAGACGCGTGGGGCATCCCCGACTGGCTGTGGCTCGCCGCCCGCGCCACCCGCCGTGCCCTGGCCGAAGCCCTGGCCTGGCTGCCCGAGTCTGAGTCCACCTGGACCGCCGAGCGAATCCTTCGTGACAACGCCGCCGAGCTCTACCAGCCGTTCAGGTGATGCCGAGAATGCGCGCCAGGTTGCCGCCCAGCACCAACGCCTCGGCCTCGGCGCCCAGTTTCTGGCGGCGGATCGCTTCGACCGCGAGATCGGAATAGCAGTTGGGCCAGTTCGAACCGTAAACGACGCGTTCGGGCCCCAGCTCGCGCACGGCGCGCTCGATCACCGTGGGCTCGAAGGCGGCGATCGTCGTGCCAAGGTACAGGTTGGGATTGTCGCGGGCGGCCTCGATCGCGTCGGAGGTCCACTCGCGGTAGCCCATGTGATCCATCAACACGGTCACCTCCGGAAAGCGACGCGCCAGGGCGCCGATCGCCAGCGGGTGACTGATCTCGCTTCCGGAGTGGATGTTTACGACCAGCCCGAGCTCCTGCGCGACCCGCATGAGCGTCTGCGCGAGCGGACCGGTGAGGTGGACCTGATAGATCGCGGGCATGATCTTGAGCACGCGCATGCCCCACTCGCTGGAGGAGCGACGGATCTCTTCGAGCGCCGCCTGACCGTGATTCGGGTTGACCTGGCAGCACAGGATCGCGCGGCGCTGTCCTGACGCGGTCTCGAACAGGGCGTGGTTATCGGGCTTCGGCGTCGGGCTGGGCATGACGACCGCGTACTCGACGCCCGCCGCGTCCTCGTTGGCGAACAATTCGGCCAGCGCCTGCTCGCGCTCAGGCGCCGGCGCATTGGTGTTCAGGTAGACCTCGAAGTCCATCGTGGGCAGGGCCATGCGCCCAGGTTATGCGCGCAGGCGCGCTTCAAGGCGCGACAAGCGTAAGCTCATCAGTCTGTGAGCGCCTCAGCAACCGCGGCCATCGCCGAATTCGCCTGCCGGCACGACCTCAGCGGCGCGCCAGACGAGCTACTGCAGCGCGCCACGCGCGCATTCGTGGACACGATCGGCGTCATCTGTGCCGGCGGCGGCGAGGACTGCTTCACGATCCTTGCACAGACGCTCGAGTCGAGCCGCGGCGACTCGACGGTGCTGACGACGTCTGAGCGCACCAGTGCCGCTCACGCGGCGCTGCTCAATGGCACGGCCGGCCACGCACTCGACTACGACGACGTCGCCGAGCAGATCATCGGTCACCCGAGCATCGTCCTGGTCTCCGCGCTGCTGGCGCTGGCCGAGTCCAACGGCTCCTCTGGCCGCGAGCTGCTCGAGGCGTACGCGGTCGGGTTCGAGGTCGGCTGCGCGATCGCCCGTGGGCTGCCCGCCGAGCCGCACTACCGCGCCGGCTGGCACGCTACGTCCACGATTGGCGTGCTCGCGGCCACCGCCGCGGGCGGTCGGCTGTTGCGGCTCGATCCCGACAGAATGCGCAACGCACTGGGCATCGCCGCCTCGATGGCCAGTGGCAGTCGACAGAACTTCGGCACGATGACGAAGCCGCTGCACGCGGGGCTTGCCGCGCGCGACGCGGTCATTGCCGCGCAGCTGGCTGGCAATGGCTTCACTGCTGACCCCGATCAGCTCGAGGCGCCGCAAGGCTACTTCGCCATGTACGGCCACGAGCCTCAGCCGGCTGCCGTCGTCGCCGCGCTCCAGCAACCGAGCGTTCTCCTGGACAAGGGCTTGAGCGTGAAGAAATATCCGTGCTGCTACGAGACGCACCGCATGGCAGACGCCGCCCTTTCCGTAAAGGTGTCTGCCGAAAACGTCCGCTCGGTAAAGGTGACGGTGCAGCCGCAAGGCCAGCGCGCGATCATCCACCACCGGCCCACCTCGGGTCTGCAGGGCAAGTTCAGCGGCGAGTACGTCGTGTCAGCGTGCTTGCTCGATGGTCGCGTGGGGCTCGCGAGCTTTACCGACCAGGCGGTCCTTCGCCCGGAGGCGCAAGACCTGTTGCGGCGCGTCACTATCGAGGACTCGCCGCGGCCGCCATTCGGCCCGCCTGCGTTCGACCTCGGCTACGCGACCGTCGAGGTCACCCTGGCCGATGACTCGAAGCTCAACGAGAGGTGCGATGCCGCCCGTGGCGATGCCCGCGCGCCGCTCAGCGACGCCGAGCTGGACACGAAGTTTCGCGATTGCATCGCCTTCGGTGGCAGCCAGTGGGACGCCGACGAGCTGCTGCGCGCGCTGTGGAACCTGCGCACCAGTGCACGAGTCGCAGACGTGCTCAGGCAGCCGGCCGCCAGCCGTCGCTAGCCACATCGGGACGCTGCGTTAGCTGTCTCGGGCGAGGCAGTCGGCGCAGCGGCCAGCAAATTCGAGCATGTGCGTGTCGACCTGGAACTTCAGACGCGTCGCCAGCTTCTGAATCTCGGACTCGATCACCCGCGCGTCCACCGGTACGACCGCGCTGCAGGCGCTGCACAGGAAGTGGTGATGGTGACCGTCGTCGCACACCGTGAACGCGTGGCAGGTTCCGAGGTGCACCCGCGTAAGCACTCCCAGCCGCTCCAGGACGTCGAGCGCCCGGTACACGGTCGCGCGGCCGATGCCGTGCGGCCGCAGCTCGTCGACAAGCGCTTCAGGCGTAAACGACCCGGGCTTGTGGGCGATCGCGTTAACCACCAGCTCGCGGCGGCCGGTGAGCCGTAAGCCCTCCTCGTCCAGACGGCGCAGCATCCACTCCGCCCGCGACAGATTGCCTCCGCGGCGCGTCGCGCCCGCCGCCACCTTGCTCACGCCGTCTCACCTTAACACAGTTTCTGAGACGCGCTGGCAGGCTTTTTCGCATTGCCGCTGATACGATCGCTACCGCGTGGTGCCGGCAGCGGTCCTGTCCTGCGGTGTTGCGCTGGCGCTGCTGCTGCTCTGGCAGGCCCCTGCGGTGGGCGCCACCTACCGCAAACAGTCGAGACCTGTCGGCGAGCGCGTCGACGACTTGCTGCGCCAGATGACTCTGCCCGAGAAGGTAGGTCAAATGGACCAGATCCTGGTCACACACGTCACGGCCCGCGCCAGCAGTCAGGCCTGTCCGAGTTGCTTCGGCGACGCCGATCCCGCCGCTTTGCAGACCGTCCTCATCGACAACTTCACCGGCTCGTTGCTGGCTGGCGGTACGGACATGCCGCACGACACCACACATTCGGGTGGCCTTGGCAACACCGGTCGCGACTGGGCCAACACGTACAACGCGATCCAGGCATTCGCGATCCAGCGCTCGCGGCTCCACATTCCGGTGCTCTTCGGAGTGGATGCCGTGCACGGCTTCGGTCACCCGTTCGAGGCGCCGCTGTTTCCACATCAGATCCGCTGGCCGTAACCCCCGGCGATGTGGACAGCACGGCCGCGCCCCGCGTTCAGCCCGGCCCCTACATGTTGGAAATCCCCAACCAGGTCAGGCCAAGCACGTTGTTCCCGCCCAACGGCGCGCTGACCGCCGTCTTCCTCGTGAATTGACCCGTACCCGGCAACCCGCACGGCCGTGCCGGCCGAGTGGGCCCAACATCACGAAGTTGCATCGAATCGTTGCTCGACCGTTGAACTCTGGCATGGTTCGTGCACCCCGACCGGCCCAACCACATGGCCCTTGTGGTGAGCCGTGCTCTGCCAACCGCGCGCTCCGATCGTCGTGAACGGCACGTCCTGATAGTCGAGGACGAGTCGACGATTCGTGGCATGCTTGCCGATGTCCTGGGCGATGCCGGCTACGCCGTCCTCGAGGCGGCCGACGGTCTCGAAGCCCTGCGCCAGCTACGTGCTTCCAGGCCAGACCTGATCGTCCTGGATCTGATGATGCCGGGCATGAGCGGCTGGCAGTTCCTGGAACGCTCCCGCAAACGGCTCGAGCGCTTGAACATTCCCGTGGTGATCCTGTCGGCCATCGCGGGCAAGGGCGACTATCCGACAACACTCGGCGTGGCCGCCTGGCTCACCAAGCCCATTGATGTCGACAAGCTCGTCGCGGCGGTCGAGTCGATGGTCGGCCCGGCACGCCCGGTGGGCCGCCCGCCGACACCGTTGCCACCGCAGATTCTCATCGTCGAGGACGAGTCGACCATCCGCGAGGTCATCGCCGAACACCTCGCCGACGAAGGCTTTCAGCCCAGTGTGGCCGAGACTATCGCCGAGGTCGAGCAAATCGTTGCGCGAGAACCGCCAGCCCTCATCCTCCTGGACCTCATGCTGCCTGGCACGAGCGGCTTCACCTTCCTGCGCCATCGTCTGGAGAGTCCTGCGCTGGCCGCGATCCCGGTCGTGGTGCTGTCGGCGGCGCCATCCGACAGGCTGGTCGAAGCCAAGGAGTTGGGCGCGGACGCCTTCCTCAGCAAGCCGTTCGACATCGATGCGTTAACAGCGTTGGTGCGTAGCTTCGTCCGCTAGCGGCACGAAATCGGTTGCGCCGCGACGAAAACAGACAGTAGCGTTGGAGTCTGCTTTATGCGCGAACGCTGGTCGACGCTGCTGTGGCTCCTCGCCGTTGCGATGCTGCTGGCCGCTGCTGTCCTCGTGGCCACGATGCTGCTGGTCGGCATGCCGCAGGAGCTCGCGCTCGTCGCGCTGGCGCTCGTCCTGGCCGCGGTTGCGTGCTGGCGCGGCGGCGTGGCCATGCGCAAGCTCATGCGAGACTCAGCTGCCTGGACGGAGGCGGCAGCGGTCCGCTCGCTGCTCGACCGCCGCGAGACTCTGTGGTCAGCCTTGCCCGCGCCCGCGGCTGCCTGGGACGCCGATGGCCAGCTCCTGTTTGCCACCGCGGCCTGGCGGCGACTCGGCGCCTCGGTCGAGACTCCGCCGACGCAGCCTGAGCTCTCGATAGGTAGCCCGCAACGGCTCTTCGTCGTCGAAGCGGAAGAGCAGTCAGGTACGCGGGTGGTGTTCTTGCGCGAGGTCACCCGCGAGCGCCAGGCGCTGCAAGCCAAAGATGAGCTGCTGGCGCTGCTCGGGCACGAGCTGCGCACGCCGCTGTCGTCGATCAAGGGCTACGGCCAGCTCATGGCGCGTCAGTTGGCCACGGTCCAGGAGCAGGTGCAGCGGCTCGATGCGTTGATCGCCGATGTCCTCGACAGTGCCCATACCGAGGCCGGGCCGCTGCCCTTGCGGCGAGAGCCACTGTCGGTGAGTGACCTGGTGCGCTCCGCGTGCGAGCGGTTCGTCGCTGCTCAGCCGGGACGCACCGTCCAGACGTCCGTGGTGGCGACCGCGGTCATCGAGGGCGACGCCGACCGACTCAGCCAGGTGCTCGACAACATCCTGTCGAACGCCGCCAAGTATTCCCCGCCCGACGCTCCGATCGAGGTACGCACCTACATCGATCCCGGGGTCGCGGAACACGTCCGTATTGCGATTACCGACCAGGGCGCGGGAATCGCGGCCGAGCACCTCCCCCGTCTGTTCGATCGCTTTTATCGGGTGCCCGCCGATGGCGCACCTTCGCCTGCTGGCTTCGGGCTGGGGCTGTCGATCGTGCGCGACCTGGTCGAGGCGCACGGGGGTCGGGTCGAGGTCTACTCCGCTGGCCGTGGCAAAGGCAGCACGTTCACGGTGGTGCTGCCCGTCGCGTTGCCGCTAGCCGATGCGGCCGCCGAGTCGCCCACCACGCTCGCGTCCGCCTGAGCCCAGCTCGTCAAGACCGCCGCCACATCGCGAAGCGCTACGTGTACCGCGGTTTGACCTGGATGTGGATGTACGCGATCAGCAGGGTGATCAGTAAGCCGAGGATTGAGGCCGTGAGCAGGTCTTGCAGCAGGTACACCGCCAGCCCCGCGGACACCAGCCACCAGCCGGTCAGCTTCCGCTGCAGCATGAAGTAGCCGCCGATGATGTCCAGCACCGTGAGCGCCAGCGCGAAGAAGACTTCCTCAACGAGCGAAGCCCCGTAGCGGTAACCGCTGACCGCCATGATGAACGGCGAGACCAGCGCCGCCAGTCCCAACAGTCCCAGGAGCGCGAGTGCGGCGAAGGCGCCAACGATGATCGACACCCACGGCGCATAGCGCACGTAGCCGTCGAGGATGTTCGGCGGTGCCGCGGGTACCTGGACGCGCAGGCGCTCGGCGTAGATATCCAACTGGCTGAGCGCGCTGGGACCAGCGCGCGGTGGCTCTTCCACAGATGTTACCCCTCTCTCCGACTCCACTCGAGGCCCCCGTCAGAGAAGCTAGATGCCCCAGCATATCGCCGCAGAAGTTAACCGCGCGTCAACCAACGGTTTCGGCGCGGTTTTCGTCCCGTCGTCGTCCAACGCTGAACAGCAGCACGTACAACGCGACCCCGGCAAGCGGACCGATCAGCAGCCGCACGGTCTGCGGCAGGTCGCTGGGCGAGACGAACCCTTCCAGCAGCCCGGCGACCACCAGCACGGGCGCGGCGCCACCGACCAGCTCGACCGCGCGCCGCGCGGACCGCGCCAGTGCATCGCGCCGCCGCTGCAGGCCTGGTCGGAGCAGCGCATCGCCCAGCATCAGTCCAGCGCCACCGGCGATGACGATGCACGAGAGCTCCAGGTAGCCGTGGGGTGAGATGAACGCCAACAGCAGCGGCGCCACGCCGTAGTACTGCGCCGCGCCGAGCACACCACCCAGGACCAGCCCGTTGGCGATCAGGACATACACCGTGCCCAGTCCGAAGAGCACCCCGCCCGCGAAGGCCAGCAACGCCACGCGAATGTTGTTGGTGAAGATCACCGTGGCCATAGCCGGACGGAGTTGTGGCTCGATGTCGGTCCACGTCTGGCCGCCCGACATCACCTGTCGCAAACGTTCGGGCACCAGCGCCTCACGGAACGTCGGGTCGAGCCACGCACCCGCGAACGCCACCAGCGCTGGCACGAACAGGAGCGCCGCCGAGGCCAGCAGGTATACGCCAGCCTGGCGGAAGCGCCGCGCAAAGTTCGTCCAGAAGAACGCGCCGAATCGGCGCCACGACGGTGGTGGCGAGCGGTACAGCCGCAGGTGCGCTCGGGCTGCCACCGCGTTCAGCGAGTGCGTCAGCTGATCGTTTGGAAAGTCGCGTTGGGCGATGGCCAGGTCGGAGACTACCTGTCGATAGGCTCGACCGAGCGCCTCGACGTCCTGCGCCGTGAACGACCGCAGCCCGGTGCCCTCACTGCGCCGCAGCAGTTCCTCGAGCTGCGTCCAGGTCGCGCGGCGACTGGCGCTAAAGTGACTCAGAGATGGCATCGACTGACTTCCAGGTGCTCACGCCCGAGCGGGTCAGTTTGCAGTATGACATTGCCGGTATCGGCTCCCGCGGCGCCGCGGTGGCCGTCGACAGTTTGATCCAGAGTGCAGTCGGCGCCATTGCGATCATCGCGGTCTCGAGCACGTTCACTACGGCCGCGAGCGCCATCGGCCGCGGCGGCGGGCTCGCACTGGCGATCGTGACTGCTGCGATTGCGCTCACGGTGTTCGCCGTGAGCGTCGGTTACTTCATCGTGTTCGAGATCATCTGGAGCGGCCAGACGCCAGGGAAGCGACTGCTCGGGGTGCGGGTCATCCGCGAGAACGGGTATCCGCTGCGACCGATCGACGCCACGATTCGAAATGTCGTTCGGCTGGTCGATGGCCTGCCGATTGGCTACGCGGTCGGGGTGCTGGTGATGCTCTTCAATGGGCGGGCGCGGCGGCTGGGCGACTTTGCCGCGGGCACGATCGTGGTGCGCGAAGGGCCGCGCGGCGCTTTGTCGCTCGCTGACCTGGCTGTCGCGGCGACTGACCTGGAGCGCGGGCCCCGCTTGAGTCCCGAGGATGCCACCCTGGTACGCGACTTCCTCGTACGCCGCCCGACGATGAACCCGTCGGCGCGGGCCGCATTGGCCGCGCGGCTGGCGAGTGCGCTGAGCGCGCGCTACGGCCTGGCGCTGGAGACCGATCCCGAACCCTTCTTGGAACGCCTGGGCGCCTGAGCGTCTTTGGTCGTTTTGAACCTGGCTGCTAGACGGCGAAGGGTGTTGGCATTGCGGATGGTGTGTTCGCGGCGCAGGATCTTTTGCAGCTCGCTGCCCACTGAGGAGAAGTGGAAGATGCGCGGCTGCCAGTAGATCTCGCGGCCGTGCACCTTTACCAGGTCCGCATCACTGCTGAGCTGCTCGATGCGCTCTCTTGTCTGCCTGTCTGGCGCCTGCCGAAGCAGGACAACGTAGCTGGTGCCGTCATCGCCGAACGGGTCGTGCTCCGCGATGGCCTTGATCTCTGACTCATCGCGGATAAAGGTGCCCACCGCATAGCCGAGGCACTGCTCGAGGTGCTGTTCGATCCGTCCTTCCAGCTCGTCTGCCGGCTCATGCGCTTCGAAGATGACGTTCCCGCTCGCGATGAACGTGGAGACCTGGGAAAACCCCAGCGGCTCAAAGTACTGCCGCAATTCCTCCATCTTGACCTGATGCTTCCCCACATTGATGGCCCGCAAAAAAGCGACATACCGCCGCATCAAGCCCCCGCCCGCGCCCGCGCTGCCATCACGCCGCAAGCTCGCGCCTCCGCTCACGGCCTTGTCGCGCCTCCACTCACGGCCCCACCGCAGTCGGCGTTGTCGCACGCCCGCTCATGCGCCACCCTCGTACCCCTCCGCGTCGCAAGCCTGCGCGGAGCGCCCGCCGCTGCACGCCGCCCGCTCGCGTGTCCGCTCATGCGCCCACCGCCGTTCCGCTCGCGCCTGCCCGTGCCCCGCGTTGGCGCGACTGCGCGGACTGCCCTGCCTCTTGCCGTCCCGAGCCTGCGCGGAGCCCCCGCCGCTGTGCCAATGGTTGACTGCTCGCGCCGGCTGCCCATGCGTCTCACCGCCGCGCGTCAAGGGCACCCCGCGCCTCCTCTCACCCTCCCATTCTCCTCCCCTGGGGGTTCGGGGGGTTTACCGCCGATTTCAACTTGGGGGCCGAGCGAAGCGATGGCTAGTGTCCCCTAGCCCTTGAGGCCGGTGAACGCGATACCCCGCACCAGCAGCCGCTGGCCAATCCCAAACACGATGATCACCGGCAACGTGGCGACAACGGTAGCAGCCATCAATTGGTCCCACTGCGTCGAGTACTGCTGCACGAACACCGTCAGCCCTAGCTGAATCGTCCGCATGTCATCAGTATTGGTGATCAGCAGCGGCCACAGAAATGCATTCCAGCCCGCCTGAAAGCTAAAGATCGAAAGTGTCGCGATGGCGGGCATAGCCAGCGGCAGCATGATCTGCCAGAAGATCCGGAATTCGCTCGCGCCGTCGATCCGCGCGGCATCCTCGAGCTCGACCGGCAGCGTCTGGAAGAACTGCCGCAGCATGAAGATGCCGAAGGCGCCGACGGCGCCCGGCACGATCAGTCCCCAGTAGGAGTTGATCCAGCCGATTCCGCCCTGGCCCAGGAAGTCGTTGCCGCCGAACAGCGGAATGTGGCGGATGATCACGAACAGCGGGATGATCGTGACCTGGTACGGCACCATCAGCGTCGCCAGCACCAGCAGGAAGAGCACTTTGTTGCCGGGAAAGCGCAGCCGAGCAAACGCGTAGCCAGCCAATGCTGACAGGATCACATTGGTGACCATATTCGCGGCGCCCAGCAACAGGCTGTTCATGGCGTAACGGCCGAAATTGCCCGCGCTCATCGCTTTCACGTAGGTGTCCCACTGCGGCTGCGACGGAATCCACGTCGGCGGCACGGTGAACAGCTCGTACGGCGGCTTCAGGCTGGTGCTCAGCATCCACACAAACGGCAAAATCATCGCCGCCGCGCCCAGCACCAAAACGACATGCGACACCACCCGCGCCGGCCGGATGCCCGCCGCGCCGTCCCGCGGCCGCGCACGCAAGACCGCCACCGCGCTCACTGGTACGCCACCTCGCCGCGGATCGCCCTCATGCTGAACAGCGACACCACCAGGATGATCCCGAACAGCACGAAGCTCATCGCCGCCGCATACCCCATGTCCAGGGCCTTGAAGGCAGCGTTGTAGATCTGATGCACCAGTGTCGTGGTGGCATTCGCCGGCCCACCGCCAGTCATCACATACACCTGGTCGAATACCTGGAACGCGCCAATCAACGACGTGACAAGGATGAAAAACGTGGTCGGCGAGAGCAGCGGCAAAATGATCTTCCAGAACGACTGCCAACGATTAGCGCCATCGATCGCGGCGGCTTCCTTCAAGTACTCGGGAATGCCCTGCAGCCCGGCCAGGTAGATCAGCATGTTCCAGCCGATCACCTTCCACACGCTCACCACGATGATGCTCGGCATCGCCAGATTGGGGTCGCCCAGCCAGTCGATTCCCTTCAGCCCGATGGCCTCCAACCCGTTGGAGATCACGCCGTACAGCGGGTCAAAAAGCTGGATCCAGATCATCGCCACCGCCACCATTGACGTCACGACAGGCACGTAATACAGAGTGCGATACACCCCCAGGCCGCGCAGCTTCTGATTCAGCAGCAGCGCCAGGCCGAGCCCGATGCCCATGCTCAACGGAATCGTCCACACCGTGTAGGTCGCGGTGTTCCACAAGGCCCGCCAGAACAGCTCGTCTTCGAACACATCGGAGTAGTTCCGCGCACCGATCCAGTCCATGCGCGTGAAGACGTCATAGTTGGTGAAGCTCAAGAACAGCGCGTACGCCACCGGTAGCAACGTGAACACGAAGAAGATCAGCATCGCCGGCGCAACGAACACGTACCCCGCCAGAGCCTGGCGGCGCTCCATGCTCATAGCGTCCCTGCGCCGCCGCGGCTGGGTGAATTCTGCCGACGGTGCGCGCTCTGTGTGGGGCTCGCGCGTCAGTACGGCCACGCGGCAGCCCGGGGGTGAAGGGGGCAGCGCCCCCTCGCCGCGAAGCGGCGTGCCAAAGCAGCTACTGCGCGAGAGCGTGCTTCAGGTTCCACTCGACGTCATCGGCGCATCGCGCGTTCGATCTTCTTCGAAGCGTCGTCGAGCGCTTGCTTGGCGCTCTTCTTCTGGTAGACCGCGTCGTCGACCGCGTCTTTCATGATCGTTTGATACACCTCGAGCGCGGCCGGATTGGTATTGATCGTTCGCCCGTATTTCTCCATGATCGTGACGAACTGTTGCAGCTGTGGATCCGACATATAGCCAGCGGTGCGCAGCGACTTCCGTGGCGGGATGAAGTACATCGTCTCGTTGTACTTCAGCAGATTATCTTTATCTGCCACAAACGCGATGAATTTCCAGGCTGCGTCGGGGTTCTTGCTCTGCTTGGAGATCGCTAACCAGTCGGTCCAGTTCGTGGTGACCTGCGACTTCTTCGAGATCGGCTCGGCGACCACGAGATCGCTAGACTTCGCGGGGTTGTTCTGTCGGAAATCGCGCACCGTGAGCTGATTGCCGAGCTGCATCGCGACCAGATTTGCCGCCATGGCGCCGACATTGGCGGTCGGCGCCGCGATGCTCGATTTGCTGGCGACTTTGTCCTGGTTGAACAAACGGCTGAAGTATTCGAGCGCTTCCACCGCCTCGGGACTGTTGACCACGATCTTGCCGTCTTGCGTGAACACGTCGCCGCCGTTTTGGAACAGGAACCACACGTACTGTTGCCAGATGGGTCGCGCATTGAAGCCGCTGATGACAAACTTGTCGCCGTCGCGCTTGGTGGCTTTCATCGCGATCTGTTCGAGGTCTTCCCAACTGGTCGGACCGTTCGTGATGCCCGAGTCAGCCAGCATGTCCTTGCGGTACATCAGCGTTTGCGGTGCGCTGAGCACGGGCACTCCGTACGTCTTGCCCTGGTAGCTGACCGTGCCCCATGCCGAGTCGTAGAAGTCGTCGCGCTGGCCCCAGGTCGCGACGTACTTATCGAGCTCGAGCGCCATACCCTTCGTCGCCAGCGGCGCCACGTATTCGGCGCCCGCCTGGTAGATGTCGGGCAGCACGCCGCCAGCGTGCGCGGCGATCAGCTTCTCGGTGAACACGCGCCAGTCGAGGTACTGGACGTTGACCGCGATGTCGGGATTGGCTGCCTCGAAGGCCGGCACCAGCTCATCGTTGAAGAGCCGCTGCGTGCCTTGCTCCCAGTCGGTGAGCCATACCTCGAGCGTGATTGGCCGGCCGGTTGTGCGCGAGCGGGCCACGACGGGTGCCGCGGGGGCATCGTTGGCGGTGCCGAGATCACCACTCGCCTGCGATGAGCCGCCGCCAGGCTGCGCCGGCTGGCCGGCCGCGGGCTGGGCGGGCTGCGCCGCGGGATTCGAGGTCGCCGGTGGCGCGCCAGTTGCCTGGCCGGGTGTCGGCTTGGCCACGGCCGCTGGCTGGGTGGTCGCGGCTGGACCTCCCGAAGCGGGGTTGGTCGGAGTGCTGGGATTGGGGGCGCCGCCGGAGGAGCAGGCGCTGATCAGCAGTGAGACGAGGAGCGCAACTCGGAGCAGGTTGCGATGTTGCTGCACAACAGACCTCCACGCCGAGGCGCTGCACTGCGCATGCCACGGCCTTTCCTGAGAACGATATCGCCTGAAAGGCTCGTGATACTGTCAATTGAGATGAGCGATCGCTCGGAGCTCGACCCATTTCAGATCGCCAGCCTGTCGAGAGGGCTGGGCGACGTCGAGCGCGAGCTGCTGGGTACGCGCGGTGACATTCGCCGTATTCGCTTCGGCGTGAGCGGTCAACCCGGCGTGGAGCACGCGCTGCGCGCGCTGTCGAATGCCGAACGGTCGGTCGATCGCGTCGGCCGCGACCTGAGCTCGCTCGGCACTGATATCAGCGGGCGCTTGAACCTGCTCGGGCTCGAAGGCAACGTGTTCACCACAGGGTTGTTCGGACCGACTTTGCCCGGACTGCCAGGCAGCGGCACCTTTCCGTGGCCCGAGCCGGGCCCCGACATCAATCTGCCCGAGCCGCCGTTCCCCGGTCCCGATATCAATTTCCCCGAGCCGCGTTTTCCAGGTCCGGACATCAACATCCCCGAGCCGCGCTTCCCTGGTCTGGATATCGACATCGGCCCCGACGGCATTCAATGGCCGCCGCTGGATGGACCCATCATCCAGATACCTGGGCTGCCGGATTTCGGTGGCATCCTGCACTCCGAAAACCCCGAGGATGGTGACGACTCGTCACCTGGCGGTGGTCTGGACGGCTCGCCGCCCGCCGAGGGGCCCGAGGGTTCACCGCCAATCGTGACCCCCGACCCCACGCCTGAGCCAACCCCGACCCCACCACAGGAGCCCATCGACGACATCCTCAACGACCCCGAGAAATTGCGTGGCAAGAGTCCGGAGGAGGTGGAACAGAAGCTCGGCGATCTGCCGCCCGCATGGAAGGCCGAGAAGCTTGGCGCGGGCTCGCACGCTGGCCAGGGCTGGATGCTCCGCGAGTACGGCGAGAACGGCGAGCCGACCGGGCGCTATATTCGCTGGCATCCCGGTGGCGGTCATCATGGACCCGATCCGTACTGGCGCACCGGCTCGCCGCGTGGCGGCCGATCGCCCGAGATCCCGGGCGCTCCTTCGAACGTGCATTAGTGGACGCCATGACCACGCCACAGCCCGACCCCAAACAGTTCTGGCGAATGCTGGTCTCGTCGGTGCAATTGCTCGCGGCCGACTACGAGGAGCAAGTCGCCACGTTGCCCGATTTCGTCCACGTCCCGGATGAGCTGGCGCTGAATTTCGACGACGTCTGGGTGCTGGTGCCGCAAATTCGCGCGGCCGGTTTGCTGGATGAGTCGGCCGCGGCGCAGCTCGAGGAGCTCCATCAATCACTGGGTGGCCTCGCCGATTGGACACTCGACGCGCTGCGCAACGACCCCAGGTGGGCCACGATCCGCGAGCAAGCCCGCGCTGCCCTCGCCGCGATGCATGAGCCGCGCGGGCCGATCGACCTGTCGTGGGGCAGCTACGTCGCTGGTAAACCGTCCGAACAGCCCGGCTAGCCGACTGCCAGCGCGACCACGCCCAGCACCATGGCCACGGCCCCGGCCATGCGTCGCTGGACGTCGCTCTCGCTGAGCCACCGCGCGCCCATGATCGCGCCCAGCAGGATGCCGATCTCGCGCGCCGGCGCGACATAGCTCACCGGGCTGACGGCGAGCGCGTACAGGACCAGGATGTACGAGATCGGACTGAGCAGCGCGATGCCCAGCGCGTGCGATTTGTGCAACCGCCATTCTTCGCGCGCGATATGCAGACGCGGCAGCGCGTACACCGTCAACAACAGCGCCCGCACGACCGTAAACAGGTAGAAGTACAGGATCGGCGGCATGTGCACCGCGCCGACCGCTTGCTTGTCCCAGAGCGTATAGCCGGCGATCACTACTCCTGTTAACAAGGCGAACACCACTGACTGCCCAGCCTGCGACGCGCGCAGCCGCCGTGGATCGCCCGCGAGCACGAACACGCCCACGCCGATTAGCAGCGCGCCTGCCAGCGCTAGCCCCGTCGGGTGCTCGCCCAGAAACAGGACGGCGGCGGCAGTCGACAGCATCGGCCCCAGCCCGCGCGCCAATGGATACACCAGCGACAGGTCGCCCACCCGGTAACCCCGACCCAGCAGCAGAAAATACGCGGTGTGCAGAACGCCGCTGCCGACCACGAACAGCAACTCCACGGGCCCAACCGGGGTCGGCTGCAGCACGACTTGCCCGATCGCGAGCGGCAGGCACACCGCCACCGACAGGCAGTCAAACAGCCAGTTGAAGGTCGGCCCGCCGGATGCCCGCTTGGCGATCAGGTTCCACGACGCATGCGTGACCGCCGACAACAGCACCAGGGTCAGCGCGAAGGCAGTCACCGCGGCATCCTTTTTGCCAGCCTATCAACGATCTACTACAACGCCATCACAGCTATGCGTCGCGCCGTTCACGCTCTGGCCCTGCTGGCCCTGCTCGGCACCGCCTGCCAGCCAGCCGCACCTGCTCCGTCACCGCCCACTGCGGCTCCGACAGCCGCGCCCGCGCCGGCAGCGATCTCCACGGTCCCGCCCGCCGCGCCAACCTCCATGGCTGCTCCGACCGCCGTCGCGGCCGCTCCGACTCCGCCCGCCGCTGTGCAGCAAGCACGCCCCACGCCCACCAGTTTGCCCACCATCGCGAGCTCGACTCTGGGCACGCTGCCGGAGCAGCAACGCACCGCCGTCCGCTCTGCGCAAGCAGCAGCCGCGGCCGGCGACTACGCGCGCGCTATCTCAATCCTGGAGCCGCTCGCGAGTCAGACCAGCGGTGAGCCGCAATCCGAGGTCCGCCTGCTGCTCGGTCAGGCGATGGTCGGCGACCGCCAGTTCGACCGCGGCCTGGCGCTCGCTGAGCAACTCGTGGGCGCCGTCAAACGCGCCGACCTGCGCTCGGCCAGTCGTTTGCTCAAGGGCCAGGCTCTGCGGGGCCTGGAGCGCTGGGACGAAGCCGCCACGGAGATGCGCGCGGTAGCCGACACCAATCCACTGGTCGGCCCCGCGGTGCGCCTCGAGCTCGAAGACATGTGGCTCGACGAAGCTAATGAAGCCGACCAGGCCGCCGCCGATGGTCAGAAGGGTCTGCTCGATGCCCAGCCGCGGCTCTTAAAGATCGAGTTGGCCGAGAAACTGGGCAAGGCCGAAGTCGCGCTTCGCGACACCGACGCAGCCATGGACGCCTACCGTCAGCTGCTGACCGCCGCGGGGACCAAGGGCTTCCTGGGTGAGCAGCTCTACAACCTGGCCGAAGGCGCCAGCGCGCTCGGTCGCAATGAAGAAGCCATCAACGCCCTGCGGACGTCGATCGAGCAGTTCCCGCGCTCGCGCAAAGCGCCCGATGCCGTGGTGCTGCTGGAGAAGCTGGGCGGCATGCGCGCGCAGGATCGGTTCTTCGCGGGCGTCATCCGCTACTACTTCTGGAACTTCCGCGGCGCGCGCGCCGACTTCGACGAGTATCTTGATGCGTTGCCGGACGGCGACCACGCGGTTGAAGCGCGCTACTACCGCGCGCTCTCATCCCCAGCTCGCGATACCGCCACCCAACTGCTGAAACTTGCTGACGATGTCCCCGAGGACGATTTCGCGCCGCCAGCGCTGCTCGAAGCCGGCAAAGCGCAGGAAGAGCTGAACGACTACGCCAGCGCGGAGCGCATCTACGACCGCCTGGTGTCCAGCTATCCCACCCGGGATGCTGGTCTGGCGGGCGCGTTCCGCCGTGGCCTCGCGCGGTTCATGCGCGGCAATACCTCCGGTGCTCTCGCTGCGTGGGATGAGTTGCTGGCGCGTGAGCCCGAGGCGCCCGTCCGCGCCGAAGCCCTGTACTGGAGCGGCAAAGCGCTTGCCGCCGCCGGCTCCGACGCCGATGCGTTAGCCAAATTCCGCGCCGCCGCTTCGGTCCGACCGGGCGACTACTACGTCATGCGCGCGCAGGTGGCGCTCGATCCGCCGCCGCCCTCCTCGTCCTTCGTCCCGTCGGACGTTGCCCCGGCCGACGAGGCCGAGCTGAGCCGCTGGTTCTCGTCGCACGGTCTCGATCTCGCCGCCGCCGCGCAGACCGCTGCCCAGGATCCCGCGTATCTGCGCGCCGTGGCGCTGGTGCAACACGGCCTGTACCGCGAAGCCAACTGGGAGGGCGAGATCTTCCTTACCACGTACGTGGACAAGCCCGACCGCCTGTACTGGCTCGCCAGCAGATTCGGCGAGATGGGCCTGCCGAACGCCAGCCTGAAGCTCGGGACCGCTGCTTTGAATGCTGCGACCGCCGAGGGCCAGGTCAGCCCGCTGGACGTGCCACTCGCGCTCGCCCGCGTCGCCAGCCCGTTGCCGTTCCCCGACATGGTCATCTCGACCGCGAAGGCGCGCAACCTGGACCCGTTGCTGTTGATGAGCCTGATGCACCAGGAAAGCGACTTCGACCCCTACGCCGAGTCGGTCGCCAAAGCCAAAGGCTTGACGCAGATCATCCCGCAGACCGGTCTGGAAATCGCCTCCGCGCTGGGCGTGAAGGACTTCCACCAGGAAGACCTGTTCCACCCCAAGCAAAATGTCCAGTTCGGCGCCTGGTACTTCGCCGAACGCCTCAAACGCAACGGCCAAACCGCCCGCGCACTCGCGTCATATAACGCCGGCGACGGCAACGTCGACACCTGGACCCTCCCCGGCCGCGACGACCCCGACACCTTCACCGAGTTCGTCCCGTTCGCCGAAACCCACGACTACGTTAAACGAATACAGTTCTACTGGTGGGTCAACAGATATCTCTGGGCTCGGTGACGGTGAGCTCGACGACGAGCTGTGGATCGACATTCCTATCGAGTTGCCGCACTTGCGGACCGGCTGACTCTTAATCTGCCGTGGGCAGCGCCGCATGGCCGATGGTGCGCCATTTCGAGGAGTGTCGGCCCACTGCTTAACATCACCCTCACCGCTGCGCGTTAGCCAGCAGCCGTTCGACCTCGGACGCACTGGGTAGCGACGATTGGGCGCCGGGCCGCGTGCAGGCCAGGCCGGCGGCCGCGCTCGCGTACTGGGCCGCCTCGACCAGCGACTCGAGTCCACGGAAGCGGGCAGCCAGCGCACCAACAAATGCATCACCGGCGGCGGTGGCATCGACGGCATCGACGGCGAAGGCGGCGATGCGGGTCGCGGCCTGGTGGTCCACGACCAGCGCGCCGCGCGCGCCAAGCGTGATCACAACGCCCCTCGGACCACGCTCGAGAACCGTACGCGCGGCCATCTCCTCGTCGCCCAAACCGGCGATGCTGGTCAGCTCGGTCTCGTTGATGATCAGCACGTCGACGTGGCGCAGCAGAGCATCCAGGTCGGTGCGCGCCGGGGCGGCATTCAGCACGAATGTCGCGCCGGCCTGGTGCGCGGTATGAGCGGCGGCAACCACTGTCTCAAGTGGGATCTCCAGTTGGGCGACGACCACGTTGGCGCGGGCGAAGAGTGGCTGCGCGGCGACGATGTCGGCGGGTGAGAGACATTCATTGGCGCCCGGCGCCACGACGATCAGGTTTTCGCCGCGGTGCTCGACGACGATCAGTCCCACGCCGGTCGGCTCTGTTACCCGTCGAACACGGCGCACATCAACACGGTCGGTGCGGAGGGACGCCAGTAGCTCCCGGCCGTATTTGTCCTGGCCAACGCAGCCAAGCATGCTCACCTGGGCGCCGATACGCGCCGCGGCAACGGCCTGGTTGGCGCCCTTACCGCCGGCGGCGGTGCGGAACATTCCGCCGAGCACCGTCTCGCCGGCGACCGGCAGCCTGGAGGACTCGACCACCAGGTCGAAATTGAGGCTGCCGACGACGACGACGCGTTGGCGGGCGGCCAAGGATTTCGCTTAACCCTTGACCGCGCCCGCCGTGATCCCGACCACGATCTGGCGTTGAACGAAGATGGTGATGAGCAGCACCGGCACCGTCACGATCAAGGCCGCGGCCGCCAGATTTCCCCACGCCAACTGTTCGAACGTGAGCACGCTGAATACGGCGACCGGCAGAGTGCGTGTTTCACGGCCGGCCAGAACGACAGCGAAGATGAAATTGTTCCAGGAGAAGATGAACGAGAGGATCGCCGCCACGACAATGCCCGGACGCGCCAGCGGCAGCGACACCAGGCGAAAGACCTGCCACACGCTGCAACCATCGACGCGCGCCGCCTCCTCGATCTCGGGGTGCAAGCCTTCGAAAAAGCCCAACATGATCCACACGGTCAGGGGCAAACCGATGACCAGGTGGGTGATGATCAACGCTAGTAGCGTGTTGTTCAACTCCAGGAAGCGGAACAGGATGAACCACGGGATCAGGTAGCTCAGCGCGGGCGTCATGCGCGCGATCAACACGAACAGCGCCGGCGCCCGCCAGTTGCCTTTGATGATGCCGTAGGCGGCCGGTACGCCCAGCACAAGTGAGATGGCCGTCGAGGCAGCGGCCACGACGAAGCTATTGAGCGTGTACAGGCCGAACGGGCTCTTCTGGAACACCTGGACGAAGTTGTCGAACGTGGGGTGCTCGGGAATGAAGACCGGGGGATAGGTCACGTTCTCCACGTCCGGCTTCAGGGCGAGCGAAATCATCCAGTAGAACACGAAGAGCACCGGTGCCAGGAGCAACAGCAGCGCGGCGTAAAAGCCAAGTGTGCCCACCAGCTTGTTCCAGCGGATGGTGGTGGCCCGCGCGGTTGGCGCGCGGACGGCGCTGGCGGCTACTCCCATGCCGAACGCTGCCGCAGATACATCATCACGTACGCCAGGACCAGGATCATCGCGAAAAACACGACCACCACGGCTGAAGCGCTACCGATATGGGTGTACGAAAACGCCTGCAGATAGAGATACACATTGATGGTTTCCGATGCGGTGCCGGGGCCGCCCTGAGTGATCGGATAGATGGTGTCGAAGGCCTTGAAGGCGTCGATGGTGCGCAGCACCGCGGCGATCATGATGAATGGCATGGCTAAAGGCAGCGTGATGTGGCGGAACAACTGCCAGCTGTTGGCGCCGTCGATGGTCGCTGACTCGTATGGATCGGTCGGGATGGACGCGAGCCCGCCCAGCACGATCAGCATGGTGAACGGTGTCCACTGCCACGTCTCGACCAACGCGAGCGCCGGAATGACGGAGTCCGGCGCGTACACCCATAACGACGCGGGCAGGCCGACCCGCTCGAGCAGATAGTTGAGCACGCCGTACTGCGGGTGGAACATCATCGCCCACACCAGCGCGATGGCCACCGGAGTGGCCATCATCGGCAGGAGGAAAATGCCCCGCACCAGGCCGCGAAAGCGGAACTCGCGATGCAAAAGCACCGCGGCGATCGTGCCCAGGACCAGTGGCGCGACGACCGTCAGCACCGTGTAGTACAGGGTGCGCAGGACAGACAGCAGGAAGCGCTCGTCCGTCGCCAATCGCGCGTAGTTGCCAAGACCGACGAAGCCGCTGGCGCCGGCCGCGTCCCAGTCCTGAAGACTGACGTAGAGGGTGAACACCCACGGGAAGACGATAATGGTGAACGTCGCCGCCAGCGCCGGCGCGACGAACCACAGGTACGTACCACGACTGACGCGGTACGAACTGGTCGCCTGAACGGCCATGGTCCGACTACCCCTGGAGGCTCTTGTCGAGCACCGGCTTGAAGTCGCTGGTGGCTTTGTCGAGTTCGGCTTTCGCGTCGGCCCCGCCGATCATGTTGGTCAGGGCAATGCCGAACGTATCGCGGAACTCGGTCACTGGCTCAATTTCGGGCAAGCCCGGGCGACCGATTTTGCCCGAGGCGATCAGCGTATCGACCCACTCCTGGGGCACGATCATGTTGGCCTTGGCATCCGGGTCCGAATAGGACGAGGCGCGGGCGGGCGAGGCCGCCCCGGCGGCGAGCATCCGGGCCTGGTTCTTCTTGTTGGTCGCCCATTGCGCATACAGGTAGGCCGCACCCTGCTTCTTGGAGGCGCGGACCACGCCGATGCCGTCGCCGAACGTGGCTGCGAAGCGGCCTTTCGGCCCACCGGGCTGCAGGCCGTAGCCCACTTTGCCTTTGACCTTCGACTTGGCTGGATCTTCGAGCGGCGCGGCAAAGCCGATGCCGTCGAACCACATCGCCGCGCCGCCTTGCGAGAAGGTTGTCTGGCTCTCATTCCAGTTGAAGCCGGTGACACCCGGCGGGGCGTACTTGGCCATGAGTTGCTGATACACCTTCGCCGCGGAGACCGCCTCCTCAGTATTGGTGCGCATCTGGTTGGACTTGTCGATCGGGTCGACGTCCCAACCTTGCAAGAACGCGGTCCAGACTGGCACATTGGCGTTCTTGAGGCCGCGGCCAACGAAGCCGTACACGCGATTGGCCGGATCGTGCAGCGCCTGGGCGGCCGCCAGAACCTCGTCGAGCGTGTTCGGGAACTGCAGCCCCTTCTTCTGGAAGAGCTCCTTGTTCCAGTACAGGATCCAGTAGTCGATCTGCAGCGGCAGCGTGTCCATGCTGCCGTCCTTCTGGGTGGCGTACGTGAGCGCGGCTTGCGAGAAGTCGGCCGAATCGTAGTCCGGCGCGGTCATCGTCGGATCCTTCAGCCAGTCGCGCACATCGGTGAACCACTTGCCCTTGGCGGACACACCCTTGAGCACGTGCCACGACAGGGTCGTCACGTCGAAGCTTGGATTGCCTGACGAGAACTCGATCAGCAGCTTCTGGCGCTGCTGCTGCTCGGGAAGTACGTCGGCGTTGACTTTGATGCCGGTCAACTCTTCGAACTCTGGCTGGAACCTGGTCATCAACTCGGTGCGCGAGTTCTGTACGTTCAGGACCGTGATCGACTGACCCTTGTAACGTTGCCAGTCGAAGCCGCCGCTAGCCGAGGGCGTGCCCGCCGTGGCCGGCGTGGCGGCTGAGGGCTGGGGCGTGGTCGAGGACGAGCAGGCGGCAAGCGCACCGACGGCGAGACCGCCCAGGGTCAAGCCGGCCACCCGCAGCAGGCCGCGGCGCGACAGGCGCTGGTTGGTGGATGCGAACGAATCGAAGGCCATGAGTGTCACCTACCCCTCGAGCTGGTCAGCTACCAGCCTTGCAGTCCCAATGTAATGGGTTACACTAGAAACCGTCAATCCCCGATCTACATTGGAGTTGCCAGGTATGTCCGCCGCGAATCTGTTCCACCTGCGCGGGGTCTACGTCCCGCTTTTGACGCCCTTTCAATCTGACGGCGAGCTCGATCCGCCAGCCCTCGAGCGGCTGGTGGACTATGTGCTCGCGGCGGGCGTCCATGGCCTGTTCCTGGGTGGCACGACCGGCGAATTCCCGCTGCTCAGCACGGCCGAACGGCAGCGTGTTGCCGAGGTGGTCGTGGCCCGCGCGGCCGGCCGGGTGCCGGTGGTGGTCCACGCCGGCGCGCCCAGCACGCGCGAGGCGATCCAGCTCGCCCGGCATGCGCAGGACATCGGCGCGTCGGCGGTGGCCGTGGTTGCGCCGTACTTCTTTCCGCTGTCCGACGAGGCGCTGGTGGCGCACTACGTCGCCGTGGCCGCGGCCATTCCGCGCCTGCCGGTGCTGCTCTACAACATTCCGCAGCGCACCGGTAACGAGCTGCTGCCGCACGTAGCGGCGGAGATTGTGCGGCGCTGTCCAAACGTGGTCGGAATCAAGGACTCGAGCGGCAACCTGAGCCAGACGATCGAGTACTTCACACTGCGCGCGGACTTTCAGGTCGCCCAGGGCGCTGACGGCCTGCTGGTGGCCGGTCTGGCGATGGGCGTCGAGGCGGCCGTCTCGGGTAACGCCAACGTCTTCCCCGAACTCGCCGTGGCAGTATTCGAGGCGTGGTGGCGCGGCGACCAGGCCGCGGCGCGCACGGCGCAGGCCCGCTTCGACGCCGCGCGCCGACCCCTGCGCAGCGGACTGGACATGTCGCTGTTCAAGGGTGTGCTGGCGAGACGGGGTGTCGAGGTCGGCGACGTGCGTTCTCCGCTGCGGCCGGCCACGGAGACCGAAATCCAGGCCGCGGTGGCGGCCATCGAGGCGGCCGGGGTGACAGTCCGGCCACTCGTCGCGCGTTGACCATCGTGTTGTAACCCATTACACTCCCGTAGCCATGGAAGCTCTGGCCACCGTCGAGGACATCGCCCGCGTGGCCAGCGTCTCGGTCGCCACGGTGTCGCGCGTACTCAACAGCAGCCCCAAAGTTGCGCCGGCCACCCGGCGGCGTGTCCTGCGCGTACTCGACGAGCTCGGTTATGCGCCCAACAACCTGGCGCGCAATCTGCGTGCCCGCGCGTTGCGCGTGTTCGGCCTGGTAATCCCCGATATCCGCAATCCGGTCTACACGGCGCTGCATCGCGGCGTCGAGGACGTCGCCCGCGCCAGCGGATTCTTCGTCCTGCTGGCCAACACGGACGAGCAACCGGATCGGCAGGCTGAGTACCTGCGCATGCTGCTCGCCGAGCGTGTCGCGGGCGTGATCCTCGTCTCCGCCGCCGGAGCCGACCTCGATGCCGTGCACGCCTTGCTGCGGGTGGGCATCCCGGTCGTCGCGCTCGACCGACCGCTTGAAGGGATCGAGCTCGACACGGTCCAACCCGACCGGGCGCGCGGCGTGCGGCTGGCGATCGCGCACCTGTTCGCGCACGGTCACCAGCGGATCGGCCTGCTCAATGGACCGGCGGGCCTGGCTTCGGCCATGCAGCGCGCCGACGCCTATCGCTCCGCGTTGGACGCGCGCGGTCTCGAGCATCGCCCAGAATGGGAGGCGGTGGGCGACTTCCGTGAGTTGGGCGGGTATGACGCCGCACGGCCGCTGCTCGGCGCGGCGGACCGGCCGACCGCCCTCCTGGTGGCCAACAACCTGATGGCGCTGGGGACGATGCGCGCGGCTGCCGAGCTCGGGGTGCGACTGCCGCACGATCTGGCGGTCATCGCCTTCGACGACACCGAGTGGGCACCCTTTCTCGCTCCGCCGCTGACGACCGTCGCCCATCCAACACATGAGCTGGGCCGATTGGCGGCCGAGCTGCTCGAGCGGCGCCTGGCCGACCCGCTACGTCCGCCGGTGACCGTGTTGCTCCCACCGCGGCTCGTGGTACGCGACTCGTGCGGCGAGCACAGCGGCGAGCGGTGAGCATCGGTCGAGCACTCAGCGCTTCGGCGTTGGCGCACCCCACGGCGAAGAACCGGTCGGGCTCCAGGATGCAGACCACCTCGCCCGCCTCCCCCCGCAGCGCCTGCGCAGTTGGCCGAGCTACGACCGGGGCGGCCGCCGGTGCCCTCGCAGACGCGCAGCGCCTGCGCAGTTGGCCGAGCTACGACCGGGGCGGCCGCCGGTGCCCTCGCAGACGCTCCTCGCTGAGGCGGGCCTCGGCGCGCTGCTCGTCGGCTAACACGCGCAGCAGCCAGGTTGACAGCTTGAGTTCGCGACCAGCGCCAGGTTCGTGAATCGAGCGCCATCGGCGGTCACCGCCCGAGGGCGAGCTCCGGTTGGAAGGGCACACCAATTTTTCGGGCGACCACCACGTCAAGTTCTAACCCCAGCGAACGGGCAACCTGAGCCGCCACGGGAACCCCGCCGCGGGCGATCCCCAGGACGAGCACATCCTGCCCACGAAGCGGTGGGAGTACGCCAGCGAGCCGCTGTCCGGCATCACATCGGTCGACGAAGCGCATCAGCAGCACCAGGCACCCTCGCCCCCTCCATCGGCCTGCTCGGCCGCGTGGCCAAAGGTGCGCCGCGGTTGCGGGAGGTCCGTAAGGGTGTGCACTTGGCCACCGCGTATCGCCACCAATCCAAGGCTTCGGTTCGGCCAGCGACGCCGGAAAGGTGCAATCTCCGGCGTCGATAGACCGGCGCGGCGCCTCGTGCTCAGCGGAAAGGGCCTGGAATCGCCCACGACGCGCGAAGCACGTCTCGGGGTCCGATTCCGGTCAGCCAGGTACTGTTCGCGAAGCTCGTCGATCCGGGCTGGTAGCGCGTATGCCTCGAAGACGCCGTGGCAGGTCAGATCCTGTCGGCTGAGGCGGTCCGTACCGGAGGCGATCGACGCCATCGTCGCGGCATGCTGGCGCTACGGCACGTTCTTCCATGTGCTGACTTTCGGCGGGTGCTACCCCCTTTGAGCTTCGATCGGCGCCTGGTCGCTTCGCGTGCTGCCAAG
>WNGB01002682.1_pt1 | contig 28537 bp, 26 predicted proteins | sample 5400681 | NCBI WGS metagenome assembly WNGB01 (sample SAMN13153367, study PRJNA577476) | soil metagenome | isolation source: 115 cm soil or saprolite under grassland replicate 2 | place: USA:California | collected 2016-06-15
CCACGACCGCGATCTGCGCGCGGGGTCGCATCGGCACACGTCGAGGCTGCTTCGAGATACCCATACGCGGAAAACTAGATGATCACGCGTCCGTCACGCACGTTGCTCAAACCCATGTGCGAAAGACGGGTCTAGCCAGCCCCGTCCGCGACTATGCGGGGCGGGACGGCCGGTTGGAGACGCCGCCCGGGGCCAGCCCGCCGGGGCAGGTGGATTCGGACGACGTGGGCCCGTCCAGGTCGCAGTTCGCTTTCCATATCAGGAGGTCTGATGGCTACCGACTCGACGCCGCACCGTGGCGGCCGGTACACACCCGCATCGCGATCGCGCTGGGGTTGGGGTGGATGCTCGACGCGTTCGAAGTCCAGATCATCGGCTCGGTCATCCCCGGCATCGAGCAGGAGTTCGGGCTCGACAGCCGGCACGCCGTATGGATCAACGTGGTGTGGTTCGTCGGGATCGCCCTCGGCGCACTCGGCTTCGGCTACCTCGCCGACCGCATCGGCCGCAAACGGCTGTTCGTCGCCACCCTGATCCTGTACTCCCTGGCCGCGATCGCCACCGCCACCGCCCCCACCTACTGGCTGTTCATCACCTTCCGGTTCGTCACCGCGCTCGGCGTCGGCGGCGAGTACTCCGCGGTCACCTCGGCCATCGCCGAGTTCATGCCCGCCCGCAACCGCGGCCGCAGCAACGGCCTGGTCATGACGTTCTGGGCGCTGGGTGGGATCCTCGCCAGCCTGGTATCCATCGTCGTGATCTCCACGCTGGGGCTGACCTGGCGCTACACCATGCTCTTCGGGGTCATCAGCGCCGGCTACGGCCTGCTCGCCCGCCGGCTGATCCCGGAGTCCCCGCGCTGGCTGGCCGCCCACGGCCGCCTCGCCGACGCCGACCGGGTGGTGCAGCAGATCACCGGCCTGGCCAGCACCCACGGATACACCCTGACCGGGATAACCAGTACCACCCGCAGCCGGCTGGGTGAGCTGTGGGCGCATCACCGGCCGGCCCTGTTCTACGGCATGGCCCTGGACTTCTCCGAGGCCGCCGGCTACTACGGCCTGTTCACCGCGATGAGCATCTTCGTGTTCTCCTCCGCCACCGGGGCGGTCCCCGTGGGTGACGCGACCCTGCCGTACTACTTCCTCATCGCCAACCTCGGGGCACTCGCCGGCGGGATCGCGGTGTCCTACGCCCTGGACCGCGTCGGGCGCCCCCCAGCGTCACCGTCTCCTACACCGCCGCGGCGGCCAGCATGCTCGGCTGCGCCGCCGCGGCCACCACCGGCTCACAGGCCGCCGTCCTGACCGCGTTCACCATCGCGGGGTTCTTCGCCACCTGTGCCTGGGTGTCGGCGTACCCGTCGTTCTCCGAACTGTTTCCCACCCACCTGCGCGCCACCGGCATCGGCGCCTCGGTGGGGGTCGGCCGTACCGGCGCGGTCATCGGCCAGATCCTGCTCGCCCAGAGCGCCGGCGCGTTCCGCCTCGGCTCCGTCTTCGCCCTGCTCGGCGCGTTCTGGCTGATCGGCGCCACCGCCGGGGGCCTATGGTGGCGCTACGGCGTCGAAGCCCGCGGCAGTACCCTGGAGTCCCTGGTCAACCCGCGGCCGCAACCCGCCGCGCAGGCCGCCTCATGACGGCATACCGGCGGTGAGATGTTTGGTGAGCTGGCTTACAGAACCGGCCGGCCGGTACGCACATCATCAGAACCGCGACCACCGAACCGTCCACCATGGAGGACGCATGCGCAGGCCCTCCGCCCTGCCGGTGTTGCTCGTCGCCGGAGTGCTCACGCTGACCGCCTGCGGACCCGGCAGCGCCGGTCAGCAGTCCAGCGGCGCCGTGTCCCCGGCGCAGCCCACCGCGTCCCCGGCCGCATCCCCGTCCCCGGACGGGGCGTCCCCCGCCACCGGGGCCGCCTCAGCCGCGACGAACCCGGGCGCCGTCCCGGCCAGCCTGAGGTTCAGCGCCACCACCGTGGACGGCGCCCCGTTCAACGCCGCCACCCTGGCCGGCCGGCCCACCGTGCTGTGGTTCTGGGCACCGTGGTGCCCCACCTGCGCCGGCGAGGCCCCGCAGGTGTCCAGGCTCGCCGCCCGGTACTCCGGCAAGGTCAACGTGGTCGGCGTGGCCGGGCTGGACAAGCTCCCCGCGATGCGCGAGTTCGTGACCCGCACCAAGGTGTCCGGGTTCATCAACCTCGCCGACGAGTCAGGCACGGTGTGGCGACGCTTCGGGATCACCGCCCAGGCCACCTACGTGCTGCTCGACGCCTCCGGGCAGGTCGTCTACACCGCCTACCTCGACGACAACCAGCTCGCCGACCGGCTCGCCCAGCTGGCCGGCTGAGATGGGCCAGGCGCCGCTGGCACTGGCGCTGACCGCCGGGATGCTGGCCGCGGTCAACCCGTGCGGGTTCGCGCTGCTGCCGGCATACCTGTCCCTTCTCGTCACCGGCGACACCTCACCCCCCGCACGGTCGCGCTGGGCCGGGCACTGGCCGCCACCGCGGCCATGACCGCCGGGTTCGTCGCCGTGTTCGGCCTGTTCGGGCTGGTCCTCGCCCCAGTGGCTGGACAACTGCAGCAGCACCTGCCCTGGTTCACCATCGGGCTCGGGCTGCTGCTGATCGCCCTCGGCGCCGTCCTGCTCACCGGCCGGCAGCTACCCGCGCTGGTACCCAAGCCGCGCCGCGCACCCCACCTACACCGGGCATGGCCAGCGATGACCGCCTTCGGCGCCGCCTACGCGCTGGCATCGCTGAGCTGCACCATCGGCCCGTTCCTGGCCATCGTGGTCGCCAGCGCCCGCGCGACCACCGCCTGGGCCGGGATCGGCCTGTTCATCGCCTACGCCGCCGGCATGGGCCTGGTCGTCGGCGCCGCGGCCATCGCCGTCGCCCTGGCCCGCGCATCCCTGCTGGGACGCATCCGGCGGCTCGGCCCGGCGATATCCCGCCTCGGCGGCGCCCTGCTGCTGATCGTCGGCGGCTACGTCGCCTACTACGGCTGGTACGAGATCCGCCTGCTACACGGCGGCCCGCCCAATGACCCGATCATCGACGCCGCGACAACGATCCAGCGCTGGCTCGCCGGGGGCCTCGACCACCTCGGCGCACCCCTGATCACCGCAGTGTTCGCCCTACTGCTGGCCGCCGCGCTGCTTCTCGCCCGAGCCCGACACCGCCACGCACGGCAAGCCAGCGAACCGAACTGACCAAGAACGACAGCACCCGACGGTCTCGGCCTGCTCCCAGGTGGCCAGGATCAGATCGGCGGTCCAGCGAGGGTCGCCGATGGCCGGCGGGCGGCCGTAGGCGAGCGACGGCCACCGCGATCTCGACCGGCCGCCGGGGCCGAAGCCGCATAGAGGAGTCCTCCACGCTTCGGGGGGATTGACGGAGCCCTCCACGCACAGCACCGCACGAGGCTCTTTCGGGCGAGCGACGATGGGCGTAGCGTGAGGATTGGACGGATTCGTGAGGGCTTCGGCAAGCACGGTGAGGGTCCGAGCTGGCCCGGCACAGCCCGGACCCCCGCCTCGCCGCAGCCGCTGAGGCAGAAGGAGGGCCGCCATGAACCTCTTCACCGTCGATCTCAAGAACCAGCCGGGCGAGCTGGCTCACCTTGGTGAGGTCTTCGGGCAGCGCGGCGTCAACATCGAAGTTGGTGGCGTGACAGCCGGTGACCACGGCTTCGTTTACTTCACCGCCAGCGACGAGAACGCCGCCCGCGCCGCTCTGGAGGCAGCGAACGTGCCGTACACCACGCACACCGCGTTCCAGATCAAGTGCGCCGACCAGCCCGGCGAGGCGGGTCGGTTCGCTCGCAAGCTTGCCGACGCGAACATCAACATCGAAGGCCTGCTTCCGATCTCGATCTGCGGCGGCGAGGTCATCTTCGCCGCGTGCGTCGACCAGCTGGACGAAGCGCGGCAGCTCCTCGGCGAGCAGGTCATCAGCTGACGCCCGGCGGTTTCGGCCGGCGCTCGTGTCGGCCGCGAACGCCGCACGGCGTCGGCAAAGTCACCCTGAGGACCACCGGTGCCGGGACCGGCGGTCCGCTACGCGGACAGCCCCATGCCTCAGTCGCGGATCGGTGAGCCGGTCCCTCGACGCACGATCTGTGGCAGCCGCTGACCTTCATGATCGCTGAGACGGCGCACCCGAACAGGTTCCGCCATCCCCACAGCCTGGCACCCAACCCCAGCCCAATCAGCGCACTAGCCCCACGGCGGCGAGACATGCCAGGTGACGTCGGCGTCGTAACTGGCGGCGGAGTCCTGCGGTGTGTTCGGCCCGCCGCCCGCGGCGATCCATACTTCGGCGTTGTAGTGCCGGATCTCGTGCCCCGCGATGTTGTACGACCCGAGCGTCACATCGCCCGAGCCGTACCGTCCCGGCTGGGCGCAGAACGTGGCGTCCTGGGCGAACAACGGGGTGCCGTCGTTGGGGTCCTTGCGGAGCCGGAACTGGGAATGGCGCAGGAAATGCCCCGGGAAGTTGCGGGACTCGAACGAGTAGCAGCCGCTGTCGGCAAGGCCGTGCCGGACGACGAAGGTGGCATCCTGCTTGAGCGTCGCATCGCTGCCCGCGTTCACCACCTCGGTGTACGCGAGACCGTTGGCGTGACGCAGGTAGCGGTCGGTGCAGCAGGGTGTGACCACCATGAGTGAGACGGCCTGGTCGACCGCCACATCCACGCCGTTGCGCCACCACGGGGAGGCCACCTGCCACGTGGTGTCCTCGGCCCACGAAGCCGGGCTGTCCCAGGCGTTGGGGCCCCCGTTGGCCGCGATGTACACCTCGGCGTTGATGTGCCGCAGGAACCGGCCGGGGGCGTTCTTCGCCTCGAACGACAGACCCAGCGCGGTGTGCCCGGTCCGGGCGCAGAAGGTGGCGTCCTGCGCGAACAGCGCCGAGCCGTCGTTGGCGTCCTTGCGGACCCGGAAGTTCGCGTGTCGGAGGTACTGGCCCGGGAAGTTGCGCGACTCGAACGAGGAGCAGCTGGCGTCGGCGAGGCCCGGCCGGAGCCAGAACGTCGCGTCCAGCTTGGTCAGGTCGTCGCTGCCGGCGTTGACCGGTGACGTCACCCCGAGGCCGCCGGTGTGGCGCAGGTACCGATCGGTGCAGCAGGCCGTGGTTGCACCGAGCGAGACCAGCGTATCGGTCCGCAGCCCACCGGCCGCCGCCTGCACGGCGAGGTTCGCGGCCTGCACCTGGCCGGCATTGACCTTGAGTACCTGCCGGTCATAGGTGTACAGGCCGTTGCGCTCGTTCTCCACGTCGGTCGGCTCGGTGTAGATCGACGCGGACAGGCCCCGCGCGAAGATCAGGCCCTGCAGCGTGTCGGTGACCTCGACGTACCGCCTGGTGAGCGTGGCCGAGTCGGGCTCCATCTCGTACCCGAAGCCGGCGCCGGGCTGCCACTCGTGGCCGGGGACGATCAACCCGAGGCCGCCGAACTCGCCGAGCTGGGCGACCCGCGTCGCGCTCGGCGTATGCGTGGTGCCCGGCCCCACGTAGATGTGGTCGTCGATGGTATCGCCGTTGCCCGGGTCCGAGCCGCAGCAGTTGGAGCCGGAGTTCGCGTCCACGAGGCGGGTCGGGTCCCAGCTCTTGACGAGGTCGGCGATCCGGCCGGCGTCGTACTCGCCCCAGCCTTCGTTGAACGGTTGCCACTGGACGATGGAGGTGATGCCGCGGAGGTGGTCGACGATGCGGTGCAGCTCGGACTCGAACGTGGCACGGTCCGATGTGGACGGTGTGAAGCCCGTCTTCATGGCCGGCATGTCCTGCCAGACCAGCAGCCCCAGCCGGTCGGCCCAGTAGTACCAGCGCGCCGGCTCGACCTTGACGTGCTTGCGTACGGTGTTGAAGCCGAGGTTCTTCTGCTGCTGCAGGTCGAAACGCAGCGCGTCGTCGGTGGGCGCGGTGTAGACGCCGTCGGGCCAGTAGCCCTGGTCCAGGGTACCGATCTGGAAGACGAACCGGCCGTTGAGAACCGGACGCAGCCAGCCGTTGATCACCGCCTTGGCGATCGAGCGGAGGCCGAAGTAGCCGCCGGCGGTGTCACCGCCACCCACGCCGGTCAGGCTGACCTGAAGGTCGTAGAGGAACGGGTCGTCGGGGCTCCACAGTCGAGCGTTCGGGATCGGGATGCGGATCGTGCCGCCGACCGTGCCGGTCGCGGTCGCGATGGTCTGCCCTCCCGTGGAGACGGCCGCCTGTACGCCTTGACCGGTCGCGCCGGCCGCCTGGACGACGAGGTTCACCCCGCCGCCCGGTACGTCTGGCGTGGTGTCCAGCCGGGTGATGTGGGCGGTGTTGGTGGGTTCGAGCCAGACGCTCTGCCAGATGCCCGACGCCGCCGTGTAGAAGATGCCGCCGGGGTTGAGCCGCTGCTTGCCCAGCGGGATGCCGGCCGCGTCGACCGGCGAGTACACCCCCACCATGAGCTCGTTGCCGCCGCCGGTCAGGGCGTCGGTGACGTCGAGCGAGAACGCGTCGTAGCCGCCGCTGTGCGTGCCGACGTTACGGCCATTCACCCACACCGTGGCCTGCCAGGTGACGGCGCCGAAGTTCAGCTGTACCCGGCGGCCGGACCATCCGCTGGGGACGGTGAACGTGCGCCGGTACCACATCATGTTCTCGTGCCGCATGATGCCGGACAGCGCCGACTCGATCGGGCACGGCACGAGCACCGTCTCGGCCAGGTTCTGCCCGAAGGGCGGGTTGTTCAGGGAACCGGCGCCGGTGAACTGCCACTGGCCGTTGAGGCTCTGCCAGTCGGGGCGGGTCAGCTGCGGTCGCGGGTACTCCGGCAGCGGGTTGGTCGTCGACACCTGGTTGGTCCAGGGCGTGCTCAGCGGGGGAGTCTTGGGGACCAGGGCGCTCCAGGCCGCAGTCGGCGCGACGACCACGCCGGCCGCGACGAGCACCGCCGCGGCCACCAGGAGCGGGCGGAGGCGGGAATGTTGTGCCGTTCGTACCAGGCTCATCGGACTGCTCCTGGACTAGGAGGACGAGCGGGGACCGGACCAGGTGTCACGCGGGTTCAGACGTGGCAGTCCCGAAATCCTGGCGTCATCCGGGAGGGCTTGTATAACGTTATAGAGCGTGTGGCTGGTTCCTGGCAATGCTCAATCAATGCCTAATCATCGATGGATCGGATCGTGCGGCGGGTGCCGGCCGGGTGGCCGAGCCGGGCTCAGGCGGGCCGGCCGAGCGTGCTTTCCCTGGTGATGAGCATGAACGGCACCTGTACCTCTTCGGGCTCGGCCGCACGGCTGCCGTCCAGCCGGCCGATGAGGCAGGTGACGGCCTGGCGGCCGATACTGCCCTTGTCCGGCGAGATGGTGGTCAGCGTGGGGTTGCTGTACCGGCCCTCCTCGATGTCGTCGAACCCGACCACCGCGATGTCGTCCGGCACCGTGAGACCCAGCTCGATCGCGGCCCGGAGCACGCCGATCGCGATGAGGTCGTTGTAGGCGAAGACGGCGTCGGGCGGCTTGGGCAGCCGCATGAGTTGCCGTAGGCCGGCCGCTCCGTCTGCGCGGCTGAAGTAGTCCGTGGTCACGACGAGTTTGGGGTCGTGGCGGAGGCCGGCAGCCCTGAGCGCTTTCCGGTATCCGAGCAGGCGCAGGTGGGCCGGTTGCCGGTGGACATCGGCCTGGGCGCCGACGAACGCGATGCGGCGGCGGCCGAGATCCAGTAGATGCCTCATCGCGGCGACACTCGCCACCACATTGTCGATGGCGATGTGGTCGTAGGGCACGTCGTAGACGCGCTCCCCGACCAGTACCATCGGTGTCTCGCTCGTCCGGTTGAGGACGTCGACCCGGTCGAGTTGGACCGGTGAGAGGATGAGCCCGTCGATGACCTGGGCCCGGAATCCCTGGCTGACCAGTAGCTCCTTTTCCCGGTCACCATCGGTGGAGTCCAGCAGGACGGTGTAGCCGTGCTGTCCGGCCTCCCGGATCGCAGCGTCGGCCAGTTCGGCGAAGTACGGGTTGTTGAGCTCCGGGATGGCCAGCGCGATGATGCCGGTCCGGCCCTTGCGCAGGTGCCGCGCGGACAGGTTGGGGCTGTAGCCGAGTTGATCGATGGCCTGCTGGACCAGTCGCCGGGTGGCCTCGCCGACGGGCCGGTACCCGTTGACGACGTTGGACACCGTCGCGACCGACACGCCGGCCCGCTTGGCGATGTCCTTGAGACTGACTCCCACCGGGCATTCCCTCCGCTCGTGCCACTGTCATTGTCCGGACCGGATCCGCTGGGTACGGCTGAGGTAGGTCTGCGCCACGACAACCACGATCAGGAACGCGCCGCTGACGACGGACTGGTACGAGGAGTCGAGCGAGCCGATCTGGTTGATGATGTTCTGGATGGTCCCCAGCAGCAGGACGCCGCACAGCGTCCCGCTGAGCGTGCCGGCACCGCCGGCCAGGAGGGTGCCGCCGATGACGACGGCCGCGATGGCTTCCAGTTCCAGGCCGACGCCGAGGATCGTGACCCCCGACGACAGCCGGGCCGCGTTGAGCGCACCGGCGAGCCCCGCCAGCAGCCCGCTCACCAGGTACACCGTGATCCGGATGCGGGCGACGGGGAGCCCCATCAGGCTGGCGGCGTCCTCGCTGCCGCCGACCGCGTAGAGGGACTGCCCCATGCGGGTGCGCTGCAACACCAGGCCGCCCAGCAGGAACGCGGCGACCGCGATGTACACCGGGTAGCCGAAGCCGGCGAGGGTACCCTGCCCGAGCTTGCCGAACGCGGAGGCCCTCGGGACCAGGAACGTGTCGCCGCCCTCGTGGGTGATCGCGAGCAGCAGGCCGCGCGCGCCGAGCAGGCTGGCGAGCGTGACGATGAAGGCGGGCATCCGCGCCTTGGCGACGAGGACCCCGTTGACCGCACCGATCAGGCCGCACACCGCGAGCGGCGCGAGCAGCGCGGGCAGCAGGCCCCATCGGGAGGCGTACGCGGCGAGCACGCCACCGAGCGCGAAGACCGAGCCGACCGAAAGGTCGATCCCACCGCTGATGATCACGAAGGTCATACCGAGCGCGACGATGGCGAGGAACGACGACTGGATGGCGATGTTGTGGGCGTTGTCCAGGGTGCCGAAGGACGGGAACACCGCGGTCGCCACGGCGGCCACCAGGATGAGGACCGCGAGCGCGCCGTGTCGCTGGACGAGGGCGGCGGCCCGCTCGGTGCGGCTCGGGCTGGCGGTGCCGGCGGGCTCCGGCTCCGCCGGGGTGCCGACCACCGTCGGCTCCGTCGTCGAGTGGGTCATCGCGACTTCCGCTCCCGGGCGACGTAGACGGCGATGAGGATGATGACGGCCTGCCCCATCTGCGCGATGGAGTCGGGCAGGTTGTGCTTGATGAGGGTGGCGCGCACCAACTGCATCAGCAGTGCGCCGGCGACGGTGCCCAGGACGCGGACCCGGCCGCCGGACAGCGGGGTGCCGCCCACGACCACGGCGGTGATCGCGGACAGCTCCATGAGGTTGCCGAGCGCGGATGGGTCGCTGGCCGTGAGCCGGGCGGTGGCGAGCACCCCGGCGAGCGCGGCGAGGGCTCCACACGCGATGTAGGTGGCGAACAGCACCCGGCGCACCGGCAGGCCGGCGAGCTGGCTGGCCACGCGGTTGCCACCGATCGCGACGAGCTGGCGGCCGAATGTCGTGCGCCGCACGACGAAGCCCACCGCGACGGCCAGCAACGCGGCGACCAGCACGACGATCGGCACGCCGAGCACGTCGTCGCCGCCGATGGCCAGCAGCGTGGCGTCGTGGATCTGCTTGAGCTGCCCGCCGGCGAGCACCAGGGCGAGGCCGCGGCCGCCGACGAACAGCGCGAGAGTCGCGACGATGGGCTGCAACCGTACGAGCGCCACGAGCGCGCCGTTGACCGCGCCCACGGCGACGCCAGCGAGCAGCGCCACCGCGATCGCCGGCACCGCGCCGTAGCCGAGGTAGAGCGGGAGGACCGCCGCGGCGAGCGCCATCACCGAGCCGACCGACAGGTCCACCCCTTCGGTACCGATGACGAGCGCCATCCCGAGCGCCACGATGACCACCGGCGCGACCTGGATGAGCTGGGTACGTAGATTGCCGACGGTGAGGAAGTGGTCGGTGAACACGGCGTTGAACGCCAGCAGCGCGGCGACGGCGGCGTACACGCCGTAGTCCTGCAGGTACCGGGCGATGCGCTGACGGTCCATCGTCGGGGCGGTGACAGTCAGCTCAGTCACGTGGCTGCTCCCCGTCGTCGTGGGCTACCGCGGCCATGAGGTGGGATTCGTCGACGTCGTCGCCGGTCAGCTCGTCGACGACGGTACCGGCGCGGAGCACCACGATGCGGTCGGCGCCCTCGACGAGCTCCTCAAGGTCGGAGGAGATGAGGACGACGGCCAGCCCCTCCTGGGCGAGGTCGTCGACGAGCTGCTGGACCTCCGCCTTGGCGCCGACGTCGATGCCCCGGGTCGGTTCGTCCAGCAGCAGAACCTTGGGGTTCAGGCACAGCCACCGGGCGAGCATGACCTTCTGCTGGTTGCCGCCGGACAGCTCCGACGCCTTCTGGTCGGGGCCGGCCGCCTTGATCCGCAGTCGCCGCATGAACACGTCGACGATGCGGTCCTGCTGGGCGCGCGACACCACGCCGGCGCGCGACAGTCGCGGCATCGCCGCGAGCACGATGTTCTCTCGTACCGACAGTTCGGGCACGATGCCTTCGGCCTTGCGATCCTCGGGTAGCAGGCTGATGCCGGCCCGAATGGCCGCCGCGGGCGACAGGCGGCGCAGCCGCCGGCCGGCGACCGTCACGCTGCCGTGATTGACCGGCAGCGCGCCGACGATCGCCTTCGCGGTCTCCGACCGGCCGGAGCCGAGCAGGCCGCCGAGCCCGGTGACCTCGCCGGGGCGTACGTCGAACGACACGTCCGACAGCACGTGGCGCTTGGTGAGGTGCCGCACGTGCAGGACGGGCTCGGTCGTGGCGGCGGTATGCGACTCGCTGAACTGGGTGACCCCGTGCCGGCGGACCTCGGCCACGTCCCGGCCGAGCATGAGTGACACCAGGCGCAGCCGGTCGAGTCCGGCCAGCGGTCCGGAATGCACGACCCGGCCGTCGCGCAGCACGGTCACCCGGTCGCAGATGCGGTAGAGCTCGTCGAGACGGTGGCTGACGTACGCGATCGCCACGCCCTGCTCGCGCAGCTCGCGCACGACCTGGAACAGGGTGTCCACCTCGCGGGGTTCGAGCGAGGAGGTCGGTTCGTCCATGATGACGGCGCGGGCATTGACCGATACCGCCCGGGCGAGCGCGACCATCTGCTGGGCGCCGAGGCCGAGCGAACGCAAGGGCCGGCGCACGTCGACGTCGATGCCATACCGCCGCAGCAGCGCGGCGGCGTCGGCGTGCATCCGGCGGAAGTCGATGAGCCCGAGCCGGTTGCGGGGCTCACGACCGAGGTAGAGGTTGTTCGCCACGCTCATCAGCGGGACGAGGTTGACCTCCTGGTAGATCGTCGAGATGCCGGCCGCCTGGGCGTCCAGGGGGCGCCGGAAGGTCACCGGCGCCCCGGCATACCGGATCTCACCGCTGTCCGGCGGGTACACGCCGGTCAGCAGTTTGATCAGCGTCGACTTCCCGGCGCCGTTCTCGCCGACCAGGGCGTGCACCTCACCGGGGATGAGGGTGAACGACACGTCGTCGAGTGCCCGTACCCCCGGAAAGCGTTTGGCGGCGCCGACCACCTCGGCGATCGGGGGACCTGGGTCGCTCATGTCTTCCTCTTCGTGCCGGCGGGTGCCGGCGGCCCGAAAGGCACCGCCGGCACCCGGGTCGGATCAGTACGCTCCGGCCAGCGAGTCCTTGGCGTTGCCGCTGTCGTAGGCCCGGTCGGAGATGATGACATTCTCCGGGATCGGCGAGCCGTCGTAGAACTTCTGGGCGGTCTGGAAGGCCAGCGGGCCGAAGCGCGGGTTCGACTCGATGACCGCGTTGATCGTGCCGTCCACGATGCCCTGGACGGCGTTGCGCGTACCGTCGATGGAGACGATCTTGACATCCTTGCCCGGCGTCTTGCCGGCTCCCCTCAACGCGGTGACGGCGCCGAGGGCCATCTCGTCGTTCTCGGCGTACACCGCGGTGATGTCGGGCCTGCTCTGGATCAGCTGCTCCATCACCTGCTGGCCCTTGTCCCGGGCGAAGTCGCCGGTCTGCTGCGCGACGATCTCCATGCCGGGCGCGCCGGCCTTGAGCTGGTTGACGAAGCCGTTGGTGCGGTCGGTGGTCACGTTGTTGCCCGAGGAGCCGAGCAGGATGGCGACCTTCCCCTTGCCGTCGGTCGCCTTGATCAGTGCGTCCGCGGCCCGCTTGCCCTGTTCGACGAAGTTCGAGCCGAGGAAGGCGACGTAGTCTTTGCACGCGGTTGCGTTGATCTTCCGGTCGATGGTGAGCACCGGCACCTTCCTGGCCGCCGCGGCCTGCAGCGCCGGTTCGAGACCGGCGGAGTTCAGCGGAGCCACGATGAGGAACTGCGCCCCCTGGGCCAGCATGTCCTGGATATCGCTGATCTGCTTGGCCAACTGCGACTGGGCGTTGGTCGTGAGCAGCTTCTTGACGCCGATCTTCGCCGCTTCGTCCTTGATGGACTGGGTCTCGGCGATCCGGAACGGGTTGGCTTCCTTCTCCGACTGGGAGAAGCCCACGACGGCGTCTTTGAGGTCGAGCTTCGTGGCGCCGTAGCTCTGCAACGTGCAGCCACCGCCGGCGCCCGCGCTGGGCGTGACGACCTGCTGCTGGCCGGCGCTGCCGCCGCCGGATGGCGCCCCGCCGCTCTCGCTCTTGGCACACGCGGTGAGCAGCACGGCCGCGCCGACGAGCAGCTCGGCCACGGCACTCGCCGACCCTCGGTGAGGTGTGATCACGGGAGTTACTCCTTACAAAGGGAGCATGGATCCGCCGGCCTTCCGGCCGGTCGTGGGGACGTTCGGTGGTACGTGGCACCGTCCGCGGCCCGTGACGTGGGGGGCGTGGTCCGGTGGCACAGATGTCGATGAAGTTCTCGATGTATTAGGGCTTGCCGGCATGCTCATCAGCTCTATAACGTTATACAGGTCGCCTCCCGGTGACGACAAGATTTCATCGGTGGAAAGTCGGTAACGCCGCCGCGTTGCGGATCGGGCAGGACGGACCTGCCGTTCCGCCTCAGACGCCGCGCCGCCCGGGTACACCTCCGACCGACTCGGCGCGGCCGGCTGCTTGGGCGTTGTCATTGGACGATCCCGAGCCCAAGGAGAGCTTCTGTGAGAATGCTGCGAACTCGGCGTCAAGGGCAGCGCATCCGCGCACCGCATCCACCGGCCGTGCTGGTGGCGGTCGGGGCGTTGGTGCTGGCAACCGCCGGCGTACCGGCGAGCAGAGCGGGCGCGGCGACGACGGAACGGCACGGGCTGCGCGGCGACTACTACGTCAGTGCGCCAGGCACCTACGACCAGTTCACCACGCTCAAGGCGACCGTCGTCGACCCCAACATCGACTTCATCGACCTCGAACCCACCCTCGACAGCCTGACCGGTCAGAACGACCACAACACGATCCGCTGGACCGGACAGATCCAACCGCGGTACTCCGAGACCTACACGTTCTCCGTCGTCGGGGACAACGGCTTCCGGCTGTGGGTCGACAACCAGCTCATCATCGACCACTGGGTCGACGACTGGGACAACCCGCAGACGGGCACCCCGATCGCGCTGCGGGCAGACCAGAGGTACGACATCAAGGTGGAGTTCTTCGAGGACATCGGTGGCTCGAACCTCCATCTGAGCTGGTCGAGCCCGAGCCAGCCCAAGGAGATCGTGCCCAACACGGCGCTGTACCTCCCGCCGGGCTTCAGCTATCCCGGCCCGCTGTCGTCGACCGTCTCCGCCGACGGCGCCACCGTGGCGCTGACCTTCGACACGGCGATCCAGCCACTGCCGGCCGGCGCGGCCGCGCACTTCCGGCTGCCCGTCAACGGTAGGGACTGGCCGATCGCGTCGGTCGCGCTCGACCCGAGCGACGCGTCGACCATCCTAGTGCGCCTGGCCGACCCGATCCCGCGGCAGGCCGGCGGCACGGTCCGGGCGATCTACGACGGTCAAGGCGGCATCACGACGGCCGCCGGTTCGGCGGTACCGGCGTTCAACGTCTATGTCATCAACAACTCGACGTACCAGATCACCACGCCGTGGGCCAAGGATGTCTCGCCGACGAACGCGCTGCCCGAGTACCCGCGCCCGCAGATGACGCGGGAGCAGTGGCAGAGCCTCAACGGCACCTGGCAGTACGCCTCGGCGAGCGTCGGCGACGCGCCGCCGGTCGGTAAGGACCTGGCCGAGCACATCCTCGTGCCGTACCCGACGGAGTCGTTGCTGTCCGGCATCCAGCGCCACGACGACCACATGTTCTACCGGCGTACCTTCACCGTGCCCGCGGGCTGGCGGATCGGCGGCCCGTGCGCCCGGCCAGGCTCTTGCCCGCGGCTTCTCCTGCACTTCGGCGCCGTCGACTACCAGGCGACCGTGTGGGTCAACGGCGTGCAGGTGGGGACGCACACCGGCGGCTACAATGCCTTCGACATCGACGTGACCGGCGCGCTCAAGGGCACCGGCCCCCAGGAGCTCATCGTCGGCGTCGAGGACGCGACGGAATCGGCACCGTACAACGAGCCGATCGGTAAGCAGCGCAACAACCCCAGTGGCATCTGGTACACCCCGTCGTCGGGCATCTGGCAGACCGTGTGGATGGAGCCGGTCACGACCGCGCACGTCGAGAAGCTCGACATGACGCCGGACCCGGCCGCCGGCACGCTGCGCCTGACGGTGCGGACGTCCGGCACGACCACCGAGCGCGTCGTCGCGACGGCGTGGGACGGTGCCACGAAGGTCGGTACCGTCTCCGGCGCGCCGGGCCGGGAACTGCGGCTCCCGGTACCGGACCCCAAGCTGTGGACGCCCGACAACCCGTTCCTGTACGGCGTCAAGGTCGTGCTCGAGGACGCCAGCCGTCGCCCGGTGGACACGGTGGGCGGCTATTTCGGGATGCGGTCGGTCGGCATCGGCAACGTCAACGGCCAGCCGCACATCCTGCTCAACGGGAAGTTCGTCTTCAACCTCGGCACGCTCGACCAGGGCTTCTGGCCCGACGGGCTCTACACCGCGCCGACCGACGACGCGCTGAGGTTCGACCTCCAGCAGCAGAAGGCGCTCGGCTTCAACACCGTCCGCAAGCACATCAAGGTGGAGCCCGACCGCTGGTTCTACTGGGCCGACAGGCTCGGCCTGCTGGTCTGGCAGGACATGCCCGCGATGGACCCGGGCAAGGCCCTCAGCCCCGCCGACAAGGCAGCGTTCGAGGACCAGCTGCACACGATGATCGACCAGCACCGGAGCCACCCGTCGATCATCATGTGGGTCACGTTCAACGAGGGCTGGGGCGAGTACGACCCGGCGCGGGTGGCCGACGAGGTCAAGGCATGGGACCCGAGCCGGCTGGTCAACGAGGACAGCGGCCAGAACTGCTGTATCTCGCTGCCGGACCCGCACCACGGGGACATCTACGACAACCACGATTACGTGGGCCCCGGCCACCCGCTGCCGACCGACCACCGCGCGGTCGTCGACGGCGAGTTCGGCGGGCTGGGTCTGCGGGTGCCGGGCCACATGTGGTTCGGCAACGGGTTCGCTTACGAGATGGAGAACTCCTCGCAGCAACTGACCGACCGGTACGTGCGGCTGACGAACGAGGTGAAGCGCTGTGCGGTGGAGTGCGCCCTGTCCGGGTCCATCTACACCCAGCCGTACGACGTCGAGGGCGAGATCAACGGCCTGCTCACCTACGACCGCCGCGTGGTCAAGGTGGACGCCAACCGGGTTCGGGCCGTCAACGCGTCCGTGCTCGCGGCGGCCGGTGACGTCCAGAACCCGCCGCCCCCGCCGCCCGGTACGCCGGGCCTGACCGGCGTCGGGTACTGGCCGCTCGACCAGGTCAACGCAACGACGACACCCGATGCGTCCGGCAACGGACACGACGGGACGCTCGTCAACGGGCCGACGCTGACCGCCGGCAAGACCGGCAACGCGCTGCAGTTCACCGGCGGCAACCAGTACGTCGACACGGGCGCGAGCATCCTCGACACCACCGGCAACTACAGCGTGTCGGCATGGGTCGAGATCGACCGGCCGGGCAACGGCTTCGAGACTGCGGTCAGCCAGGACAGCGACAGCGGGCACAGCGAGTTCTTCCTGCAGTACTCGGGGCAGGACCACGTGTTCGCCTTCAGCTTCGCGGGGGGCCGGGCGCTCGCCCCCACGCCACCGCAGGCAGGCATGTGGTACGACCTGGTCGGAGTCCGCGATGTCCAGCACAACCAGATGCGGCTCTACGTCAACGGGCAGCTCGCCGGCACGGTGGCGTACTGTCCGGGCAACGCGGCCACCGGTCACACCCTGATCGGTCGCGCGCAGTACAACAACAGTCCCGTCGACTTCTGGGGCGGCAAGATCGATCAGGTGCACGTCTACGATCGCGCGCTGTCGGCGGACGAGATCGCCATGCTCTACACGTCAGGTAGCTAGCGCCGAACAGCGCTCCCGCGGTGCTCGCCGCCGGCCGCATCACCTCGCCATTTCCGATCCAGGCGGCGACGTTGCCCGACTCGTCGGCCGGCAGTCAGCCGCTGCCCTGCGGGCTGGTCGCCGCCGGCATCGAGGTCCGCGACACTCCCGACGCGTGGTCCGGCACCTGCGGGTTGTGCATCAGCTGGAGGTGGGATCTACTGGCCGTGCGGGAACGACACTGGCGTTCCGGCTTCGACAGGGGCACGCATTGACCGCCACAGATCGCAACGCCTTCTTAGCCCAGCTGGTACGGACTGAACGGACTCGTGCGGGTCTGACCCAGGAGGAACTGGCCGAGCGCGCCCGGCTGAGCGCGCGGACGATCAGGTATCTCGAGAACGGGATGGTGGAGCGGCCCCGTCGGGATACCCTCGCCCGTCTCGCACAGGGCCTGGGTCTGTCCGGCCAGACGGCCACCGCGTGGACGGAGCAGGCGCGTGGGCGTGCAGTCGCCGAGGCACACCCCGTGGCGGATCCGGTACCGGCGCAGCTGCCCGCCGATGTCCGGGCTTTCACCGGCCGGGAGCCGGAGCTGGCCTGGCAGCCCGTGTCGAAGCCGGTCGCGTAGTCCTTCTCCCACAGATGGGACTGTGCGACGAAGTAGCCGGGCGTGTACACCGTGCCGAACGGAACGAACCAGTCCGAGGCATCCCGGCGGACCATGTAGTAGTACGGTGCCGGAGCGCCGCGCTCCATCCAGTCGGGCATCCTGGCTCCGTAGTCATTCCAGGAACCGTTGCGGTTGGAGCGGTCGTAGTAGAGGTTGAACTGGCTGTTGCCCCACCGCTTGCTGCCGCGCTCGTACTTGATCCATATGTAGTCGATCCGCAGACCGTCGCCGACGTAGTGCGCGCGCACCTGCATGGTGATCGAGGCGGTGGTGTACTGGGTGGCGTTGCAGTAGGAGCTCTCGCCCGAGGTCAGCGTCGCCCGGTAGTACACGTTGCCGAGGCCCCAGGTCGAGTGGTAGTGGCAGCGGCCGATGTGCGCGCTCGTTGAATAGACCATGCACTGGTACACCGGGTCGGACGCCTCGGCCCGCGTCGGAGCCACGCTGAGACTCACCACCAGGCCGGCCGCCAGGGCGGCGGCCAGGGACCGGACCGCGCGCCTACGGGGCTTACTGCGCGGTGGCCTGAGCGGGGCGACCAGATCTCCAGTCAGGGCCACGGTGCTGCGATCCGGGTCGCGCCTGAACCATCTACGTGGTTGCATGACACAAACTCCTCTTCCGTCATCGTGCGGCTGGCTGGGCGCCACGAACCTATGGCGGTCGCGGCACGCCCACCAGGCAACGACGCCGGCAAGTACACCGGCAGAAGAGGGCTCCTGTACCTCGGCAGAACGACTGGAGGCGCGGGCCACCGTGGACCTACCACATCCGTCGACGGGTAGCTGTTTTCCCGATGTCCGGCTCAGCGCTTGCGGTATGTCGCGGTATACGTGGTGTTCACCGCGGGCGCGATGATGGTGCGGCTCGTCGTGGTGCGTGGCGCCTCATTCACCACCAGGTCGCTGAGGACGAGACCGCCCGGGTTGGTCTTGAACGTGCGCACGACCGTCCTGGGGTCCAACCGGACACTCGTCGTCGAGGCCAACCCGCCGGAGTCGGTCGCGGTGAAAGACCGCATGGTACCGGAGGCGATAGATCCGGCAGTGCCCTATGCCGAAGGCGCCGGCGCATCGCCCGCTTCGTGCGCTGTACCGGGTCGGCTCGTGGCGCAGGTCCCCACGGCTGTGCACGAACAGCGACCGGTAGATCGCGACAACGCTGTCCGTGCCACCAGCACCACACCTCTTCCACCCTGCTACAGCAACGATTCACGAGGCGTTGCGCTGACTCCTTGAGACCGCCGGCATGACAGGATGCCTCCTTCGCGTTTGGTCATCGGCCTGGCAGGTAGGCAGAGAGTACGGATCGGTGCGATCCTGTCCGGGTGCGGTTCACAGCCACCGCCCACGACGGCGGGCGAGGCAGGGTATTGATCCCTGTGCCGTTCGACCCCAATGAGGCGTGGAGCGCCAAGCCGCGTCACCATGTCGGCGGAACCATCAACGGTTATCGGGTCCGCGGCGCCATCGAACGACACGACCGGCTGTGGGGTTTGCTGCTTGGCCCGGCATGGTTGCGTGGCTGTTCCGTCGTCGCCGGGGACGAGGTCGAACTTGAGATCGAGCCCGAGGGCCCGCAGCGCAGCGACCTCGCCGACGACGTGGCGGCCGCCTTGGCCGGCAACCCACGGGCTGGCGAGTTCTTCGAGGGGTTGGCGCAGTTCTACCGTCGGGGATACCTGCGCTGGATCGACGCCACCAAACGGGACCCGTCGGAGCGGGCAAGACGCATCGCCCAGACCATCGAACTGCTCGCTGCCGGCGTCAAGGATTACCGCCGGCGGTGACCGCCGATGAGCCTCACCGACGCCGACCGGCGCGACTGCGCGACCCATCGCGCGCATCGCGGCGTTTCAGTGCGCGGCCAGGCGCGCGCAACGCGCCGCCTCGGCGGCGCGGTCCATCGCGGCGAGCGCGTACGCATGCTGGGCCAGCACGAGCGCGTGCCGCGCGCTGTCCTCGTCGCCGAGCAGCGCCCGGGCGCGGGTGCAGAGCGCGACGATCGGCTCGCTGACCGCCCCGCCCACGCCTCGGACGGCGACGGCGGCCGCGACCGCGAGATCGGGCAACCCGAGCCGTTCCCCGACGCCGGCCACCTGTGCGCAGCGCTCGAGCGCCTGCTCGAACTGGCCGGCGCGGTAGGCCGAGTCGGCCGCCGCGAGCAGCAGCTCGGCCCGCGGCACGACCGCATCAGGCACCGCGTCGAGCAGCACCGCCGCCTGGTCATACCAGCGGGTGGCATCCACGAACGCGAGCTGATCGGCGGCCGCACGCGCCGCGTCCCGGCACGCCTGCGCGGCGGAACGCCGGTCCGCCTCGTCGACCGCCGCGCGTACCCGGTGTCGAGCCAGCCCGCCGGCCCCCACCGGCGCGTAGCCGGTGGCCTCGATGGCGTCCGCGACGCGCCGGTGCCAGCCGACCCGCTCGGTGCGGGACAGCTCGTCGTACCGTGCCCGGCGGACAAGCTCATGGGAGAACCGCAGCCGTCCCGGCGACTCGGGATCCTCGACCAGCACCCCGGCCGCGACCGCTTCGGCCAGCAGCGCGGGCACCGCTGCCCGCCGATCGTCGTCCATCGTGGACGTCAGCAGGACCACGTCGATCTCGTCACCCATCGCGCTCGCGACACCGAGCAGTTCCTGGCACGCCGGTCCGAGCCGGGCCATCCGCCGCATCGCCACCCGGCGCAACTGGGCCGGCACGGGCACGTCGACCGCGGGCGCGCCCAGCCGACCCTCCGTCGCCAGCAACCGGACCAGCTCCCGGACGAAGAGCGGGTTGCCGCCGCTGACCCGGTGCACATACACCGGCCACGACCCGTCCACCGGCCCGCCGGCGATCGCCGCCACACTCGCCGCGACCTCCTCGACGGTGAACGGCGCGAGCCGGATCACGTGCGCGCCGGCCAAGTCGCCGAGGTCGACGTCCGATGCCTCGGGCGTCGGCGCCCGCACCGTACACAGGAGCAGAATCCGCGCGTCGGCGACCTCCCGGCACACATGCCGCAGCAGCGCCACGGACGCCTCGTCCGCCCATTGAATATCCTCGAACAGCGACACCAGGCCAACCGGCTCGGCCGCGGAGACGAGGGCGCGACAGGTCCGGTCGCCGATCCGGAATCGGACCGCCGCCGTTGCCTCGGTTGCCCGCTCGCCGGTGGCCGCGTCCGTGTCGAGTAAGTCCTCGGACAGGCCGATGCCGGGCGCGGCGAGCGCCCGCCGCCACGGCCAGTACGCCGGAGCGCCCTCATCCGCGACCGCGCGTCCAACCAGGACCGGTACGCCCTCGGCGCGTGCCCGCTCCACCAGCACGTCGGCGACGGTGGACTTGCCGATGCCCGCCTCCCCGGTCAGCAGCACGACCGACCCACTGCCGGCACGCGCGGCGGCGAGCAACTCGCCCAACTCGGCGAGGACCCGTTCGCGCCCGACGACCGCAGACTTCACGCCGATCATTCTGCCTGGTCATGTTCCGCGATTGGGTGGGTGGCTCCCAAGCCGGAGTCGTGCTGGCTCGACCGGGACGCTACGCCTGGTGAATCAGGTGGAGGCTGGGACCGTGGCTGACCTTCCAGTCGACCGGAGACGCGAGCACTCCGTCAGCGACGCAACGCGTCCCGACACTGATCCACTTCACGTCGTCCTTGGCTTCTCGCAGCGCGAAGCCGACCGCGACCTGAAAGATGTCGCCGCCGCACGGGCAGAGGACAGGTTCGACCTCGTCCTCTTCCCAGTAGTCTGCGCTGTCGGCGATGAACGCCGTATTCCCGCACGTGATGCATGTTCGGCGCGCGCCGTCGTTGCTCAACGCATTGATCACGAGCCGGAACGAGCGTCCGCCGCAGGAGACGCAGATGGACTCGGATATGTGGTCCACGGGGTAGCCCTCGGCCGCATACTCGCGCAGATACTCGGCGACGTCTGTGAAGTCGTCGCCTCGCCACCACTCGCCACTGGTATCGATCATGGCTGCCTCCCCTGTCATGAGACCATCCTCCACCGCCGCAGGTCGCGCGCTCGCCAGGTCCGGCCTTCCAGCCGCCCGGCTCTGCCGATGTGCGGATGCATGGATGGCCGAGGATCCGTCGGCGTCTGACGGGTGGTAGAGGACCTGCCGTCACCTCGCGACGCGGTACTGCAAGAACACGACGCCGTTGCGGAACCGGCGGTGTTGCACCAGTTCGAGGTTCAGCCGGACCTTGTCAGGCAGGAACTGTTTGCCCCCGCCTACGACGACCGGTGACACGAGCACGCGGACCTCATCGACCAATCCGGCTCGGAACGCATGGGTGGCGAGCGTTGGACCGCCGATGCTGAGATCGCGGTCGGCCGCGTCCCGCATTGCTCGGACGGTTTCCGGGTCGAAGGTCCGTTCAATCCGGGTGCGGGCACTGGTCGCGGATTGCAGGGTCGTGGAGTACACGACCTTGTCGGCGGCCCGCCACACGTTGGCGTAGTCGAGCACGAACGGTGGCTGGTCGGGTTCGGTGTGGGCGGTCTCCCAGTACACCATCACCTCGTAGAGGCTCCGGCCGTACAGATACGTCCCGATGGGTCGCTCGAGGTCGTTGATGAGGGTGTGGACCTCCTCGTCCGGCACGCTCCAGTCGAACTTGCCGTTCTCGTCGGCGATGTAGCCGTCGAGGGAGGTGATTCCGGTGCAGATCAACTTGGCCATCGCAGTCCCTTCATAGACCGATTGCGTTCCGCAACCAGATTCCAGATTCAGCCTAGGTAAACTGATCCTGGAGTGCAACCAGTTGCTGGAGGTCACCATGAACGAGGCGCGCCGCTCCGGGTGTCCCATCAACCTGTCCTTGGAAGTCCTCGGCGACAGGTGGAGCCTGCTCATCCTCCGCGACATGATCTTCGGCGGCCGCCGGCACTTCCGGGAACTGCTGAGCGGATCGCAGGAGGGAATCGCCTCGAACATCCTCGCCAACCGGCTGAAGGCTCTGGTCGAACAGGGCATGCTCACCAAGCGGGACGACACGAGCCACAAGCAGAAGGTGATCTACAGCCTCACCGAGCCAGCTATCGAGCTGGTGCCCGTCCTGGCGCAGCTTGGCAGCTGGGGAAGCCGGTGGCTGCCGGTCACCGAGGACCTGTCCGTCCGCGCCCGGGTGCTCGGTGACGGCGGTCCCGAGCTCTGGCAGCGGTTCATGGCCGAGTTGCGGGAAGAACATCTCGGCATCCCGGCCGGCCCAGCGCCCGACGGCCGCACGGTGCGCGACCGAGTGCAGGAGGCATACCTGGCCGTCGTTACCGCCGACAGCGGCAGGTGAGGACGGGACAGGTGTCCGGGTTCGGGAGCCAGCCGCGGCTGTCTTTGTTCGCTGAGGCAGGGTCAGGGCTTGCGGTAGACCCAGTTTCTGTCCTGGCTACAACGCGGTGCTGGCGGCTCTCCGACACGATCGGCAGCAGCAGCGCCGCGCCCAGCGTGATCTCGCCCACGGTCACGTCGTGTCGTCGGGGTTCTTCTGACGCCACTCGCGGAGTTGCTTCTGCGTGGACGGCGATGACAGCGGGGTTTGCTAACGGCGCCACGGTGCAATGCTTCTGGGAAGAACAGAACCCGCTCTGAGAAATACAACGGAGGATCGAACCAACCGCTGTTGGCGTGAGGCGGCGTCACCGACGAAGGCTGCGAACCCGAAAGCTGGCTGGAACACGATCAGTCCCACAGCGCCGGGCTGGCCCATCGGATGGTGGACCAGGCCGGCGCCCACTACGACCCGTAGGTCCAGTAAAGATTCCAAGCCCCTGCCGGTGCTTGCCAGGTGCTGCAGACGTACCGGTCAGCGTCCCAGGGCAGGTTGGTCTTGCCCGCCGCGTCGCACTGCTCGTAGGTCGAATAAGTGCCGGTGTATTGCCAGTAGTCGGCCCAGGCCGGCGCGGCCACGAGTGTGGATCCAAGTACCCCTACGACTGCCGCCACCAGGCTTCCAGCGACAAGACGACGGATTCTGCCCATCCCGCTCTACCCTCCACCATCAGCCAGTTGAGTGAAGCCAGGTCGACCACATCGAGCCCCGCATCGGTCGCGGAACACCGAACCGGCCTCCGCAAGTCATCGGTGATCATCGGATTGCCACGACCCTAATCCGACGGCATGCCGACCGAAATGAGGGGTTCCGGATGGCGGAAGTTGGTTTCCGGGGGTGGACGGACCACCGGGGCTGGCCGGGTGCAGCAGCGGGTCCGACGGTTGCCGGCACGGGCGGTGGTGTGGTTCGTCCTGGCGTTGACCCCGTTCGGCGGTCAGGGTTACCGCAGCCTGTGGCGGGAACTGGCCCACGGCGGCGACGAAGGCGCTGTGACACCGTCGGCGTCGGGGCTGTCGCAGGCCCGACGCCGGCTCGGGGTAGCACCATTGGCCAGGCTGTTCGCCCGGCTGCGTGGCCCGCAGGCGCAACCAGGCGCGGCGGGGTCGTTCCCTTCCGGGCTTGGGGCAACTTCCCGCGTGGGGCGCCGGTCCGTGGATCCCACAACCGCCCCCCGGGCCAGGGCGGCCACCGTGAAGAACGCCCGGGTGAGGATCGCCCCGCGCTCGATCTCCCGGAGGGTGTCCAGCAAGGTGCCGGCCCGCATCGCCACCTCGGCGACGCTGGGCGCGCCCCGGGCCCGTTGCACGTCGCCGCCGACGCGGTAGCCTGCCGGGGGCGACGCACGGGCGGCGAGAGCCACGGGAGGGCGGTTGCACGCAGCGGTACGGGTGGCCGTACGCCTCGCCGGCGCGCTCGGCCTCGTCCTGTCGACGGCCGGCTGCCCCGCGGCGCCGCCGAGCGCCGACCCAACCAACCAGCACCGCCTCGACGTGCTGCGCGTCGAGCCGATCGTCGCCGAGGCCGCGGGCACGCCGGGTTCGGTACGAGGGTTCCATGTCGGGCCGCACGGCGAGACCCGCACGCGGGGCGCGGTCAACGTCCAGCTGCATCCCCCGGGGGCCGGTCGTGATCCGGCCGCGGTCGAGGCCGGCCTCCGGGCTGCGGTGGCCCGGCTCCGGACCACCGGCTGGACGATCAGCGGGGTGTACTGCGGCGCGGCGCCGCCAACAGCGCCGTCGACCCCGCCCGGCGCGCTCGACTCGGCCGACTGGATGGTCACCGGGTACAAGCTCGTCGACGGGGTCAGCTACGGGGTCACGGTCACCGGGGCGGTGATCCGGACCGGCGCGGCCGGTCCGCCGATCGTCCAGGTACGGCTGCGCGCCCCGGAGGCGAGCGACCCGGCGGACCGGTTCACCGACCGGCCTCCGGACGCCGGGTCGGCCAGTTGTCTGGACCGGCCGCCCCCGCCCCCGCACGCTGACCTGACGGCCGGTCGGCTGCTGGTACTCGCCGACCGCTGGCCGCCCCCGGTCCCGGGCGACCCCTACCGTTGACGCGTCGGCGTGACGACCGCCTGCACGTGCTGGAACCCGTCGCCGAGGTCGACCAGGTGCCCGTCGAGGAAGTCGGTGGCCGGGATCCGCTTCACGGCTCCGGTCGGGTCGTAGAAGACGAGGTCGTCCCCATCGTGGCCGACCAGCAGGATGTAGTGGCCCGGGATCGCGTTGCCGATCATCACCGGTACCGGGTACCCCTGGTCGGCGGCCGAGACGGCGGCCCGCATCGCCGGGTCCACGCTGCGCGGGTCGGTGTCGTCGACGAGGTGCCAGTCGTAGCCGGTACCCAGCTCCTTGGTGTGCTGGTTGAGCTCGTTGCTCAGGCCCCACGGCGTGGTACCGAGCTGCTCCGGCCACAACAGGTTGGTCGAGTGGTGGATGCGCTGCTCCTCGTGGAGCAGCCGGTCCTGCACCTCCTGCGGGTCGGTCGGGCTGCCCGCGGTGAACTGCAGCGCGTAGATGGGATCGTTCATCAGGCGGGCGGCCAGGATCGAGGTCGAGCCGCAGGTGGTCTCGTCCAGCTGCTGAATCGGTACCGTGTGCAGGTTGCCGTTGGCGTCGACGTAGCTGAAGCCGGCGTCGCCGGGCCGGTTGGGGTTGATCGGGCTCAACCGGCCGACCAGGTCGCTGCGCCCGTGGATCTGCGCGTCGAAGGCGACCAGCTCGTCGACCGAGTGCCCGGCGGCCAGCGCCTTGAGCAGGTAGGCCCGCTCCTCGTCGGTGCCGGCCCGGGCGAGCAACGCGTCGAGCTTCTCCCGTTGGTCGGCGGGCAGCCCGGCCCGGATCTGTCCGGCCCGGCGTAGCTGGGCCGGGCTGAGGATGCCGTTGTCCACGCCGGTGCTGCCGGCGTCGATGCGGGTGTCGGCCAGTACCACGGCCCGGGCCGGTGGCGTGCCGCCACGCCAGGCCGCGGCGGCGCGGGCCGCGCCGGTCACGTCGGCGAGCCGGCCCCGGATCTCGTCGGCGGCGTCCAGGCTCTGCCGGTACAGCGCGATGCAGCCGGCGATGATCCCGGCGATGATGCTGACCGACGTGAGCGGGTCCAGGGCGGCGTGGACCAGCTCCTGCCGGAGCCGGGCGTGCTCGGCCTGCAGGACGCGCACCTTGCCGGCATAGGCCAGCAGCGCGTTGGCGGCGGTGTGGAACGCGGGCTGCGCACCGCTCATCAGGTCGGCGGTGGCCCCGACGACCCGGGCGGCCCGGTCGCCGCCGTCGCTCTTCCAGATCTCCGGCAGGGTACCGTCCGCGATCGACCGCACGTCGGCCACCAGCCTTGCGACGTTGTTGCCTGCGGCGGTGAACGCGTCGCTCAGGTCGAGCAGCCCGGCGGGGTCGCCCGGCGGCGGTACGGCGACCGCCCGGCCCACCTCGACGATCACCTCGATCACGGTGAGCGGGTTGAGCAGGTCGGCGAGGATGCCCAGCCGGTGGATCAGCGTGGTGACTTGGGCGTAGTCGGTCGAGCTCATAGCAACAGCTGCCGGGCGTTGTCCGCGTCGGTGTTCCGGTAGTCGTCCGCCGTGTCACACAGTGCGGCGCACAGCTCGTCGAGCACGTCGACGTAGACGGTCAGCTCCGCGTACCAGCCGCTGTCGGCCTTCTGGTAGTCGTCGGTGACCTCGCGGTAGCCGAGGGCGCCGGCGGGCGCGTTGGTCTGCCGGTCCCATCGGTCCCGGATCTCGCGTAGCTGGTCAGCGAGGGCACAAACGCTAGCGCCCTGCTGCTTGATCGCGGCGGCGTCCACCTCCATGGCGCGTACCGTACCGGCAACCGACGCCCGTCCGGCGCCCCCCGGCGGTGGCGCCAGACGTGCGCCGAGTCCGGCGCTGCCGGCGCCGGCCGTGTCGGCTTCCTCGACCAGGGCGGCCCCGGGCGCGTGGTGGTCGGTTACAGGGTCCACAAGCCGCTGGCCGAGATGGGCAGTAGCCGGTCCAGCAGCGTCACCGCGGCCGGCAGCAGCGCCGCCAGGGTCAGGGCGGTCGTGATCGCGGCGGTGGCGAGCCGCGACAGCGCCGGTGGCGGTTGCAGCAGCCGGGCCACCCGCTCCAAGGCGTCACCGCCGTCGGCGCGAAGTGACGCCACCGGCTGCGGTAGCGATTCGGCCAGGGTGACGACGGCGCGGGCCAGCACCAGCCGCGAGTGGGTTTTCGCCGCTGTGTCGTCAGCCCACATCTCCACCAGCCGGGCTACCTGTCGGTGTGCCTGGCCGAAGACCTGCAGCGGCAACGCCCGGTGCAGCAGCCGCAGCAGGTCCAGCAACCGATGATGATGGCTGGCGTGGTGGGCGCGTTCGTGGGCCAGCACCGCATCCAACTGCTCGGAAGGAAGCAATTCCACCGCCCCTGCGGTGACCACCACCCGCCCGTGCCGGCCGGGTACCAGGTAGGCCGCCGGGCGGGCGTCGGGGATGACGGTGGCGTCGCGGCGTGGCACCGGTCGGCCCACCGCCGTTACCAGGGCGGCGTGGCGGCGGCGCTGGCGCACTGTCGTGCGCCGCATCTGCCCGGCGGCGGAGCAGACGCGAGCCACCACGAGAGTCACCAGCGCCAGCCCGCATCCGGCGATGAGTTGGGCGAGGCGGCCGTGCGCGCCGTTCAGCGTGTCCAGGCAGATCTGCCAGCTGCCACACACCAGGTCGTGGGTGCGGTCCCAGTGCAGTAATGCGGTCAGGCCGGCCATCAGCAACGACCCCACCATGTTGACCGCGACCACCCGCCAGGCTGCGACTCCCACCCGCGGAGCCCGGTAGACCCACCGGGACGCGGCTAATCGCCGGGCTACCGGGCCGGCCAGCACGGCCGCCCAGGCGAGGAGCAGAAGAGAGATCATTCCTCGGCGAGCTTCCGCTCGTACGCCCGCAACGCACGGCGTAGCGCCGCCGCCTCGTCCAGGGTCATCCGCCCGACGAAATGCATCAACGCCTGCGCCCGATCTCCGCTGTCGTTGAGGGCTTCACGCATGACCTGCGCTCCGTGCTGCTCGCGGCTGGACACCGGGGTGTACTGGTGGGCACGCCCCACCAACTCCCGGCGCAGCCACCCCTTGCGGTACAGGTTGTCCATCACCGTCAAGACCGTGGTGTAGGCGATCTGGCGGTGCCGGCTCAACTCGGTGTGCAGCTCCCGTACGGTGACCGGTTCACTCCGCGACCACAAGCGGTCCATGATCACCGCCTCCAATTCGCCAAACCCCCGCACACGCCACCTTCTCCCCGGCCGACCTGCAGCTCACCCGGCTCGATCGTACGGTCCAGGCCGCCAGGGATGCACCGCTCTCCCGCAACAGCCGCGCACGATCGCAGTCTGGCCCTGGTTGTCGATTCGGGAGACCGTGCCGTTGAACCGGTACGGCGAGACCAGCGGCGAAGCGACACGCGAGGCGCACGGGCGTGGCGACCGCGAGTCCGGCGACTACCGCAGCGCGCAGTCAACAGCCCGGCGCGCCCCGACCGATCCACCTCATGGCCGTGGGACGCCAAGCCCTCCTACCGGGGATAGGAGGTGCTGTGGTGAGACCGGCGCGGGCGGTCAACGCCGCTGGGTGCCTCTAGTGACGGACGCGGCCGCCATCCGCCACCCCTCATCCGCCGCGATCCCCGGGCGGAACCTACTAGTTGCGGTAGTTCGCCGGTCTACCCGGAACGCAAAAGTTCCGGCAGAAGCCCTGAAGGCGGACACACCTGTGGCGGCCGGAAACATAGCGATGACAGCCTATTCAAACCCCCTACTCCTCCGGCACCCACAAGGAGCCCCCATGCGTACCAGGCTGTTAGCCATCGCGGCCGCCGCGGCCCTCGCCGCGCTCGTGGTCCCGGCCCCCGCCCACGCCAGCCATTCCTGGAATGGTTACCACTGGGCCCGCACGTCCAAT
>WNGB01002683.1_pt1 | contig 28536 bp, 42 predicted proteins | sample 5400681 | NCBI WGS metagenome assembly WNGB01 (sample SAMN13153367, study PRJNA577476) | soil metagenome | isolation source: 115 cm soil or saprolite under grassland replicate 2 | place: USA:California | collected 2016-06-15
GGGCACCGAGATGGTGATGCCGGGGGACAACATTCAGATGACGGTGACCTTGATTGCGCCCATTGCGATGGAAGAGGGCTTGCGCTTCGCCATTCGCGAAGGCGGGCGCACCGTGGGCGCCGGCGTCGTCGCCAAGGTCATCGAGTGAGCAGAGTTTTTTCGTTGCAGTTATTGCGCCGAAGTTACGGGCTTGGCCCGAGCTTCGGCGGAAGCTTAATCGGGCGAAAGTAGGTTTGTACTTTCGCCCGGTAGTTAAAGGTGAACCAATGCAAAACCAGAAGATACGCATCAGGCTGAAAGCGTTCGATTACAAGCTGATCGACCAGTCGGCACAGGAGATCGTCGACACGGCGAAGCGCTCGGGCGCCGTCGTAAAGGGTCCGGTGCCGCTGCCGACCAAGATCGAGCGCTTCGACATCCTGCGCTCGCCTCACGTCAACAAGACCTCGCGCGATCAGCTCGAGATCCGCACGCACCTGCGGTTGATGGACATCATCGATCCGACCGACAAGACGGTCGACCAGTTGATGAAGCTCGACCTGCCGGCAGGCGTCGACGTCGAGATCAAACTGCAATAGCAACATGAGCTCGCTGGTCAATCGCAATCGGCGAGCGTGAAAGGATAACGAAACATGAGTCTGGGATTGGTAGGTCGCAAGATAGGCATGACCCGGGTCTTCACCGACGATGGCGCCGCCGTCCCGGTGACGGTGCTCGACGTCGCCAACAATCGCGTGACGCAGGTCAAAACGCCGGAAACCGACGGATACGCTGCGGTGCAAGTAACCTATGGCAAGCGTCGCGCGAACCGCGTCAACAAGGCGCAGGCCGGGCATCTTGCCAAGGCGGGCGTCGAGGCCGGAGAGCTCGAGAAGGAGTTTCAGGTGGCAGTGGAAGATCTCGCCAAGCTCAAGGTCGGCGAGACGATTAGCGTCGAAACCTTCGCCGTCGGACAGTTAGTCGATGTGTCGGGCACCACCAAGGGCCGCGGCTTCACCGGCGTGATCGCGCGTCATCACTTCAGCTCGAACCGCGCCTCGCACGGTAACTCGCTCTCTCACAACAAGCCGGGCTCGATTTCCATGGCGCAGGACCCCGGCCGGGTATTCCCGGGCAAGCGCATGGCCGGCCAGTACGGCAATGTGCAGCGCACCGTGCAGACGCTGAAGGTCATCCGTATCGATGTCGCGCGCGGTCTGCTGCTGGTCAAGGGCGCGGTACCGGGCGCCGACGGCGGTCACATCGTCGTCCGGCCCTCGGTCAAGGCACCGGCGAAGAAGGGGGCCTGATCATGGACCTCAAGCTCATCAACGATAGCGGCAAGCCCGCCGCGACGCTGTCGGCGTCCGACGCGCTGTTCGCACGCGAGTACAACGAAGCGCTCGTTCATCAGGTCGTCACGGCGTTCCAGGCGAATGCACGCAGCGGTAACCGGGCGCAGAAGTCGCGCGGCGAAGTGAACAAGTCGCACAAGAAGCCATGGCAGCAGAAGGGCACGGGGCGGGCACGCGCGGGGCAGGCGAACAGCCCGCTGTGGCGCGGTGGCGGCAAGATATTCCCGAGCTCCCCTGACGAGAACTTTTCGCAGAAGGTCAATCGCAAGATGTACCGCGCCGGGATCGCGTCGATTCTCTCGCAGCTCGTCCGCGAGGGCAGGTTGTCGGTCGTCGAACAGATCGTTCTCGACGCACCGAAGACGAAGCTCTTCGCGCAGAAGATCAAGTCGCTCGGATTTTCGGGCACCGTCCTTGTCGTCACCGACAAGCTGGACGAGAACGTTTTCCTGTCCTCGCGCAACCTGCCGCAGGTGCTCGTCCTGGAAACGCAGGAGGTCGATCCCGTGAGCCTGGTCCGCTTCGAGAACGTGCTGCTGACCAAGGCGGCGGTAGCGCAATTCGAGGAGATCCTGGGATGACCCCGACCAAAGCGGTACCCAAGATCGCGGCGCCTCAAGCCAACGAAGAGCGTCTGATGACGATTCTCCTGGCGCCGGTCGTTTCGGAGAAGGCGACACAGATCGCCGATCGCCACAACCAGGTCATCTTCCGCGTCCGGCCCGATGCGACCAAGAAAGACGTCAAGAAGGCGGTCGAGCTGCTGTGGAAGGAGAAGAAAATCGAGGTCGCGAGCGTGCAGATCGTGAACGTTCACGGCAAGAAAAAGCGCTTCGGCGCCTATACCGGCCGGCGCCGCAATTGGAAGAAGGCGTACGTTAGCCTCAAGCCCGGCCAGGAAATCAACTTCGCGCAGGAAGGGTGACGCATCATGCCGCTCATCAAAGTCAAGCCGACTTCGCCCGGCCGCCGCGGGCTCGTGAAGGTCGTCAATGACGATCTGCACAAGGGCCGCCCCTTCGAGAAGCTCATCGAGAGCAAGAAGCGCGGCTCTGGCCGCAACAATAACGGCCACATCACCATGCGGCATCAGGGCGGCGGGCACAAGCGGCACTACCGCATGGTCGACTTTCGCCGCAACAAGGACGGCATCGCCGCCAAGGTCGAACGGCTCGAGTACGATCCGAACCGAAGCGCGCATCTCGCGCTCCTCCTTTACGCCGACGGCGAGCGCCGTTACATCGTCGCGCCGCGCGGCCTGGCCGTCGGTTCGCAGCTCATGAACGGCTCGGACGCGCCGATCAAGGCCGGCAACTGCCTGCCGCTGCGGAACATTCCCGTCGGCACCACCGTCCATTGCGTCGAGATGCTGCCGGGCAAGGGGGCGCAGATCGCGCGCTCGGCCGGGGCGTCGGTGCAACTGCTGGCACGCGAGGGCGCCCACGCGCAGCTGCGCATGCACTCGGGTGAGATTCGCAAGGTGCACGTCGACTGCCGGGCGACCATCGGGTCGGTAGGCAACGAAGAGCACAACCTGCGCTCGATCGGCAAGGCGGGTGCCAATCGCTGGCGCGGCATCCGTCCGACGGTCCGCGGCGAGGTGATGAACCCGGTCGATCACCCGCATGGCGGCCGGACCCGCGGCAACCGGCACCCGGTCTCGCCGTGGGGGACGCCGACCAAGGGTTATCACACCCGCAAGAACAAGCGCACCGACGGCATGATCATTCGACGCCGCCATGCGGTGAAGAAGGGATAGCGAAAGATGGCACGTTCGATCAAAAAGGGCCCGTTCGTCGATCACCACCTTCAGGCGAAGGTCGAAGCGGCGCGGGCGACGTCCGACAAGCGGCCGATCAAGACCTGGTCGCGGCGCTCGACCATCACGCCGGATTTCGTCGGCCTGACGATAGCGGTTCACAACGGCAAGCAGCACATTCCGGTTTACGTCTCGGAGAATATGGTCGGACACAAGCTCGGCGAGTTCGCGCTGACCCGGACGTTCAAAGCGCACTCGGCCGACAAGAAGGTCGTTGCCCCAACGACGCCGCCGAGGAAGTAAGGAGCCAATCATGGAAACCAAAGCGATCCTGCGCGGCGTACGCCTGTCGGCGCAGAAAGGCCGGCTCGTCGCCGACCAGATTCGCGGGCTGCCCGTCGACAAGGCGCTCACCTTGCTCTCTTTCAGCCCGAAGAAGGGCGCGAAGATCATCAAGAAGGTGCTCGAGTCGGCGATTGCCAATGCGGAACACAACGAAGGCGCCGACATCGACGAGCTCAAGGTCAGGACGATCTGCGTCGACAAGGCGGAGAACTTGCGTCGTTTCACCGCGCGCGCCAAGGGCCGCGGCAACGTCATCCTGAAGCAGACCTGCCACATCCACGTCACCGTCGGCGACGGGAAATAAGGAAGACACATGGGACAGAAAATCAATCCGACCGGATTTCGTCTTTCGGTCAATCGCGACTGGGCGTCGAAGTGGTATGCGAACAGCAAGCATTTCCCGTCGACGCTGAATGAAGACATCAAGGTCCGCGACTATCTTCGCAAGAAGCTCTCCCACGCCTCCGTCGGCAAGATCACGATCGAGCGGCCGGCGAAAAATGCGCGCATCACCATCCATAGCGCGCGGCCGGGCGTGGTCATCGGCAAGAAGGGCGAGGACATCGAGACCTTGCGCGCGAGCTTGCGCAAGATGATGGGCACCGAAGTGGGCTTGAACATCGAGGAGATTCGCAAGCCCGAAATCGATGCGCGGCTCGTCGCCGACTCGATCGCGCAGCAGCTTGAAAAACGGATCATGTTCCGCCGCGCGATGAAGCGCGCGATGCAGAACGCGATGCGGCTCGGCGCGCAGGGCATCAAGATCATGAGCTCGGGCCGGCTGAACGGCATCGAGATCGCGCGCACGGAATGGTATCGCGAAGGGCGCGTGCCGCTGCATACGCTGCGCGCCGACATCGACTACGGGTTTGCCGAGGCGAAGACGACATACGGCGTGATCGGCATCAAGGTCTGGGTGTTCAAAGGCGAGGTTCTGCCGCACAACGGCGAGCCGCAGGCCGCCCCGGCGCCGGCGCCTGAAGCGCCGAAGCGCGCCCGCAAGAGCGCAGGAGCGAAGAATGTTGCAGCCAGCTAGAAGGAAATACCGCAAGGAGCAGAAGGGCCGCAACAAGGGCGTGGCGACTGTCGGCGCCAAGGTGAGCTTTGGCGAGTACGGACTCAAGGCGATCACGCGCGGCAGATTGACCGCCCGCCAGATCGAGGCCGCGCGGCGGGCGATGACTCGTCACATCAAGCGCGGCGGGCGGATCTGGATCCGCATCTATCCCGATAAGCCGATGTCGCAGAAACCGGCCGAAGTACGAATGGGCAACGGCAAGGGCAATCCGGAGTACTACGTCGCCGAAATCGTTCCGGGCAAGGTGCTCTACGAGATGGATGGCGTTGACGAGGCGCTCGCGCGCGAAGCATTTGCGCTGGCCGCCGCGAAGCTGCCCATTCGGACCACCTTCGTGCACCGGCTGCTCGGATAGAGGGATGCGAACATGAAGGTTTCGGAACGCAAGAAAGACCTGCGCGACAAGTCGCCCGACGAGCTCCGGACCGAGCTCGGCGCGCTGCTGAAGGAGCAGTTCGGGCTGCGCATGCAGAAGGCGACGCAGCAGCTTGCGAACAGCTCCAAGATCGTGCGCGTCCGGCGCGATATCGCGCGCGTCAAGACATTGCTTAATCAGAAGACGGGACAAGCATGAGCGAACAAGTTGAAACTCCGGCGGCCGCGCCGGCCGCCGAGGGAAGCCTTATCCAGACGCAGATCGGACGGGTGGTCAGCGACAAGATGAACAAGACCGTGACCGTTCTCGTCGAGCGGCGGGTGAAGCATCCGCTTTACGGCAAGGTCGTGAGGCGGTCGAGGAAATATCACGCGCACGACGAGAACAATGAGTACAAGGAAGGCGACCTGGTCGAGATCGAGGCCTGCCGCAAGCTCGCCAAGACCAAGGCATGGCGGGTGAAACGCCTGATCGAGAAGGCAAAGATCATCTAACCCGCTGATTGAGCAAAGAGAGTTGCACAAAAGCATAAATCCTGCCATAATTTTAGATTCCCCGCCGCAGGCAGGCCGCATCCACAGGCCGCGCCGGCGGCGTTACCCGGACGGGTTCCAAGACTGGCCGCCGCAGGTGACGCAGGACGCGGGCGGTGCCGGAAGCGTGAGGCTTCGGGCGCCGCCGGGCGGATTAAGTTGGAGACTTGCAATGATCCAGATGCAAACAATGCTGGACGTCGCCGATAACACCGGTGCCCGGCAAGTGATGTGCATCAAGGTGCTCGGCGGCAGCAAGCGCAGATACGCGCACATCGGCGATGTGATCAAGGTCAGCATCAAGGATGCGGCCCCGCGGGGTCGCGTGAAAAAAGGCGAGATTTACCACGCGGTCGTGGTCCGCACGCGACAGGGCGTTCGCCGCGACGACGGCGCCAAGGTCAAGTTCGACACCAACGCAGCGGTGCTGCTGACTCCCAAGCTGGAGCCGATCGGCACGCGTATCTTCGGGCCCGTAACCCGCGAGTTGCGCACGGAGCGGTTCATGAAGATCGTGTCGCTCGCGCCTGAGGTACTTTGATCATGCGCAAGATCAAGAAGGGCGACAACGTCATCGTCATCGCGGGCCGGGACAAGGGAAAGCGCGGCGATGTGACGCGGACCGTCGGCGCGGACTACGTGCTCGTCGCCGGCGTCAATCAGGTGAAGAAGCACGCGCGGCCGAACCCCATGAAAAACCAGCCGGGCGGCATTATCACCAAGGAAGTACCGATCCACGTCTCGAACGTGGCGATCTGGAACCCGGTGACGCGGAAAGCGGACCGTATCGGTTTTCGCACGCTTGAGGATGGCCGCAAGGTCCGCTTCTTCAAGTCGAACGGCGAAATGATCGGAGTCTGACATGGCGCGCCTGAAGGAGATCTACAAGAAGGAAGTCGTACCCGCGCTGATCCAGCAATTCGGCTACAAGTCGACGATGCAGGTGCCGCGCCTGACGAAGATCGTGCTCAACATGGGCGTGGGCGAAGCGGTCGCCGACAAGAAGATTCTGGAGAACGCGGTCGGCGACATGACCAAGCTGTCCGGCCAGAAGCCGGTGATTACCAAGGCGAGGAAGTCGATCGCCGTGTGGAAGATCCGCACCGGCTACCCGATCGGCTGCATGGTGACGCTCCGGCAGGACCGGATGTACGAGTTCCTCGACCGGCTGGTGTCGATCGCGCTGCCGCGCGTCCGCGATTTCCGCGGTGTATCCGGACGATCCTTCGACGGCCGCGGTAACTTCAACCTCGGCGTCAAGGAGCAGATCATTTTTCCGGAAATCGAGTACGACAAGATCGACGCGCTGCGAGGCATGAACATCACGATCGCGACGACGGCGAAGACCGACGCCGAGGCGAAGGCGTTGCTTGCCGCATTCAAGTTCCCATTCAAGAACTGAGGAAAGCCATGGCGAAAACGGCTGTCATCAACCGCGACCAGAAACGCCGCCTGACGGTGAAGAGATACGCGAAGAAGCGCGCCGAGCTGCTGGCGGTCATTGGCAACGCCAAGTTCTCCGACGAGCAGCGGCTCACGGCGCGGCGCAAGCTTGAGCAGCTGCCGCGCGATTCGAGTGCGACGCGGCTGCGCAACCGGTGCAGGCTCACCGGCCGGCCGCGCGGCGTGTACAGCAAGTTCGGGCTCGGGCGCAACAAGCTGCGCGAGATCGCGATGCGCGGCGAGATCCCGGGCGTCGTCAAGGCGAGCTGGTAAGCGGGCAGCCAAGGTGGAATGCCAGATGAGGCAAAGTGAGGCAGGTGAGGTGACACATGAGCATGACTGATCCGATCGCCGACATGCTGACGCGCATCCGCAACGCGCAGCTCGCGGAGAAGGCCACCGTGCAGATGCCGACGTCCAAGGTCAAGGTGGCTATCGCCAAGGTGCTGAAGGACGAGGGCTACATCGAGGGCTTCGCCGTCGTGGGCGAGGAAAGCCGGCCCCAGCTGGAGATCGCACTGAAGTATTACGCAGGTCGCCCGGTCATCGAGAAGATAGAGCGCGTATCCAAGCCGGGACTGCGCATTTACAAGGGCAAGGACGATATTCCGCGCGTGATGAACGGGTTGGGCATCGCCATCGTTTCGACGTCGCGCGGCCTCATGACCGACCGCAAGGCACGCGCCACCGGCGTCGGCGGCGAAGTGATCTGCATCGTCGCCTGACGGAGAAGACAACCATGTCGCGCATCGGAAACAGCCCGATCAAGCTGCCGCCCAAGGTCGAGGTGACCCTGGCGGAGGGCGAAATCTCCGTCAAGGGGCCGCTCGGTTCGCTGTCGCAGCGGTTCAGCGAAAGCATCGCGATCGAAAGGAACGGCGACACGCTGACTTTCAAGGCAGCCAACGTGGAAGCCAACGCGATGCACGGCACGGTGCGCGCGCTCGTCGCCAACATGGTCAAGGGCGTCACTGCCGGCTACGAGAAGAGGCTCGCATTGGTCGGCGTCGGCTACCGCGCGCAGGCCGCGGGCGACAGGCTCAATCTCTCGCTGGGTTTCTCGCATCCCGTCGTGCACATGATGCCGAAAGGCGTCAAGGTCGAGACGCCGCAGCAGACCGAAATCGTCATCAAGGGTGTCGACAAGCAGCAGGTCGGCCAGGTTGCGGCAGAGATCCGCGCGTACCGCTCGCCCGAGCCCTACAAGGGCAAGGGTGTTCGCTACGCCAATGAGCAGGTAACGCTCAAGGAAACAAAGAAGAAGTAATCGTCGCGAAGCAAAGACAGATCCTGGAGACTCGAATCATGAACAAGAAGGACGCTCGTGCCCGCCGCAGCCGCAAAACCCGGCTGCGCATCGCCGAGCAGCGCGCGTATCGCCTCGTCGTCGGGCGGTCGAGCAACCATATTTACGCGCAGATCATCGCGCCGTCGGGAGACAAGGTGCTGGTCAGCGCCTCGACGCTCGAGGCGGACGTGCGCAAGGAGCTGAAGTACGGCGGTAACCGTGCGGCCGCGACCGTGGTTGGCAAGCGCATCGCGGCGAAGGCCAAGACGGCCGGCATCGAGACGGTCGCATTCGACCGCTCCGGATTCAAGTATCACGGCCGCGTGAAGGCGCTGGCCGACGCCGCCCGCGAGGGCGGTCTCAAGTTCTAGCGCAGGGCGGAAGACGAGGCCGAACATGGCAAAGCCAATGGGCAGGCAGCAGCAGCGGCAGCAGCAAGAGGATCGGGGCGATGGGCTGCGCGAGAAAATGATCAGCATCAACCGCGTCACGAAGGTAGTGAAGGGCGGGCGCATCCTGGCTTTCGCCGCGTTGACGGTCGTCGGCGACGGCGACGGACGGGTCGGCATGGGCAAGGGGAAGGCGAAGGAAGTCCCGGTCGCGGTTCAGAAGGCGATGGAAGAGGCGCGCCGCAGGATGATCAAAGTGCGGCTGAAAAGCGGCTCGCTCCATCACGCGGTTCAGGGTCGCCACGGCGCGACCAGGGTTTTCATGCAGCCGGCCTCCGAAGGTACCGGCATCATCGCCGGCGGCCCGATGCGCGCGGTTTTCGAAGTTGTCGGCGTGACCAACATCCTTGCCAAGTGCCATGGGCCGACCAATCCGTACAACGTCGTACGGGCAACGCTCAACGCCCTGCAGAACGGCAATGCGCCTGCAGACATCGCGGGCAAGCGCGGAATGACGGTCGAGCAACTGACGGAGGCTTGAAATCGTGGCTGCGGACAAGCAACTAGGAAAGTTGAGGATCACGCTCATCAAGGGCTTTCGGGGCAAGAAGAACGACCACTGCGCGACCGTGCGCGGCCTCGGCCTGAAATGGCGCAGCCACACGGTCGAACTCGACGACACGCCGGAGGTGCGCGGCATGATCAGCAAGGTTGGCTACATGCTGAGCGTCGGCGCGGGCGACCGAGGGCAAGGCTGACGAACAGGCACAGGACAAAAGCGATGCGAATGAATACGATCAAGCCGGCAGCCGGCAGCAAGCGCGCGCGACGCCGCGTCGGGCGCGGCAGCAGCAGCGGTCTGGGCAAGACGGCTGGGCGCGGCAGCAAGGGGCAGAAGTCGCGCGCGGGCGGCTTCCATAAGGTCGGCTTCGAGGGGGGTCAAATGCCGTTGCAGCGCCGCCTGCCCAAGCGCGGCTTCGTATCGCATCTTTCCAAGGATACCGCCGAGGTACGCCTGTCGGACCTCGCCAAGCTGCCGATAGCCGACATCGATATCTTGGCGCTGAAAGCTGCGGGGCTGGTGCCGGCGGCCGCGAAAACGGCGAAGGTGATCAAGACCGGCAAGCTCGAGAAGGCAGTAAAGCTCTCCGGCCTGGCGACGACCAAGGGTGCGCGCGCGGCCATTGAGGCGGCGGGCGGCAGCATCGCGGTTGAGCCCAGCAAGGCTGCAGCCTGAGGACAGACATTTGGCTACGATCAATCCGGCGCAAAAGAGCGGCACCAAGTACGGCGACCTGAAAAAGCGGTTGCTGTTCCTGCTCGGCGCGCTCGTCGTCTACCGGATCGGGACGCATATCCCGGTGCCGGGAATCAATGCGTCGGTACTCGACGAATTGTTCCGCGGCCAGCAAGGCGGCATCCTCGGGCTGTTCAACGTATTTTCCGGTGGCGCACTGTCGCGCTTCTCGATCTTGGCGCTGGGCATCATGCCCTATATTTCGGCGTCGATCATCATGCAGCTCTGCACGGTGGTCGTGCCCACGCTCGAGGCGCTGAAGAAGGAAGGCGAGTCGGGACGGCGCAAGATAACGCAATACACGCGCTACGCGACGCTCGGGCTGTCGTTCTTCCAGGGTCTGGGCATCTCCATCGCGCTCGAGCAGCAAGCCGGCCTCGTGATCGAGCCCGGGGTCGCGTTCCGGCTTATCTCGGCCGTGACGCTGGTCACGGGGACGATGTTCCTGATGTGGCTCGGCGAGCAGATCACCGAGCGGGGCTTGGGCAACGGCATCTCGCTGATCATTTTCAGCGGCATCGCGGCCGGCCTGCCACAGGCGATCGGCCAGACGCTCGAGCAGGTCAATACCGGTGCCTATTCGGTGCTGCTGGTCATCGGCATCGCTGCGCTGGTCGTTGCGGTGACCGGCTTCGTGGTATTCGTCGAGCGGGCATTGCGCAAGATCCAGGTGAACTACGCCAAGCGCCAGGTCGGCAACCGGGTTTACGCAGGCCAGCAATCGTTCCTGCCGCTCAAGCTCAACATGGCGGGCGTGATCCCGCCGATATTCGCGTCCTCGATCATCCTGTTCCCGGCGACAATCGCGTCGTGGTTCGGATCGAGCGAGAACACGATCTGGCTGCGCGATCTTGCGGGGACGCTCGCGCCCGGCCAGCCGGTGCACGAGCTACTCTACGCGTCGGCGATCATCTTTTTCTGCTTCTTCTACACGGCGTTGCAGTACAACCCCAAGGATACCGCGGAGAACCTGAAGAAGAGCGGCGCCTTCATCCCCGGGTATCGCCCCGGAGATCAAACGGCGAAATACATCGAGAAGATCACGCTGCGCCTTACGCTGATCGGTTCGGCATACCTCGTGGTCGTGTGCTTCATCCCGAATTTCCTGATCGCATGGAAGAACGTACCGTTCTACTTCGGCGGTACGTCGCTCCTGATCATCGTGGTCGTGACCATGGATTTCATGACACAGGTGCAGGCATATCTGATGTCGCAGCAGTACGAGAGCCTGCTCAAGAAGGCGAACTTCAAGGGCGGCCTCCCGACACGATGAGGAACATTGCCCGCACAACGCCCTCACCCCTATCCCCTCTCCTGCAAGCGGGCGAGGGAAGCGAAATGAGCCGCCGCGCGGCTGGGTAAGGCATGGCGAAGGAAGAGACGATACAGATGCAGGGAGAAGTCCTGGAAACGTTGCCCAACGCGACGTTCCGGGTAAAGCTGGAGAACGGCCACGTCGTACTCGGGCATATCTCGGGAAAGATGCGGATGCACTACATCAAGATATTGCCGGGCGACAAGGTAACGGTGGACCTGACGCCGTACGATCTGTCCCGGGCGCGGATCATTTTCCGCGCGAAGTAGCGTCGGAGCGAGGCTGACATGAAAGTACTGGCATCGGTGAAGAAGATTTGCCGCAACTGCAAGATCATCCGGCGCAAAGGCGTCGTGCGGGTGATCTGCAAGGACCCGCGCCACAAGCAACGGCAAGGTTAACGATTTGAACCGGACTAAAGGCTAACGAAATGGCCCGCATTGCAGGCGTCAACATTCCGAATCACCAGCATGCCGAGATCGCGCTGACGGCGATCTACGGCATTGGCCGCGCCCGTGCGCGTTTGATCTGCGATGCCGGCGGCGTGAAGCACTCGGCCAAGATCAAGGACCTGTCCGATGCGCAGATGGACAGGCTGCGCGAGCTCGTGAGCCGGTACACGGTCGAGGGCGATCTGCGCCGCGAAGTGACCATGAGCATCAAGCGTCTCATGGATCTCGGCTGCTACCGCGGCGTGCGGCATCGCAAAGGCCTGCCGGTCCGCGGTCAGCGCACCCGCACCAACGCGCGCACGCGCAAGGGCCCGCGCAAGGCCAAGCAGATCGCGCTCAACAGGCCGACCACGGCGAAGACTTGATAGGAACGAACGATGGCACAGCAACCCTCCAAGCCTACGACGGCGGCGCGCGTCCGCAAGAAGGTGAAGAAGAGCGTATCCGAAGGGATCGCGCACATCCACGCGTCGTTCAACAACACGATCATCACGATTACCGACCGCCAGGGCAACGCGCTTTCGTGGGCGACGTCGGGCGGCGCCGGATTCAAGGGTTCGCGCAAGTCGACGCCGTTCGCGGCGCAGGTTGCCGCTGAGGCGGCAGGAAGAGCGGCGCAGGAATGCGGCGTCAAGAACCTTGAGGTGCGCATCAAGGGCCCGGGCCCGGGGCGCGAGTCAGCGGTGCGCGCTTTGAACGCGCTCGGCCTCAAGATCACCAGCATTTCGGATGTAACGCCCGTACCGCACAATGGCTGCCGCCCGCCGAAGCGGCGCCGGATTTGATGCTTGGTTTGACGTTGCAGTTCGCGCTGGAAATCGACGGGCCTCATTTGGCAACTGAGCCGCGATTTCCAGGTAACCAGACCGGCCAAAAGTAGGTTTTCACTTTTGGCCGAATAAGGACACTAAAGTGGCTCGATACATCGGACCCAAATGCAAGCTGGCGCGAAGGGAAGGTACCGACCTTTTCCTGAAAAGCGCGCGCCGATCGCTCGACTCCAAATGCAAGCTCGACTCCAAGCCCGGCCAGCACGGCGTGAAATCCGGGATGCGGATGTCCGATTACGGCAAGCAGCTGCGCGAGAAGCAGAAGCTTCGCCGGACATACGGCGTGCTCGAGCGTCAGTTTCAACGCTACTTCACCAAGGCGGCGCAGGGCAAGGGTTCGACCGGCGAGAACCTGCTGCGGCTGCTCGAATCGCGGCTGGACAACGTCGTCTATCGCATGGGCTTCGGCTCGACCCGTGCCGAGGCGCGCCAGCTGGTGACGCATCGGGCGGTAACGATCAACGGCAAGGTCGTCAACATCCCGTCGGCGCTCGTCAAGGCCGGAGACGTCATCGCAGTCAAGGAAGGTGCCAAGACGCAGCTGCGCATCGTCGATGCGCTGCAGCTCGCCGAGAGGATCGGCTTTCCGTCGTGGGTCGAAGTCGACGTCAAAAAGATGGCCGGCACGTTCAAGGGCGCACCGGACCGCTCCGAATTCGGTCAGGACATCAACGAGAGCCTCGTCGTCGAGTTGTATTCGAAGTAATTGGATTGGGCCGCGTTTGGCCAGGGTTTCGCACTAAGGACTCCGCATGCAGAGCAATGCTTTCTTGAAACCGCGCATCATCGACGTGCAAAGCACGTCGCCCTTTCACGCCAAGGTCGTGATGGAGCCGTTCGAGCGCGGCTACGGCCACACGCTGGGCAATGCGCTGCGACGCGTGCTGCTCTCGTCGATGCCCGGGTACGCGCCAACGGAAGTCAAGATCACCGGCGTCTTGCACGAATACTCTGCGCTCGACGGTGTCCAGGAGGACGTGGTCGACGTGCTGCTCAATCTCAAGGGCGTCGTGCTCAAGCTGCACAATCGCGATCACGTCACGCTGAAGCTTGCCAAGACCGGCGAGGGGCCGGTCACGGCGGCCGACATCGAGCCCAATCACGACGTCGAGATCATCAATCCCGACCACGTCATCGCCCACCTGACGGCGGGCGGCAAGATCGAGATGGAGATCAAGGTCGAGAAGGGGCGCGGCTACCAGCCCGCTACCGTGCGCATCAAGCCCGAGGGTGGCCGGAGCATCGGCAACATTCTGCTCGATGCGTCTTTCTCGCCGGTGCGGCGGGTGAGCTACTCCGTCGAAAGCGCCCGCGTCGAGCAGCGCACCGATCTGGACAAGCTCGTGATGGACATCGAAACCAACGGCGTCATCGAGCCGGAACAGGCGATCCGTTATGCGGCCTCCATCCTGGTCGAGCAGCTCGGCGTGTTTGCCGACCTCAAGGGCACCGAGGCGCCGATCGAGCAGCGTTCGATGCCGCAGGTCGATCCGATTCTGTTGCGGCCGGTTGACGATCTCGAGCTTACCGTGCGTTCCGCCAACTGCCTCAAGGCGGAGAACATCTACTACATCGGCGACCTGATCCAGCGCACCGAGACAGAGCTCCTGAAGACTCCGAACCTCGGCCGCAAGTCGCTGAACGAAATCAAGGAAGTGCTGGCTTCGCGCGGTCTGTCGCTGGGGATGAAGCTCGAGAACTGGCCGCCGCCGAATCTCGACCGGCCGTAAGGGAAAAGAATCATGCGTCACCGCCACGGACTGCGTAAGTTGAACCGCACCACCAGCCATCGGCTGGCGATGCTGCGAAACATGACCAACTCGCTTCTGACATACGAAGCGATCCGAACGACGCTCCCCAAGGCGAAGGAGCTGCGCCGCGTCGCCGAGCCTCTGATCACGCTGGCCAAAAATCCAACGTTCGCCAACCGCCGGGTGGCGTTCGATCGCCTGCGCGACAGGGACGCGGTCTACAAGCTCTTCAATGAGCTCGGTCCGCGCTACGCCAAGCGTCCCGGCGGCTATCTGCGCATTCTCAAGTTCGGATTTCGTGTCGGTGATAACGCGCCGATGGCATTGGTCGAGCTGATGGACCGGCCGGAGCCTGCCGCGGAAACGACCGAAGAGAGCAAACCGGCCAAGTCGGGCAAGTCGGGCAAGGCGCCGAAGCCCGGCAAGGAAACTCCGGCCCCCAAGGCGAGCAGGAAGACCAGGAAAACGAAGAAGGCGAAAGAAGCCAAAGCCGCAGCATAGATAAGCGTCGCAATCGACAAGAAAGGCCGGGCTCGCCCGGCCTTTTCACGTGGGTCGCCGGATCGTCAATCGACGGACCGCCGCATAGGGTCGGAGTCGACTTTTCGCAGTCGGCTCCTATGATCTGGTCAGTGCATGAAAAGTCGACTCTGACCCTGGGTTTACTCGACCTGAATATTGGCGTCCTTGACGATCTTGCTCCATTTCGCGGTCTCGACCTTGAGCATTGCCGCGAATTCCGCGGGCGTATTGCCGATCGGTTCGGCGCCGAGGCCGGCCAGTTTTTCCTGTACCTCGGGTTGAGTGAGTGCGCCTGCAATTTCGGAGCGAAGCCTGGCGATGATGTCGTTCGGCGTGCCGGCCGGAACGACGATGCTGTACCAGGACGTCACGTCGAATCCCGGCAAGCCGGATTCTGCGAGCGTAGGCAGCTCGGGTGCAGCGGCAATGCGTTTCGGACTCGCGACGCCGAGGGCGACGAGCCGGCCTGCCTTGACTTGCGGCAAGGCCGACGGCGCGCCGGCGAACATCATCTGCACCTGTCCGCCGACGACGGCGGTGACGGCCGGCGCGATTCCATTGAATGGAATATGTACGGTGTCGACGCCGGCCATGCTCTTGAAAAGCTCGCCCGCGAGATGCGCACCGCTGCCGTTGCCCGGCGAAGAATAGTTAAGCGTTCCCGGATGCGCCTTGGCATAGCGGACCAGTTCGGCGACGCTCTTTGCCGGAACGGAAGGGTGGATGACCAGCACATTCGGCACTGCGGCGATCACGGTGACCGGGGCAAAGTCGCGCCCGACATCGTACGGAACATTGCGGTAGAGAAAGGGATTGACGGTGAGATTTCCTGCAGGCGCGAGCACCAGTGTGTAGCCATCGGGCGCGGACCTGGCTCCGAGCTCCATCCCGATGTTCCCTCCGGCGCCGGGGCGATTGTCGACGACGACGGCTTTGCCCAGACTGGCGGAGAGTTTCTCGCCGACCAGCCGGGCGAGGGAATCGGCAGGACCACCCGGCGGGAAGGGAACGATCAGCCGCAGAGCTTTCGCTGGATACACGTCGGCGGCGGTCGCATCGACGATCGCGGTCGACTGCAGTAGGCAAAACCCGATGAGAGCGATGATACGCATGGCCGGAAATCCCCGAAGGTCACTCGATAGGTAACGGACGCAGTTCGCCGGCGATGCCGTCGCGTGCGGTCAGCCGTGCACGCATCGCGGCAAGCGTAACCGTCCCGCACGGCGCGCCGTTTTCGTCGACGAGCGTGGCGCTGTCCGCACCGGCCGCCAGCATCGCCGACAGCGCGTCGCGCGCGCTCGCATTCGCCGCGAGTCTCGGGCTCGCATCGCCGACGCGGGCGTCGGTGGTTACGACGTCCGCGGCCGGTATCAGCGCCAGGCGCTTGAGCGCGCGGTCGCTGCCGACGAACTCGTCGACAAAGGCGTCGGCCGGCCGCGCAAGAATCGCCTCGGGCGTGTCGTATTGCACGAGCTCGCCATCCTTCATGATCGCGATGCGATCGCCCATTTTGATCGCTTCGTCGATGTCATGGGTGACGAACACGATCGTCTTCCTGAGCCCGCGCAGGATGCGCAGGAATTCGCCCTGCAAGCGCGTCCGCGTGATCGGGTCGAGGGCGCCGAACGGCTCGTCCATCAGCATCACCGGAGGGTCGGCAGCGAGTGCGCGCGCGACGCCGACGCGCTGCTTCTGCCCGCCGGAGAGCTCGCGCGGGAAGCGCTGCCGATATTGCCCAGGCTCCATGCCGACCAGCGAAAGCAGCTCATCGACACGCGCGCTGGTGCGTGCCGGCTCCCATCCCAAAAGCCTCGGCACGGTGGCGATGTTATCGGCGATCGACCAGTGGGGGAAAAGGCCAACCTGCTGGATCACGTAGCCGATGCTCCGCCGCAGCTCGACGGGGTCGATATGCAGGACGTTCCGGCCCTCGACGCTGATCGTCCCTGAATCGGGTTCGATCATGCGATTGATCATGCGCATTGTCGTCGTCTTGCCGCAGCCGGAGGGGCCGATCAGCACGCACACCACGCCCGCCGGAATGGTCAGCGTCAGCCTGTCCACGGCCGGACGGGGCGCACCGGGAAACGATTTCGTCAGCGCGTCGAGATCGATCATCGCGCGCGTAAGCCCGCCGGAGTCAGAGCGCGTTGAATCGACGCGAAAAGCGCGTCGGTGCCCAGCGACAAAAGCGTCGCCGGGATCGCGCCGACGAGCAGCTGCGGCAGCGCCATCATCGCGATTCCGGCGGTGATGAAGTCGCCCAGGCCCCCACCGCCGATGTACGCGGCGAGCACCGCGCCCGACACGACCTGTACGGCGGCGGTGCGAATGCCGGCGAACATCACCGGCAGCGCGATCGGCAGCTTTACCTTGCGCTCGATCTCGAGCGCAGTCATGCCCATGCCGCGCGCCGCATCGACGATATCGGGGTCGACCTGGCGAATCGCAGCGTAGGTGTTGATCAGGATCGGCGGCAGCGCGAGCAGCGTCAGCGCGAACAGCGACGGCGCGAATCCGGTTCCCATGACCGGCATCACCAGCGCCAGGACCGCCAGCGACGGCAGCGTGCGGCCGATGTTGGCTGCGTTGATCGCGACGAGCGCCGTGCCGTGGCTATCGGCGAGGCGCACTCCTAACGGTACCGCGATCGCCGTGGCGATCGCCAGCGCCGATGCGGAGAGCGCGATATGCCGCCACAAAGCCGCCAGAAACTGGGCCTGATGGCCGGCGAGATAGTCCCAGGCTTCGATGAACATCGGCCTTAAACCGCGCGAGCCTTGAGTCGGGTCTCCAGTCGCGCGAGCGAGAGGTCGGCGGCGACGGCGAGCGCGCAGGCGGTGATCGCCCCGGTCCAGATCTTCGGCGCGAAGTCGTTACTCATGCCGCTGAAGATCAGCGTCCCCAAGCCGCCGGCGTTGACATACGCGCCGACGACCGTGACGCTGATCACCGTCACCGCGGCGATGCGCAAGCCCGCAACGATCACCGGCAGCGCAAGCGGCAGCTCGACGCGGGCCAGCACTTCCGCAGTACGCATGCCCATGCCGCGCGCGGCATCGGTGACCTCTTCGGGCACCTCGCGGATGCCGGTCGCGACGTTGCGGATCAGGATCATCAGCGAGAATGCGACCATGCAGATGATGGCGTTGGTCTTGCCCAGCCCGACGACCGGGATCAGCAGGGCGAGAAATGCGAGCGTCGGAATCGTATAGAGGAATCCGCTCACTGCGAGCGCGACGCGATAGACGCGATCGTTCTTCGCTGCCCAGATGCCGATCGCGAGCGATACGACCGACGCGATCGCGAGCGCGGTCAGCGCGATCGCCATGTGCTCGCCCAGCGCGATCAGCACGTCCTCCCAGTGATTGACCAGCCACTTCACCGCGCGCCGATTCCCTGGTTGCCGATCGCGCCGGCGGCGACGAGACGTTCGATCGCTTCGATGTCCGGCCCGACCGGCCGATCGCCGTCGAGCGCGGGCACGGCCTCTCGGACCGCGTCGTACGCTGTCTCCGCTCCCCGCCCCAGCGCGCCCGGGTCCAGGCCGCGCAGGTCGACCGCCTGCGCCGCGGCGAGCAGTTCGATCGCGGCCAGATAACACAGGTTGTCGGCGATAACGACGCTCTTCGCGATCGCATGCGGGGTCATCGGCGCATGGTCTTCGACGGCTTCGGACACCGGCAGGAAATCGAGGCTCGCCGGATTCGCCGCATGCCGGATTTCGTTGTACAACGCGGTCAGCGTCTTCTGCACTGTCGCGAAACCCGAATGCGTGGGCCCGTGGCGCGTGAGCTGCAACGGCAGATCGGAAAACGCGGGCGAGAATAGCTTCAGGCAGCGCTCGACGGAGATCGCCGCGACTTGGGCGAGCCCGATGCCGAGCGCATCGAAGGCGAGCGAGAGCCCGGGCACATGAAAATTCCCATTCGACAGCATTTCACCGGACTCGGGCAACACCAAGGGACTGTCGGCGGCGCTGTTCAATTCGAGCTCGATCTGCTGATGCGCTGACGTAGCGGCCGCAAACGCTGCGCCGTGGACCTGCGTGACGCAGCGGAACGAAACGGGATCTTGCACGCGGCGCGCGGCGCCACGCGTCCAAAGCGCGCTGCCGTCCAGGAGTGCGACAAGGCGCGCCGCGATCTCGCGCTGCCCGGGCGCCGGTCGTGCCGCCTGCACGCGCGGATCGAGCGGACTCAAGTTGGCGCGGAAACCCTCGAACGAAAGTGCCGCCGCGACGTTCAATGCATCGAGCGCGGCCGTCGCATCGTGCAGCGCCAGCGCCGCGCAGCCGACGCTCGCCGCGTTGGCGCTGATCAGCGCCAGGCCGTCTTTCGCACCCAACGCCACAGGTGCTAAGCCCGCGCGGGCAAGCGCTGCGGCGGCGGGCAGGATTTCGCCGCGATGCTCGGCTTCACCCTCCGCCAACAGTGGCAGCGCCATGTGCGACAGCGGCGCCAGGTCGGCGACGCCGATCGAACCCTTGCTCGGCACGACCGGATGCACACCGGCGTTCAGCATCGCGAGGAGCGCATCGAACACCGCCGGCGAAACGCCGGAGCCGCCGACGGCCATGCCCGCGAGGCGCGCAAACATCATGGCCCGCACGGCATCGGTCGCGAAGCGCGGTCCGACAGCGACGGCACGCGCGCGCACGGCGCGCTCCTGATACAGCGCGAGCTCGCCCGCCGGGATCGCCCGGCCGGTGTTCGCGCCGAGCGCGCTCGTCAGACCATAGATCGCCTCGTCGGATTGAGCGAGCCTGTCGACCGTCTCGCGCGCCGCGAGGATGCGCTCGCGGGCCGTCGCGCCCAAGGCGACTGCCACTCCAGCGCGGGCGACACGCACGACGTCGCCCAGCGTGACGCCACGACCTTCGAGCACGATTATCGGCGCCGGCGCATCTCCGGCGCCCTTGGCGTCGCCGGGAATGCTCTGTGCGGATCCCGGATTTAGCGGCGGATCGCGTGGGACGGGACTCAAAGAAGGCTCCCGCGCCACCGGGCGCTTTTGCCTGCCACTCAGCGGACGATGCCTTTCGCCTTCAGGAAGGCGCGCGCGATGTCCTTGGGCTCTTCCTTGTCGTTGTCGACCTTGTAATTCATCTCGGCCATCGTCGCCTCATCGAGCAGCGCATCTACCTGGTTCAGCACATCGGCGATCTTCGGATTGGCGTCGAGCGCGTCCTTGCGTACGACCGGCACCAGGTAGTAGGGCGGCCACAGGTTCTTGTCGTCCTTGAGGCGCTTGAGCTTCATCGCGCTGATCATGCCGTCGGTCGCATAGCCGTTGACGACGTCGATCTGCTTATTCGCGAGTGCCTGATAGCGCAAGCCGATCGCCATCTGCAGATCTTCCTTGAACTCGATGCCGTACTTGGCCTTCAGCCCGGGCAGGCCATCCTTGCGGTCGCGAAACTCCGGGCCGGCGCCCAGCTTCAGCTCCTTCGCGACTTTGGCGAGATCGGACAAGGTTTCCAGCTTGTACTGCGCCGCGGTTTCGGGGCGGACGACCATGTTGTAGGTGTTGTTCAGGGGCGCCTGGTTGAGCACGACCAGGCCCTTGGCAGCGTATTCGGCGCGGACCTTGTCGTAGACTGCCTTCTGATCGGTCATCGGGTCGGCTTTGAGGACCACCAGCAGCATCGTTCCCGTGTACTCGGGATAGAGGTCGATCTGTTTTTCCTCGAGCGCCTTGTGCGCGATCAGCGTTCCGCCCAGGTTGATCTTGCGCTCGACCTTGATGCCGGCGGCCTCGAGCGCGTGCGCGTAGATCTCGGCTACGATGAATTGCTCGGTGAAATTCTTCGAGCCGACGCGAACCTGACCGAGCGCCGCCGTTGCCGTCAGCGCGACGGTTGAGGTGAGGAGCGCAAAAGCGCGAACAAGCTGGGCGACACGCATAGTGGTTTCCCCTGGATGAAAAGCCTGCGAATGACAAAGCGCCGCGTCAGAGCATTCTCGGGGCGAAGCGAGAGCGTGTCAATTGCGGCACCGACCTCGGTCGCTAGCAACATCAGGCGAGGCGAGGGTAGCCGTGGCGATCGGCTGCGCGGGCGCGTTCGAGCAGCACGCCGTAGTCTTCGGGCTCGACCAAGACGAATCCATCGAGCAGCAATGCGCTGCGGATCGATCGCAGCTCGTCGGCTTGCGCGATATCGAGCAGCGCCGCGCGCAAGCGCTCGACGTCCGCCATCGCGATGCCCGGTGCCGCGACCAGCGGCGGAATCGGTGTCGGCGTCGTCTTCGCGATCGTCCTTAACCGCGCAGCCAGCTCGGGCTCGTGCAATCGAATCAGATCGTGTGCGTAGCTGTCGAGCGGGCCCACGTCGGCTTCGCCGGCGATGATGGCCTCGGCGACCCGGCGCGGCGTAAGCAGCGGACCGATGGTCGCCGTGAACAACCGCCCACCGCGCTCGCGCGCGTACGGCGCAAGCAATTCGCGCGCAGCCTGATAGCCCGATTGCGAGTCCTCGATGGTGTACGCGAGGCGGTGTCCGAATACGTCGTTGAGTGCGACCCACGGCGCATCGGCGCGCACGACGATATCGCTCCAGTACACGGGCTTGCCGCCGTACGCGCCCGGGCTCGGCACCGGCGCCGCGAGCAACGCCGGCTTCGGCGCGGCGAGTGCATAAGGATAGCCGCAGGTGAACGCGCAGCCGAGGTCGGGCCGCGCCCAGAGCGAGGCCATGGGCCGCGGGGGCGGGTAGTCGATCGCCTCGGCGAGCACGCCTGCGCGTTCGATGACCCATTCGAGCAAGCTGCGCCAGGCCGTGGCTGTCTGCGCGTTGACCGAGTACATGCGGGCGTTGGCGATCAGCATTGTGCCTTCGCGCGAGAGCGCGGCTACGCGTATCGCAGCCGCTGGCCGAGGCCCAGCTTCTTCGCTTTCGCGAGCATCGCGGCGCCGAGCGCGATGTCTGACAACGACAGCCCGCGGTGCCAGAAGAGGTTGGTCTCGTCGTCCCGCTCGCGGCCGGGCTTCAAGCCGGCGACGATCTCGCCGAGCTCGGCATGGAGTGTGGCCTCCGAGAGCTTGCCCGCTTCGACATGCGCGCGCAGGCTGCCGAAGGGCCCCGTCTTGCATTGTCCCCAGTCGTCGACGACGATCTTGTCCATGATGTCGGTCAGCGACAGCTCGACCGCGCTCATCGTGCCATAAGGGACGACCAGCGCGCCGCGCTCGATCCAGGCTGTCTCGAGGAGCGGCGCGGGTCGCTCGAGCCGCGAGGCTTCGACGATGATGTCGGCGCCGCGCACGCAGCTCTCCCAGTCTTTCGTCGCGACGACGGTCTTCGCCAGGTCGCGCGACAAGCGTGCGGCGAATGCGTCGCGGCTTTCCGCGCGGCGCGAATGCACGCGAATCTCGGAGAAATCGAAAATGTGGTCGAGCAGACGCACATTCCAATACGCAGTTCCGCGCGCACCGATATGGGCGAGCACGCTGCTCGATCGCTTCGCCAGATGTCTGGAGCCGATCGCCGTAACGGCGCCGGTGCGCATGTCGGTCAATCCTGCGGCGTCGATGACCGCGATCGGCGCTCCGGTCCGAGGATCGAACAAGGTGAGCAGGCCCATCTCGGAAGGCAACCCCTGCCGGTAGTTGTCGACATAATCGCTGACCACCTTGACGCCGGCAAAGCCCAGCGGCGCAACGTAGCCGCGCAGCACGTTGAAGTGCCCGCGAAACACCGGGTCCGGGGTGAGATGCACGCGTGGCTCGATCACGGTCTCGCCGCGGCCCTGCGCGAGCAATCCTCCTTCGACGGCGGCGAGAATGTCGTCATCGGTGAGCGCCAACGCGGCGATGTCCTGACCGTTCAGATAATCGAGGTAGAGCTCGCGTGCGGCGGTCATCGCGTATGGCGCCAGCCGGTTGTGAACAGAAGAGGTTGCTACCCCAATCATACATGCCACCCGGGACTCTTCCGGCGTGCGGTCGTGCGAATCGTTGTCGCGTAAAATAGAAAAATATGGGAGGCATGGTTCTGGTCACCGGCGGCGCCGGCTACGTCGGCTCGCACGTCGTCGTCGCGCTGGCGCGCGCGGGCTATGCTCCCATCGTGCTCGATAATTTCGCCAATAGCTCCGCGACCGTCCTGCCGCGGCTCAAGCACCTGACCGGAGCGGAGCTGCCGCTGATCGCTGCCGATGTACGCGATCGCGCGGTGCTGGCGCGCACGTTCTCGACGCACGCAATCGAAGCGGTGGTCCACTGCGCGGGGCTCAAGGCCGTCGGCGAGGGCGAGGCGCAGCCGCTTGCTTACTACGACAACAATGTCGGCGGCAGCATCGCGCTGGCGCAGGCAATGATCGCGGCAGGGGTGAACACTCTTATCTTCAGCTCATCGGCGACGGTGTACGGTCAACCCGAGCGCAACCCCGTGGCGGAGGATGCGCCGCTCAAACCCGCAAGCGTCTACGGGCGCACCAAGCGCACTGTCGAGCTGATTCTCGAGGACCTCGCGGCGGCCGACGCCTCGTGGCGTATCGGCCTCTTGCGCTATTTCAATCCCGCCGGCGCCGATGCATCGGGAGAGATCGGCGAGGCGCCCTCGAACGCCCCGAACAACCTGGTGCCGATTCTAGCCGACGTCGCGGCGGGACTCCGGCCCTGCATCGACGTGTTTGGCGACGATTACGCGACCGCCGACGGTACCGGCGTGCGCGACTACATCCACGTGACCGACCTCGCCGCTGGACACGTGGCGGCGCTCACCCATCTCGCGCGGCAATCCGGCGTCATCACGCTCAATCTGGGAATGGGCCGCGGTTGCTCCGTGCTCGAAGTGATCGCCGCATTCGAACGCGCCTGCGGCAAGCCGTTGCCGCGCCGGGCCGCACCGCGCCGGCCCGGAGACATTGCGATCTGCTACGCCGACCCCGCGCGCGCCAACGCGTTGCTGGGCTGGCGCGCCAGTCTCGATCTCGATGCGATCTGCGCCGACGCGTGGCGCTGGCAGCTCCGCAGTGGACGACCCCCTTGAGCTGCGCAACATCGCTACCGCAATCGCTCTAGCGAATGCGGAAGGTGACGAGCAGCGGGTTATGATCCGACGACTCGACCTCCCAGGTGGTCGCGTCAACCGCTTCCGCGCCTCGCACGTAGACCCAATCGAAGATCCGGCCGAAAAACCGGCGCCGGGCGTCGACCGGGAAAGCGACGGGCTTGAGCGACAGCCGCGCCGCGAGCGCGCGCACTTCCTCGTCTCGGGCTTCGTTCCAGGTGTTGAAGTCTCCCGCAATGACGAGGGGACCAGGATGTGCGGCGAGCGCATCGCCGAGCGCTTCGAGCTGGGCATGGTAGCCCATGCTGCCCGGTGCGAAATTGATGGCGTGAAGATTGGCAATGGCAAGCATTGCATCGCGTCCGATGAGGCGAAAATAGGTGATCAGCGCCGACTTCGGGATGCCGAGCAGCGGCTCGTATGCCCGCAATGTGCAGGCGGCGGCCGGCGCCACCCGCGTTGCCGTGAGGACGCCGTATTCGGCATCGAGGTACGCAAAAGAACTCGCGAGCACCCAGCGGAAGCCCCCGCGCTCGATCGCGGCGCGTAGCTCGGGTACGAGCCCGGCCTCCTGCAGCAACAGCACGTCGCTGCGCGCGATCAGTTGGTTGAGATCGGCCTGCCAGCCCGGATCAAGTTCCTTGTGCAGGTTCCATGATGCGATGCGGACGGCGTGCGCATCGAGCGCGCCTTCGCCCCCAAGCGTCGCAGCGCCGGAATACCGGCAGCTTATCGCGCGTTGCGCGATCGTTTCGTCCGTGTCGAGCAAGAGCGCATGCTGCTCTCCGGGAACGGTCACGCACCCGGCAACCGCGGCGGCGATCGCGGCGACCGGAAGCCAGTGGCGAAACATGGATGAATGGTCACTGCGGGCCGAGTGCGTGTCAATCCGTACCGGCAGCACCGCCCGCGGGGCCCCTTGCCACGGGCTCGCTTGGCCCCTCCTTAAACGCGACTCGTCGAACATCACGTCGCGCGTCGGCCGCCGCCGCTCGGCCTCCTTGTCAGGGTACGAGAGACGAATCGCCTTGTGTCGGCCTCGGGCGGCGACTCGCGGACGCTCGACCCCCGCTCACACTGCTCGCGGGTCCCCTCTCGCTGCTCGCGCCGCCACTCGCCACGCGCGGGTCCATACACTCCGCGTGGGCCCCTCGTCGCGGGCTCGCGCGGCATAATGTCGCCGCGAGCCGCGCTGGCGGCCGATCGATGCGCGGGACGGGAGGCCAAAGCGATCATCATGAAACTATTCGCGCCGGATGCGCTGTTGCCCTCGGGCTGGGCGCACGACGTCCTCATCGATATCGCCGGCGACGGCTCGATTCGCGCCGTCGAAGCCGCGTTCACAGCGCCGGCAGACGCCGAGCGCGTCCAGGGGCCACTCATCCCCGGCATGCCGAACGTGCATTCGCACGCGTTCCAGCGCGCGCTTGCGGGGCTTACCGAGCGCGGCGGACCCGGCGCGGACAACTTCTGGACGTGGCGCACGGAAATGTATCGCTTCCTCGAGCGCATCGGGCCGGACGAGGAGGAGGCCGTCGCGGCGCAGCTCTACATCGAGCTATTGAAAGCCGGCTATACGAGCGTCGGCGAGTTTCACTATCTGCATCACGACCCTGCCGGGCAGCCCTACGCCGACCCGGGCGAAATGGCCCAGCGCATTCGCGCCGCGGCTGCTGCGACCGGCATTCGCCTGACGCTGCTGCCGGTCTTTTATGCGCATTCCGACTTCGGCGGCGCGGCGCCGACACCGGCCCAGCGACGCTTCGTCTACGATACCGATGGGTTTCTCCGACTGGTTGTCGAATTGGCGCGGAACGAACAACAGTTTGTCGGCGTGGCACCGCATAGCCTTCGCGCGGTTGCGCCAGCGGAGCTCACCGAGATCGTCGCCTTTGCGCGAGCCGAGCTCGTCGGCGCGCCGATCCATATCCACGCCGCGGAGCAACGCAAGGAAGTCGACGATTGCCTCGCCTGGTGCGGCGCGCGCCCGGTCGAATGGCTGCTGGAACACACTGGAATCGACGCGCAGTGGTGCGTCGTCCATGCAACACACATGACGGCGGAAGAAACGCGGGGTCTTGCCGCGACCGGAGCAGTCGTCGGGCTGTGCCCGACCACCGAAGCAGATCTCGGCGACGGCATCTTCCCGGCGGTCGATTATCTGGCCGCCCGCGGAAAACTGGGCATCGGCGGTGACAGTCACGTCGGCGTCGACCCGTTTCTCGAGTTGCGCCTCGTCGACGCGACACAACGGCTCACGCTCGAGCGGCGTAACGTTCTCGCGCGCGACGGCGAATCCAGCGGGATGCGTCTCTACCAGACGGCGCTCACAGGCGGCGCGCGAGCGCTGGCCCAGCCCATCGGCGCCGTCGCCGCAGGTTGCCGCGCCGACCTCCTAGTGCTCAACGCCGACGATCCGGGATTGGCGGAGCATGCTGCCTCCACCGTGCTCGACGCGGCGATCTACGGGCCCGGTCGCCGGATCGTCCGCGACGTCATGGTTGCGGGACGCTGGGTGATCGGCGAGGGACACCACGCGGACGAAGAGACCATCCTGATGCGTTACCGCCAGACGCTGAGGCGTCTGCTCGCATGAGTGCCGCCGGGCCGCCTCAAGGCGCGAATTGCCCCCTCTTGGGGGCAGCGCAGCGGCGACAGCCGCAAGCGTTGGGGGTACACCCATGACCGGCTGCGATCTGCTGATCGTCAACGCCGGACTCGCGACGATGGCGGGTGGGCCGGCCTGCGGCGCGATTCGCGACGGGGCGCTTGCCGTCAGCGATGGCTGCATCGCCTGGGTCGGCGCGCGCAAGGATCTTCCGCCTGCGCTCCGCGCGCGCGAGGAGCTCGACGGAAGGGGCGGCTGGCTGACCCCGGGACTGATCGACTGTCACACGCATCTCGTCTACGCGGGCAACCGCGCCGGCGAGTTCGAGCGTCGATTGGCCGGCGCGAGCTACGAAGACATTGCGCGTGAGGGCGGCGGCATCCAGGCGACGGTGCGCTCGACACGCGCGGCGTCCGAGGAAGGGCTGCTGCAGGAAAGCGAGCCGCGATTGAAGCGCCTGCTCGACGAAGGCGTGACCACCGTCGAGATCAAGTCGGGCTACGGGCTCGATACGGCCAATGAGCTCAAGCTGCTGCGCGTGGCGCGCCGTCTCGGCACCGCGAACGGTGCCGGCGTGCAGACGACGCTGCTGGCCGCGCACGCGGTGCCGCCGGAATATGCGGGTCGCGCCGCCGACTATGTGTCGTTGGTATGCGAAGAGATCGTTCCCGCGGCGGCGCACGAGAAGCTCGCCGACGCCGTCGATGTCTTTTGCGAGCGGATCGGGTTCTCGGCGGAACAGACGCGCCGCGTTTTCACTGCCGCGCGCGCGGCCGGATTGCGCGTCAAGTTGCACGCCGACCAGCTCTCGGATAGTGGCGGCGCGGCGCTGGCGGCAGAGTTCGGCGCTCTCTCGGCAGATCATCTGGAGCACGCGAGCGATGCCGGCATCGCCGCGATGGCGAGCGCGCGCACGGTCGCAGTGCTGCTGCCGGGCGCGTTCTATTGCCTGCGCGAGACCACGCTGCCGCCCATCGCCGCGCTGCGCGCAAACGGCGTCGCGATGGCGATCGCAACCGACTGCAACCCGGGCACCTCGCCGGTCACCTCGCTCCTGCTCATGCTCAACATGGCCTGCACGCTGTTCCGGCTCACACCGGAGGAGGCTCTGGCCGGTGTCACGCGCCACGCGGCGCAGGCGCTGGGCTTGAACGACCGCGGCCGGCTCGCAGTCGGCGCCCGCGCGGATCTCGTGTTGTGGGATATCGGCGAGCCGGTGGAGCTCGCGTACGCCGTTGGAGCGAACCCTCTCGCGGGCGTTGTGCGCGGCGGCAGCGTCGTGCGCTGGGCGTAGGTTCCTGGGAAACGCGCGGAGATGTGAGGAACGTTGTCGATTTTGACAAGAAAGGAACTGGACCTTTGAGACCTCGAAGCGATCAAAGAACGTGTGGCGCAATATCTCCGCCTGAAAGGCAAGCTACGCTCGACTCCGGAGCTGGAGGAGACAGGTTCGATACTGATGAGGACCGAGGACTGCTGATCTTTACACGTGTCGTAACCCAATTTGATCTGGCAGCCATCGTCAGATCGTCCTTGCCCTCGACCGACCGAGATCGGCAACTCCGGTCGTCGCGCCTAATCTTCCAAAGCGCCCCGTCGTTACGCGCGCGAATCAACCGCAGCGGGGCAACCACGGCCCGCGACGACGCCCGGCCACGCAATCCCATCGGCCCGGTCGAGACAAGAAGTGATACGCTGCCTGGGATTCGCGTCGTGCGCTTGATTTCTATCCTCTCCGTGGCCATGTCGACCCTTGTGATGGTGATGATGGGCGTGCGACTGCCGTTCGTGTCCTACGCCGGCACGTTGCTGCTGTCTTTGTTCATCGGGATCGGCATTCTGGTGAGCGCGCAGGCGCACCGGAAGCTCGCGCACCTGTAGCATGAGGCGACGCGACGTACTCGCCGCAATGCTCTCCCTCGGCGCTGCCGTGCCGCTCGGCGCGTGCGAGCAACAGACCGGACACACCGGGCAGACTTGGCGCGTCGGCCTCTTGCTCGCCGGGTTCACCGAGGCAGCCGTCGCAAGCCAACGCCGAGTGATCGTCGAGCGCCTCGAGCGGCACGGCTTCGTAGAGGGCCGGAACCTGCAGGTCGAAGTGCGGCGTGGCGGTTGGAGTCGTGCCGAGGATGCCGATATTGTTCGGGCGCTCGTCGCCTCGCAACCCGATGTTATCCTCGTCGACACGAGTCGCCTGGCGTCG
>WNGB01002685.1_pt1 | contig 28531 bp, 33 predicted proteins | sample 5400681 | NCBI WGS metagenome assembly WNGB01 (sample SAMN13153367, study PRJNA577476) | soil metagenome | isolation source: 115 cm soil or saprolite under grassland replicate 2 | place: USA:California | collected 2016-06-15
ACGGCCTCACCCGGTCCCTGATTGCGAACATGGTGACTGGGGTGACCGACGGCTTCACACGGCGTCTTGAGGTCAACGGCGTCGGCTATCGTGCCGCTGTTTCGGCCGGCAACCTGGTACTGCAGGTTGGCTACTCGCACCCGGTGCTCTACCCGGCCCCGCCAGGCATCACGTTCGCGGTCGCCGCGAACGCCATCACCGTCACTGGCGCTGACAAAGAATTGGTGGGCGAGGTGGCCGCGCAAATCCGCCGGGTGCGTCCGCCTGAGCCGTACAAGGGCAAGGGCATCAAGTACGCCGAGGAAGTGATTCGCCGCAAGGCAGGCAAGGCGGGGGCGAAGAAGAAGTGATGCTCGCTCGCTACGCTCGCTCACGGGGTTGGGTTTTGCGGGTTGGGGGTTGGGGACGTTCTCGCCCTTCACGCCTGCCAACCCCTAACCCCCAGCCCCTAACCCCCGCGCCGGAGGCGCGCTAATGTACAAGCCGGTCGATACCCGCGTTGCTCGTGCCCGGCGCCATCGTCGGCTGCGGGTCAAGCTAAGCGGCAGTGCCGCGCGCCCGCGGCTGAGCGTCTTCCGCAGCTTGCAGCACATCTATGCTCAGGTGATCGACGACGTATCCGGTACCACGATAGCGTCGGCGAGCACTAACGAGCCCACAACCCGCGACAGCCTGAGCGGTACCAAGACCGATCAGGCCAAAGTCGTCGGCCAAGCAATCGCCACGCGGGCGAAAGAAAAAGGCGTCAGTTCAGTCGTCTTCGATCGTGGCGGGTACATGTACCACGGCCGCGTCAAGGCGCTAGCAGACGCGGCCCGCGAGGGCGGATTGGAGTTCTAATGCTCGCTCGCTACGCTCGCTCACTGGGTTGGGTTCTGGGGGTTGGGGGTTGGGCACGTTCTCGCCCTTCACGCCTGCCAACCCCTAACCCCCAGCCCCTAACCGCCGCGCCGGAGGCGCGCTAATGCCGCGAGTAGAACAGATGGGCCCGAGCGGCATTGCGCTCGAGGAAAAAGTGGTCCAGGTGAACCGCGTCGCCAAGGTCGTCAAAGGCGGTCGACGCTTCTCGTTCAGCGCGGTCGTTGTTGTCGGTGACGGCGCTGGCCACGTCGGCGTGGGCCTGGGCAAAGCCAATGAGGTGCCCGATTCGATTCGCAAAGGCGCCGAGCGCGCGCGCAAGAACCTGATCCGGGTGCCGATGGCCGGCACGACGATCCCGCACGAGATCGTCCAGAAGTTCGGCGCGGCGCAGGTGCTGCTGAAACCAGCCGCCCCCGGCACAGGCGTCATCGCAGGCGGCGCAGTGCGCGCGGTCGTCGAGGCAGCCGGCATCAAAGACATCCTGAGCAAGTCGCTGGGCAGCTCGAACCCGGTCAACGTGGTTCAGGCGGCGCTTCTGGCGTTGACGAACCTGCGCGACCCGCAGGAAGTCGTCCAACTGCGCCGGCGCGTGGCACCTGCGCCAGGGCCGGCGCCCACCCGCCCGGCGGCACCCGAGAACGGCGCCGTGGCCGGAGAACGGCCAACCACCACTGCCGAATCGCCCGCCGCCGCGGCTGCACCGGGCCTGGCCGCCCAGGTGCCTCCAGCCAGTGCAGTCGATGCGCCGTACAGCCCGCCACCGATCCCCGAACCGCCCACGCCGGTGACCACAGCGCCAGCGGCGCCGCCGGCCGGCGACGCACCAGCGAACGCGGCCGCACCTGGCCTGGCGGCCGAAGCACCGCGCGAACCAACGCCGTCGACCGAGCCACTGCCGCCGTCAGCCGAAGATACGAGCGATGCGCCGGAGCCGAACCGTGGCTGAATCGACCAACACCCTCAGGCTGCAGCTGGTGCGCAGCCCGATCAGCAGCAATTCGCGCCAGCGGGCGACGGTGCAGGCTCTCGGCTTGCGCAAGATGCACCAGGTCGTCGAGCACTCGGATTCGCCGGTGACCCGCGGCATGCTGGCCAAGGTGCGCCACCTGGTGCGCATCGTGGAGGAATAACGCTATGCAGATCCACGAGCTCACGCCAGCCAAGGGGTCCAAGCGTGAGCGCATCCGTATCGGCCGCGGCCACGGCAGCGGCAAGGTCAAAACTGGCGGGAAAGGCACCAAAGGCCAGAACGCGCGCGCCGGCGGCGGCGTGCCGCCCTATTTCGAGGGTGGCCAGCTGCCACTCGTGCGCAAGCTGCCGTATCGGCGCGGCTTCACCAACCCGTTCCGCGTCGAGGCGCGCGAGGTCAACGTCCGTGACCTCAACGAGTTCCCCGCCGGCAGCACGGTTGGCCCCGAAGAGTTCGACACCACGGGCATCCTGCGCGGCAAAAAGGGCCCGGTGAAAGTCCTCGGGTTGGGCGAGCTTTCGGTCAAACTGACAGTGCGCGCGCACAAGTTCTCGGCCGGCGCACGCCAGAAGATCGAAGCCGCCGGTGGGACGGTCGAGCCCATCGAGGCAGCCACGACCAACACCGCCAACTGAGTAACCCCCAATGCTGAACGCCCCGCTGCTCACCGCTGCCCTCGACGCCTTCAAGATCCCGGACCTGCGTCGCAAGCTGATCTTCACGTTGGCGATGCTCGTCGCGTTTCGTTTTATCGCGCACATCCCGGTGCCAGGCGCCAATGTCGAGGCGCTGGAAAACCTGTTCCAGACCAATCAGCTAGCGGGGTTCTTCGATCTGTTCTCGGGCGGTGCGCTGAGCAGCCTGTCCGTGGCGGCGCTGGGCGTTTATCCGTACATCACCGCCCAGATCATCATGCAGATCATGCAGCCGGCCATTCCGCGGCTGCAGGAGATCGCGCGCGAGGGCGAAAGCGGCCGCCAGAAGATCAACCAGTGGACCCACTGGCTCACCGTGCCGCTGGCACTGTTTCAGGCCTACGGCACGCCGAATTTGATCAACTTCAGCACCGGTGGCTCGGGCGAGATCATCAAAAACTTCGGCTTCGACCGCGATCCCCTGGGAACCCTGGCGATCATGATTTCGATGACCGCGGGCACGCTGCTGCTGGTCTGGATGGGCGAGTTGATCACCCAGTACGGCGTGGGCCAGGGCGTCTCGATCATCATCTTCGGCGGCATCATGGCCCGCCTGCCATTCCAGGTGTTCCAGGGCTTTGCGGCGGGTGCCGACTTCGGCGCACTGCTCGTCTTCGCAATCCTGGCCATTGTCACCATCGTCGCCATCATCTACGTCTATGAAGGCCAGCGCCGCATCCCGGTCCAGATCTCGAAGCAGATTCGCGGCAACCGCGTGGTCGGTGGTGGCTCGACACACATTCCGCTCAAGGTGAACTCGGCAGGCATGATCCCGCTCATCTTTGCGTCGAGCATGCTGATTTTGCCGTGGACGATCTCCAGCTACTTTGTGGCCAACGACGCATCGGTCTTCGGCTGGGTGACGGTCGGCGAGATTGCTACCAAGATCTACGAGACCTTCAACGCTGGTACCAGCTGGGTGTACTGGACGCTGTACTTCGTCATGGTCGTGGCGTTCACGTTCTTCTATGCCCTGGTCATCTTCCAGCAGCAAAACATCGCCGAGAATCTGCAGCGCCAGAACGGCTTTATCCCGGGCATCCGGCCTGGCCGGCCAACGCACTCGTATCTATCTGGTGTGCTGGTGCGCATCACCGTCGCCGGTGCGCTCTTCCTCGGTATCGTCGCCATCTTGCCGTTCTTCGTCAAAACGCTCACTGGCTTCCAGACGCTGACTATCCAGAGCACGGCGATGCTGATTGTCGTCGGCGTTGCACTCGACACGATGCGCCAGCTCGAGGCCCAGCTCATCATGCGCAACTACCGGGGCTTCATTGGCCGCTGATGCGCTGGACCTGGTCCTGCTGGGCCCGGTCGGCGCAGGCAAAGGAACACAGGCACGGCGGATCTCGGCCCGCTATGGCATCCCGCACATCGCTAGTGGCGATCTGCTGCGCGCCCACCGCCAGCAAGACACCGAGCTAGGCCGCCAGGCCAAGAGTTACATGGAGCGCGGCGCGCTCGTTCCGGACGATCTGGTCATCACCATGATCGTGGAGCGCATGCGGCGGCCTGATGCTGCCCATGGCGTGCTGCTGGACGGCTTTCCACGCACGCTTGCCCAGGCCAAGGCGCTCGACGACGAGCTGACGGAGGAAGGGCGGGCGCTGAAGCTGGCGATTTATCTCGAAGTGCCGTTCGAAGACCTCGTCGATCGGGCGGCGAATCGGTGGACGTGTCGCACCTGCCAGGCCACGTACAACTACCGCGTCAATCCACCGCGCGTGCACGGCGTGTGCGACCTCGATGGTGGCCAGCTCTACCAGCGTGACGACGATCGCCTGGACGTCGTGTCCGAGCGCATCAAGGTGTACATTCAGGACACTGTCCCCGTCGTCGAGTACTACCGCCAGCAAGGCATCCTGCAGGAGATCGACGGCCGCCGAGCCATCAACGATGTCGCCGCTGCCGTGCTGAGCGAAATCAGCGCGCTGCGGGCCCGCGCATGATCGCTTCGCCGACGCTCCCGCTCCAACGGCCGTGCACCACCCTCCCCGTCTGCCCCCCGCAGGGGTTTGATACCGATCTGGACGACTTACTTGCTCTCTCGGTTTCTGCAGGAGAGTTTCGCGTGGCGCCTAATGCGCAAACAGAGGCGCTGACGATTGCGACTATGGTAGACTCAGCAGGTTGCCGCCCGAGAGGCGGCTGTTCGGCTGTGCGCTCTGGCGCAGCCCATTCCCCAGGTTAGACCGATGAAAATTCGTACTTCCGTAAAGCCGCGCTGCGAGCGCTGCAAAATCATCCGTCGCAAAGGCAATGTGATGATCATTTGCAGCAATCCCAAGCACAAGCAAAAGCAGGGCTAGTTGACGAGACTGGAGCTTGATCGAACGTGGCACGCATAGCTGGCGTTGATATCCCGCGCGACAAACAGATCTGGGTCTCGTTGACCTACATCTACGGGATCGGGCCGACCACGGCGTACAAGATCCTCGCGCGCACCAGTACCCCGCCCGATCGCCGCACGCGCGACCTCAGCGAAGACGAGGTGACGCGTTTACGTGAGATCGTCGACCGCGAGTACACGGTCGAAGGCGACTTGCGTCGTGAGGTCAACCTGAATATCAAGCGGTTGATGGAGATCAACTGCTATCGCGGTGTGCGCCACCGCCGCGGTCTGCCCGTCCACGGCCAGCGCACGCGGACCAATGCGCGCACCCGTAAGGGCCCGCGTAAGACTGTCGCCGGGCGCAAGAAGGCCGCGGCGAAGAAGTAATGCTGGGTCCCAGGTCTCGGGTATCGGGTCTCAGGAGCGCACCCGACACCCAACACCCAACACCCGACACCGCGAGCGGAGCGAGCTAGATGGCCGAACGTCGAGGACGCGGCACCGCCACGCGGGTGCGGCGTCGTGAGCGCAAGAACGTGCCACGTGGCAATGCCTACATTCAGTCCAGCTTCAACAACACTATCGTCACCATCACCGATCCGGACGGCAACGTGCTGACCTGGGGCTCGTCAGGCGCGGCGGGCTTCAAAGGCTCGCGCAAGAGCACGCCCTACGCCGCTGGTCTCGCAGCCGATTCCGCGGCCAGGAAGGCGATGGAGCATGGCATGCGCCAGGTGAGCGTATTCGTGCGGGGCCCAGGCGCCGGCCGCGAGGCCGCGATCCGCTCGCTCCAGGCCGCTGGCCTGGAAGTCACGGCCATCGTCGACCGTACGCCGATTCCGCACAACGGCTGTCGGCCGCCGAAGAAGAGGCGCGTCTAATGCTCGCTTCGCTCGCGGTATCAGGTATCAGGTGTCAGGTGTCAGGTGTGCTTGCCCGTACGTCTCCCGACACCCGACACCCGAAACCCGACACCTTGCGCCGGAGGCGCAACTAATGGCCCGCTACACCGGTCCCGTCTGTCGGCTGTGCCGACGGCAGGGCATGAAGCTCTTCCTCAAAGGCGAACGCTGCTTCACGCCGAAGTGCGCCGTCGAGCGCCGGCCGACGCCGCCAGGCGCATCACCCAGCGATCGGCGCCGCCGCAAGGAAAGCGAATACAGCCTGCAGCTGAAGGAAAAGCAGAAGGCCAGAAATATCTACGGTGTTCTCGAACGCCAATTCCACAAGCACTTTCTGGCCGCCGAGCACCAGGCCGGTGTCACAGGCGAAAACCTGCTGCGCGTGCTCGAAATGCGGCTCGACAATGTCGTCTATCGGCTCGGCTTTGCCGACTCACGCAAGCAAGCGCGCCAGCTCGTGCTGCACGGCCACATCACCCTCAATGGCCGCCGGACAAATATCGCATCCGCCCAGGTCAAACCCGGCGACGCAGTCGCCGTGCACGCCTCCAGTCGAACCAACGAATACTTCAAAACCGTCTCTGAAACCCTGATGCGAAAGACTGTTCCGCGCTGGCTCGAGCTCGACACCAACGCATTGGCCGGTCGCATCTCGGACAAACCGACGCGTCAGGACATCGATATCAATCTCAACGAAGCGCTCGTCGTCGAATACTACTCACGCTAACTAGAGGCCTCGCCCGGAGGTGCGCCCGAATTGCTCGAACAACTTAACGCCCAGGTGGAGATCCTGCAGCAAACGGAGGACTATGCCCGCTTCCAGGTTGACCCCTTGGAGCGCGGCTTTGGCCTCACGTTAGGCAACGCGCTGCGCCGTGTCCTGCTGTCCTCATTGCCCGGCGCCGCCGTTACCGCTGTCCGCATCGAACGCATCTACCACGAGTTCGCGACGATGCCGGGCGTCAAAGAAGACACAACCGAGCTGCTGCTGAACATCAAACAGCTGCGACTCAAGTCCCACAGTGACCAGCCGGTCACGCTGCGCCTGGAGGCGCAGGGCCCAGGCGTGGTCACAGCGGCCGATCTCATCTACCCGTCCGAGATCGAAATCGCGAATCCCGAGCTGCATATCGCGACGCTCGACTCGCCCGATGCCCGCCTCGACATGGAGCTGACCGTCGAACGTGGCGTCGGCTACCTGCCCTCGGACGGCCGCGAGTCGGTCCCGCTAGGGGTGGTGCCGGTCGACGCCGTCTTCACCCCGATTCGACGCGTGAACTACACGGTCGAGAGTGCCCGCGTCGGCGCGCGTACCGATCTCGATCGCCTGGTCATCGACGTGCAGACCGACGGCACGATCACGCCCGTCGCGGCACTGGTCCAGTCGGCCAACATCCTGATCGACCAGTTCGCGCTCTTCCAGGAGCTGCAACAAGAGAAGCGCCGCCAGGATAAGCAGGGCCTCAGCGCAGGCCCCGTCCCGTCGCGCATCTTCGACATGCCGATCGAGCAGCTCGAGCTGTCGCAGCGTACGTACAACTGCCTCAAGCGCTCGCAGATCACCAAGGTCGGCCAGATCTTGCAGATGAGCGAGAACGAGCTGCTCTCCCTGCGCAACTTCGGCCAGAAGTCACTGGTCGAACTGCGCGAGAAACTACAGGAACACGGCGTGCTGCCCGAGTCAGTGGGCGGCACCGACGGCACCGGGACGCTGGGCGACTCGATCATTCAGGACGAGTCGGCCGGCGACCAACCCGAGGACGAGGACTAACACTGATGCGCCACCGCGTTGCGATGAGAAAGCTGGGTCGGCCGACAGGCCATCGCCTGTCGCTGATCCGCAACCTGATGACCGATCTGATCCGTCACGAGCGATTGCAGACCACAGAGCCCAAGGCGGCCGAGCTGCGGCGCGAAGTTGAACGACTGATCGGCACCGCGCGTGGGGGCGACTTGCATGCGCGGCGACTCGTCGCCGCCAAGCTGTACGACCCCGAGATGGTCAAGAAGCTGTTCTCGGAGATCGTCCCGCGCTACCAGAGCCGCCCCGGCGGCTTCACTCGCACCATGAAGCTCATGCCCCGGCGCGGCGATGGCGCGCCGATGGCGCAGATCGAGCTCGTTCCATAAGCACCTTCCCAACCGAACGTACGGTCAAACTCACCGTGGGCTATCGCGGCACGGCCTACGCAGGCTGGGCCGCTCAACCCGGTCAGACCACGGTCCAATCCGTCATCGAAGCCGCACTGGCGCGAGCATTTGGCCACCCGGTCCGCGCAATCGCCGCTGGTCGCACCGATGCTGGCGTGCATGCCGATGGCCAGGTGGTCTCGTTCTCGACGACCGCTGGGCTGCCGACCTCGGCCCTGCCGCACGTGATGCCGCAATGGTTGCCGCCGGATGTCTGGCCGATCGAGGCCGCCGATGTGGCCGCCGGCTTCGACGCCAGGCGCGCAGCCAGGCGGCGCTGGTACCGCTACGCAGTGTGGCGCGGCTCCGTGCCGCCGAGCGGCTGGCACGGTCGAGCGCTAGCCCACCCTGAGGATCTGGACCTGTCGGCCATGCGTGCCGCGTCCAGGTCACTGCTGGGAAAGCACGATTTTGCCGCGTTTGCGACGCAGCCGCCGCCCGAACGCTCGACCACCCGCACGGTTGTCGCCGCCGATTGGCTCGAGCTCGGACCGCTTTTGATGTTCGAAGTCTGCGCCGACGGCTTCCTCAAGCAGATGGTGCGCAGTCTCGTTGGCAGCATGCTCTGGGTAGGCGGCAAGCACCGGACGCCTGAACAATTCGCGGCAGCTCTGGCGAACGCCGATCGCCGCGCAGCCGGGCCGAACGCCCCGGCGCATGGACTCACCCTCTCCCGCATCGAGTACTAGACGGGGTAACCACTCTGGAGCTATGGCAAACACACAGAAAACCTATAGTCCCAAAGCCAGCGAGGTAACCCACGCCTGGCGATTGGTTGACGCCGATGGCCAGACGCTGGGTCGGCTTGCCTCGCAAGTGGCGGGCTTTCTGCGCGGCAAGCATCGGCCCGTGTTCGCCGAACACATGGATATGGGCGACTACGTGGTCGTCGTGAACGCCAGTCGGATTCGCGTTTCCGGCAACAAGGCGCGCGATCGCTTCTACTATCGCCACTCGACGTACCCGGGCGGGTTGAAGGCCGTCGCACTCGGCGAAGTGCTCGAAAAACATCCCGACCGGTTGATCAAGCACACCGTCAAAGGCATGCTGCCGCATAACGCGCTCGGCCGGAAGATGCTGCGCAAGTTGAAGGTCTACGCCGGGCCGACGCATCCGCACGAAGCCCAGTTCCGCGCCTCCGAGCGCGCTCAGGAGGCCACTACATGAGAGATCGTTCGCCTTCGTCGCCGACTGCCGGCTCGCGCAACAGCTTCACCGCCGTTGGCCGCCGCAAGACGAGCGTCGCACGAGTGTTGCTGCAACCCGGTAATGGCGTCATCGTGATCAACGGCTTACCGGTCGAGCAGCGCTTTCCCAGAGCCACCCATCAGTCCTTCATCACCTTGCCCTTGCGCCTGACCAACCGCCTCGGTTCGTACAACCTGCTGGCCAAAGTAACCGGCGGCGGCACTAGCGGCCAAGCCGGCGCGATCGTCCACGCCACCGCGAGAGCGCTCCTGAAGAGCGACGAAACGCACAAACAAGCGCTCAGAGAAGCGGGTTTACTAACGCGCGACGCACGCGAGAAAGAAAGAAAGAAGTACGGCCTCAAGCGCGCTCGCAAGGCGCCGCAGTACACCAAGAGGTAAAGCCGTTGTTGAAAATTCGTTTGCGCCGCACTGGCGCTAAGAAGCAGCCGAGTTACCGTGTTGTGGTGACTGAGTCGACGTCACCCAGAGACGGGGCGTTCCTGGAAATCCTGGGCCACTACAACCCGCTCACCAATCCCACGACCTTTGTGGTCAAAGAAGAGCGGGTCAAAGCGTGGCTGCAGCGCGGCGCACTGCCGACCGATCGCGTGGAGCGCCTGCTCAAGAAGGAAGGCATCATCGAAGGCGCGGCCGAAGCGACTGAAGTCGAGGTTTGACTGCCATGGCCGAGGAGCAGCCCGTCAACACCAATACCAATGGTGAGGACGAAGACGAGCTAGACGAGGAGTACGAAGAGCTCGAGCCCGATTTGAAGGGCCTGGTCGAATACGTTGCCCGAGCCCTGGTCGACAAGCCCAACGCCGTCAAAGTCGACGAGGTTCAGGATGGCAACACGACGGTCTACGAGCTCGAAGTCGACGAGGAAGACATCGGCAAAGTCATCGGCCGCCAGGGCCGAGTCGTCCGCGGCCTCCGTGCCCTCGTCAAAGCCGCCGCAACGCGAAAGGGCGTCCGCGTCGACCTCGACGTCGTCTGAGCCCGAATACCTCGTCGTCGCGCAAATCCTGGGCGCCCATGGCATCAAGGGCGAGCTCAAGGTGCGCGTCATCACCGACTTCCCAAAACGGCGCTTCAAACGCGGCGCGCAGGTCATCATCAGCGGTAAGCCGTACACCGTTGCCGCCATCCGCGCCCAACCGCCCAACGCGCTGCTGCGTGTCGAAGAACTGACCGATCGCACCGAAGCTGAGAAGCTCAATGGCCTGGATGTGGAGGTGCCGCGCGACGCAGCCGGGCCACCGCCAAGGGGGCAGTTCTACTGGCACCAGGTCATCGGCCTGAGCGTCGAGGACGTCACCACGGGCCAGAAGCTTGGCACCGTCACCGACATCCTGGAAACCGGCGCCAACGATGTGTACATCGTCAACGGCGACAAAGGTGAGATCCTGGTTCCGGCGATCAAATCCGTGGTCAAGCGGATCGACCCCGAGGCGGGTCGTATGCTGATCGAGCCCCTGCCCGGGCTCTTGCCCTAAATGCCGCGCCAACGCCTGTACCGCACCCCGGCGATCGTCCTCAAACGCATGGACCTGGGTGAAGCCGATCGCATTCTCACCTTCTACTCGCGCGATCACGGCAAAGTGCGTGCTGTCGCCAAAGGCATTCGACGTGGCACGAGCCGCTCGGCCGGCCATCTCGAGCCATTCGCCGTCACCGACGTCCTGTTCGCGGTCGGTCGCGAGTTGGACGTCGTGAGCCAGGCGGACACGCTGGAAGCGTTCCGCCAGATCCGTGAGGACCTGGTGCTCACCACCCACGCTTACTATCTCGCCGAAGTCGTCGACCTGCTGACCGAGGAGAAGATGGAGAACAGCGCCGTCTTCGACGTCCTCGTCGACAGCCTGCGCCAGCTAACTGTTGCGCCGAACGCGCGCCTGGTGCTGATCGCGTTCCACCTGCGGCTGCTCGACGCGCTGGGCTATCGGCCCGAGCTGCGTGAGTGTGTCGGCTGCCACACGGCCATCGAGCCCGAGCGCAATCGCTTCTCGCCGCTGCAGGGTGGCGCACTGTGCCCCGCGTGTGTCCCATCCGAGCCCAGCGCCCGGCAGATCGGGCTCCCAGCGCTCAAGCTGCTGCGGTTCGTGCAGCACACGGCCGGCGCTCGGGAGATCAACGCTCCGCCGCACGTCACGCGCGAGGCCGAAGCGCTGCTGCGCGATTATGCCGAGCACATCGTCGAGCGCCGGCTGCGCACTCCGGCCCTGATTGCGCGCGTCTCCGAAGTCGACGCAACTCTATAATCCTGAGCGCTCACCGTAGATCAGATGTTCGACGATCAGCTTGCTCCAACTACCCAATCGACCGCTCCGGCCGAGCCGCATCGCGCCCTGTACCTGAGGTGGCGCCCGCGGCGATTCGCCGACGTCGTCGGCCAGGAGCACGTCACACGCACCTTGCGCAACGCCGTCAGCACCGATCGCCTGGCGCACGCCTACCTCTTTACCGGGCCGCGCGGAACAGGCAAAACCACCGTGGCGCGCATCCTCTATCGGGCTGCCAACTGCCCCAACGCCGTCGACGGCGATCCGTGCAACACGTGCCCGCTGTGCCTCGCCGCGCTGGAGGCGCGCGCACTCGACTTGATCGAGATCGACGCGGCCTCCAACCGGGGCATCGACGATATCCGTGACCTGCGCGAGAAAGTCCAGTATCGACCCGGCGAAGGCCGATTTCGGGTGTACATCGTCGACGAGGCGCACGAGCTGACCGGGCCGGCCTGGGACGCTTTCTTGAAGACCCTCGAAGAACCGCCGCCGCACGCCATCTTCGTGCTCGCGACGACCGAGGCGCACAAGGTCCCAGCGACGATTGTGTCCCGCTGCCAGCGCTTCGACTTCCGACGCATTCCGTATGACGCGACCCGCGATCACCTCGGGCATGTTGCGCGTTCAGAAGCGATGGATGTTGAACCGGCGGTGCTGGAGCGCCTGGCACTGGTCGCCCGAGGTGGGCTGCGTGACGCCATCAGCCTGCTCGATCAACTGGGTGCGTTCGCCGGTGGCCACGTCGATATGACTGTGGCGCGGGCGGCGCTCAGCCTTCCGTCCATTGAAGCGGTGCGCGGTGTGCTGGATGGCATGACCAGGCGCGACCCCGCCGCGGTCATGGCCGTCATGGCTGATGCGAGCGAGGGTGGCGCTGACATTCGCCTCTTCGTCGACGAGCTCGTGGTGCATTTGCGCGCCGTGCTGCTGTTGCGCACCGGTGCCGACGCGCGGTTGACCGACGAGCTGCCGGCAGATGAGGTCGAGTGGCTGCGCGAGCGCGCTCCGTCATGGTCGGTTGGGACGCTGATGCGCCTGCTGCAGACGCTCTCCGAATCACTGGCGCGCACACGAGACGCCCAGCAGTTCCAGGTCCAAGCCGAAGTTGCGCTGCTCAGCGCGTGCGACGTCGAGACGACCTTTGCCCCGACCGTCGCTGCTGCTGCACCACGGCCAATTGCCGCGCCCGTGGCACCACCGCCCCCAGTCGCCGTACTGTCCGCGCCCGCCATGGACGCGCCGGTGGCGCCCGCTCCCCCACCAGCCGAAGCACCCCTTGATGTCCCCGATGCCGTAGTGGCCACTGACGCGCGGACGCCGCCGCGCCCGGAACCCGACGCGCTGAAGGCCCGCTGGCCCGATGTCATCGACCACGTCAAGACCCGCAAGCCCATCCTGGGCGCCCTGCTGAGCTCGGCACGGCCACTCGCTGTAGAGGACGGCGTCCTGACGGTCGCATTCGAGACCGAGTTCAACAGGAAGCGGGCTGAGATTGGCGCCAACCGCCTGGCTATCGAGGCCGGTTTGCAGCACGCGTACGGGACGCAGTACCGCCTCAGGTGCACCGTCGGTAACCATCACGACGGCGCGCCCAGCCTCTTAGAGGACCCCGTGATCAACTACGCCGCCCGCACATTCGGTGGCCAGCCAAGACGCATAACGAGCGACCCGCCTCAAGTATGATCGAGGGGTAGTCGCGCCACCACGCGAGGGAGGCCGCCGGGCCATGATGAACAACGAGATGATGCGCCAGCTTCAGGCGCGCATCCAGAAGATGCAAGACGATCTGGCCCGCGAAACGATCGAGGCCTCGGCTGGCGGCGGCGCCGTCACCGTCACCATTTCGGAGATCGGCATGGGTCCCGCGCAAGCCAAGATCCAGCGGGTCAAGATCTCCCCCGAAGCGGTTGACCCCGAGGACATCGAAACGCTCGAAGACCTGGTCGTCGCGGCGGTGAACGAGGCGCTGAGCAAAGCGCAAAAAGTAGCCGCCGAAAAGGTGGCACCGCTGACTGGCGGCATGAAGCTGCCAGGCATGCCGTGACGAAGCCGTCAGCTATCAGCCATCAGCCATCAGCCATCAGCTATCAGCCGACTGTCTGCCGTCTACGGTCTACAGTCCTGATGTTGCTGACTGCTGGCGGCTGACTGCTGATTGCTGTGCAGATCGAGCCGATCGCGCGCGCCGTCGAGGCGTTTGCCAGCCTGCCTGGAATCGGGCCCAAGACCGCCCAGCGACTGACGTTTCATCTGCTGCGCCAGCCGCCCGAGACTGTGCAGGGGCTGGCCGATGCGCTGGTGCGAATGAAGGACGCGGTCCACTTTTGCTCGGTCTGCGGTAACGTCACGGACGTCGAACCGTGCAGCATTTGCCGCTCCGATCAGCGTGATAGCTCGACCATCTGTGTGGTCGAAGACCCGCTGGCCGTGGTCACGCTCGAGCGCACCCGTGTCTACAAAGGCCTGTATCACGTGCTGCATGGTGCGCTCGACCCGCTGCACGGCGTGAGTGTGGAAGATCTCAAAATCGAAGAGCTGGTTCGGCGTGTCCAGGGCGGCACGGTTGCCGAAGTCATCCTGGCCACGAACCCCAACGTGGAGGGCGACACCACCGCCGGCTATCTAGAGCGCCGCCTCGCGCCCCTGGGTGTCCGCGTCACCAGACTGGCTAGAGGCCTGCCTGTGGGCGGCGACCTCGAATACACCGACGAGGTCACACTCGCGCGCGCTCTGGAAGGCCGTCGTACTGTTTAGCTAATTTGGGGCGCCGTACGAGCACTAGCCTTACGAGGCCGACCAAGCGCCTTCCCGTATACTCACGGGGAATTCGCACTGCGAAAGTTGGCAGTTCTATTGGATCGTATGGAAGAGGCGGCGGCGGAAGGCCCCGAGGAGCAGAAGAGAGAAGTCCCCAGGAGACAGGAGCAAGAGTCGGGCGCTGAGTCCGGCGGCGCTGCCCAGGACATGGGTATGGGGGCGCTGCTCGAACAGTACGAAGAGACACAGCACACGCAGCTGCGTCGCGGTGAGCTTGTCGAGGGCACAGTCGTGCTCGTCGATCGCGACGAGATCCTGGTGGATATCGGTGGCAAGATGGAAGCAGTCATTGCCACCAGTGAGATCCAGAACGAACGCGGTGAGCCGTCGCTGCACCGTGGTGACCACGTGTCCGCGGTGGTCATCGTTCCGGAGAACTCCGAGGGCCGTCCGGTCATCTCAATCAACCGGGCCCGAGCGGAAATCGGCTGGCGCGACCTGCAGACCAAGAAGGACAGCGAAGAGGTCGTCACTGGCGAAGTCGTCGACCACAACAAAGGCGGTTTGATCGTCTCCGTCGACGGCGTGCGCGGCTTCGTCCCGCTCAGTCAGATCGTCGAGCTCAGACGGGGTGGCTCAGAGGAAGAGGTCGAAGAGAAGCTGCGCAGCATGCGCGGCCAGACGCTCTACCTCAAGGTCATCGAGATGAATCGCCGCCGCAATCGGCTGATTCTCTCCGAGCGCGCGGCAGCTCAGGAACGTCGGGCCCAGCAAAAGGACCGGCTGCTGTCCGAGCTCCAGGCGGGCGAGATCCGTCATGGCCGCGTCTCCAGCCTGACCGACTTCGGCGCTTTCGTCGATCTTGGCGGCGCCGACGGTCTCATCCACCTGTCCGAGCTCAGCTGGGGCCAGGTTCAGCACCCGTCACAGGTCGTGCGCGTCGGCCAGGAGATCGACGTGCGCGTGGTTGGCATCGATCGCGAGAACAAGAAGATCGCGCTGAGCCTCAAGCAGGTCGAGGAAAACCCCTGGACCCGCATCGAGCAAAAGTACCACGTCGGCGACACCGTGCCGGCCAAGATCACCAAGCTCGCCCAGTTCGGCGCGTTCGCCGAACTCGAGCCGGGCGTCGAAGGCCTCGTCCATATCTCCGAGCTGTCAGAGGAGCGCATCACGCACCCGAAGCAGGTGGTACGTGAGGGCGAAGACGTGCAGCTGAGGATCATCAAGATCGACCCACAGCGTCATCGGCTGGGGCTCAGCCTGCGTCAGGCCGAAGATGCGTATGGTGATGGCGGCGGCGGCTTCGAAGCGTGGGGCGGTGGCTCCTACGGCGGCTATGGTGGCGGCGGCGCTGCCACGGCCGTGGCCGAAGAGGACAACGGCGAAATCGCCGAGTCCGACGAGGCGGAGGTTAACCAGAGCGACGACACTGAGGAAGCGCTCGCGCCCAAGCCTGAAGATCAGACCTCAGCCGCGGAGCCGGCCCATAACGGCACCGCGCGCGTCCCCGAACGCTAAGCTACGCTGATAACCCAAAGCGGTTCGCATCGAGCGTTATACTCAGAGGCGCCTGGGTGGCGCGGCTCATCGCCGCTGGTTCCCACCTGGGGACGGGGTACTTCCGAACATGGCTGATCGCTTCGACAAATTCACCGAGCGAGCGCGCAAAGTCCTCCAGCTTGCGCAGGAGGAAGCTCAGCGCTTTAACCACAATTACATCGGGACCGAGCACCTCTTGCTGGGTCTCGTTCGCGAGGGGGAAGGGGTTGCCGCCAAAGTGCTCGGCAACCTCGGCGTCGAGCTGAACAAAGTCCGCAGCGCGGTCGAGTTCATCATCGGTCGCGGCGATCGCACCGTGGCCGGCGATATCGGGCTTACCCCGCGCGCCAAGAAAGTTATCGAGCTTTCCGTGGACGAGGCGCGCCGGCTGAATCACCACTACATCGGGACTGAGCACTTGCTGCTGGGTCTGGTGCGCGAAGGTGAGGGCATCGCTGCCGGCGTGCTCGAGTCGCTAGGGGTCAGTCTCGACAAGGTTCGCTCCCAGGTTATTTACGTCTTGAATCAATCGGCGGCCTACTCGCAGGAAGGTCAGGGCGCACCGCACGGCAAATCCAGCAAGACGCCGGTCATCGACCAGCTTGGCATGGACCTTACGGCTGCTGCGCGTGCGGGCAAGCTCGATCCGGTCATTGGCCGCTTCAAAGAGATCGAGCGCGTCGTGCAGATCCTCTCGCGGCGAACCAAGAACAATCCTGCCTTGATCGGCGAGCCGGGTGTCGGCAAGACCGCCATCGTCGAAGGCCTGGCTCAGCGCATCGCGTCGGGCGACGTACCCGAAACCCTGATGGGCAAGCGCCTGCTCACTCTGGACATCGGCTCCCTGGTCGCGGGCACCAAGTACCGCGGTGAGTTCGAGGAGCGGCTCAAGAAGATCATCGAAGAGGTCAAGAACAGCGGCAACTGCGTGCTGTTCATCGACGAGCTGCATACGCTCGTCGGTGCCGGCGCCGCCGAAGGCGCGGTCGACGCGGCCAACATCCTCAAGCCGTCCCTCGCTCGTGGTGAGCTGCAGACCATCGGCGCCACCACGCTCGACGAGTTCCGCAAGTACATCGAGCGCGATGCCGCCCTCGAACGGCGCTTCCAACCAGTCCTGGTGGAAGAGCCGTCGATCGAGGACACCATCGAGATCCTGAAAGGGATCAAGGAACGCTACGAACAGCACCATCGTCTCGAGATCTCGGACGAAGCCATCAAGGCTGCCGCCGAGCTCGGCTCGCGCTACGTGCCCGATCGGTTCATGCCCGACAAGGCGATCGACCTCGTCGACGAGGCTGCCTCGCGCGTGCGCATGCAGCGCGCGTCGGCACCTCCTTCCCTCAAAGAGGTGATGCGCTCGCTCGAAAGCGTGCAGAACGAAAAAGAGTCAGCCATAGCAGCGCAGCAGTACGAGCTTGCGGCCGAATACCGCGACCGTGAAGCGCAGCTGCGCAGCAAGCTCGAACACCTCGAGCAGGGCTGGCAAGCCGAACAAGGCAAGGACAAGCCGGTCGTGACCGCCGAAGACATCGCTCAGGTAGTGGCGATGTGGACCGGCATCCCGGTCATGCAGATCGCCGAGGAAGAGTCTTCGCGGCTGCTGAAGATGGAGGATGCCCTGCGCGAGCGCGTCAAGGGCCAGGACGAAGCCGTTGTCACGGTCGCCAAGGCCGTACGCCGAGCAAGGGCTGGCCTCGGCGATCCGCGTCGCCCGAACGGTGCGTTCATCTTCCTTGGGCCCACCGGCGTCGGTAAGACCGAGCTGGTGCGCGCATTGGCCGAGTTCATGTTCGGCACGGAAGAGTCGATGGTCAAAATCGACATGTCCGAGTTCATGGAGCGCCACTCCGTGGCTCGACTGGTCGGTGCCCCTCCTGGCTACATCGGCTATGAAGAGGGCGGCCAGTTGACCGAGGCCGTGCGTCGCAAGCCATACTCCGTGGTCCTGCTGGACGAGATCGAAAAGGCCCATCCCGAGGTCTTCAACATCCTGCTCCAGATCATGGATGACGGTCGGCTGACGGACGCCAAGGGCCGCAAGGTCGACTTCCGCAACACGATCATCATCATGACGTCCAATGCGGGCGCCGAGCTGATCCGTCGCGAAACGGGCCTGGGCTTCCACAAGTCCGAGAGCCAGCAGAACGCGCAAGAGCAGTACGACAAGATGAAGGACAAGGTGCTGCAAGAGATGAAGAAGCTCTTCCGGCCCGAGTTCCTGAACCGCATCGACGCCTCGGTCGTCTTCCGTGCCCTGGGCAAGGAGCAGATCCGCGACATCATTGACCTGCAGCTCAGCCGCACCCAGAAGCAGCTCACCGAGCAGCGGCTGACGATGGAAGTGACCGAGGACGCCAAGGACGTGCTGATGGACAAGGGTTTCGACCCGGTCTTTGGCGCGCGCCCGATGCGTCGCGCGATCCAGAACCTGATCGAGGATCCGCTGGCCGAAGGTCTGCTGCACGGCCGCTTCCAGCCCGGCGACGTGGTGCTGATCGATCGCAGCGCGGATGACCTGACGCTGGAGACCAAACCGGGCGTTACGACGCCCGAACCCGAGAAGGTCGCCGCCGAAGCGCCCGCTCCGGCCTAGTCATCTTGCGCACGCGCACGGAGTTCGTATGCCGCGAATGCGGCTACCGGGCTCCGCGCGCGCTCGGGCGCTGCCCGGAGTGTGAGACGTGGGGCTCGCTCGAGCCTGCGACTGCCACTGCGCCAATTGTGTCGCGGCCGCCGAACGGCATAGGCGCGCGCCCGGTCCGGCTGGCCGACATCGAAGCCGCCGAGGTCGCGCGACTGCCCGTTGCCGCCGCTGAATTCGCACGCGTCCTTGGCGGCGGCATCGTCCCCGGCTCGCTCGTCCTCATTGGCGGCGACCCGGGCGTCGGTAAGTCCACACTGCTCACGCAGTTGGCCCATGACATCGCCAGCACCAGCGGGCCCACCCTCTACGTGTCCGGCGAAGAATCCCTTGCGCAGTCCGCCCTGCGGGCGCGCCGCATGAGCCTGCATGCCGACAACCTGCTATTTCTGAGTGAAACTGATGTCGAGACCATCCTCGCCACAGTTCGCGAGGTCGCCGCGCGACTCGTCATCGTCGACTCGATCCAGAGCGTCACCACTGCCGAGGTCGAGGCGTTGCCAGGCAGCGTCTCACAACTGCGCGAATCCGCCCAGCGGTTCATACGCCTGGCCAAGTCGACCGGTACGTCGGTCATCCTGGTCGGACACGTCACCAAAGACGGCGCCATCGCCGGCCCCAAGGTCCTCGAGCATATGGTCGATACGGTCCTGTACCTCGAGGGCGAGCGCTTCAACCAGTACCGGCTCCTGCGCAGCACCAAGAATCGCTTTGGACCGACGCATGAGGTGGGCGTGTTCGAGATGCGCGATCACGGTCTGGCCGAAGTGGCCAACCCGTCGTCGGTGTTCTTGGCAGAGCGCGATGAGGCCTCGCCGGGCTCAGTCGTCACCGTCACGATGGAAGGCACCCGAGCGCTGCTCGTGGAAGTCCAGGCTCTCGCCAGCAGGACATCGCTGGCCATTCCGCGGCGCACGGCCAACGGCTTCGACAACAACCGCCTGCACCTGATCGGCGCGGTGCTTGCGCGCCGACTCGGCATCCCGCTGCACGACCAGGACATCTATCTGAACGTCGCGGGCGGCATGCGCATCGACGAGCCGGCGGTGGACCTGGCGGCGGCGCTGGCGATCGTGTCCAGCGTGCGCGATCACGCGATGCCGATCAATACTGTCGCGGTCGGCGAAGTCGGCCTGTCGGGTGAGCTGCGCAGCGTTGGCTATCTCGAGCAGCGGCTGCGCGCGGCGAGTCAGCTTGGTTTTATCCGCGCGGTTGTCCCGCGATCGGCTGGGCAGCCGCGCGACCTTGGCGGGATCGCGCTGATGCCGGCTGCGACGCTGCGCGAAGCCGTCCGCTCGCTGCAGCTGTGATAGACCTGGGCATCATCCTGGTCGCCGCGGGAGCGTCCACGCGGATGGGCTTTCCCAAGCTCTACGCCGACCTTGCTGGTCAGCCGGTGCTGGGTCACGCGGTCGCCGCCGCCCAGTGCGCGGGCGCCGCCGAAGTGATCGTCGTGGTCGCAGCCGACCGGCTCACCCCTGCTGATTTTCCGGCCGCGCGGCTGGTGCCCGGGGGTGCCCGCCGGCGTGACTCTGTGGCGGCTGGCCTTGCCGCGTCAACCAGCCCATGGCTCGCGATTCATGACGCCGCGCGAGCCTTGGCGCCCGCCGAACTGTACGTGCGTGGCCTCGCGGCGGCCCAAAAGACGGGCGCGGCCATCCCAGTGCTGCCACTGAAGGACACCATCAAGCGCGTCAGCGACTCCCTGATAGTCGATACGCCGCCGCGCGCCGAGCACGTCATTGTCCAGACGCCGCAAGTGTTTCGCCGCGATGTGCTCGAACGCGCGCTGGCCAGCACTGACGAGGACGTCACGGACGAAGCAGCGCTGGTCGAACGTCTGGGTATCGCGGTCGCGACCTTCCAAGGCGATGAACGAGCATTCAAGATCACTACGCCGCTCGACTTCGCGCTCGCTCGCAGCCTGTTGGCCTGATGATTCGTGTTGGCAGCGGTCTGGACGTGCATGCTTTCGAGCACGGCGTGCCGCTCTGGCTGGGCGGAGTCCACATCCCGCACGACCGCGGCCTGGCCGGCCACTCTGATGGCGACGCGGCAATTCACGCCCTGATCGACGCGCTGCTGGGCGCCGCTGGCCGTGGCGACATCGGCGAGTGGTTCCCGTCGAGCGACGAGCGCTGGCGCGGCGCCAAGAGTACCGACTTGCTGCGCCACGTCTGGTCGGCACTGCAACTTGACGGCTGGCATCTGGAAAACGCCGACATGACCATCATGACCGCCGAGCCCCGCCTGTCGCCCCACCGCAGGGCCATGCGCACAACCATCTCGTCGGCCCTGGGCTGCTCGCTGGACGCCATTTCACTCAAAGCAACAACGACTGATGGCGTGGGCGCCCTTGGGCGCGCCGAGGGCGTTCTGGCGCATGCGACCGTGCTGCTAGCGAAGTAGGCCTTAGAATTCGGGCCATGTCGGTCCGCGTTTACGACACGCTCACTGGTCGCGATGACGAATTGGTGCCAACGCACCCTGACGGCGTGCTGCGTATCTACGCGTGCGGCATGACACCCAAGTTCCATCCGCACGTCGGGCACGCGCGGACGTTCGTGGCGCTGGACGTGATCCGCCGCTATCTGCAGTTTCGCGGCTATCGAGTGACGTACATCCAGAACTTCACCGACATCGACGACAAGATCATCCAGCGCGCGGCGACCGAGGGCCGCTCGGCCCAGGCGACCGCGCAGGAGTACACCGACTCGTATTTCGAGGCAATGGATCGGCTGAAGGTGCGTCGGGCGGACGATTACCCGGCTGTCACCGCGTACATGCAGCAGATCATCGAGTTCGTGGGTGACCTGATCGAGACCGAGCACGCCTACGCCGTGAATGGCGACGTGTGGTTCGACGTTTCGTCGTTTCCCGAGTACGGCAAGCTCAGCAAGCGCGACCTCAACTCACAGCTTGTGGCCGCGCGCAAAGAGCTCGAGCCAGGCAAACGCGACCCGCGCGACTTCGCGCTCTGGAAAGCGGCCAAAAGCGGCGAGCCTGCGTGGCCGAGCCCGTGGGGCGAGGGTCGACCGGGCTGGCACATCGAGTGCTCGGCGATGGCCCGAGCCAAGCTCGGCGATCAGATCGACATCCATGGTGGCGGTGCGGACCTGATCTTTCCGCATCACGAGAACGAGATCGCCCAGACCGAGTCGCTTACTGGCAAGAAGCCCTTCGTCCACCACTGGGTTCATGGCGGGCTACTCACCATCGGCGGCGAAAAGATGGCGCACTCGACGGAAAACTTCCTCACCCTGGCCTCGCTGCTCGAGCAGTACGCGCCTATGGAAGTGCGCTACTACCTGATCAAGACGCACTACCGCTCACCATTGATGTTCGCGCTGGACTCGGCCGATGGCACAGGCACCCAGGTGCGCGGCATCGAAGAATCGCGCGACGCCCTCGGCCGTCTGCGTCGTGCCGTCGGTCCCGAGCCGCTCGAGCCGTCAGGCGACCTCGACCAGGCTAGCGTCGACGCATTCACCGCGGCCATGGACGCCGATTTCAACACACCGGACGCCCTGGCCGTCATCTTCGACCTGGCGCGGGAGGTCAATCGCCGCCGCGATATTGGCGCCGGGCAGGACGAGCTCGACCGCGGTCGCCGCACGATTGTGCACTTGCTGGACGTACTGGGCATCAGGCTGGACGAGGAGGCTGGCGCTCAGCAGTCGATTGGTCCGTTTGTGGAGCTCACGCTGGATATCCGTCGCAAGTTGCGCGAGATCAAGCAATGGGCCCTCGCCGACGAGGTGCGCGATCGCCTCAATGCGTTGGGCGTCGTCGTCGAGGACAAGCCGGGCGGAGAGTCCGCCTGGCGTTTAGAGCCCTGAAGTTACGGACCTGCTGTACGGCCGCAATTCGGTCGCCGAGGCGCTGCGCGCTCAGCGCCGCCAGGTGCGTCGGCTGCTCGTCGCCGAGGGGACCCACGGTGTTGACGTGCTCATTGGCCAAGCGCACCACCGGCACATCGATGTCCAGCCCATCGATCGTCGCCGGCTGACCGATGCCGTCGGGCACGAACACCACCAGGGCGTGGCCGCCGAGGCCGACGCCTTTCCTTACGCCCACCTCGAAGACCTGCCCACGACCGGGCTGCTGCTGGTCCTCGATAGCCTCCAGGATCCCCAGAACTTCGGCACGCTGCTGCGTACCGCGCAAACCGTTGGCGTGGCCGGCGTGGTCATTCCGGAGCATCGGGCCGTGGGCATTACGCCCTCGGTTTCGAACGCGTCGGCCGGCGCCATCGAGCACCTCACCGTTGCCCGGGTGACGAACCTGGCGCGCGCGATCGAGTGGCTCAAGCAGCGTCAGGTCTGGGTGTACGGCCTCGCGGTCGAGGCTCGTCAGCCGTTCTGGGGTGTCGACTGGACAACGCCCGCGGCGCTCGTGGTCGGCTCAGAGGGATCGGGCCTCGGTCGGCTGGTGCGCGAGAAATGTGATGCACTGACGACACTGCCGATGGCCGAGGGCGCGGTGCAGTCGCTCAACGCCTCGGTGGCCGGGTCGATCGTGCTCTACGAGGCTTTCCGGCAGCGTGGCGCTGGCTAAACGTCGCCCGACGAGCGTCGACGTGGCGCGCGCGGCGGGCGTGTCGCAGGCAACCGTTTCCTTGGTCTTCAGTAGATCGGCTGCAGGACGCGTCTCGGAATCGACCCGGGCACGAGTGAAGCAGGCGGCGGAAGGGCTCGGCTACCGCCCTCACGCCGCGGCGCGCACGTTGCGCCTCGGTCGTGCGAGCACGATTGCGCTGGTCGTACCCGACAGAAAATGGCGGTCGAGCAAGGCCCGACCGCCATCTTCTGCGACGACGACCTCCTGGCCGCGGGCCTTTATAAAGCTGCGCGCGACCTGAGGCTGACGATCCCCGATGACATATCGGTCGTCGGCTTCGACGATATCGCACTGGCGCGCGTGCTCGAACCTGAACTGACAACGGTCGCCGTTCCGGCCGAGCGCCTGGGGGCCGAAGGTGTCCGCCAACTGCTCGCGTTGCTCAACGGCACGCCGTCGCGCGCTCGCCCACCGCTGCCACTCAAGCTCGTGGTCCGCGGTTCCACGGCGCCGCCCCGCGTGCGTTAAGAGAGTGCACGGGCGGCGGTTGCCCGGCAGTTAGTCCACCGTTATACGTATAACTTGGCGGCAGCGCCGCATCGGCTACGGTACTCGCTACGATGCCGCGGTCCCTGTTGGGGCTGCCCAAAGCACATCTCCACGTCCATCTGGAAGGCACCATCCGCCCGGCGACGCTGGTCGACATCGCGGCCCGCCATGGTGTTGCAGCACCGTTGGGTGCGCAGGACGGCGCGCGCTACGCATTTCGCGACCTGGCCAGCTTCTTCGTCGACTATCAGCGCGTGCGCGACTGCCTAAACGACGCCGACGACTTTCGTCGCATCGCCTACGAGTTGTGCCAGGACGAAGCTGCTCAAGGTGTGCGATACGCCGAAGTCACGTTCAGCCCCGCCTACCACGCGCTGCGCCTGGGCGACTGGGACATGCCTGTTGCCACGATCCTCGAGGGCTTCGCCCAGGGTGAGAGCGACTTCGGCATCAAATGCAGGCTGATTCTCGATCATTCCCGCCGCCGCTCATACGAGCTGGCCGAGCAAACGCTCGCCGCCGCGGTTCGCTTCCGCGATCGCGGGGTCATCGGCCTGGGTCTGGGTGGTCCCGAGGCCGACTATCCGCCCGAGCCCTTCGCGCCTCTGTTCTTACGCGCGTTGGACGCCGGGCTGCACTCACTGCCCCACGCCGGCGAAGAAGCTGGCCCGGCCAGCATCCGCGGCGCCCTGTCAGCGTTGCGCGCCGAACGCCTCGGCCACGGCGTGCGCGTCCTCGAGGACGCCGACCTCGTTGCTGAGGTCCGCGAACGGCGCATCCCACTCGAGGTGTGCCCGACTATCAATGTCACCACAGGCATCTTTTCCTCGCTTCACGAGCACCCGTTGCCCAAGCTGCTGGACGCCGGCCTGGTCGTCACGCTCAACGCCGACGTACCAGCGATGACCGCCAGCCCCGTCGCTCAGGAATACGCCCATGCGCGCGCCACGGTCGGCCTCGACGACGCCACCCTGGCGCAGATAGCGCGTGCCAGCGTCGGGTCTTCCTATCTGGACAATTCAGCCAAGCAGTCCATCGCGGGCGAAATCGACGAATGGTTGGCGGCGGAGGGGGAGGGATTCGAACCCTCGAGGGGCTTCGACAGCCCCAACCCGCTTAGCAGGCGGGCGCACTAGGCCACTATGCGACCCCCCCAAGCCGTGGGAACACGCTGAGTATAGCCTACGCTAACGAACGCCACGCCCAGCTCCATGCCAACGCTGCACACGCCGTCGCTCGAGATCGCCTACGAGGACACGGGACCACCCCACGGCGACCCGGTCGTGCTGCTGCACGGCTTCCCCTACGACCCGCGCGCCTTCGACGACATCGTGCCGCCGCTCGTCGACGCTGGCTGTCGCACGATCGTGCCCTACCTGCGCGGCTACGGCCCGACCCGCTTCCTCTCGACCGAGACGCCGAGGTCAGGCCAGCAAGCCGCCCTCGGCAAAGACCTGGTGGATCTGCCAGCACGCGGGCCATGCCCCAAACGGCCGCCTTGCTGGTCACGTAGTGGGCGAAGCCGACCTGCCCGCCGAAGATCGTGCCCGACGAGATGTTGACGATCACCCCGCCGCGCTGCGCTCTAAAGGTTGGGGCAACGGCTTTGGCGCACAGCCATGAACCGCGCACGTTGACCGCCATGACGCGGTCCCATTCCTCGACGCTGATCTCGTCGAAGGCTTTGCGCGGCTGCACCAGCTCCGTGAAGATGGCCGCGTTATTGATCAGCATGTCTACCCGCCCGTAGCGGCCAATCGCCCGCTGGACCATCGCCCGTACGCTGGCCTCATCGGAGACGTCCACGCGCACCGCCAGACCCTCGATCTGTTCGGCCACATCGCATGCTGCGTCGAGCGCGATGTCCGCCACGACGACCCGTGCACCCTCGGCGGCCAACCCGCGGCAATAGCGCGCGCCTATACCGCGCCCGCCACCAGTCACGATGGCAACCCTATCTTCGAGTACCCCCACTGAGCTCTACGTCGCCGCCGTGGCCGCGAGCCGCTCGCGCGCTTCCCGGACCGCCTCGCGCATCGCCGCCACCGCCGCCGCGTCCGGCACCGAGCCCATCGCCACGTGGCGCGTTTGTGCGTACACGCGATCGACGTCCGCCAACACGTCTTCCTTGGACCGCTGGATGTCGATCGGCACGCCGATCATGACCCACGATGGCCGACCCGTGAGCCAGAAGACCTCGGTGCGATTTCCCTCGGGATCGAAGAAGTAGCACGCGACGGCGCTCAGGTGCGTCACGACCTGGTCGATCGTGAGCGCCGGATCGGCCAGGATGCGCCGATGAAACTCCTGCAGGTCCTCAAACGAGGGCAAGCGCATAGAGATCTGCTGCACGTTCTGGGTCGTACTGCCGTTCGGATCGACCATCAGCGCAATCTCATGGTCGACAGTCGCCGGGTCCGAAGACAGGAACACCGCCCGCCCATCCGGCGCCTGCTTGGTGACCTGCATCCCCAAAAAGTCGCGATAAAACGCCGTCATCCGAGGCACATCGCGCACATACAGCCCAATATGCCCCAGCCCACTCACGCGTGGCATAGTGTCCCCCTTCAACGTGTCCCGGCGGAGGGAGTGGGATTCGAACCCACGGTGGGTTGCCCCACTTCAGTTTTCAAGAGTGGCGGAAGGGGTGGGATTCGAACCCACGGAAGCCTTGCAGCTTCGGTGCTTTTCAAGAGCACTGCAATCGTCCGCTCTGCCACCCTTCCGGGTCTGATTCTACTCGTACAGCGCGACAAGATCCCGCCCATACTTACAACGCACGTAGTCGAAAATCGGCTTGAGCTCGCTCTCCGTGAGCACACGCAATGACGGCAGGAAGTTCGCAAACTTCGCCAATGCCTGGTCGCTCACGTAACCCTTGATCTCGACGAACGTGCCGTCAGCGAGTCGGAAGTCCGGTATCCAGCGCTTCACCCTCCCCTCATGCTCGTAGTGGTACACGCGCGCATTGCGTTCGAATGGGATCTCGTGGTCGAGCGCCCACACGACGAAAGCCAGCTCGTATGTGCTGTCGCACCAGTAGCCGCAGTACCAACCCTTCTTGCCTCGGCCAGAGCCGCGCTCGTATCCGCCGAGTCGGCGCTCAAGGGCAACCTGCGACAGTCTCGCGCGCCGCTGCGCTTCAAGTTGGGGCGACCCCGCCAGTGCACGTTGCGCGATGCGCATCCTTGCCAGCGCCCCGTCTTGCAGGGTGCTCAGCAGGCCTGACGAGTACATCTCCGCCCACGTAAGCCCGCGATTCCAGGGAACCTTGCCAGCCATACCTCGCGGATGCTCCCGCCCAGCCCACGGATCGCGCCCGCGCTTCGGCGCGCCGTTTTTAGCCCGCATAGCCGGGCATTGAGCCACGAACTCGGCGCATAGAAAGCGCCCGTTCTTGAGCTGCTGGATTGCCTCGCCCCCACAGCCGAAGTCACAGAGGGTCTTGGACATTTCCAACTCCAGAAGAAGGGGATTTTTCTTTCCCCATAGCGAGCCGCAGGCAGTCGAGCGAGCGGAGGTCAACCCCGAGCGGAGCGAGCCAAGAGTGGCCGAGTCACAGATTCAGCGAAGCGCCCGGAATCTGTGACTGCAAGGCCACTCAGGGTTGACTGCAGCGAGCGGAACGTAAGCTGAGTCGGGGAAAGAAAAACACCAATTACCGATTCTCGCCCGAAGGGCGGAAGGGAGGTTCGGAACCGTGAGGTTCTGAGCGCATAGTCCAAGTGTCCGTGGCGGTCACAGACGCCATGTGCGCTCAGGTTCTCGCAGGCGAGAGGCTCCAGTACTGCGAGAGCGGCCCCGTGCAGAAGTGCGCACAAGACGCCCGACGCCCTTCGTCGTAAGGACGATCTGCTATCCGACGCGCCTACCGAAAAAGCGATGTCCCCCCATTAGGTTGCACCTGTTCGGCCGAGCCGACCGACCCAATACTCGAAGAGATTGTGCTGGAGGGTCGCGGCTAATTCCAGCGGACCGAGAAGCAATGCTGCTCGACGCCTCCGTGGGGTCGTCACGACAGCGCACACCATAGCGTAGCCAGAACAAGCGTGCTACGATTTTTTGAGTGTTGTTATCGGATGCGACGCAGCTTCAGAACCAGTAGGCGTTATGTCGCTCGGGTCAGGCCTCGCGCTCGATCAGGCGAGGCGGAAACGTAAAACGTAAATTGGGTGGGAGATTGTGTCTGAGGACGAGGAATCTGCTCCAGACGAGGAAAACGGAGCGACCGTTGGGGCCAGCGACGGTGCCGTTCGACCCAAACAAGGGGAGCTAATTGCCGGTTCGACGGAGGATGCGCCCGGCGCTACTTCCGGCACCAACAAGCCGCAACTGCGTTCGAGATCGCGTACTCCGAGAACATATCCCGCGTCATCCTTCACGGAGGCGTTACCTCTTGCTGAAGCCATCCAAAGGTTCGCGGCTGGGCAGAGAATTCGCCGACTTACACTATTCTCATTCGCTCTGCCGACCATCTGCCATTTGATGTCGGCCAGTTTAGAACGGTCGTCCTCGACATGACGGATATCTACTCGCTTGTCCCGCAGATCGATAGCTACAGGGGCAGAAATTGCCCGTCAGTGCCGCGCGGCACTCGAATACGGCGGGCCTTTTGACAATCCTCTTTCGATGTTCTACCCAGATTTTTGGAAGCAGTTCGACCGCTGACAACCTTCGAAAAGGGGCATCTGTGCCAACACTTGTAGTCCTTAATAACCGCGCTCAGAGACCGAGGGTCAAGACGGACCCGATAGGCCTCTCCGGCATCCCTCCGTGGCGAATTGTAACTTGGTTTGGGACGGTGCTTGAGCGACTTGGTCGGCTGCCTCGGCAGATCTTGAACTACCTGCGTTTGGCGCCATTGTCCTGGTTTGAAGAAGAGGCAGTGGCGGCGTGTCGGTATCCGCGGGATGAGGCGGCTTTGCGCGCGCTGGCGGCGCTTGGCGTGACGGTGCTGGTCAACTTGCACGAGCGGGCGCATCCTGATGGGGTGCTCCAGCGCTTTGGGCTGCGCGAGGTGCACTTGCCCGTCAGGGACTTCACGGCGCCATCCC
>WNGB01007199.1_pt1 | contig 28508 bp, 21 predicted proteins | sample 5400681 | NCBI WGS metagenome assembly WNGB01 (sample SAMN13153367, study PRJNA577476) | soil metagenome | isolation source: 115 cm soil or saprolite under grassland replicate 2 | place: USA:California | collected 2016-06-15
GGCCACGGCGACCAGCCCATACCCCAGCCCGGCCACGGCACCCAGCACGGGGGTGCGGGCCGGGCGGCCGAGCCGTGAGGCCAGGACGCCGGCCACGGCCACAACCGCCGCAGCCACGATGAGGGCCGGCTTGAACGGTCCGCTGACCGCCCTCGCTCCCTCGGCGCCGGCCGAGCCGCCCAAGAGGCCCACGCCGACCACGACCCCGGCCACGGCCAGCCATTCCCGCCAGGCCAGCTGCACGTTGATCAGCCAGGCCGCCAGGACCGCGGTCACGGCCAGGCTGCCCGCCACCATCGCCTGCACCGTAAACAGCGGCAGCCGCCGCAGCGCCACCAGCTGGGCCAGGAACCCGATCAGGTCCAGGCCGAGGCTGGCCACGAACCGCCACTGGCGCAGCATGCGGACGACCAGGCCGGGATCCACGCTGCCGAGCGCGGTGCCGGCCGGCCCTTCGCCCGGCGGCCGGCGGCTCGCCGCGCGGACCGCCACGGCCTGCATGACCGAGGCGATCCCGTAGCACAAGGCGGCCACGACCGCGGCCACCAGGCTGACCAACACGACTACGACACTACGCGGGGGTCAGTCCGCTGCGATGCCATGCCGGACCAGGCCGGCCCGGGCGGCCGGGGCGTCGGTGAACTGAATGCTGGTGATACCCAGCGCGGCGGCCCCGGCCACGTTGTCGGGCCGGTCGTCCAGGAAGACGACGTCCCCGGGTTCGGCGCCGAGCAGCGCGAGCGTGGCCCGGAAGCACTCCGGGTCGGGCTTGGCGGACTTGAGCGCGCAGCTGAACACCAGGTGCTCGAAGTGGCTGGCCAGCGGCAACTCCTGCACGGACTCGGCCACGTCGGACGGCGCGTTGGACAGCAGCGCGAGCCGGTGGCCCGCCGCGGCCAGGCCGGTGATCAGGTCCACGGTTCCGGGCTGCAGGGTCAGCCAGGACGCGGTGTCCAGCCTGCTCAGCTCGGCGATCTCCGCGTCGGTGTAGGAGCGGCCCAGGTCCGCTGCCACCCGCTGCCAGTAGGCGGTGACGTCCAGGGCGGCCCGGTCGTAGTCCAGCCGGTACTGCCAGTAGGCCGCCTCGAAGTCCGCGGCCGGGCCCCCGGAAGCCCGGGCCAGCCGGGCCCGGTCGGCCTCGGGCTGGGGTTCGCAGATCACGCCGCCGTAGTCGAATAGCACCCAGTTGACATCCTCCCCGCCGTGAACGGCGGGGATTCCTGCCGTGCCGTTCAAGCGGCACCTCGGCGGGTTCCTGCTTCAACGCGAGTTGCCAGCGTTCCCGCTGGTCTTACATTCCCTCCACAGGCGTTTAGCCTGTCCGCCTGCCCGGCGGCCAGGATGTTTCGCGCAGCGTTGACGTCCCGGTCGTGGACCGCGCCACACGCGCCGCACGTCCAGGTACGGACGCTCAGCGGCTTGGGACCGTCCTTGACCCCGCACGCTGAGCACACCTGGCTTGACGGAACGAACCGGCCGATCCGGTGGAATGTCCGCCCGTAGTACTCCGCCTTCTCCTCCAGCAGCCGCAGGAACTGCGACCACCCGGCGTCGTGGACGGACTTGGCCAGCCGCGTCCGGGCGAGCCCGGCTACGGCGAGGTCTTCGGCGTAGACCGCTTGGCTGTCGCGGACCAGCCGGAGAGCTGCCTTGTGTGCGTGGTCGATCCGGGTTTCGCGGACCTTGCGGTGCAAGACCGCGACCCTGCGCCGGGCCTTCACCCGGTTGGCGGACCCCTTCTTCTTGCGGGCCAGTGCCCGCTGTGCCCTGGCCAGGTGCCGTTCCTTGGCCCGCAGGAAACGCGGATTGGCGATGATCTCGCCGTCCGAGGTGACCGCCAGCCGGTCCAGGCCGACGTCTATACCGGTCTCCCGGCCGGTAGCGGGGAGTGGCTCGGCGTCCCGCTCAACGACGAACGAGACGTAGTACCGGCCGTCTGCCTCACGGATCACCGTCGCGCTGGACGGCCCGGACGGCAGCGGCCGGGACCACCTGATCCTGACGTCCCCCACCTTCGCGATGTACACCCGGTCCCCGTGCATGGCGAACCCGTTGCGGGTGAGCCGGACAGACTGGCGGTTGTCCTTGCGGGACCTGAACCGGGGGTGCCCGGCCTTGCGGCCCTTGCGCTTGCCGGACATCGAGTCGAACCAGTTCCGGTAGGCCCGGCGGGCGTCCTGGCAAGCCTGCACCAAGGCGACCGACGCGACCTCGCCCAGCCATTCCCTCTCGGGGGTGCGCTTGGCCAGGGTGACCACCTGGCGCTGCACCTCGGTGTCGGAGATCTTCTCCCCGGCCTCGTGCGCAGCATCCCGCAGCCGTAACGCGTCGTTGAACACCACGCGGGCGCACCCCAACGTGCGGGCCAGCGTCTCAGCCTGGGCCGCAGTCGGGTAAGCGCGGTAGCGGTACCGGACACGATCACGGCCCTATCCTATCATTGGTCTATGACAGATTCTAGTGACTACCGTCGAGGCAGACACGTAGTTTCGGCTCTGCATGTTCACTTGGTCTTCGTAACCAAGTATCCGCGGAAGGTGCTGACCGGCAGCATGATCGAATACCTGTCCGGGGTATTCGGGAAAGTATGCGAGGACTTCGGGGCCGACCTGGCCGAGTGCAACGGCGAAGACGACCACGTGCACCTGCTGATCGAGTACCCGCCGAAAGTCCCCGTGTCGGTGCTGGTGAACTCGCTCAAAGGCGTGTCGTCCCGGAAACTGCGCCAGCGGTACACGGTGCGGACGCACCGTGATCATCTGTGGTCGCCGTCCTACTTCGCCGCCTCATGTGGCGGTGCACCGCCGGACATCATCCGGCAGTACGTGGAGAACCAGCGCACACCTGGCGGCTAGACCCGCCCTGAAGGACGGGGCTTGCGCCGCCTCCTAGTCATGCTCACCCTTCCGGCTATCAGGCTCTGCGAACCTACCAGCGCGGCCGGTTCCCGCCGGCGGGCCCGGACCTGGCCTCACCGGCCCGGTGCCCTATCTGACCGGCCCGGTACCCTACCGACCGGGCCGGTACCTACCCGACCGGGCCGGGGCTCTGCCCGGCCGGGCTGGTGCCCCGCAGCGCCGTCCCGCTGCTGATGCCCAGGGCGTGCGCCAGGACGGCCCAGAACCCGGGTGACCGGTCGGCCGAGCGCACCGGGCCGGCCCCGGCCACGCTCTCACAGCCTCCGGCCGTGGCAGTGACCACGGGGAAGCTCCTGGAGCCCGCGGCGAAGCTGAGCCGGTAGCTGACGCCCAGGTCCGCGGGGCAGTTCACGACGACGCGGGGCATGGCGGGCAGCCTGCAGACCGCCGCGGCCACCGCCCGCGCCCGCGCGGGGCTGCGCACGGTGGTCCCGGCGGGAAAGGCGAAATGCAGGTGGTTCTGGGGCAGGGCACTGACCCGGCTGACCACCAGGTGGGTCACCGACGCCTGCTTCGGGCACAGGGCCGCGCTGCCCGCGGCCGCGGGACCCCCCGGGATGATGCCGCCCCGGCTCGCAGTACTGGGGCCGGCCGGCTGGGTCGCACTGGTCGTGGTCGCCACCTGGCTCCCGCAGCCGGCCGCCACGGTCGCGGAGCCGGCGGCCGCCGCGATAAGCAGCCCGGCACGGGTGAGACGGCCGGAAAGGGTAACGGGCACGCCCATGGTGGTCTCCGTTCCTGTCTATGCCGCCAGGGACCAGGCCGGAAATGACTGTGTCCAGGGCACTGAGCGGCGGCCTGGACCGCTCAGTGCCCTGAACTACAAGACTTGGACGTGCGGGAAGCGCCAGTGGTTCCGCTCCGTGAGAGTTCGCCACGATCAGTGGCGCGGCAGCCGCCGCCACCGCCCCGGCCTGCCCGCGGCGCATCCGGCACCAAAGCCGCCGGCCCAGCCTGGCCAGCACAACGGACCGGATCAGACGCCGGCCGCCTGCATCCCCCGCAGCTCGTGCTTCAGTTCCTTGATCTCGTCCCGGATCCGGGCTGCCACCTCGAACTGGAGCTCCGCCGCGGCGGTGTGCATCTGCTCGGTCAGCTGGGAGATCAGCGCGATCAGGTCGCTCCGCGCGGCCCCGCCGCCCTCGCCCTCACCCGCTCCGCTGGCCGAGGCCCGCACCCGTGAGGACAGCCCCGGGACCGGGGTCTTGCCCCGGCTCTGCTGCCGCCCGCTCCCGCCGATGAGCTTCTCGGTGTCCGCGTCCTCCCGGACCAGCTGGTCGAGAATGTCGGCGATCCGCTTGCGCAGCGGGGTGGGGTCTATGCCGTGCTCGGTGTTGTAGGCGACCTGCTTGGCCCGCCGCCGGTCGGTCTCGTCGATCGCCCGCTGCATGGACGCGGTGACCTGGTCGGCGTACATGTGGACCTGGCCGGACACGTTCCGCGCCGCCCGGCCGATGGTCTGGATCAGGGAGGTGCCGGAGCGCAGGAAGCCCTCCTTGTCGGCGTCCAGGATGGACACCAGGGAGACCTCGGGCAGGTCCAGCCCCTCACGGAGCAGGTTGATCCCGACCAGCACGTCGTACTCGCCGACGCGCAGCTCGCGGAGCAGCTCCACCCGGCGCAGCGTGTCCACCTCACTGTGCAGGTAGCGGGCGCGGATGCCGAGTTCCAGCAGGTAGTCGGTCAGGTCCTCGGCCATCTTCTTGGTCAGCGTGGTGACCAGCACCCGCTCTGACCGCTCGGCACGCGTTCTGATCTCGTCTACCAGGTCGTCGATCTGGCCCTTGGTCGGCTTGACGATGACCTGGGGGTCGATCAGGCCGGTGGGCCGGATCACCTGCTCGACGACCTCGCCGCTCACCCGCTGCAGCTCGTAGGGGCCCGGCGTGGCGGACAGGTACACCGTCTGGCCGATCCGCTCGGAGAACTCGTCCCAGGTGAGCGGGCGGTTGTCGATCGCGCTGGGCAGCCGGAACCCGTGCTCGACCAGGGCCCGCTTGCGCGACACGTCACCCTCGTACATGGCCCCGATCTGGGGGACGGTGTTGTGCGACTCGTCGATGACCAGGAGGAAGTCCTCCGGGAAGTAGTCAAGGAGGGTGTTCGGCGGGCTGCCGGCCGCGCGGCCGTCGATGTGCCGCGAGTAGTTCTCGATGCCCGAGCAGCTGCCTACCTGGCGGAGCATCTCAATGTCGTAGGTGGTGCGCATCCGCAGCCGCTGTGCCTCCAGCAGCTTGCCCGCCTTCTCCAGCTCCGCCAGCCGCTCTTCCAGCTCGGCCTCGATGCCCGCGATGGCCCGTTCCATCCGCTGGGGACCCGCCACGTAGTGCGAGGCGGGGAAGATGTACAGCTCCTCGTCCTCGCTCATCACCTCACCCGTCAGCGGGTGCAGCGTCATCAGCCGCTCGATCTCGTCCCCGAACATCTCGATCCGGACGGCAAGTTCCTCGTAGACCGGGATGATCTCGATGGTGTCACCGCGGACGCGGAACGTGCCCCGGGTGAAGGACAGGTCGTTGCGCGCGTACTGCATCCCGACCAGCCGCCGGAGCAGGGCGTCCCGCTCGATGGTGCTGCCGACCCGGAGCCTGACCATCCGGTCCACGTATTCCTGGGGGGTGCCCAGGCCGTAGATGCAGGAGACCGAGGCCACCACGATCGTGTCCCGGCGGGTGAGCAGCGAGTTGGTCGCCGAGTGCCGCAGCCGCTCCACCTCGTCGTTGATCGAGGAGTCCTTCTCGATGTAGGTGTCGGTCTGGGGGATGTAGGCCTCAGGCTGGTAGTAGTCGTAATACGAGACGAAGTACTCGACCGCGTTGTGCGGGAGCATCTCGCGCAGCTCGTTCGCGAACTGGGCAGCCAGCGTCTTGTTCGGCAGCATGACCAGGACCGGCCGCTGCACCCGCTCGGCCAGCCAGGCCACGGTGGCGGTCTTCCCGGTGCCGGTCGCCCCGAGCAGGACCGTGTCCTGGGCGCCGCTGTCGACCCGGCGCTCCATCTCGGCGATGGCCCTCGGCTGGTCACCGGACGGGACCATGTCCGTGACCACCTCGAACGGAGCCACCCGCCGCTGCAGGTCACTAACTGGCCGCACGATGCTGCCTCCTCCCGTGGCTAAACTCCCACAGCCTCCACTGTATTTCCGGGGTCGGACAGTAACGGCGGACGGTCAGGACTCCGCCGCGGCGTTCGCCCGTCGGCAGAGCTCGGCCCACAGATCCCCGGCCTCGCGGTCGAGTTCGGCCAGCGACCCGGAGTTGTCCAGCACGATGTCCGCGATGGCGAGCCGGTCCTCCCGGCTGGCCTGGGCCGCGACCCGCACCGCGACCTGCTCGCGGGTCATGCCCCGGTCCCGGACCAGCCGGTCCTCCTGGATCCGGGGCGGCACGTCCACCACGACGACGATGTCGTAGAACTCGGCCAGGTGGTTCTCGGCGATCAGGGGGATGGCTTCGACCAGGATGGCGCCGGGGTCAGCACCCTGCTCCAGCTCGCGGATGCGCTCACCGACCAGCGGATGGACGATCGCGTTCAGCTTGGCGCGCAGCTCAGCGTCGTAGAAGACGATCTCGCCCAGCCGCTGGCGGTCCAGGGTGCCGTCCCCGGCCAGGACCCCGGTGCCGAACACTCCGACTACCTGGGCCAGGCCCGGGGTGTGCGGCTCGACCACTTCCCGGGCTACCAGGTCGGCGTCGATGATCAGCGCCCCGTAGCCGGCCAGCCGTCGGGAGACCTCGCTCTTGCCGGAGCCGATGCCTCCGGTCAGGCCCACTTTAAGCATGCTGACCACCGATCCATGATCGCCCGGCCCGCGGCCGTGGCCGCCGGGAACCAGGGGCGATCATGGATCGGTGCCGGGATGAGCTGGTTAGCTCTGGCCGCCGGACAGCTTGTCGCGCAGCGCGGCCAGCGCCTCGTCCGAGGCCAGGGCCCCGCCACCGGAACCGGAACCGGAACCGCCCCGGTCGGGGGTGCCCGACGTGTGCGTGCCGCCGCCCGCGTCGCCGCCGTCCTCGGCGTCGCCGCTTTCGGCCTTGCTGCGGGCCTCGGCGATCTGCCGGCGGTGCGCCTCGAACCGGGACCGGGCCTGCGCGTACTGCCGCTCCCACTCCTCGCGCTGGGTGTCGTAACCCTCGAGCCATTCGCCGGTCTCGGCGTCGAAGCCATCGGGGTAGACGTAGTTGCCCTGCTCGTCGTAGGTGGCGGGCATGCCGTACAGGGTCGGGTCGAAGTCGTCACCGACTCCGCCGCCGGTCCAGGTCGATGTCGATGATCTTGACGAAGATCTCATCGCCGACCTGCACGACCTGCTCGGGGATCTCGACGTGCCGGTCCGCCAGCTCGGAGATGTGCACCAGGCCCTCGATGCCCTCCTCGACGCGCACGAACGCGCCGAACGGGACGAGCTTGGTGACCCGGCCGGGCACGACCTGGCCGATCTGGTGGGTCCGCGCGAACTGCTGCCACGGGTCTTCCTGGGTGGACTTCAGCGACAGGGAGACGCGCTCCCGGTCCATGTCCACGTCCAGCACCTCGACCGTGACCTCCTGGCCGACCTCGACCACCTCGCCCGGGTGGTCGATGTGCTTCCAGGACAGCTCGGAGACGTGCACCAGGCCGTCCACGCCACCGAGGTCGACGAACGCGCCGAAGTTGACGATGGAGGACACCACGCCCTTGCGGATCTGGCCCCGCTGCAGCGTGTTCAGGAAGTTCTGGCGCACCTCGGACTGGGTCTGCTCCAGCCACGCCCGGCGGGACAGCACCACGTTGTTGCGGTTCTTGTCCAGCTCGATGATCTTGGCTTCGATCTCCCGGCCCACGTAGGGCTGCAGGTCGCGGACCCGGCGCATCTCGACCAGGGACGCGGGCAGGAACCCGCGCAGGCCGATGTCGAGGATCAGGCCGCCCTTGACCACCTCGATGACGGTGCCGGTGACCACCCCGTCATCATCCTTGATCTTCTCGATCGTGCCCCAGGCGCGCTCGTACTGGGCGCGCTTCTTGGACAGGATGAGGCGGCCTTCCTTGTCCTCCTTCTGGAGGACGAGGGCCTCGATGTGGTCGCTGACCTTGACCACGTCGTGGGGGTCCACATCGTGCTTGATCGACAGCTCGCGGGAGGGGATGACCCCCTCCGTCTTGTAGCCGATGTCGAGCAAGACCTCGTCTCGGTCGACCTTGACGACGGTGCCTTCGACAATGTCTCCGTCGTTGAAATACTTGATGGTCTCGTCGATCGCGGCGAGGAAGGCTTCCTGCGACCCGATGTCGTTGACCGCCACCTTGGGGGTCGGGCTGGCCTCTGTGCTGCTCGTCATGTGTTGGTTGGCTCCGGCGGACAGAAAGTAGTTTGGGACGCGCCATACCGAGGGCCCGTCAGGTGGGCCTGCAGGGTGCACTGGATTTGGCTGGCCGACCCGGCGAGCCACGGAGGGGCCTCACGGCCGCCCGTAACTTTGCCTGGCCACGGCGGACTGCACCAGAACACGGCGCAGCGCTCAGGATATGAGAGCTGGGCCACCCGGTCAATCCGAGCACCCGATCGCCGCATGATCGTTATCGCCCGCATCAGCCCTGCACGCTGTGTTTCTCCAACGCGATTCCGCCGCCTTTTACTCCCGATCTCATTTTGAGCGCGCCGGGGGGTCGCCCCCCGGGCTAACTCAGTGCCCGGCTTCGGCCCAGCTGCGCCCGGTGCCGAGCGACACCTCCAGCGGGACGCGCAGGTCGAAGGCCCCGCACATGGTCCGCGTGGCCAGGCTGCGCAGCGTGTCGAGCTCACCCGGGGCGACCTCGAAGACCAGCTCGTCGTGCACCTGCAGCAGCATCCGGGAGCGCAGGCCTTCCTCCCGGAGGGCCTGGTCGACCCGGAGCATGGCCACCTTGATGATGTCGGCGGCCGACCCCTGGATCGGGGCGTTGAGCGCCATCCGCTCGGCCATCTCCCGGCGCTGCCGGTTGTCCGATGTCAGGTCGGGCAGGTAGCGCCGGCGGCCGAGGACGGTCTGGGTGTAGCCGTCCCTGCGGGCCTGGTCCACGACTGAGTACAGGTAGTCCCGGATGCCGCCGAACTGCTGGAAGTACTCGTCCATCAGGGCCCGGGCCTCGTCCGGGGTGATGCGCAGCTGCTGGGACAGCCCGTACGCGGACAGGCCGTAGGCCAGCCCGTAGTTCATGGCCTTGATCCGGCTCCGCATCTCGACGGTGACCTCGCCGGCCGGGACCCGGAAGACCCGGGCCGCCGTCTCGGCGTGGAAGTCACGGCCGGAGGTGAACGCCTCCTCCAGCGCGGTGTCCGCGGACAGGTCGGCCATGATCCGCAGCTCGATCTGGCTGTAGTCGGCGGTGAGGAGCGTCTCGTAGCCGCTGCCGACCACGAAGCCCTGCCGGATGCGGCGGCCCTCCTCGGTGCGGATCGGGATGTTCTGCAGGTTCGGGTCGGTCGAGGAGAGCCGCCCGGTGGCCGCGATCATCTGGTTGTACGTGGTGTGGATCCGGCCGTCCTCGTCCGCCATCGGGATCAGCGAGTCCACGATGCTCTTCAGCCGGGCCACGTCCCGGTGGCGGAGCAGGTGCTCCAGCACCGGGTGGCCGGTCTGCGCGAGCAGGCTGGTCAGCGCCTCGGAGTCGGTGGTGTACCCCGTCTTGATCCGCTTGGTCTTGGGCAGGCCCAGCTCCGTGAACAGCACTTCCTGGAGCTGCTTGGGCGAGCCGAGGTTGAACTCGTGCTCGATGATCCCGAACGCCGCCTCCTCGGCCGCCTTCACCTCACCGCCCAGGCTCGCGGACATGTCCGCGAAATGGTGGGTGTCGGCCGCGATCCCGGCCCGCTCCATCCGGGCCAGCACGCCGACGAGCGGCAGCTCGACGTCGGCCAGCAGCTGGGCCGCCCCGCGCTGCTCCAGGTCCGCGTCCAGGGCGTCGGCCAGTTCCGCGGTGGCCCGGGCGCGCAGCACCAGCGCCACCGCGGCCTCCGCCTCGCCGTCGTCCTCCTCCTCGTCCCTGGCGGACAGGTCCAGCGTGAGCTGCCCGGTCGCGGTCCCGCCGTCGCGCAGTTCCTTGCCCAGGTAGCGCAGGGCCAGGTCGGCCAGGTCGAACGAGCGCTGGCCCGGCAGGGCCAGGTAGGCGGCCAGCGCCGTGTCGGTGGTGAGGCCGGCCAGCTCGAGGCCCCGGGCGGCCAGCGCGTGGATCGGCCCCTTGGCGTCGTGCAGCGCCTTGGGCTGGTCCGGGTCGGCCAGCCACGCGGCCAGGGCCCGCTCGTCGTCCTCGGTCAGCGCGACCGGGTCGACGAACGCCCCGGCCCCGTCCGCGGCGGCCAGCGCCAGCCCGTCCATGGTCCCGGTGCCGCGGCCCCAGGTGCCGTGCACCGCGACACCCGCCCGGCCGGTCCCGGCGGCGTGCTCGTCCAGCCAGGCAGCCAGCTCATCCGGACCGGGCACCGACACCGCGACCTCGAAGCCGTCGGCCGGCCCGGACGCCGCAGCGCCGGCCGCAGTGGCCGCGCCGGTAATTCCGTTAGGGAGCGTGCTGTACAGCCGGTCGCGCAGGACGCGGAACTGGAGCGTGTCAAAGAGCTGATGGATCTGGTCCCGGTCCCACGGCACCGGGTGCAGCTCGGCCGGGCCCACCTCGAGCGGGACGTCCCGGGCCAGCTCGGTCAGCTGCCGGTTGCGCAGCACCGATCCGAGGTGCTCGCGCAGCCTCTCGCCGGCCTTGCCCTTGACCTCGTCGACCCGGTCCACCAGCTCGGTCAGCGAGCCGAACTCGGACACCCACCGGGCCGCGGTCTTCTCCCCGACCCCGGGGATGCTGGGCAGGTTGTCGCTCGGGTCGCCGCGCAGCGCAGCGAAGTCGGGGTACTGCGCGGGGGTCAGGCCGTACTTGGCCTCGACCTCCTCGGGGGTGAACCGGGTCATGTCGCTGATGCCGCGCCGGGTCATGAGCACCGTGACGTGGTCGTTGACCAGCTGCAGGTTGTCCCGGTCACCGCTGACGATGAGCACGTCCATGCCCGCCTCGGTGGCGGCCACGGTCAGCGTGGCGATGATGTCGTCGGCCTCATAGCCGGCCACCGACAGCCGCGGGATGCCGAGCGCGTCGAGCACCTCGAAGATCAGGCTGAGCTGGCTGCGGAAGTCCGCCGGGGTCTCCCGCCGGGTCGCCTTGTACTCCACGTACTGCTCGTGCCGGAAGGTCGGCTCGCTGCGGTCGAAGGCCACCGCCACATGGGTGGGCTGCTCGTCGCGCAGGACGTTGATGAGCATCGCGGTGAAGCCGTAGACCGCGTTGGTCGGCTGCCCGGTCGTGGTGGAGAAATTCTCCGGCGGCAGCGCGAAGAACGCGCGGTACGCAAGAGAGTGCCCGTCGAGCAGCAGCAACCGCTCACGGCGCGCCGCCGGCTCGGGTGCGGATGCTGATGCCTGGGTCGCCTTCGTCGCCACGCAGGAAGTCTAGTAGCAGGTACCGACGCCGGCGGGCCCGCATGCCGCGCGGGCCGGCGGCCACCGGGAAGGCGGCGGCCACCGGGCCGCGGCGAAACCGGCGGCCTGCGGCGCCGTTGCACACCGCAGGCCGCCGGCCGCATATCAGGAGTTGAACGCGAAAATCGTTGTGGAATTGAAGGTCTTCCCAGCGCCGAGAACGGTGGACGGGAAGCTGGGCTGGTTCGGCGAGTTCGGGAAGTGCTGCGTCTCGAACGTGTAACCAGCCGACTGCCGGTAGGTGTGGCCGCTGATGCCGACCAGGTGCCCGTCAAGGAAGTTGCCGGTGTAGAACTGGACACCCGGCTCGTCGGTCCACACGGTGAGCTGGCGCCCGCTCCTGGGGTCCTGGGCCGCGGCGGCGAACCGGAGCCCTGCGAATGTCGGCCCGGCATGGCGCAGCACCCAGTTGTGGTCATAGCCGTGCGCGAGGACCAGCTGATTGCCCTGGGGCGCGCTCGCGTCCCCGATCCGGGACCCGATCGTGTGGAAGGCCCGGAAATCGAATGGCGTGCCCGCCACCGGCACGATCGCGCCCGTCGGGATCAGGTTGGCGTCAGTCGGCGTGAACGCGTTCGAGTTGATAAGGACCTTCTGGGCGTACGCCGGTCCCGATGCCTCACCCGCCAGGTTGAAATAGCTGTGGTTGGTCAGGTTGATCACGGTTGACAGCTTCGGGTCGTCGTTGTGCGCCCGGTAACGGATCCATATGCGGTTCGCGTTGTCGAGGCTGTACGTGATCGACGTGGTGACCTGGGCTGGGAAGCCGGTGCACTTGCAGCTGGGCTCGAACTTCTGGCCCTCGTCGCCGTTGGGGGCGACCAGGGTCATCGTCAGCGACACCCGGCCGGGCGACTTGGTCGCGGTCGGGTGCCGCCAGATGCGGTTGCCCCAGCCGACGAACCCGCCGTGCAAGGTGTTGGGCCCGTTGTTGACCGGCAGCGTGTAGGTGGTCCCGTTCAGCTTGAACGAGGCGCCTGCTATCCGGTTGGCGTACCGGCCGATGGTCTCGCCGAAGTAGGGACCGCCGAAGTTCGGCGATGTGGGTGGCGGGCTGTCGAGGTTGACGTAGTCCGCCAGGGTCTTGAAGCCGAGCGCGACGTCGGCCAGGTGGCCGTGCCGGTCGGGGGCGCTGATCGACTGCACCGTGGCGCCGTAGGTGATGATCCTGACCTGCATGCAATGGCTGTTGGTCAGGGTGAATCGCCACACCGTCTGGTTGCCGCCGTAGGGGCCGGAGTTCGCCGTGCCGAAGTTCTGTTTCGTGATGGACGTGCTGCAGTGGCCGCCGTTCGCGGCCGGGGCGGCGCGCATGGCGGCAAGCGACCCTACTCCGGCGAGCACAAGGGCGCTCGCCGCGCCAATCCGCACCGCCGATGAACCGAGCATTCCTCTCAATATCGGACGCATGGAGACTCCCTCCGTTGGGTTCCCAGGAGCTGGCACAGACAGCCCCCCCGGCATTGTTAACGCTCACCTGCATGTAACACCAGTGTTTCGGGGCAGAAGATCGGATCTTTTCCTTCTATGTGACCCGATGGTGATATGGCGGACCGGGCAAGTCCGGTACAGGCCCCCAAAGCACGTATAGGCGACTCTGGTCACTTGGATCCCTGGCTCCCCGCCAGCCCCGGAGCGGGCCGGTGCGCCGGCGCCCCACCCGGACCCTCCGGCCCCATGGGTACCAGCTCGGACCCGTGGGCCGACTCGCACCCGAGGCACCGGCACGGGACCGTGGGCACCGGCCCGGACCCGTGGAGACCGGCCCGGACCCGTAGGCACCGGCCCGGACCCTCCGCCCCCGTGAATACCGGCCCAGACCCTCCGCCCCCGTGAATACCGGCCCGGACCCGTAGGCACCGGCCCGGACCCGCGGGCCGGCGACTCTCTGCGGGCCGGGCTGGCGGGGCCAGGCTAGCGCGGCCGGCCTAGGCTTCCACTACGGCGTGGCGAGCGCCGGATGACTACTCCGGAGGCGTGGGTGGATCGAGACGGCGAGGCGCGGGCAGACCAGCGCAGCGCGGCGCAGGCAGGTCAGGCCGGGGAGGCACGCGCTGAGCTGGACGGCGCCGGACGGGCAGGCCAGGACAGCGCGGCGCAGATCATCGAGGGCTTCGCGCGGCTCAGCGAGAGCACCCTGCCCAGCCGGATGGGCATCACCGTGACCGATGCCAGCGCGGAGCGGGTCACCGGCACCATGCCGGTGGACGGCAACGTCCAGCCTTACGGCCTGCTGCACGGGGGTGCCTCGTGCGTGCTGGCCGAGACCCTGGGCTCGCTGGGTGCGGCCCTGCAGGCTGGCCCCGGGCGGTTCGCGGTCGGCATCGAGATCAGCGCCACGCACCACCGCGCGGTGGCGCACGGCGTCGTCACCGGGGTGGCCACCCGGGTGCACGGCGGACGGACCACCGCTACCTACGAGATCGCGATCAGCGACGACCGGGGGCGCCGGGTCTGCTCGGCCAGGCTGACGTGCCTGCTCCGCGACCAGGTCCCGCCGGGTGGACATGATCCGGGCGACGTCGCGGCAGCCAGGGAATGACCAGGTCATCCCGCATGGCTGGGTAAACCGCCCGCGAACCGACGTTTATCACAAACCGGCCAGGGAATGGCCGGCCCTTTGCGCGTCCCGGGGACTCCTCGCTACCGTGGGGGGCAGAGCCCGGGGAGCTGAGTAGAGAACGTGTCGGCCCGGGGAAGGCCGACACGGCACCAAAAGTTCCCCGGGCTCCGATCCCGGGGAACGGCCCCAGCCGGCTCAGGAGCCGGAATCGCGCTTGGTGCCTGCCGCATCGCCGGCGTCCGCGGCACCGTTGCCGGCCGTGTCGCCGGGAGTCATGCTCCCCTCGAGCACCCGCTCCGCCACCGCCCGCATGGCCACGCGCTGGTCCATGGAGGTCTTCTGGATCCAGCGGAACGCGTCCGGCTCCGTCATGCCTTGCTCCGTCTGGAGCTTGCCCTTGGCCCGGTCGAGGAGCTTGCGCACCTCCAGCCGCTCCTTAAGCGTGCCGACCTCGCCGGCCAGCGCCGCGACTTCCTGGAAACGGCTGACCGCGATCTCGATCGCGGGCACAAGATCCGCCTTGGTGAATGGCTTCACCAGGTAGGCCATGGCGCCCGCGTCGCGGGCCCGCTCGACGAGCTCACGCTGGGAGAACGCGGTCAGGATGACCACCGGCGCGATCTGATCGGCGGCCACCTGCTCGGCGGCCGATATCCCGTCCAGGACCGGCATCTTCACATCGAGGATCACCAGGTCCGGCCGGAGACTCCCGGCGAGGTCGACGGCCTGCTGGCCATCGGCGGCCTCACCGACCACCGAGTAGCCCTCCTCCTCAAGCATCTCCTTGAGGTCAAGCCGGATCAACGCCTCATCTTCGGCGATCAAAACACGCAATGGGGTCTGACTCACGCTCATGATCGTACCGGTAGCAGGTAGATTGACGTTCGGCCGAGCCAGCTCTGTACGGTCTGGCGGCGGGGCCCCGGTAGACCAACAGGCAGAGTCCATGGTCTCAAAAACCATGCAGTGTGGGTTCGAATCCCACCCGGGGCACCCCAGGTCACCGGCGTCGTCCTGCTCATCCGAGACCAGCCCCCAGGGCCGCGGCGTCGCCGATGCGGTGCACCCGCAGCGCGTTGGTGCGACCGGGGGTGCCCGGCGGGCTGCCCGCCACCATCACCACTTTGTCGCCTTTGTCACACCGCCCGATGTCCAGCAGCGCCTCCTCGACCTGGCGGACCATCGCGTCGGTGTGCGTGGTGGGCGGCGCGATGAACGTTTCCACGCCCCAGCTCAGCGCCAGCTGGCTGCGGGTCCTCGGCTGGGGGGTGAAGGCCAGCAGCGGTATCGGTGACCGGTACCGCGCGAGCCGCCGGGCGGTCTCACCTGTCATCGTGAAGGCGACCAGCGCCTTGGCCCCGACGGCCGCCCCGACCTCGGCGGCGGCGCGGGCGATGGCCCCGCCGGTGCTGGCCGTCTCCTCGGCCAGCACCGGCGCAGCCGCCAGGGTGTCCCGCTCGGCCTCGCCGATGATCCGGGCCATCGTCGCCACCGCCTCGACGGGGTACTCCCCGACGCTGGTCTCCGCGGATAGCATCAGCGCGTCTGCGCCGTCCAGCACGGCGTTGGCCACGTCGGACGCCTCAGCCCGGGTCGGCCGGGGCCCGGAAATCATCGACTCCAGCATCTGGGTCGCCACGATCACCGGCTTGGCCTGGGCCCTGGTCAGCGCGACAATCCGCTTCTGCACCATCGGCACCTGCTCGAGCGGAAGTTCCACGCCGAGATCACCACGGGCCACCATGACCCCGTCGAAGGCCTCGATCACCTCCGGCAGCGCCTCGATGGCCTGGGGCTTCTCGATCTTCGCGATCAAGGGGAGCCGCACGCCGACCTCGTCCATGATCCGCCGCGCCGGGATGGCGTCCTCGGGTCCCTGCACGAAGGACAGCGCGATCATGTCCGCTTGCAGGCGGAGCGCCCAGCGCAGGTCATCCTGGTCCTTGGCGGTCAGGGCCGGCACGCTGACCTTCACGCCGGGCAGGTTGAGGCCCTTGTGGTCGGAGACAACGCCGCCCACGACCACCCGGGTGCGCACCCGGCCGTCGTCCACGGCGAGCACCTCGAGGACGACACGGCCATCGTCCACGAGCACCCGGTCGCCGGCGCGCACGTCGCCGGCCAGGCCGGAGTAGGTCGTGCTCACTTCGTGCTGGTCCCCCGGCACGTCGTGCACGGTGATGCTGAACTCCTGGCCGGCCAGCAGGCGGACCGGCCCGGCCGCGAACGTGCCCAGCCGGATCTTCGGGCCCTGCAGGTCGACGAGCACCCCCACGCTGTGCCCGGCCGCATCCGACGCGGCCCGGACACACTGGTAGGCGGCCAGGTGGCCGGCCTGGGTGCCGTGGCTCATGTTCAGCCGGGCCACATCGATCCCGGCGGCGACGAGTCCGGCCAGCCGCTCCGGGCTGGAGGACGCGGGCCCCAGGGTGCAGACGATCTTCGCTCGGCGGGTCATGCTCATTGCCTTCCAGACGGGGCGCCAAATTGGTCTATACCACTCTAGGGCAGACCAGCGGGGCCGCGGAGACCCGCGACGCAAGATTCACCGAACGGTCATCCGATGTCACGGGATTGCAACACGGACGCCACGCAGCCCATCCCGGATCTGGGCCGCCACCACGCAGGCTGGGCCGGCGGCGAGGACGGCGGCCCACAGTTGTTCCTCATCGGTGAGCGGCCCCGAATGCGCCACCACGACCCCCCGGGACGGGCGCTGCCACCGGCCGCTGGTCACCTGCCAGCGGACCGCGGCGCGCTCGAGGCCCAGGGTGGCCGGCGTGGCAGTGCGTCCCGGATGGCCCGGTCCCAGCGGGCGGCCGGCTGTCCCGAGAGTCGATCCCATGCCAAAGATGCTGACCCGGGACCTGCCTCGCGGCAGAACACCGCGGATAACTGTGGACATCCGCGTCAACCCGGCCAGGTTGTGGATAACCACCAGCTAATCGTCAGACCTGTACCCCACAATTTCCGGGCGCATGCCATGGCGTTCGTGGACGCAAATGGTCACCGGGACAGCCATTTACGTCCGCGATCAGCCAGCGGGGCCTGGCGTCCCGGGTGAGGCCTGGCCGCCCGGCCCTTCCGCAGGATCGTGGACGAAAAGGGTCGCGGGAGCAGCCATATACGCCCACGATCGGGCGGGGCTCGGGCCAGCGGCCGGTGATGAGGATAGTGATGCCGGGGTGCAAGCCCCCCAACGCGATCGTGGACGGAAATGGTCACCGGGATAGCCATTTACGTCCACGATCGGGGGTGAGCATCGGCCTTTCGGACCCGAGGGCCTGAGGGGTCTGGGGGGTCTGGGGGCCGAGGGTCTGGGGGCCGAGGGGCCGGGCCTCGGCGCCTGCGGGGCCGGGGGCCCGATCAGACGAGGGAGCGGGCGGTGGGCGGGATGGGAACGGGCAGCAGGCTGTCCCCCTCCAGGTACCTGTCCACGGCCGCCGCCGCGGAGCGTCCCTCGGCGATGGCCCAGACGATCAGTGACTGGCCCCGGCCCATGTCCCCGGCCACGAACACCCCGGGCACCGACGTGGCGTACGCGCCGTCGCGGGCCACGTTGCCCCGGGCGTCGAACTCGACGCCGAGGTCGGTCAGCAGCCCCGCCCGCTCCGCCCCGGTGAAGCCCATGGCCAGCAGGACCAGCTCACAGGGGATCTCACGCTCGGTCCCCTCGACCGGCGAGAACGTGCCGTCGGCCAGCTCCACCTCGACGAGGCGCAGCGCCCGGACCCGCCCGTCGTCGTCACCCAGGAAGGCCTGGGTGGACACGGCGTAGACCCGCTCCCCGCCCTCTTCGTGCGCGCTGGACACCCGGTAGATCATGGGGTAGGTGGGCCACGGCTGGTGATCCGGGCGGGTCTCGCCCGGCCGGGGCAGGATCTCCAGCTGGGTGACCGAGGCCGCGCCCTGCCGGTGTGCGGTGCCCAGGCAGTCGGCCCCGGTGTCGCCGCCGCCGATGATGATCACGTTCTTGCCCCGCGCCGTGATCGGCGGCTCGGGCACCGGGCCGCCGCCGGTCTGGGCCTGGGACGCGGCGACCGCCCGGTTGGCCAGCGGCAGGAAGTCCATGGCCTGGTGCACCCCGGCCAGGTCGGCGCCGGGGACGGGCAGCCCGCGGGCCACGGTGGCCCCGCCAGCCAGCACGATCGCGTCGAAGTCCGCGCGCAGCTGCGCCGCCGTGACGTCGCGGCCCGCCAGGACCCCGCAGCGGAACCCGGTCCCCTCGGCCTGCATCTGCCACAGCCGGCGATCCAGGTGACGCTTTTCCATCTTGAACTCGGGGATGCCGTAGCGCAGCAGCCCGCCGGGGGCGTCGGCGCGCTCGAACACGGTGACCGCGTGCCCGGCGCGGGTGAGCTGCTGGGCCGCGGCCAGCCCGGACGGCCCCGACCCGATCACCGCCACGCGGCGGCCCGCCGCCACCGCCGACGGCGATGGCGGCAGCGGCCGGACCCAGCCCTCGGCCCAGGCCCGGTCGATGATCTCCACCTCCACCTGCTTGATCGTCACCGGGTCGGTGTTGATGCCGAGCACGCAGGCGCTCTCACAGGGCGCCGGGCAGAGCCGGCCGGTGAACTCGGGGAAGTTGTTGGTCGCGTGCAGCCGCTCCGCGGCCTCGCGCCAGTCACGCCGCCAGACCAGGTCGTTCCACTCCGGGATGAGGTTGCCCAGCGGGCAGCCCTGGTGGCAGAACGGGATGCCGCAGTCCATGCACCGGCCCGCCTGCGACTCCAGGGCCGCGGGAGGAAAGTCCGTGTACACCTCCCGCCAGTCCCGGATCCGCACGTCCACCGGCCGGCGGGCGGGCGTCTCGCGCGGCGTGCTCAGGAACCCCTTGGGGTCAGCCATTCCGTCCCCCTCAGCCGTGCGCCGCGGCCATCACGGCCTGGTTGACGTCGCGGCCCTCACGCTCGGCCAGCCGGGCCGCGTCGAGCACCCGCTTGTAGTCCTTGGGCATAACCTTGCCGAACCGGGTCAGCGCCGCGTCCCAGTCGGCCAGCAGCCGCGCCGCGACCTCGGAGCCGGTCTCGGCGAGATGCTGCCCGACCAGGCCGCGCAGCCGGGTCACGTCGTCGTCGTCGAGGCCCTCCAGGTCGGCCATGTCCGTGTTGACCCGGACCGGATCCGGGTCGAGCAGGTAGGCGAGGCCGCCGGACATGCCGGCCGCGAAGTTGCGGCCGACCGGGCCGAGCACGGCCACGACGCCGCCGGTCATGTACTCACAGCCGTGATCACCGGTGCCCTCGGCGACTGCGGTGGCGCCCGAGTTCCGCACGCAGAAACGCTCGCCCACGACGCCGCGGAGGAACATCTGGCCCGCGGTGGCACCGTAGCCGATCACGTTGCCCGCGATGATCTGCTCCTCGGCGGCGAACGGCGCGTCGGGGTCCGGGGCCACGATGATCCGGCCGCCGGACAGGCCCTTGCCCAGGTAGTCGTTGGCGTCCCCGGTCAGCCGCAACGTGATCCCGCGGGGCAGGAAGGCGCCGAAGGACTGCCCGGCCGAGCCAGTGAACCGGACCAGGATCGTGTCGTCGGGCAGGCCCTTGCCGCCCCACCGCCTGGTCACCTCGTAGCCCAGCATGGTCCCGACGGTCCGGTTGACGTTCCGGACCGGGAGGTCCAGGGTGACCGGCTTCCCGTCCTGCAGGGTCCCTTCGGCCAGCTGGATCAGCGTGTTGTCCAGGGCCTGCTCGATGCCGTGATCCTGGGTGGTGGTGTTGCGGGTGGCCGCGCCCTCGGGCAGCGCGGGCATGTGCAGGATCGGGGCGAGATCCAGCCCCGCTGCCTTCCAGTGCCCCACCGCCCGCTCGCTGTCCAGCAGGTCGGTCCGGCCGACCGCCTCGTCCAGGGTGCGGAATCCCAGCGCGGCGAGGTACTCGCGGACCTCCTCCGCGATGAACTCGAAGAAGTTGACCACGAACTCCGGCCTGCCGTTGAACCGCTTGCGCAGCTCAGGGTTCTGGGTGGCCACCCCGACCGGGCAGGTGTCCAGGTGGCAGACCCGCATCATGATGCAGCCCGACACGACCAGCGGGGCGCTCGCGAAGCCGAACTCCTCGGCGCCGAGCAGCGCGGCGATGACGACGTCCCGGCCGGTCTTCAGCTGGCCGTCGGCCTGGACCACGATCCGGTCCCGCAGCCGGGCCCGGAGCAGGGTCTGCTGGGTCTCGGCCAGGCCCAGCTCCCACGGCGCACCCGCGTGCTTGACGCTGGTCAGCGGGGCGGCGCCGGTACCGCCGTCGTGCCCGGAGATCAGCACCACGTCGGCGTGGGCTTTGGACACGCCGGCCGCGACCGTGCCCACACCGACCTCGGCGACCAGCTTGACGTGCACCCGGGCCAGGGGATTGGCGTTCTTCAGGTCGTGGATCAGCTGGGCCAGGTCCTCGATGGAGTAGATGTCGTGGTGCGGCGGCGGGGAGATCAGGCCCACGCCCGGGGTGGAGTACCGGGTCTTGGCGATCCACGGGTAGACCTTGTGCCCGGGCAGCTGACCGCCCTCCCCGGGCTTGGCCCCCTGGGCCATCTTGATCTGCAGGTCGTCGGCGTTGACCAGGTACTCGCTGGTCACGCCGAACCGGCCGCTGGCCACCTGCTTGACCGCGGACCGGCGCAGGTCGCCGTTGGCGTCCGGCACGAATCGGTCCGGGTCCTCGCCGCCCTCGCCGGTGTTGGACCGGCCACCCAGCCGGTTCATCGCGATGGCCAGGGTCTGGTGGGCCTCGGCCGAGATCGAGCCGTAGGACATCGCGCCGGTGGAGAACCGCCGGACGATCTCGGAGACCGGCTCGACCTCGTCGATGGGGATCGGGGCCCGGGGCTGGGGCGGGTGCGCCCAGGCCGGCGCACCGGCCGGCGGCGCACCGGCCGGCGGCGGCGCGGGCGCCCGGCGCCCGACTGGGTGCGGGCCCGTCGGGTGCAGCCCGGCCTGATTCTCGTCGGGCGCGCTACCCTCGCAAGCCGCGCTCGCCCCACGAGGCGCGCTACCCTCGCGAGCCGCGCTAGCCCCGTGAGGCGCGCTGGCCCCGTGAGGCGCGCGGGCCGGGAGCGACGCTGCGCCCAGCCCACGCGGGTCGGTGTGGTCATCGACGCCGCGGATGCGCAGCAGGCCGCGCAGCGTCATGAGCCGGGCGGACTGGTCGTCCACCAGGCGGGTGTACTCCTTGAAGATCTCGTAGCGGCGGCTCCGGGTCGCGTGCTGCAGCTTGAACACGGTCTCCGGGTTGAACAGGTGCGGCTCACCCTCGCGGCGCCACTGGTACTCACCACCGGTCTCCAGCCGCCGGTGATCCAGGTCGGCGCCCCGGGGCGGGAACGCGCGCGCGTGCCGGGCCGCGGTCTCGGCGGCCAGCATGTCGAAGCCGACGCCGCCGAGCCGGGAGGTGGTGCCGGTGAAGCAGGTGCTGACGATCTCCTCGCCCAGACCGATGGTCTCGAAGATCTGCGCCCCGGTGTAGGAGGCGACGGTGGAGACGCCCATCTTGGACATGATCTTCAGCAGGCCCTTGCCCAGGGCCTTGACCGTGTTCTCCGCGGCCTTCTTGGCCGTCACCCCGTCCAGCAGGCCACGCCGGACCATGTCCTGCACGGTCTGCAGGGCCAGGTACGGGCTGACGGCGGCGGCGCCGTAGCCGACGAGCAGCGCGATGTGGTGGCATTCGCGGGCGTCGCCGGCCTCCACGATCAGGCCGGCCCGGGTCCGGGTCCGCTCCCGGATCATGTGATGGTGCACGGTGCCGGTGAGCAGCAGCGACGGGATCGGAGCCAGGCTGGAATCGGCCGGCCCGCCCCCACCGCGGTCGGACAGCACGATGATGTGCGCGCCGCCGGCGATCGCGGCCGACACCTCGGCGCAGATCTCGTCGAGCCGGTCACGCAGCGCGGCGCCGCCGCCTGCGACCTGGTACCGGCCGTCCACCACGTGGCCCGCGAAGCCCGGCAGGTCGCCGTCGTCGTTGATGTGGATGATCTTGTTGAGGTCATTGCCGCTGATGACCGGGAACGGCAGCACGATCTGGCGGCACGACGCCGGGCCCGGCTCGAAGAGGTTGCCTTCCGGGCCGGTGGAGGATTCCAGCGAGGTCACCAGCTCTTCGCGGATCGCGTCCAGCGGCGGGTTGGTGACCTGGGCGAACAGCTGGGAGAAGTAGTCGAAGAGCAGCCGGGGGCGGTCGGAGAGCACGGCGATCGGCGTGTCGGTGCCCATCGAGCCGACCGGCTCCGCCCCGCTGCGGGCCATCGGGGCCAGCAGCACCCGCAGCTCTTCCTCGGTGTACCCGAACAGCCGCTGCCAGGTGGTGAGCTCCGCCGCGGCCGGCACGTCCCTGGCCCGGTCGGGCAGGTCGTCCAGGTGCACCAGGCCCGCGTGCAGCCAGTCCTCGTAGGGATGCTCACTGGCCAGCGCGGACTTCACGTCCGCGTCCTCCAGGATCCGCCTCCGGCCGGTGTCGGCCAGGAAGACGCGGCCGGGCTGCAGGCGGCCCTTGCGGACCACGTCCGCCGGGTCGATGTCGAGCACGCCGACCTCGCTGGCCAGCACCACGAACCCGTCGCGGGTCACCCAGTACCGGCCGGTGCGCAGCCCGTTGCGGTCGAGCACGGCCCCGATCACGGTCCCGTCGGTGAACGCCACGCAGGCCGGGCCGTCCCACGGCTCCATGAGGGTGGAGTGGAAGCGGTAGAAGGCGCGCCGGGCCGGATCCATCTCGTCGTGGTTCTCCCACGGCTCGGGGATCATCATCAGCATGGCGTGCGGCAGCGACCGGCCACCGAGGTGCAGCAGTTCCAGGCACTCGTCGAAGCTGGCCGAGTCGCTGCCGGTCTCATCCAGGATCGGCAGCAGGCGCTCCATGCCGCGCCCGTCGGCGGACCGCGGGAACAGGTCGCTGGCCAGCATGGCCTCGCGGGCCCGCATCCAGTTCCGGTTGCCCCGGACCGTGTTGATCTCCCCGTTGTGCGCGATGTAGCGGTACGGGTGGGCCAGCGGCCAGGACGGGAACGTGTTGGTGGAAAACCGCGAGTGGACCAGGGCCAGCGCCGAGACGTAGCGCGGGTCGGCCAGGTCCGGGTAGAACGGCTGCAGCTGGAGCGCGGTCAGCATCCCCTTGTAGCCGATCGTGCGCGAGGAGAGCGAGACGACGTAGCAGTCGGTCTCGTGTTCCACCCGCTTGCGCAGGCAGTAAGCGCGCCTGTCCAGCGCGATTCCGCTTTCACCGTCCGCCGCAACGAAAACCTGCCGCAGCGTAGGTAGTACGTCCAGGGCCCCACGTCCGCAGTGCTCCGGGTCGTACAGCGGGCAGGAACACCATCCCCGCCGCATAGCCGCCGGGAGGCGGAAGCTCGAAGCCGCACACCGCGCGGAAGAACGCGTCGGGGATCTGGGTCAGGATGCCGGCCCCGTCGCCCGTGTCCGGGTCACTGCCCTGGGCCCCGCGGTGCACCAGGTTGCGCAGCACGGTCAGGGCCTTGGCTACGGTGTCGTGGCTGGGCAGCCCGGACAGGTCAGCCACGAAGCCCACACCGCACGCATCGTGCTCAAAACTGGCGTCGTAGAGTCCCCCGGCATCCACTGAAGCGGCAGGTGCCATCCGCACTCCTGTCGTCTCGTCCGAATTCGCGTTCTCACATGCGGTGGGACGACATTGGCCCTGCCATGAACCCTGTGAAGAGGGTATCGCTGGCTCCCTCGAGCTACCGCTCGTAGGTTACACGGAGATTACGCCACCAGTGCAATCATCCCCGCTTCGTGCTGTTCGCGAAACACCTGACTCGCTGGGAACATCCGCTTCGCGAGGATTGTCCCCTTGGTCTGCCCGGGCCGCGTGACCGGCAAACTCCGGCCGTCCGGGGATGGCTGCGGGGCCGCCGTGATGATGGTGTCCGGCCCCTGCCTGCCAGCCGTCATGATCAGGTAGCTGACGCCGGCGATCCAGATGGCGATCATGGCCCACTGGTCCATCCGCAGGCCAAACAGGTGGTGCGCGAAGTCGATGCGCAGCGACTGGACCGCGAAGCTGCCGGTGGCGTAGCCCGCGGCGTACAGCGCGAGGACCCGGTCACCGGTCAGCCGGAAACGGCGCGCGGCCCAGATCAGCGAGAGGCCGAGGATCAGGTCCCACAGGGACTCATAGAGGAACGCGGGCTGGAACGTGGCGTAGTTCTCGTAGGGGATCACCCGGTGGGCCGGGTCGATCTCCGCCGCCCAGGGCAGGCTGGACGGGCGGCCATAGAGCTCCTGGTTGAACCAGTTACCCCAGCGGCCGATGGCCTGCCCGAACGCCATGGCGGGCGCCGCGGCCCCGGCCACGGGCCCGAACCTCACGCCGGCCCGGCGGCAGCCGAGCCAGGCCCCGAGGACGCCTGCGACCACCGCCCCCGGCATGCCGATCCCGCCATCCCAGACCCGGAAGATGTCGATCCAGTCCCGGCCCGGCCTGAAGTACAGCTCGTAGTCCGTGACCACGCTGTACAGCCGGGCGCCGACCAGGCCAGCCGGGACCGCCCAGGTGGCCACGTCGAGGATCACCCCCGGCTGGCCGCCGAGCCGCACGTACCTGCGGCTCGCCACGCGGACCGCGACCAGGATGCCGAGCACGATGCACAGCGCGTACCCGCGGACGGGCAGCACACCGAGATGCCAGGTCCCGGGGCCCGGGCTGGGCAGGAACGCGACCGTCGTGCCGGGTGATGCCACGCCACATGACGCTAGCAGTGGCAGCCGGCCAGGGCCCGCGGTTACCGCGGACGAGGAACAGGAGCTAGCGGGCCGGGGCGCGGACCCCGGCGGCGAGCTCGGCGGCCAGGTCGCGGACGGAGTCCAGGCCGGCCCCCGGGTCGGGCGCGGCGAGCAGCCGCTGCACGAACGCCGACCCGACGATCACGCCGTCCGCGAAGGCGGCCACCTCCGCGGCCTGAACCCCGTCACGCACGCCGAGGCCGACGGCGACCGGCAGGCTGGTGGCCTCGCGGACCCGGCTGACCAGCCCGGCGGCGGCGGCACCGACGCTGTCGCGGGCCCCGGTGGTGCCCATCAGCGATGCGGCGTACACGAACCCGCGGCAGTCGGCGGTGATCCGCGCGATCCGGGCGTCCGACGAGCTCGGCGCGACGAGGAAGACCCGGTCCAGGCCGCAGGCCTCCGAGGCCTCCAGCCAGTCCGCCGCTTCCTCGGGCGGCAGGTCCGGGGTGATCAGCCCGGCCCCGCCGGCCGCGGCGAGGTCGCGGGCGAAGGCCGCGACGCCGTAGTGGTCTACCGGATTCCAGTACGTCATGACCAGCGTGGGCACGCCCGCGGCGGCCACCGTCTCGACGGTGCGCAGCACGTCGGTCACATGAGTGCCGCCGGCCAGCGCGCGCTGTGTGGCCTCCTGGATGACCGGGCCGTCCATCAGCGGATCGGAGTACGGCAGGCCGATCTCGATCACGTCGGCACCCGCCTGCGCGATCGCCACCGCCGCCTCGGCCGCGCCGGCCACCGACGGGAATCCGGCGGGCAGGTAGCCGACCAGGGCAGCCCGGCCGCCGGCGGCGGCCTTCTCGAACGCGACGCTTACTCTGCTAGCCCGGGGGGACGACCCCCCGGACCTCCCGGGCTGGCCGGCTCGGCGAGGACACGCCTCCGGCGCGCCTCCCCTCCCCGAGCCAGCGGGGGACGACCCCCCGGACCCCCCGGGCCGAGCTGCGCTCATCGGGCGGCCTCCCCGTGCTTGAGATGGCCGTCCAGGTGCCCGAACCAGCGGGCCGCGATGTCCACATCCTTGTCGCCCCGGCCGGACAGGTTGACCAGCAGCAGGGCCCCGGGTTCCAGCTCGCCGCCCACCTGGAGCGCACCGGCCAGGGCGTGGGCCGACTCGATCGCCGGGATGATGCCCTCGGTCCGGCACAGCAGCGAGAACGCGTCCATGGCCTGGGAATCCGAGATAGCGCGGTAGCTGGCCCGGCCGGTGTCATGGAGCCAGGAGTGCTCCGGGCCGACTCCCGGGTAGTCCAGGCCGGCCGAGACCGAGTGGGTGGGCAGCGTCTGCCCGTCGCCGTCCTGGAGCAGGTAGGTGCGCATGCCGTGGATCACCCCGGCGGAGCCGGCCACCAGCGTGGCCGCGTTGCGGCCGCTCTCCGGGCCCTCACCGCCGGCCTCACAGCCGATCAGCCGCACGGACTCGTCGGGGATGAACGCGTGGAAGGCCCCGATCGCGTTGGAGCCGCCGCCCACGCAGGCGATGACCGCGTCCGGCAGCCGCCCGGTCATGGCCAGCACCTGCTCCCGGGCTTCGACCCCGATGATCCGCTGGAAGTCGCGCACCATGGTCGGGAACGGGTCCGGGCCCATCACCGACCCGATGCAGTAGTGGCTCGTCTCGACCGTGGTCACCCAGTCGCGGAACGCCTCGTTGATGGCGTCCTTGAGGGTCCGGCTGCCGGTGGTGACCGGGATGACCTCGGCTCCGAGCATCCGCATCCGGGCGACGTTCAGCGCCTGGCGCTGGGTGTCCTCCTCGCCCATGTAGACCACGCAGTCCAGGCCGAGCAGCGCGCAGGCCGTCGCGGTGGCCACCCCGTGCTGGCCTGCCCCCGTCTCGGCGATGACCCGCTTCTTGCCCATCCGCCTGGTCAGCAGGGCCTGGCCGAGTACGTTGTTGATCTTGTGCGAGCCGGTGTGCGCCATGTCCTCGCGCTTGAGCAGGATCCGGCAGTCCCCGGCCCGGGCCGCGAACCGCGGCACCTCGGTCACCAGCGTCGGCCGCCCGGCGTAGCCGCGGAGGAGTTCGGCCAGCTCGGCCTGGAAGGCCGGGTCCGCCTGGGCCGACGCGTACTCGGCCGCCAGTTCCTCGAGCGCGGACATGAGCGCCTCGGGGGCGAACCGGCCGCCGTAGGGCCCGAAGTGGCCGGCCTCCTGGACCGTCGCGGTCATCCGCGGTCCCCCCGCAGCGCAGGATGCGAGCCGGCGGTGACCAGGTCAGCCACGGCCGACCGCGGGTCCTTGCCGGTGACCAGGCTCTCCCCCACCAGCACCGCGTCCGCGCCGGAGGCGGCGTAGGCGAGCAGGTCATGCGGCCCGCGGATGCCCGACTCGGCGATCTTCACGATCCCGTCCGGAATCTGCGGGGCGAGCCGCGCGAACACGGTGCGGTCCACCTCGAGGGTGGTCAGGTCGCGGGCGTTCACGCCAATGATCTTCGCGCCTGCCTCCACGGCCTGGTCCAGTTCCTCATCCGCGTGCACCTCGACAAGCGGGACGAGGCCGATGGACACGGCCCGCTCCACCAGGGACACCAGCGCGTTCTGCTCCAGGGCGGCCACGATGAGCAGCACCATGTCCGCCCCGTACGCCCGGGCCTCCCAGAGCTGGTAGGAGCTGACCACGAAGTCCTTGCGCAGCACCGGGACACCGACCGCCGCCCGCACCGCGGCCAGGTCGGCGAGGCTGCCCCCGAACCGGCGCTGCTCGGTCAGCACGCTGATCACGCTCGCGCCGCCGGCCTCGTAGTCCACGGCCAGCGCCGCAGGATCGGCGATCGCCGCCATCGCCCCCTTGGACGGGCTGGCCCGCTTCACCTCGGCGATGACTGCCACGTCCTCACCCTTGAGCACCGCCATCGCGTCCTTCGGCGACGGCGCCCGCCCGGCCATCTCCTTGAGCTGGTCGAGGGTGACGTCCTGCTGCCGGGCAGCGAGATCGGCACGCACCCCGTCAAGGATCTCGTTGAGCACGCTCACGCGGTTTCGCTGCCCCCTCGGTTTGGGTTTCTTGCGCCCCGATCGTAGCGAGGCTGTCTCTCTGCGGATGCGGGCCCCCTCCGGGCCAGACCCGCCCACGCCCGGATTCCGCCCGCGCCGCGCGGCCGGGGCACGGCAGCGCCGGCCGCCCGCTCGCCCGCGGTGGCCATGCCTGGATCCAGCCGCCGCCTGATCAGGCCTGACCCAGCTCTCCGTCGCCAGGACCCGGTTCGCGGCGCGCGCCGGCGGCCGGGTTTGGCCCGGTCCCGTGGGTGCGGGCCACCAGCAGCCTGCTCACCAGCCGGACCAGGCCGCCGCGGACGGCTTCCGGCTGGCCGGGTCCGCCGCCGCGGACGGCTTCCGGCTGGCCGGCCTGTCGTACCGGCTGGACATGACTGGCCAGCGGGCGCCCCGCCAGGCGACCAGCAGGCCGGCGCCGATCACCAGGAGGCCGCCGGCCAGCACGGCCCACCGCCACGGGAACGCGGCCATCTCCACGTGGCTGGCCAGGGTGAGACCGGCCACGCCGGAACCGCCCGTGCCCGGCGTCGTGCCGCTGCCGACGGTGCTGCCGCCCGGCACCGACCCGGCCTGCGCCGTGGTCGCACCCACCGCGGCGCTGCGCGCCTGCGCCGCGGTCACCGGCAGGCTCACGGACGCGGCGATGGCCACGCCGAACGCGGCGAGCAGGCCGCCGACCACCCGGCGGGCGAGGCCCCGGGTCGCGAGCACCGCGGCCAGGCCGGCCAGCGCGGCCAGGCCCAGCGCGCCGGCCGCAGGGACCAGGTCCTGGCCGCTCACCGTCACGCGGGACGCGGGCAGCGG
>WNGB01002692.1_pt1 | contig 28506 bp, 29 predicted proteins | sample 5400681 | NCBI WGS metagenome assembly WNGB01 (sample SAMN13153367, study PRJNA577476) | soil metagenome | isolation source: 115 cm soil or saprolite under grassland replicate 2 | place: USA:California | collected 2016-06-15
CCGACCGCGCGTACGCGTAGTGCGGGATCACCGCGGTGATCTGCGCCGCCGACGCGCCGCGCGCGGCGTCCAGCATCAGCAGCAGCTCCATCAGGTGCTCCTGCGTCGGCGGCACCAGCGGCTGGACGATGTACACGTCGCGCTGCCGGCAGTTCGCCTGGAGCTGCGCCTGCAGGCAGTCGTTGCTGAACCGGGTGATCTCGACGGGTGACAGCGCGACACCGAGGTCGGAACAGATCCGCTTCGCCAGGGCGTGGTGGGCGCTGCCACTGAAGACGACGATCTCGCGCACTGAGAGCCTCCCCCGTGGAGGTGTGGACGGGTCTAGCCGCAGCCTATCCGGCCGACAGCCGCGCCTTGAGCACTTCCAGGTCCTCGTTCGCGATGCGGACTCGCTCTGCCTGCCCGTCGCGGTACGACGCAAGCTGGCCGGCCACCGCGTCGACGGTCGCTCGCATCCTCGTCACGCGTTGTTCCAGGCCGCGCTGCTCCTCGGCTCGGCGATCCCGGTCCTGCCACGCCGACCGGGCACCGAACGCCGCCACCACCAGCCCGGCCACGATCCAGAACCAGTGCACGAACCCGAGCCCGGTCCCCGCCACCAGTCCGATCCCGCCGACGCCGAGCCCGCCGTACCAGGCGCTCGCCGGCGTGGGCCGGCCGGCCGTACGCATCCGCGCCTCGGCCTCGGCGATCGACGGCCGCAGCGGCCCGTCCGTCGCGATCTCGAACTCCTCGCCCTCGATCCGCGCCGAGACACTGTCCGGCGCATCGCCGACGGCCCGTCCGTGCAGCGCCTCCGCGTCGTTCACGAGCGCGGGCGCGACCTGGCGCAGCGCGAACGCGGCCAGGTGCGGCCCGGCCTCACCGCCGAGGTCCGTGGCCAGCAGGTCCTGTGCCTTCCCGGCCGGCTCCTGCGCCGACACCGGCCCCTGCGCGGTGTCGTTCAGCTGCGCCCGCAGTACGGCGACCCGGGCCAGCAGGTCGTGCTCGGCCTCGCTGCCCTCGCCGATCGCCAACCGCAGCATGTCCACGACGGACGACCCGTCGCCCCCAGCAGCCTCGCCCTCGGCCTTGTCCTGCGCCTTGTCCTGCGGCTGGTCCGTCGGCTGGTCCGGGCCGGCGCCGCTGAGCGAGGCGTCGGCCCGGAGCACCGAGACATCCGGCTCCCGGATGGTCTGGTCGTCGGCGATCCGCTCGACGGCCACCCGCAGCCTGCTGAGCTGACCGGCCGCCGACACCTGGTCGTCGATCCGCTCGTCCTTCAGCACGCTCTTCCCGGTCCCGCCCGGCGTAGCCAGCAGACCCAGCCACGACCTGGCCGGCTCCGCACCCTCGCCCGGTTCGGCCAGCGCAGCCAACCGGCCGGACACCACCTGAGCACCGGCCTCACCCAGACCACCCCGAGCCGCCGCGAGCCACAACGTCCGCTGCAGACTCGTCACCTCGGCCCCGGCCTCACCGAAGGCTGCCTCGACCCACTCCGCGCGGATCGCGGCCCGGCGCCCCAGCGCGACCAGCGCCAGGCACACGAAGGTCGCCGTACGACGATCGTCCCGCTCGGTCGCCTCGGTCACCTCCTTCGCGGCGTCGCCACCGCCGGCCAGCTCCGCGACCGCGGCGACCGCCGGGTGCAACCAGTACCCGGGCACGTCCGGCGGCGCCGCGGGCGGGACGTCACCCGCCGCCAGCGCGGCCAGCACCCGGCCCGCGTGCTGGCGTACCTCCGCCGCTCCGGCGTACGCGATCAGTTCGTGGCGCAGGTCCGACAGCTCGACGAAGGCGTCGAACGCGTTCGCCAGCCGGTTCACCCTGGCCTCGAGCGTGCCCGTGACCTGCGCCAGCCGCGAGCGCAGCTGGCCGGTCTGCCTGGACGCGTACGACAGCTCGTCCCGGAGCTCCTCGAGCTCCCGGCTCTGGCGCTGCTCACGCCCCCAGTCGGTCTCGAACCAGGTCGACATCCGTGCTCCCTCCGACGGTCCCGCGGCTGCCCAGCATGTCGCCCGACGGGGTCAGAATCGTCGTACGACGCAACAGATCAGCCGCCGGCCGCGTCTTGTCGGGTGGACGGAGGGAACCATGACATTCGACGAGTGGGTCGAGCAGCGGCTCGAGCCGTTGCTGCGATTCGCCGCGGTGCTGTGCGGCAGCCGGCAGCTCGCCGAGGATGTCGTGCAGGAGGTGCTGATCAAGGCGCACCGCCACTGGGAGCGGGTCCAGGCAGCGGACCGACCCGACAGCTCCCTGCGCCGGATGGTGGTGAACGAGTACCTGTCCTGGCGGCGCCGCTGGTCCCGCGTCGTACCGCGGCCCGAGATCACCGTCACCGACCAGCACCCGGACCCCGCCATCGAGCTCGCAGACCGCGAGGAGCTGCTCGCCGAACTCGCGAAGCTGCCGCGACGGCAACGCACGATCCTGGTGCTCCGGTACTACGAGGGCCAGACCGACGCCGAGATCGCCGAGACACTCGGCTGCGCCGCGAGCACCGTCCGCGCCCACGCGTCTCGCGCCCTGGCCGCCCTGCGGGTGGAGATGACGCACGCTGACAAGGGAGCCACCCATGCGCACTGAAGAGGACATCCGCGCTGCCCTGCTGACGCTGGAGACGGCTGCGCCCGACGCCGAGGCCGTGCGGGACGTCGGCCAGGGTCATCGCACCGTGGCGCGATCGGTCGGCCGGCGGCGGATGCTGGTGGCGTCGGCTGCCGTGCTCACCGCCGCTGCGATCGCCGTTCCGACGCTGTTTCGGTCGACCGAGAAATCGCCGGTGACGATCCCGTCGCTGCCGGACGCGCCGTGGCGGCACTCGTTTCACCTCCAGCTGCCGAAGAGCTATCAGTACGGCGGCCTGGAGCAGCACCAGCTGTACCGGGACCGAGAGCGGACCGACGTACAGCCGCCGCAAGGCTCCGGGTGCATCGTCGAGGTCTACCGCCGCGGCGCGTTCGACCCGAGCGTGATCCCGCCGGGGGCGACGCCGGTCACCGTCAATGGCAATCCGGGGTACTTCGCGAGCTTCAGACTGCCGTCGGACTGGGTCATCGACCGACCGCCACGGATCGCCTGGCGGTACGCGACCGACTCCTGGGCCGTGACGTCCTGCAAGGACGCCGAGATGACGAACGATCTTCGCGGCAACGAGCAAGCCATCGCGGAGTCGGTCGTGTTCGAGCGGCAGCCGTTCTTGGTCCCGTTCACGGTCGAATACCTGCCGGAGGGCTTCCACGTGCAGCGGGCGACGGCCAAGCGGCCGCACACATGGACAGTCGGCCAGGCGCGCATTCCGGAGCGCTACCCGCCGCTGGTCACGATCTCGGCGTCGCGAGACGGCGACGCCAACCGGCCGGACGCCCAGAGCGTCGCCATCGAGTTCCGCCAGGACGATCTGACTAAGCGCGCGACGGGCGACGAGTCGGTGACGGTCAACGGTCGGCCGGCCTTCCTCCGCTCCGACCGCTTCGGCACGACCCTGGTCATCCCTGGTGACGGCTACGAGTTCGCCGTCGGCGTCCGCGCGGGGGTGCTGGGAACGCCTGCGCAGACCGAGCAGCAGCTCGTCGCGGTCGCCGAAGGACTGCGGCTTGCCGAACGCCCGCTGGACGACACGAGCTGGTTCGACGGTTCGACGGCCCTCGCACGCTGACTGCCTCTCGCGCGTGCAGCGGATCAGCCGATGAGATGTGTTTACCTGCTGGGAGCTGATCAGCGGAGGCTGGATGCGATTCGAGGACTGGGTCAGGAGCAGGCTCGCCGGACTGATGCGGTTCGCCATGGTCCTGTGCTGCGACGCCGGCCTCGCGGAGGACGTCGTCCAGGAGGTTCTGGTGAAGGCGTACCAGCGCTGGGACACGATCGAGCGGCTGGACCGTCCCGAGGCCTACGTACGACGGATGATCGTCAACGAGCACCTGAACTGGCGCCGCAAGTGGGCGCGGTACCTGCCGTCGGCGTCCGTCGGCGCCACGGAGCCCGTCGCGGACTTCGCCGACGAGAACGCCGAGCGCGCCGAGCTGCTGGCCGAGCTCGCGAAGCTGCCGCCGAGGCAGCGGGCGGTGCTGGCCCTGCGGTACTACGCCGGGCTCAGCGACGCCGAGATCGCCGAGACGCTCTCCTGCCGGCCGTCGACCGTCCGCTCCCAGGCGGCGCGGGCACTGGCGGCGCTGCGGATCGAGCTACGGCCCGGCGTCCCCGTGCCGCCGAGCCCGAAGCCAGGAGCCGACCATGCGCACTGAAACCGACCTCCACGACGCCTACACCACCCTCGCCGACCACGCCCCCGACGGCACCCGGCTGGTCATCCCCACCGGCAATGCGCCCGCCACCCGCCGGCCGCGCCGCACCCGCTCGCTGGTGATCGTCGCGGCCGCCGTCGGCATCGCCGTACCGCTGATCGTCGTGGCGGTGACCCGCCAGACCGACGAGTCGGTGGCGCCGGCCGCAAGCCGCTGGGCACCGATGTTCGGGCTCGACCTTCCCGAGGGCTGGCACGTGGACTCGCGCTACCTCGAGCCGCTCCGGCAACGCGCCGTCGTCTACGGCGCGGACGGCCAGGTGTGCGACGTCGTCGTCTATCACGCGGGCGTCTTCGACCCCGACCGCATCCCGGCCGACCGCGGCAAGGTCACGATCAACGGCCGGCAGGGCTTCATCGTCGCCATGTCCGACCTGGTCCCCGACCGGACTCCCGGCGTGGTCTTCCCTCGTCAGCTGGTCTGGCGGTACGACGCCGGTCGCTGGGCATCGAGCGCCTGCAGCAGCCGCGCGGGAGCCGACCGCGACAAGCTGCTCGCCGACGAGCTCACGACGGCCCGCGCGGTCACTCGCCGTCCGGAACCGCTCCGCTTCCCGCTGCGGATCTCCGGTCTGCCGTCTGGGTGGACGGTGCGCAGCGCATCGCGTGTGTTCGGCCCGCGGATGGCGCCGAACCCGCCCGAGGTGGCTCTCGAGCTCCGCCCGTCGAGCTCGGCGTCGACGAGTCCGGTGCCGGCCAATCCTCGCCCGGTGTCCGACCCGGTCGTCACCGTGTACTTCTGGCCCCGGGCGTGGCCATTCCAGCAACCGCGGGGCACCCGCCTGACAATCAACGGGCACTCCGCGTGGCTCTGGCACGAGCCACCCGGCGCGACGCCGCAGGGGATGGCGACCGCCGGAATCCTCTTCCTGGTCGACGGCACCGCGATCGGAGTGGATGCCTCCGGCTGGTTGGTGGACGTCGACGCAACGCTTCGCCAGATCGCGTCGGCGCTCCAGTTCGCCTCCGACCCGGCGGATCAGTCGACCTGGTTCGACAGCGTGGACGCGCTGCCCTGATCCGTCAGAGGCCGCCGCGGGCGGCGAGGGCGAAGGCGGCGGTCGCGGCGAGGCCGGTGAGGGTGCGGATGTGGTTGCCGGCCTGCCAGCCGGCGATCCAGCGGGCCCACTCGGCGGCGCTCAGCCCACTCGCGTCCAGGGCGTCGAGCGCGTTGTTGCGCGGCACGTTGTACGCACCCGTCACGAGCAGGTTCCCGCCCAGGTAGAGCAGCCCGCCGACCAGCAGGAACACCGAGCCGGGCTCCCCCCAGCGCACGAACGCCAGCACGATCGCGACCAGGCACAGCGCGGCGGTGCCGAGGAACACCGGCATGAATCCGGAGCCCAGGATCGTCCGGTTGATCTCCTGCATGGCAGCCGCGCCCTCGGCCGCCGGCCGCTTCCGCAGCGACTGCATCACGAAGGTGGAGAACGCGAAGAACGTACCGCCCATGGCCGCGGTCCCGACGGCTGCGACGACGGCGAGTACGACAGTGAGGCTGCTCATGGGACGGCTCCGATCAGGCGAGGGTGAACGCAGTGTCTCGTGGAAGGGCTGGTTGGTCATACCGCGATTCAACGGCCCAAGCTGTACGACGAGCCATGGCCGAGAGGCTCAAGCGCATGTCCAACCGTCTATGCTCGGGTACATGGACGCACTGGCCGGACTGCTCGACGGCCCGCGGGCCCGCGGCGCCTTCCTGCTCCGCACGGTGATGGAGCCGCCCTGGTCGATCCGGGTGCGCGACGAGGCGCCGCTGTCGCTGGTCGCGATGGTGACCGGTGACGCCTGGGTGCTGCACGACGACGCCGAACCGGTCCGGCTGCGCGCCGGCGACCTCGCGCTGGTCAAGGGCCCGGACCACTACACGGTCGCCGACGACCCGGCGACGCTCCCACAGGTGGTCATCCACCCCGACCAGCGCTGCACCACGCCCGACGGCATCGACACCCACGACGCGATGGACCTCGGCGTGCGTAGCTGGGGCAACGCCACGGACGGGTCGACCGAGATGCTCGTCGGCACCTACCGGCTCGGCGGCGAGGTCAGCCACCGGCTGCTGGCCGCGCTCCCCCGGCTCCTCGTTCTGGACCACGCCGAGGCCGGCCTGGTGACGCTGCTGCGCACCGAGATCGGCAAGGACCAGCCCGGCCAGGAGGTGATGCTGGACCGGCTGCTCGACCTGCTGCTGATCGCCGTACTGCGGGCCTGGTTCGCGCGCCCCGAGTCCGGCGCGCCCGGGTGGTACGCCGCGCAGACCGATCCGGTGGTCGGCCGCGCGCTCCGGCTCATGTACGACGACCCGGCGCGTCCGTGGACCGTCGGGTCACTCGCGGCGGCGGCCGGGGTGTCCCGCGCGGCGCTGGCGCGGCGGTTCCACGAGCTGGTCGGCGAGCCGCCGATGTCGTACCTGACCGGCTGGCGGCTCGCGCTCGCCGCGGACCTGCTGCGCGAGCCGGACAGCACCGTGGACGCGGTCGCCCGCCGGGTCGGGTACGGCAGCGGATTCGCGCTCAGCGCCGCGTTCAAGCGGGTCCGCGGGATCAGCCCGCAGCAGCACCGGTTGCTGGCCGCCGGCTGAGGTCGCCGACCTGGTCCGCGTACCAGTCGGTCCCGGCGAGGTGTTCCGCGATCTCTCGTAGCGTCCAGTTGTCCCCGCGCGGAACGTCCCACTCGTCCGGACCGGCCGCGGCGTACCGCAGCGCGAAGGTCCGCCCGAGCCGGCGCAGCCGCTGCCGCGCCTCGTCCAGGTCCGCCTCGGTGAACCGGGCCCAGTCCGTCTCCAGCGTGATCAGGCTGGCGTGCCACTCGTCGGGCTGGGTCGGCACCCCGGCCAGCAGCGCCTCCACCTCCGCCAGGTGGTCGACGATGTGATCCGCGGTCCGTCGTACCGCCTTGTGCGGCGTGTAGATCCGCGCGCCGCCCTCGGCGACCAGCGGCCGCCCGTCCCATCGCAGCCAGGTCGCGGCGAGCGTCAGGCAGTGCTCGACAGCCGCCTCGACGGCCTCGGCGGGGTTCGTCCCGACGTCGACCTCGTTCGTGGTGTGTTCCATGCCGGCGACGGTACGACGCGGATGCTTCGGCCCCGGCCGAACTGTCGGCGTCGTAGCGTGGCGGGATGGAACGGGATCTCACGGCGCCCGCGGCGCTGATCGCCGAGCCGGCGCGGGCCGCGATGCTGAACGCGCTGTTGTCCGGTCGCGCGCTGGCCGCCGGTGAGCTGGCCCGGGTCGCGGGCGTGAGCCGGCCGACCGCGAGTGAGCACTTGCGGCGGCTGCTGGACGGCAACCTGGTCGAGGTGGTCAGCCAGGGCCGGCACCGCTACTACCGGCTGGCCGGACCGCACGTCGCGAACGCGCTGGAGGCACTCGCGCACCTCGGCCCGCCCGCGCCGGTCGCGACGTTGCGGCAGGCGAACGCGGCGCGAGCGCTCGCGTTCGCGCGGACCTGCTACGACCACCTCGCCGGCACCTGCGGGGTCGCGCTGCTCGACGCCCTGCTGGCCAACGAGTGGCTGTGCGACCACGACGGCGGGTACGGCGTCACCTCCGCCGGCGACCGCGAACTCGTTGCCCTCGGCATCGATGTCGGCGCGGCCCGGTCGGCTCGCCGTACCTTCGCCCGCCCGTGCCTGGACTGGACCGTCCGCCGGCACCACCTGGCCGGGAGCCTCGGCGCAGCGATCACGACCCGGCTGCTCGACCTGGACTGGTTCACCCACCGCACCCGCGACGGCCGCGGCCTGCGCATCACCGACACCGGCCGGAGCCGCCTGCTGGAGCTCGGCTGCCGGCTGGACTGATCGAGTCGTCAGCGCACAGGTGTGACGAAGCCCTCGACGCTGCCCTCGCCGTGGAAGTGCACGAGGCCCAGCTCGGGGTCCGTGAACGTGTCGTCGATCACGAAGGTGCACGAGACTGAGGTGGCACGGTCCTTGGTGGAGCTGCCCTTCGCGACCGCCGGATCGGTGAACTCGGCCACGACGTTGCCCGCGTCGTCGGTGAGCGTCCCGTGGAACGGACCGAACGCCGTCGGAATGAGGGTCGAGTTGCTCGCCAGGTCGTGCGCGGCCGTGAACTCGCCGTTCCCGTTCAGGACGACGGTGTAGCTCGATCCGTTGTCGCACTCGAGTGGCACCTGGAACGAGTTCGGCGCCCCGGTCGGATCCGCACTTGCGCTGCCCGCTGCCGCCAGCACGGACGCGGCGCCGAGCGCCATGGCCATGACGGTGCGGCCGATGATCTTGCTCATGATTCCTCCCCTTGGCGCCGGCGTCACCCACGCCGGCCCCTTCACGGTAGCCGCGCGGCGACCCGGTGGCGATAAGCCCATGGTGAGCACGGGAGCGCACTCAGCAGCGGCGGATCTTCGCGTCGGTGCCGTGCTCGATCGTGAGGCAGATGCGCGGGAGGTTGTGTGCCGGATCCGGCCGCAGCACCAGGGGGAACGCGTCCGCGCCGGCTGTGCCGCTGTCGGTCCGGCGGCCGACGGCGCCACCGCGCGCGGCCGTCGCGGCCTTGATGTCGTCGACCGTGATCACGCTCTGCGCCTTGCGGGCGGCGGCGGCCTCGGCGTCGTCGTGCACCGCCATCGCGAACTTGGCCTCGGGCGACGCGGCCGACGTGGTCAGCGTCAGCGGCGCGAAGCCGCCCCAGACCACCACACCGACCCAGCCGATGACGCGGATCCCGCGACGCTTGCGACCCCCGACGATCGCCGCGCACACCAGCGCCAGCGCCAGCATCGCGATCCGCACCGGCAACTGCCGGTCGAGCCGCCCGTCGACGGCCAGCGCTGTCACCACAGATGCCAGCACACAGGCGGCCGCAAGCGCGATCGCCAGCCGGGAGCCCTTGGTCATGAGGCCAGACCTTACGCGGAGCCCGGTTCCGGCCGGACCCGCAGGCCATCACATTTCAGGCGCAGATGCGGGCGATCGTCTCGGCCGCACGACGGCAGTCCTCGGCGGAGATGTCGAGGTGGGTGACCAGGCGCAGCGTGGTGGCGCCGACACCGCCGGCCAGCACGCCCTCGGCCTTGGCCTCGGCGACCACCTCGGCGACCGACTTGCCGGTCGCGGTCAGGTCGACGACGACGATGTTGGTCTCGACGTCCTCGGGCTTCAGGCAACCGGGCACAGCGTCCGCGAGCAGGTCCGCGATCGCGCGCGCGTTCGCGTGGTCCTCGGCGAGCCGCTCGACGTTGTGGCGGACCGCGTACAACCCGGCGGCCGCCAGCACACCCGCCTGCCGCCAGCCGGCGCCGAGCCGCTTGCGCCAGACCCGCGCCTCCTTCACGAACTCCGCCGAACCGGCCACCAGCGAGCCGATCGGGGCGCCGAGTCCCTTCGACAGGCAGACGCTGACGGTCTGGGCGCGCCGGGCGTAGTCGGCGACGGGCACCCCGGTCGCGACCGAGGCGTTCCACAGCCGGGCGCCGTCCAGGTGCAGGGCCACGCCGCGCTGCGAGAGCTCGTCCGCCAGCTGGTCGTAGGCGGTCTGGGGCTGGATGCTGCCGCCGCCGAAGTTGTGGGTGTTCTCGACCGACACGGCCGCGGTGGTCACGAAGTACGGCCCGACGTCCGGGGCGATCAGGCCGCGGATCTGGCCGAGGTCGATCTGGCCGCGCGGGGCGGTCCAGGTGCGCATCGTGACGCCGTTGATCACGCCGTGCGCGCCTTGCTCCGCGCGGGCGATGTGCGCGGACGACTCGCAGAGGATCTCGGTGCCCGGGGCAACCAGCGCGCGGACGCCGAGGGTGTTCGCGAGCGAGCCGGTGACGGTGAACAGCGCCGCCTCGTGGCCGAGCAGCCCGGCGACCTCGGTCTCCAGCTCGGCGACCGTCGGGTCCTCGCCGTACACGTCGTCGCCGACCTCGGCGGACGCCATCGCCGCGAGCATCGCTGCCGACGGCTTGGTGACGGTGTCGCTGCGCAGGTCAATCATGCTGTGCGCCGCGGAGGCGCTCGGCGACCAGGAAGGCCAGCTCGAGCGACTGGTGCCGGTTCAGCCGCGGGTCGCAAGCGGTCTCGTACCGGTTCACCAGGTCGGCCGCGGCGAGCTGCTCGCCGCCGCCGAGGCACTCGGTGACGTCGTCGCCGGTCAGCTCGACGTGCAGCCCGCCCGGCCAGGTGCCGACCTGCTCGTGCGCGTCGAAGAAGCCCTGCACCTCGGTCATCACGTCCTCGAAGTTGCGGGTCTTGTAGCCGTTCTCCGACTCGTACGTGTTCCCGTGCATCGGGTCGCACACCCACGCCACCGGCGAGCCGTGGTCGCGGACCGCCTCCAGCAGCGGCGGCAGCCCGTCGCGGATCCTGCCCGCACCCATCCGGGTGATGAACGTGAGCCGGCCCTCCTCGCCCTTCGGGTTCAGCCGGTCGATCAGCGCGCGGACGTCGTCCGGTGTCGTCGCCGGCCCGATCTTCACGCCGATCGGGTTGCGCAGCGCGGCGAGCAGCTCGACGTGCGCGCCGTCCAGCTGCCGGGTGCGCTCGCCGATCCAGAGCAGGTGCCCGGACGTCCCGTACGGCGTCTCGGTGCGGGAGTCGATCCGGGTCAGCGCGTGCTCGTACTCCAGGATCAGCGCCTCGTGGCTGGCGTAGAAGTCGACGGTGTGGAACTCCTCCGGGTTGGCCCCGCAGGCCCGCATGAACGCCAGCGCCCGCTCGATCTCGCCGGCCAGCCGCTCGTACCGCTGCCCGACCGGGGACGACTTCACGAAGTCGGTGTTCCAGGCGTGCACCTGGTGCAGATCCGCGTACCCACCGGTGGTGAACGCGCGGGTCAGGTTCAGCGTCGCGGCGGCCGCGTTGTAGACGCCGCGCAGCCGCTGCGCGTCCGGGATCCGCGAGGCCTCGGTGAACTCGAGCCCGTTGACCGCGTCGCCCCGGTACGCCGGCAGCGTGACGCCGTCGCGGGTCTCGGTGCCGCTGCTCCGCGGCTTCGCGTACTGCCCGGCGATCCGGCCGACCTTCACCACCGGCACGCTGGCGGCGTACGTCAGGATCACCGACATCTGCAGCAGCACCCGCAGCTTGGCCCGGATGTTCTCCGCCGTCACCCCGCTGAACGTCTCCGCGCAGTCGCCGCCCTGCATGATGAACGCCTCACCCCGGGCGACCGCGCCGATCTTGTCACGCAGGTCGTCGCACTCCCCCGCGAACACCAGCGGCGGCAGCACCCGCAGGCCCGCGATCACCTCGGCCAGCGCCGTACCGTCCGGCCAGTCCGGCTGCTGCCGCGGCTTCAGCGCCGCCAGTTCGTCGAGCGTCGGCACCCCGGGAAGCTGCTGGACCTGTGCGGTCGGGAAGGACATGCCCCAAGATTAGGCCAGCCACCCGCGCTCCCCCGCCCGGCGTCTCTGTGCGTGGATCCCGGGGACGCTCAGGAGGCCTTGGTGTCGGGCTTGTTGCGGGGGGCGACGTGGTGCTGGGGGATCTCGCCGGCCTTGATGAGTTCCTTGGCCTTGGTGGCGTACATGTCGACGTACTCCTGGCCGGACAGGTCCATCAGCGCGTACATGATCTCGTCGGTGACCGAGCGCAGCGCGAGCCGGTCGCGCTCCATGCCCTCGTAGCGGGTGAAGTCGAGCGGCTTGCCGATCACCACGCCGGGGCGGATGATCCGCGGCAGCAGCCGGCCGGGCTCGCGGACCAGCCAGTGCGGCCAGGCGCGGCCGGGCGGCTGGAGCTTGTCGGTGTCGATCATCGCGACCGGGATCACCGGGACGCCGGCGACGATCGCGATCCGGGCGACGCCGGTGCGGCCCTTGTAGAGCCGACCGTCGGGCGAGCGGGTGCCCTCGGGGTAGATCCCGAACAGCTTGCCCTCGCCGAGGATCCGGATACCGGTCTCCAGCGCGGCCAGCGAGGCCCGGCCGCCGGAGCGGTCGATCGGGACCTGGCCGACGGAGCGGAAGAAGCCGGCCACGAGCTTGCCCTTCAGGCCGGGCGCGGTGAAGTACTCGGCCTTGGCCGGGAAGTGGATCTGGCGCGGCACCGCGACGGGCAGGAACACCGAGTCGCAGAACGCGAGGTGGTTGCTGACCAGCAGCGCCGGCCCGTCCTCGGGGATGTTCTCCCGGCCCTTGACCCAGGGGCGGAAGATCAATGTGACCAGTGGCCCCACCACGAACCGTCTCAGGAACGCATAGAACAGCACGACACCACCTCCGCCTCAGCGCAAACCCTAATCGGCGCTTTGCTGTAGCGGCAATGTCACAGCACGCGAGTGGCGGTGTGATCCGTCACCCCGACGTGCGACCATGGCGGTCGAGGTGAGTGCAACAACCGTGAGGAGTCGCAGTGCCCGTCCACGCTCACGCTGAGGAGTTCCGTCACCCCGGCTCCGGCGACAACGCGTCCGCCGGCGTCCTGCTGAGCCACGGATTCACCGGGTCGCCGTACTCGATGCGCCCGTTCGGCGAGCACCTCGCCGGCCTGGGGTACGGCGTGGCCGTGACCCGGCTGCCCGGCCACGGGACCAGCTGGCAGGAGATGAACACGACCCGCTGGCCGGACTGGTACGGGGTGGTCGACGCCGAGTTCCTCCGGCTCCGCAAGGAGCACGACCGGGTCTTCGTCGTGGGGCTGTCGATGGGCGGCTGCCTGGCGCTGCGGCTGGCCGAGGAGCACGGCACGGACATCAGCGGCGTCGTGCTGGTCAACCCGTCGGTGTCGACGGACGACAAGCGGTTCGCCGCGCTGCCGCTGCTCCGGTACGTCGTGCCGTCGCTCGCGGCGATCGGCAACGACATCAAGAAGCCCGGCGGCGAGGAGCACGCGTACGACCGGGTGCCGGTGAAGGCGCTGTACTCGCTGACCCAGCTGTGGAAGGTCACCCAGGCCGACCTGGCGAAGGTGACCCAGCCGCTGCTGCTGTTCCGGTCCACCGAGGACCACGTGGTGGAGCCCAGCTCGTCGCGCCGGGTGCTCAGCGGGATCTCGTCCCGCGACGTCACCGAGACGCTGCTGGAGGACAGCTACCACGTCGCCACCCTCGACAACGACGCGCCGCGGATCTTCGACGACACCGCGGCCTTCATCGCGCGGATCACCCGGGATGCGTGACAACGGGCTCACCGCCGCGTCGTACGCGCCGGCCGGTGAGATCGACCCGGACCTGGCGGACGTCGTACTCGCGTCGCTCGCCGAGGCGGGGATCGCGGCGTACGTGAAACCGTCGATCGGCCGGGACGTGATGTACGTCGACGCCGACGAGCTGGACCGCGGCAAGGAGATCGTCCGCCGGGCCGGCGACGACGCCGAGTTCGCCGCCCTGGTCGCGCAGCTGGAAGCCGAGGACGACCCGGCGGCCGAGCACCCCTGGCCGGCGTCGGAGGACGTCGAGGACGACACCGGTACGACGGAGCTGCCGCGGGTCTCCGACGCCGTGCGCGCCGCCGACGACGCGGAGGCCGACCGGGTACGACGTTCCGCCGAGCAGGTCGAACGCGCCGAAGAGGACCACGGGCACTACGTGCCGCCGGAGCCGGCGCCGGGTCCGCGGCTGGACTGGATCTCGCGACTGGCGTGGACCGGGCTGATCGGCGGACCGCTGGTGCTGGTGCTCGCGGCGGCGATGGACTTCGGTCGCGGGACCTGGCTGCTGCCGCTCGCGCTGCTCGGCTTCGTGGGGGGATTCCTCACCCTCGTGATCCGGATGAAGGACCGGCACCTCGGCGACGACACACCGGACGACGGCGCCGTGGTATGACATCGGCGTGAAGTACACCGAGAGCGTCCACATCACCGGCCACCTGATGGACTCCGGCCTGCTGTCGCGGGTCCTGGACGACATCCGTGAGTACGGCGGCGACTACACGATCGACACGTTCGACGTCGGGCACGACCACGACGACCCGTCCACGGTCCGGATGACCGTCGGCGCGGACGACGAGGAGTCGCTGCAGCGACTGCTGATGCGCATCCAGACCAAGGGCGTGAACCTGGTCCACCCCGGCGAGCCGGGCATCACCGAGGCGGAGGTCGACGGCGTCTTCCCGGACGGGTTCTACTCGACCACGAACCTGCCGACCAGCGTGCGGCTGGGCGGCCGCTGGGTCGAGGTGCGGAACCCGGAGATGGACTGCGGCCTGCTGGTCGAGGACGATACCGTGCGCACGATCCCGATGTCGGACGTGAAGGCCGGGATGCGGATCATCACCAGCGCGCAGGGCGTCAAGGTCACTCCCCCGGTGGTCGCGGACTCCCAGGAGTCGTTCGGGTTCATGGAGTCCGAGGTGTCCAGCGAGAAGCCGCAGCGGGTGCTGGTAAAGCAGGTCGCGGACGGCATGCGGGAGGCCAAGGCGGCCGGGCTGAAGGTGCTCTGGGTCGGCGGCCCCGGCATCGTGCACACCGGCGCTGCGCCGGCGATGGTCGCGCTGGTCGAGGCCGGGTACGTCGACGTGCTGTTCGCCGGGAACGCGCTCGCGACCCACGACATCGAGTCGGCGCTGTACGGCACCTCGCTCGGCGTGGACCTGTCCCGCGGCCGCGGCGTCGAGCACGGCCACGAGCACCACATCCGCGCGATCAACACGATCCGCAAGGCCGGCTCGATCGCCGCCGCCGTGGAGCAGGGCGTGCTGACCTCGGGCGTGATGCACGCGATTGTCAAGAAGGGCACCACGTTCGTGCTGGTCGGCTCGGTGCGCGACGACGGGCCGCTGCCCGACGTGTACACCGACGTGCTGGAGGGCCAGCGCGCGATGCGGGCCGCCATCGACGGCGTCGGCTACTGCCTGATGGCCGCGACGATGCTGCACTCCGTCGCCACCGGCAACATCCTGCCCGCGTCCATCCCGCTCACCTGCGTCGACATCAACCCGGCCACGGTCACCAAGCTCGCCGACCGCGGCTCCTCCCAGGCCCGCGGCATCGTCACCGACGTAGGCCTCTTCATCGAACACCTGGCCAGAGAACTAGCCGGCTGACCCCCTCCCCCCTTCGGCGTTCATTCGTCGCATCTCGTGGTCCCTGTGGACAACGCGGTCACCTGACCGCCGGCCTGCACCTGGCCGGTTGTCCACAGGGACCACGAGATGCGACGAATGAACGCATGAATAGGGTGATCCGCATGACTGATGCGGAGCTGGTTCACCTGGACGTGGCCGACGGGGTGGCCACGGTCACGCTCGACTCGGCGCACAACAAGAACGCACTGTCCCAGCAGCTCACCGGTGAGCTGATGGCGCACGTGCAGACCGCCGGCGCCGACGACGCCGTCCAGGTCGTGGTGATCCGGTCCGCGATCGACGTGTTCTGCGCCGGCGCCGACCTGTCGGAGGCGACGACGGTCGGGATGACGGTCGGCGCGCAGCGGATGGTCGACGTCCAGCGCGCCATCGTGGCCTGCCCGAAGCCGGTGGTGGCGCGGGTGGCCGGACCGGTCCGGGCCGGCGGGATCGGTATCGTCGCGGCCGCCGACATCAGCGTCGCCGCGGCGAGCTCGACGTTCGCGCTCACCGAGGTCCGGCTCGGGCTGGCCGCGGCGACGATCTCGCTGACGGTGCTGCCGCGGCTGTCCGACCGGGCCGCGTCGTACACGTTCCTGACCGGTGACGGCTTCGACGGCGCCGAGGCGGAGCGGATCGGCCTGGTCACCGAGTCGGTCGCCGACGACGAGCTCGACGCCGCCGTCGGCAAGGTGGTCGCCTCGCTGCTGAAGGGTGTGCCGCAGGGCCTGCGCGAAGCCAAGAAGCTGCTCACCGCCGGCCTGCTCGCCGACATCGATGCCCGCGGCAACGACATGGCCGAGCTGTCGGCCGGCCTGTTCGCCTCCGATGCCGCGCGCGAGGCGATGCTTGCCTTCCTCAACCGGAAGAAGTGAGCTCGACCAGCATCGGCAGGTGGTCGGAGGCGGCGGCCAGGTCCGACGGGTCGGCGGTGACGTCGAGCTGGCGGGCGTCCAGTCCCGGTGACGCGAGCGCGCCGTCGATCCGCTTGTAGGGACCGCCGGACGGGAACGTCGGACCGGACCCCAGGTCGGTCAGGCCCTCCTGGGCGAGGCGTTTCCAGACCGCACCGCCCGGCTCCTCGTTGAGGTCGCCGGTCAGCAGGTACGGCGTGCCGAACGACGCGCACCCGCACAGCACCTGCTCCAGCTCGCGCTGCCGCCCGCGGGTGTTCAGCCCGAGGTGGCACACCACGAGCGCGATCTCCGCTCCCCCGAGCGTGACCCGCGCGCCGACCGCCCCGCCCGGGAGCTGGGTCGCGACCAGCCGCAACCGTCGTCGTACCCATGGACGCCGGACCCGCCAGGACTGCGCGCCGCCGATCTCGATGCCCTCGGCGACGAGTACGACGTTGCGCGCGGCACCGGCGACGTACCGCATCCCGACCGAGACGGCCATCGCCTTCCGGCGCCGGCGGGTGCCGAACCAGGTCGGCGCCTCCTGCACCAGCGCCACGTCCGGCCGGCAGTCCGCGAACACCCGCGCCAGCGCGGCCCGGTCGTCCCCCCACCGGTGCACGTTGTACGACAACACCCGCAACTGCGTCATGCGTCGGGGTCGGAGGGCCTGGAGATCGCCCGCACCCCGGTACGACGTCCGCTCGCCGCCTTCTTCGCCGTCCGCGCGGTCCGGGCGGACGCCGTGACGGCCGTCGTCTTGACCCGGACCCGGCGCAGCCAGGTCGCCTCCTCGCGAGCGAGGTCAGCCGCGCCGACCATCCCGGCCTCGGGGCCGAGCACCGCGCGGACCACGCGCGCCTCCGGCCGGAAACCGCGGCCGGTCAGCGTCCGGCGGAAGGCGTCGCGCGCCGGGGCGAGCAGCAGCTCGCCCGCGTCGCAGACGCCGCCGCCGATCACGAATGTGCCCGGGTCGAATGCCGCGGCCAGGTTCGCCAGCCCGATGCCGAGCCAGCGGCCGACGTCCTCCAGGAGCTCGACCGCGACCGGGTCACCGTCCTTGGCCGCCTCGGTGACCACCGGCCCGGTGATCGCGCGGGCGTCGCCGTTCACCCGGCGGAGCAGGTTCTGCGCCACCGGCGAGTCCGACATCGCCAGCTCGCGGGCCTCCCGGCCGAGCGCGTTGCCGGAGGCGTACTGCTCCCAGCAGCCGCGGTTGCCGCACTCGCAGCGGTGCCCGCCCGGCACCACCTGCATGTGCCCGAACTCGCCGGCGATCCCGTACTTGCCGCGCTGCAGCGCGCCGTCGGTCAGGATCGCGCCGCCGATCCCGGTACCGAGCGTGACGCAGACCAGGTGGCTCTCGCCCTGCGCGGCGCCGAACCGCCACTCCGACCAGGCCGCCGCGTTCGCGTCGTTCTCGACCACCACGGGCAGGCCGAGGCGGCGCTCGACGGCGTCCCGCAGCGGCTCGTGCCGCCAGGCCAGGTGCGGCGCGAACAGCACCGAGGACCGGGTCCCGTCGACGAAACCCGCCGCGCCGATGCCGACCGCGATCACGTCGTGCTTGGCCTCGAGCGTCTCGACCACCTCGGCGATCGCGTCCTCGGTCGCCTTCGGGTCCTTGGTCGGCGTCTCGCGGCGCAGCCGGTCCAGCACGTTGCCCTCGGGATCCACGACGCCCGCGGCGACCTTGCTGCCGCCGACGTCGATCCCGATCGTCAGCTGCTGAGTGAGGGCCATCGTTCCGACCGTCCTTTCAGCGGTGGCGGGCCAGGTCGGCCGCGCCGATGATCCCCGCGTCGTTGCCCAGCCGCGCGATCGCGAAGTCCGGGTGCGGCCGGTTCGCGCGCGCCGGCAGCGTCCGGTCGAACGCCTTCCGGGCCGGTTCCAGGATCAGGTCCCCGGCCGCGCTCACCCCGCCGCCGACCACGATCAGGCTCGGGTCGAACAGGGTCGCCACCGACGCCAGGCCCTCGCCCAGCCAGCGGCCGAGGTCGTCGAGCAGCTCGCGCGCGAACGCGTCGCCGGCCGCGGCCGCCCCGGTGATCATCGGCCCGGTCAGCTTCGCCGGGTCGCTCACCCCGCACATGCTGAGCATCTGCATGGCGGCCAGCGCGCCGGACTCCGCCATCGCCCGGCCCTCACGGACCAGCGCCGAGCCGGACGCGTACTGCTCCCAGCAGCCGCGCGCGCCGCAGCCGCAGCGGTGCCCGCCCGGCTCCACCCGCAGGTGCCCGATCTCGGCCGCGACACCGTGCGCGCCGCGCAGCAGCTCGCCGGCGATCACGATGCCGCCGCCGATCCCGGTGCCGACCGTCACGCACACCATGTCGTCGACGTCCCGGGCAGCGCCGTGCACGAACTCGGCCCAGGCCGCGGCATTCGCGTCGTTCTCGACCACCACCGGCAGGCCCAGTCCGTCGGCGACCCGCTTGCCGAGCGGCTCGTCGCGCCAGGCCAGGTTCGGCGCGAACAGCACCGTGCCGCGGTCCGCCGACACGTACCCGGCGGCGCCGATCCCGACCGCCTCCACGTCGTGCGACGCGATCAGCTCCGACGCCGCGGCGCAGATCTCTTCGACGATCCTGTCCGCCGAGTCGGCCGGGGTGTCGCGGTGCGCTCGGGCTCCGATCGTCCCGGTGTCGTCCACCACCCCGGCGGCGATCTTGGTGCCGCCGACGTCGATGCCGATGCTCAATCCCATGGTTCAGGATCCTCGCTCACGTCGATCCGGTCCACGCCGGGGTGCGGGTGCGAGTTCGCGTCACCCGCGCCGCCCGTCGTACCGGCGCCGGACTCCGCGCGCGCGGACTGCGCCTGGCGGGCCGACTCGGCCGCGGCGTCGACCAGCGCGCGCACCGAGCTGAGCACGCCTGCGGCGGCGGTGGCGAGGTGCTCGACGGTCTCCGGGCCCGAGTGCCGGACCAGCCGGACCAGCTGGCACAGCGGGCACCACTGGCACTCCGGGCCCGCCTTGTGGCCGTCGAACGCCCCCTGGTACGCCCCCTGGTACGACGAGGCCGCCGGGTCGTGCTGGAGAACGGCCAAGAGCTTGGCCGCCTCCTCGGCGACACTGCCCACTGGTTCCCTTGTCATCTGCTGGTCAACGGCTCCTCTCGGTGCTGCGGGGCCCCGTCGTCGTACGCGCATGGCCGTTCGGGGCGCCGGCCGGCAGCGGCGAGCCGGACGGTCCGGGCGCGAACCGGATCCGCAGCAGGCCGTCGTCCAACCGCGCCCCGATCACCGCGGAGCGGGCCAGCGCCACCGGCAGCGGCATCACGCGGCGGTAGCAGCCGATCGTGATGATCAGCTCGTCACCGTAGCGGGCCAGCGACAGCTCACTGATCGTTGCGTGCGGCAACGACATCGACAGTGTGTACGTCGTGCCGTCGTGGTCGAGCGAGACCGAGGCGTCCGACCCCGGCGGCGCGAACGGGTCCTGGTCGCGGTACGTCTCCACCGCGAACGCGGCCAGCTCCTCCAGACCGACCGGCTCGCAGGCCCGGTACGGCGACTGCCAGATCGGCAGCGGCGCGAACGAGGTCGCCACGTCGTCGAGAACCGTCCGCTGCGCGGCCACCCACTGCCGCCGCCACGGGTCCGCGCCGGCCGCCGGGAACACCCGGTTCGCCACCACGCCGTCGACCGCGTACCCGAACAGCGACAGCGTGGTCAGGCTGCGCCGCGCCTCCGCCAGCACCACCGCCTCCGGCGTCAGCACCAGCCGCACGGACGCGTCCGGCCCGGTCAGCACGCTCCGCACCTCGGCCAGATCCGCGTGCAGGCGTCGTACCGCGTCCACCACGCCGGCGGCCGGCAGCGGGATCCCGGTCACCCGCGCGAATGTCGGCCGGAACGGGCGGACCACCTTGCTCTGCACGTTGAAGAACCGGTCCAGGTACCAGCCGAGCGCGTCCGGCAGTGCCAGCAGCCGCAGCGTCTCGGCGGTCGGCGCGCAGTCGACCACGATCACGTCCCACTCGCCGGAGCGCACGTGGTCGCGCACCTCCAGCAGCGCGAGCACCTCCTCCGCGCCCGGCAGCACGGTCAGCTCCTCGCGCTCGATCGGATCGGTGCCGGACGCGTCCAGCACCGAGCGCAGGTAGCTCTGGATCGCGCCCCAGGACCGCTCGAACCGGCGCTGCGGATCGACCTGCTGGACGAACAGCCGGTCGTCCACCTCGGTCGGCTCGGTGCCGACGGGCGAGTCGAACGCGTCCGCCAGCGAGTACGCCGCGTCCGTCGACATCACCAGCGTGCGCTTGCCGCGCAGCGCCGCGAGCGTGCCGGTGCCCGCGGCCGACGTGGTCTTGCCGACGCCGCCCTTACCCGTGTACAGCAGCACTCTCGCCATTGACGTAATAAATCTGTCGACGCCGACGAGGTCAGGACTCTACGCGCTTCTTGAGCCCCTTCAGAGCGGTATCGATGATCACCTTCTCGGCCTTTCGTTTCAGCATGCCGATCATCGGGATGCTGATGTCGACGGCCAGCCGGTAGGTCACATCGGTGGATCCGTCGCCCCTCTCGGTCAGAACGTAGGCACCGTCCATGCCCTTGACCATCTTGGCCTCGACGAGCGTCCAGCGGACCTCGGTCGCCGCCCAGGTGTAGTCCAGCGTGTACTCGTCCGTGATCGGCCCGGCGTCCACCTTGAACCGGACCTGCCTCGGCCGGCCGGCATCGTCGTACGACAGGATCTCGGTCTCGCGCATCGAGTCCGCCCACTCCGGGTACGCCTCGAAGTCCGCGATCACGCCCATGATGGCCGCAGGGGTCGCGTTGACGGTGATGGATGAGGTGGTCTGCTCGGCCATCGATTCACCTTCCCAGGTCTCACGCCCAGTCTCATGCGTCCCAGCGGAGACTATCGCGGGTTCGAGCCCGAAGCGGCGCTCGCCCGGCGCGCGACCACCCTCGACCTCGTCCTTGAACCGCCACAGCCGCTTCCGGTAGCCGCTGACGTAGCTGTCGCGGAGCTTCCCGAGCCGCCGCGGCCCGGCGGGCCTGGACGGTTCGGCACGCAGGTACCAGTGCACGACGACACCGTCGCGGACCTGCTCCAGCCAGAGCTCCGCCGTACCCGTGACCGGACCCGCCACCGTCCACCGCACTCCCCGCGGACCGCGCTCCTCGTACGGCGTGAGCTCGAGGTTCGGCCACCACTCGCGCCACAACGCGGGGTCGGCGAGCCGTCGCGCCACGTAGGCTGGGTCGGCGACGACGAGGTCGTCGCAGGCGATGTCGATGGATGGCATCGAGGTGACTGTAACGTGCGGACGAATCCCGCAAGTTTTGGAGGTAGGCCGGATGCGTGAGTACACCACCCCCGCCGTCGTCGAGGTGCCGGTCACCGGCAGTCTGAGCGACCCGGTCTGGGCGAACGCGTCGTCGCATCCGGGCAGCGCCGTGTTCAGCCGCCGCACCGCCACCGGCTGGACCGACGTCACCGCGGCCGAGTTCCGCGACCAGGTCGCCGCAGTCGCCAAGGGGCTGATCGCGTCCGGCGTCGGGCACGGCGACCGGGTCGCGTTGCTCAGCCCGACCCGGTACGAGTGGACCGTCGTCGACTACGCGATCTGGTCGGTCGGCGCCGCCACCGTGCCGATCTACGAGACGTCGTCGGAGTCGCAGATCCAGTGGATCCTCACCGACTCCGAGGCCGTCGTCGCGGTCGTCGAGACCGCCGTGCACGCCGACGCCGTGGAGAAGGCGCGTGTCGAGGCGCCGGCCCTGCAGGAGGTCTGGCAGATCGAGTCCGGCGCGATCGAGCAGCTCACCGCGCTCGGCGCCGACGTCAGCGACGCCGACCTGAACCGCCGCCGCGCCGCCGTCACCCCGGCCGACCTGGCCACGCTGATCTACACCTCCGGGACCACCGGCCGGCCCAAGGGCTGCGAGCTCACGCACGCGAACTTCCTGTCCGAGCTGGCCCCCGCGGTCAAGGTGCTGGACAAGCTGTTCGTGCTCGACGGCTCATCGACGTTGCTGTTCCTGCCGCTGGCGCACGTGTTCGCGCGGATCATCCAGGTCGGCTGCGTGATCATGCGGGTGAAGCTCGGCCACACCTCGGACGTGAAGAACCTGGTCGCGGATCTCGGCGAGTTCAAGCCGACGTTCATCCTGAGCGTCCCGCGGGTGTTCGAGAAGGTGTTCAACACCGCCAGCCAGACCGCGCACTCGGCCGGCAAGGGCAAGATCTTCGACGCCGCCGCGGAGACCGCCATCACCTACTCGCGGGCGCTAGGCTCCGGCCGGGTCGGCGTCGCGCTGCGGGCCAGGCACGCGGTCTACGACAAGCTGGTCTACGGCAAGCTGCGTGACGTGCTCGGCGGCCAGACCGCGTACGCCGTGTCCGGCGGCGCGCCACTCGGCGAGCGCCTCGGGCACTTCTTCCGCGGCATCGGCGTCCCGGTGCTGGAGGGGTACGGGCTCACCGAGACCACCGCGGCGCTGGCCGTGAACCTGCCGGACGACGTCCGGATCGGCACCGTCGGCAAGCCGCTGCCCGGCGTCACCGTCGCGGTCGCCGATGACGGCGAGCTGCTCTTCAAGGGTGGCCAGGTGATGGCCGGCTACTGGAAGAACCCCGAGGCGACCGCGGCGGCCGTCGACAGCGACGGCTGGTTCCACACCGGCGACCTGGGCGAGTTCGACGCCGACGGCTTCATCCGGATCACCGGCCGCAAGAAGGAGATCCTGGTCACCGCCGGCGGCAAGAACGTCGCCCCCGCGGTGCTCGAGGACCGGATCCGGCAGCACCCGCTGGTCAGCCAGTGCATGGTCGTCGGCGACGGCAAGCCGTTCATCGCCGCGCTGGTCACGATCGACCCCGAGACCATCGGCGCCTGGGCATCCGCGCACGGCAAGAAGCCCGACATCCCTTCGCTGATCGACGACCCGGACCTGATCGCCGAGATCCAGACCGCCATCGACGACGCGAACTCGGCGGTCTCCAAGGCCGAGGCGATCCGCAAGTTCGCGATCCTCCCGACCGACTGGACCCAGGAGAACGGCGAGCTCAGCCTCAAGCTCAGCCTCCGCCGCCACATCGTCATGAAGAACCACGCCTCCGACGTCGAAACCCTCTACACCTGACCGACCCGCCGCTGCGCGGCCGGATCGTGGATATGCGGTCGACCCGATGTAAGGAGTGTGGCATTGTTACGGTGATTAGCCGTAACGACCGCCTGGAGCGAGCATGCATGTGGCGCGGGATGCCCGGAGCGCCAAGTCGGCGGGCTTGGCGTTCGCGATTCTGTCGTCCGTCGCGTTCGGCGGGTCGGGGCCGTTCGCGAAGGCGCTGATCGCTGCCGGGTTCTCGCCGGAGCAGGCCGCGTGGCTGCGGATCACCGGCTCGGCCGTCGTGCTGGTGCCGCTGGTGCTCGCGCTGCGCGGGCGGGCGGGGATGGCGGCGGCGACCAGGTCGTGGCCGCAGCTGGTGGTCTACGGGGTGACCGGGGTCGCCGGGTGCCAGACGCTGTTCTTCGTGGCGGCCAGCCGGTTGCCGGTCGGGGTGGCGATCCTGCTCGAGTTCACCGGGCCGGTGCTGGTGGTGGGCTGGTTGCGATTCGTCCGGCGCAGCGTCGTACCGCGGTCCGCGGTGATCGGCGTCGCGGTCGCGCTGGTGGGTCTGGCGTGCGTGGTCGAGGTGTGGACCGGGCTGTCGCTCGACCTGGTCGGACTGCTCGCGGGGCTCGGCGCGGCCGCCTGCCAGGCGGGGTACTTCCTGATCATCGACCGGCTGACCGGCGTCACCGATCCGCTGGTGATGACCGCGGCCGGCAGCGTCGTGGGGGCCGTCGTGCTGACCCTCGTGGCGGTGCCGTGGGCGGCGCCGTTCGGCGTACTCGGCGACGTCGTGCCGATCGGCGCGCACCGGGCGCCGGCGTGGACGTTCGCGCTCTGGATCATCCTGGTGAGCACCGTGGTCGCGTACCTGGCCGGTGTCGCCGCGGTGCAGCGGCTGTCGGCGGCGATCGGCGGCGCGATCGCGTACGTCGAGGTGGTGACGGCGTCATTGTTCGCCCTGGTGCTGCTCGGTGAGCGGCTCACCGCCACGCAGGTGCTCGGCGGGCTGATCGTGGTCGCCGGCGCGTTCATCGCGCAGACCGGCGTCAGCCGCGCGACGCACCACGAGGTCGCACCGGGCGAGCTCACCCCGCTCGAGGTCCTGACCGAGCAGGAAGCTCGCGCCGCCTCCTAGAAGGAACGCCTCGCATCCGTACATGCACAGGGTTGTTCGACAACGCTGAGCATGTACGACATCAACGAAGGTTCAGCGCGGCACGGAGCGCGGAGCCGGCCCGGTCCCAGGTCCACTCGCTCGCCACCCACGCGCGGCCGGCCGCACCCATCCGCCGGGCCCGGTCCGGATCGCGGAGCAATTCCACCAGCCGGGTCGAGACCGCGACCGGGTTGTACGGGTCGACGAGGTAACCCGTATCGCCGTGTCGCACCGCGTCCGGCACTCCCCCGGAGTCGCCCGCGACCACCGGCAGCCCGCACGCGGCGGCCTCCAGCAGCACGATGCCGAGCGCCTCCGGCTCGAGCCCGAAACGCCTTGTCCGGCAGGGCATCGCGAACACGTCGCCGAGCTCGACGTATGGCGGGATCGTTGCCCACGGCACCGATCCGGTGAACCGCACCGCGCCGGCGACGCCGGCCGACCGGGCCAGCTCCTCGAGCTCCGCCCGCGCCGGTCCCCCGCCGACCAGCACCAGCACGGCGTCGGGCAGGGCGGCCCGCACCGCCGGCCAGGCCCGGATCAGCGTGTCCTGTCCCTTGCGTGGCACCAGCCGCGACACGCAGGTCACCACCGGCACACCGTCCAGCCCGAGCGACGTCCGCAGCTCGGCGCCGCCGCACCCCGGACGGAACCGCGACCCGTCCACCCCCGGCGCCAGCCGCCGCAGCTCCAGCGAGCGACGAGCCGGCAGCGCGGCGGCGATCCGCTCGCCGCACCAGCCGGACACGTAGGTCAGCACGTCGGCCCCGGCCGCGATCCGCCGCAGCGCCGCCCGCGCGCCCGGCACCGTCGCCCACCAGGTCTCGTGCCCGTGTGTCATCGCGACCACCCGGCGCGCACCCGCGGCACGCAGCGCCGGCGCCATCAGACCGAGCGGCGCGGCCGCCCCGAAGAGCACCCGGTCGCAGCCGTGGTCGCGCAGCAGCCGGGCCGCGTGCCGGGTGGCGAGCGGCGTCGGCAGCAGCCTCGAGGCCCAGTGCCGCACCACGGTGAACGGCAGCCCGTCGTCATAGCTCGTCGCCCCGGGCATCGACGACGTGAACACCACCACGTCGGCAGGGTCGAGCTGGTCGCACAGCGACCGGACGAACGTCTCGATACCGCCCTGCCGCGGCGGGAAGTCGTTGGTGACGACGAGAACGCTCACTGGCCGGCCAGCGGCGGCAGCACCTGGCCGTTCCGCGCTCCCCAGGTCCGGGCCAGCTCGATCCGCTGCGGCGGCGTCGGGTGCGTGGCGAACATCGCGAACCGCCACGGCGCCGGGTCCAGCGAGGAGATGTTCGTCAGTGCCAGCGCGCGCTCGGTCGCCGCGAACGCGGCCGGGTCCCGGGTCAGGTCCAGCGCGTGCAGGTCGGCCCGGGTCTCGACCCGCCGGCTGATCACGTTCTGCGCCGGCGTCGCGATCGCCGTACCGGCCGTGATCAGCGCCAGCAGGAACGCCGTACGACGGGGATCGGCGAGGGACCCCACCAGCAGCCGCAGCAGCACCACCCCGAACAGCGCCGCGACGGCGCCGACCAGCGTCCCGCGGAGTACGTCGGCATGCTTGGCGTGTCCCAGCTCGTGCGCCACCACCAGCCGGACGTCCGCCGGCGACTTCCGCAGCAGGGTGTCGTACACGACGATCCGCCGGGTCGAGCCGAACCCGGACACGTACGCGTTCAGCGACGTCGTACGCCGGGACGCGTCGGCCACCAGCACGTCGCGCACCGGCTCGCCGTCGGCCGCGGCCATCCGCAGCAGGTCGGTACGCAGCGCCCCGGCCGGCATCGGCGTGAAGGCGTTGAACCGCGGCTCCACCAGCACCGGGTACGCGAACGAGATCGCCACCACCAGCGTCGCGGCCACCACCCCGGCAGGCGCCCACCACCAGCGCGGCCAGCGCCGGGAGAACCCGACCAGCAGCAGCGCGAGCAGCACCAGCGCCACCGTCCCGATCGCCCAGCCGACCGCGCGGTCCCGGGCCCACGAGGCCCAGTCCTGCGTCGACAGGCCCCAGCGCCGCAGCGCGCGCTCGGCGACGATGCCGGGCGCGAGCGTGAGGAGGTTCCCCGCCAGGCCGACGACGACCACGACCAGCGGCACCACCACGTACCAGCGCCGTATCCGCAGCGCGTCCGCCAGCCGCCGCCCGAGCGGGCTGAACCCGACCACCATCGGCACCAGCAGCGACAACGCCCACGACAGCGTCGTCCACGGCAGCACGTCGGCGCGGAACGACTGCTGCCGGGCGATCTCGGCCGCGGTGAAGTCGGTCGCCGGGCTGCTCGCCGGAACCCCGGCCAGCGGCGTCCACGGCGTCGTCACGAGTACGACGGCCAGCAGCGCGGCACCGAGCACCACAGCGGCGACCGTGGCGGTCCGCCGTTCAGTCATTCGCCAGCCGCTTCAGGTACCGCTGCCAGTCGGACACGAACTGCTGCTGGCTGGTGCCGAGCACGTCGTGGAACGCGTCGTCCAGCGCGGACGGGCTCGACGAGCTGTGCACCTCCCGGTAGAACCGCACCAGCTTGGGTTCGCCGTAGTCGGTCGCGATCAGCCGGCACGCGAGCCAGCTGCCGGCGTACGCGACGGCCAGCCTCCGCTCGGACGCGGTCGCCGCGAACGAGGCCGGGTCGGCCAGCGCCTTCGGCCCCTTGCCGGCCCGGACCAGGCCGAACAGGTCCTTCGCCACGGCGTCGGTGGACACGTCGACGGTCTTGAAGGCGACGTAGTCCGCGAACCCCTCGGCCAGCCAGAGCGGCACCCCGGACACGGTCGCGTTCGCCGCGATGTGCGTGGTCTCGTGCGTGAAGACGATCCGGCGGCCCTGCAGGCCGGCCTTGTTGAGCACCGGCGGGTTGCCCACGATCCGCACCGGCACCCCGGCGACGCGTTCGTCGGCCTCCGCCGTGGTGACCGCGGCGATCCTCGCGTACGTCCCCGCCGGCGCCCCGAGCACGTACTCCATCTGGCGCTCGGTGCGCGGCAGGTAGAACACCACCTGCCGCCGCCACTTCCGGCCCAGCACCTTCGACACGTCCTCGATCGCCCGGTCGAGCTGGTGCGCGTACACGGTCAGGTCGGCGTTCGGGTCCAGGCTGACCACCAGGCTGCGCTCGCCGCGCTGCACCCGCAGCGTGCCGAGCAGCCAGACCGGCCGCCGAGAAGTGTCCTGGTCCGTGAAGGACGCGACGTACGACGTGCCGTCGCGGGTCACCATCGTCACCGGCACCATCAGCCGGACCGGCTGCTCGTCGAAGTCGCGCAGCCGCCAGGAGACCTCCACCTGCGCCAGCCACGCCTCCGAGCCGCCGAGCGCGCGGCGCCGTGCCAGCGGCAGCGCGTCGGGGTCGTCGCTGACGTACCGCATCACGATCGATGCCAGCGGCAACGTCCGGAAGTTGTCGTAGACCTGCTGCGCCTGCGCGCCGAAGTCGCCGGCCCGCGGGTCGAGCGCGGCCGAGAACGAGTTCTGGTCGCCGGCCAGGATCGCCGACGCCATCCGCTGCAGCAGCGACCCGCCCGCGGCCGAGCGTCGTACCGCGGCCTCGGCGCCCACGTCGGGCGATGTCGAGGTGATGGTCGGTGCGGGCGACGTCGAGGTGACCGGCGGCTGCTCGGACCGCACCTGGTGGACGCCGACGTAGCCGGCGCCGGCGACCAGTCCGACGGCAAGCGCGATCGCCAGCCGCCGACGTCTCATCGACGCGCGCGGCGGCTCCGGGACCGGTTCAACCGGCACCGCGGACACCTCCGGTGCGACCTCGGCCGGCGCACTCAACACCGGCAGGTCGCGTTCCTCGCTCACGCTCGGTCCTCTTGTCTCGGGACATGGCTCCAGGACCGGCGACCCCTTCCGGTACGGGATCACTGTAGGTCGTCCTGGGGTTCTCCGCAGGCAAATCCGTCCCCGCGGCGTGACCGCGAAGCGTTTGTTGCCGGGTCAGCCTATGTCCTGGGCTCCGACCCTTGTGACCGGCGGGTAGCTAAACCGAAGTTTCGTGATCCCTGGGGCCTGATTCCCTTGCTGAGCAGGGAGAACGGCTTTGCGACACGCCATCTTGTAGACACTAATATGCTTGCCTTCGCTCGCTGAGCCTGCAACGATCAGTGTGTGCCCAAACGTGGTG
>WNGB01006762.1_pt1 | contig 28491 bp, 28 predicted proteins | sample 5400681 | NCBI WGS metagenome assembly WNGB01 (sample SAMN13153367, study PRJNA577476) | soil metagenome | isolation source: 115 cm soil or saprolite under grassland replicate 2 | place: USA:California | collected 2016-06-15
TTCTGGAACGGCGTGGCAGTCGTCCGTGGGGTTCTGGTCGGCGTGGCGGTCGGCTGCGAGTTCTGGAACGGCGTGGCAGTCGTCCGTGGGGTTCTGGTCAGCGTAGGCGCCCCGGTGGGCAGAGCCGTCGGTATGAGGGTATGAGTCGGCAATTGAGGTGTGGCTGTCGCGGTGAGCACATCACCTGTAATCGCCGTGCTGGTGGGCTGGGGAGTGGCCGTCGCGTTATATGTGGGCGATGGTGTGCGGGAGGGCGTTTGGGCTGGTGTCAGCAACGCGGGTGTGGCAGTCGGGTTCGGCGCCTGCGGCCCCGCCGCCGGTGCGTGCGGCACGGGTTGAGCGGGCACATCTACCGAGTTGCCGGGCGCAGCAGGCTCGGCGGTTGGGGCGGAGGCGACGTCAGGGCCAGCAAGTGGCGGTCCCAGCAGTTCCGGCGTGCCGGGGTTGTTCGTCGGGTTTTGGGCCCTACGCACCGGCTGCCGGGCGGCCAAGGAAATGAGCGTCACTCCCCCGTTAGTTGGCTGTACTCTGATCGCTGGGCGTACCACAGCGGCCGCCTGCAAAAACTCGCTGAACGGCACGATACCTGACGTTGGCATTGCGGTCAGGGCTTGGCTTCTTGGGATCCTTATCATGAGTGGGGCGGGCTCCGACAGCTGTGGCAGCACAAACGGCGTCGCCGTTGGCGCCACATAGGTTTCTTTGGTATTACCGAACGTGATGGGCTCGCTCACCAGAACGATCGACAGACCTACTAACAAGCCGAGCACACACCCTACGACTGCCATGCGTATTCGGAACGAGCGAGAGTTCATGGTCAGCCTCTCCATCAGAGGTGGTAGCAGTGTGCTACGCGATATCTGGCCGCCGGCCTGTGGATAAAGATATATCTTTATCTATACCATATTCACAGCTTAATTCTGGATAGCCTCTATTATACTCTGCTGGTCAAGTGCATGAAGATATAACCAAAGTATAAAATATAAGCGATACGTGACCTGACGAACATCACCGACACAAGTTGCCGCCCAAGCGCGAGCGTATCCTGGAATAGCAGGCCCAGCAGGACTTCCCGATCTGCCCGACGCCCGACGACCCAGGCAGTTGCAATGTGTACCGCGAGCTGCACTTCCCGCAAAGCGTTTACGATCACATCGGCGAATTCTGGGAAGAGCAGCTGGAAACTCGCGAAGGCGGCGGCGCCTGAGCCACGGCGTTACACGTTGCACGTTAGAACGTTGGAACGTTTCAACGTGCAACGCTATTTGCCATAGTTCAGCTCGCCGGCGCGGATCGGCACATCGATCCGGTTCTCGGCCGGTGGGATGGGGCAACTGTAATCCTCAGAATAGACACAGTACGGATTATACGCCAAATTGAAATCGGCCAGGAAGCTGCCATCGCCCTGCTCTTCTAGCTCGAGATAACGCCCGGCGGCATAGGTCTCGTCGCCGCTGGTCGCGTCGACAAATGGTACGAAATAGCCACCCCATGAGGCGTAATAGACTGTCAGCGCCGCCGAGCGGCCCTCGGTCGTGATCGGAAAGCGGCCCCAGCGCAGATACTCCTGCACGCCGCCGGTGCTGGTGATCATCCGCATCGGCTCTTTTGGCTCGAACTCCTTGATCCGCACGAGCAGGCGCAGCTCGGCATTCTCTGGGTAGTAGCGCAAACCCTGAAAGCTCGCGCGCGCTTCGGGCGGGATCGGCGAGTCGGGGCTCATTTTGAAATAGCGGTCTTTTTGCGCTCGAAATGTGGCTAGGTCGCTCATCGGGACACTTCCTCTTCATGTGGTATTATACGCGTTCTAAAAGCAATATCTTGGCGGTCACTCGCAAAACACGGATTTTTGTTCTTCGTATCGAACGTTTTTCGTTCTACGAACGAAAAACGTTCGATACGAGAAAATTTTTGTCCGTGGTCGTCCAATGTTCGCGTCCACTGCGTAAATCCTGCGTATAAGCGTAGTCCGCCATTCTGCTCAATCATTACGCACTACGTGCTATGGTACCACGCTTTATCGAAAGGAATCACAATGCTCGATCCAACTCCGTATCGGTCGCTGTTCCCATTGACCAAGCGAGTAGCCTTCTTCAACCATGCAGGCGTCTCGCCAGTCAACACGCGCGTGGTTGCGGCGATGAATGAGTTCAACGAAACAACCGCCCAGTTTGGGATCGGCGAGTACCGCGACGCGTGTATCGCGCGGCAGAACGATTTGCGCCAGCGCGTCGCCACGCTGATCAATGCCCGCTCGATCGACGAGATTGTGCTTATGCCCAACACCGCCGCCGGCATCAACATCGCCGCGCTGAGCCTGCCACTGCGCCCCGGCGACAATGTGCTGGTGCTCGACGGCGACTTTCCGGCCAATATCTACCCGTGGATGAACCTGGCGCATCGCGGCGTACTCACCAAATTCGTGCCGCCGCGCAAGGGTGGGTTGGATCTGGATGTGCTGCTGTCGCGGATCGACAGCCATACCCGCGCGATCGCGCTGAGCACCGTTCTCTTCGCCACCGGCTTCCGCAACAACCTGGTCGAGGTCGGTAAGCTCTGCAAGGAGCGCGATATCTTCTTCGTCGTCGACGGCATTCAGTCGCTCGGCGCGCTGCCATTCGACGTGCAGGCCGCCAATGTCGATTTTCTGGCGGCCGGCTCGCAGAAGTGGCTGCTGGGCCCAATTGGCGCCGGCTTCCTGTATGTGCGGCGCGAGCTGATCGATCGGCTGGTGCCCGGCCCGTATGTCGGCGCGGGCAGCATGCTCGACGCGATGAACTTTCTCGACTACAACTTCACATTGCTGCCGACCGCCGAGCGGTTCAATGTGGGCTCGTCGAATATTATTGGCGCGTATGGCCTGCACGCCAGCGTCGCGCTCATCCAGGAGATCGGGATCGAGCAGATTGCCGAGCGCGTGCTGATGCTGGCCGGCGTCGCGATTGGCGATTTGCAGGAGCGCGGCTATGAGCTGTCGGCCAGCACCGCCCCCGAGCATCGCTCCGGCATCGTGATCGCCGAGGTCAACGACCCGGTTGCGGCGAGCGCGCGGCTGGAACAGGCTGGCATCATCTGTATCCCGCGCGGCAAAGGCATCCGCATCGCAGCCCACTTTTACAACACCGAGGAAGAGATCTTGCGGGTCGGCGAAGTCCTGGGAAGATTGTAAATTGTAAATTGTAAATTGTAAATTGAGTAATGTGCAATTTACAATTTACAATTTGCAATTCGGAGGAAGTATGCCATACGCCTTCAAGGTCACCCCCGGCGAGAAAATCAAGCTCTCGGATTATGATCCTAATGCCGACGGCGGGCTCGCCAAGGAAGCGGGCAGGGTGCGCTTCGCCAAGCTCAACGCCGAGCTGGATGCGCTACAGGAAGAGCTGTATGCCGCCGGCAAGCATAGCGTGCTGATGGTGCTGCAAGGCCTGGATACCAGCGGCAAAGATGGTACCATTCGCAGCGTGATGCTCAACTTGAACCCGCAGGGCTGCCGGGTCGAGTCGTTCAAGGTGCCGACTGAAGAAGAGCTGGCGCACGATTTCCTGTGGCGAGTGCATAAGGTGGCGCCACGCAAGGGTGTGTTTGGCGTTTTCAATCGCTCGCATTACGAGGATGTGCTGGTCGTGCGCGTGCATGGCTTGTTGCCGAAGGAGATCTGGCAGGCGCGCTACGAGCAGATCAACCGGTTCGAGGAGCTGCTCGCGGCCTCCGGCACGATCATCATCAAGTTCTATCTTCATATTAGCAAGGACGAGCAGGAGCAGCGGCTGCGGCAACGCGAGCAGGATGTCACCAAAGCCTGGAAGCTTTCGGCCGACGATTGGCGCGAGCGCGAGCATTGGGATGCATATATCGAAGCGTATGAGGACGTGCTGCACAAGTGCAGCACCAAAGTGGCCCCTTGGTATATCGTGCCGGCCAATCGCAAGTGGTATCGTAACCTGGCCATCAGCGAGGTGCTGGTCGACACGCTCAACGACTATCGCCAGGAATGGCGCGCCGCCCTGGACGAAATGAGCAAGCAGCGCCTGGCCGAACTGAAAGCATTTCGCGCGCAGCGGCCGGCATAAAAAGATTGAAGATAAGGAGGAGAGTATGTTCCAGCAGATGCTGAATGCCAGCCGGGCAGTGCTGCTGCACCCATCGGTCGCCACGTTCGAAGAATATGAGCGCGACGACCTGGGCGGGGCGCTGATCTACACCCTGATTGCGGCGGTCGCCGCGGCGATTCTGCGCGCAATCGGCGGCCTGCTGCAGCGGGCGGCGTTGGAGCAGCAGATGGCGAATTTCGAGCGGCAGCTCGGCAACTCGCCGGCGCTGCCGCTCGTGCGTAGCTTGATCGGCGGGGGCGGGGTGGTTTTTACGCTGGTTTTTACGCTGTTCGCCGCATTCATCGGATTCTTTATTGGCGTCGGTATTATCTATCTATTGGGCCGTGCCTTCGGCGGCACCGGCACTTTCGGCGAGATGGCTTACAATATCGCGCTGTATTCCGCGCCAATAACGGTGCTAAGCTCGCTGCTCGGCATTATTCCGATCCTCGGTGGCCTTGTGGCGCTGCTGCTTGGATTCTATCAAATCTATCTAAACTGGCTCAGCATCCAGGCCGGCATGAATCTACCAGGCAGCAAGGCGCTGTGGGTCATCCTGATCCCAATACTGGTCGTTCTGCTGCTGTGCTGCGGTGTATTCGTGTTGCTGTTCCTCACCATCCTCGGGGCCTCGCGGCAGTAGCGCCGCTAAGATTTATTTGCCTCCTATGGGTCGTTTTTGTTTGCCGCGCGAACAAAAACGACCCACAGGAGGCAAATAGCGCTTGTACTTCCAGAGTGCGATTCCAACACAAACAGGCACTTGACAACGGCTGCAAAAAGTGATATACTTGTACTATACAAATATTGTATAGTACACTATTTGCTCAATACATTTGTTGTAGCTACCAACGAGGACTTTATGCCGGATGCACGTGAGTGCGCACAACTCTTAATCGAGACGGTTCCGCGCCTGATGCGCAACTTCGGCGAGGCTATGCGCCAGTGCAAGCGCGACGACGAGGAGCGCGTGACCATGGGGCAGATGCGCATGCTCGGCATACTACAGGCCGAGCCCCGCACACTTGGCGCGCTGGCAAGCCTGCACCACGTCACGCCATCGACGATGTCGCGCACGGTCGATGTGCTCGTGCGAAAGAACTGGGTCGAGCGGCGCAGCGACCTCAACGATCGCCGCCAGGTCATTCTGTCGCTAACGCCCGAGGGCGAGGCCGCACACGCCGCGCTCGGCCAGGAGATTCAGGCAACCATGACGCAGATGATCGCCGAGATGATCGCTCAGCTCGACGATGCCGAGCGCGCCCGCCTCTACGACGGGCTGTCGATTCTGCGAAAACTGCTGAATCGCTCCACCACCGGCGATTGTTAGTGCTTCCAGCGGCAGGGGCGCCGTTTGAGAAGCCATTGCAGCGCCTGCTCGGCAAGCGCTTGGTTTTGTATGTCTAAAAATGGCCCTGACGAGGATGTATATGAAGTCACTCCGACGCGCACTGATCTATTTACGGCCATACTGGCTGATCACGCTGGGCGCCTTGTTTAGTTTGCTGCTGGTCACCGCCGCAAGCTTGCTGAGCCCGCAGATTTTGCGCCTGGTGATCGATAGTGGTATCCGCGCCGGCAATCAGCAGACGCTGATTTGGGCCACCGGCGCGCTGATCGGCGTCGCAATCGCGCGCGGCCTGTTCAGCTTTACGCAGGGTTTCTGGTCGGAAAAGGCGTCGCAGTCGGCCGCCTACGAGATGCGTAACGCGCTGTTCAGTAAGCTCGAACATTTGAGTTTCTCGTATCACGACCAGGCCCAGACCGGCCAGTTGATGACCCGCATCACCAGCGATGTCGAGCAGGTGCGCAGCTTTATTGGCGCCGGCCTGCTGCAGGTCGTCAGTGCGATCGCGCTGCTGCTCGGCAGCCTGGTGGCGCTCTTCAGCACGAACTGGCGGCTGGCGTCGATCTCGTTGCTGACGATCCCGGCCATGGCGGTCATCATCATCCGGTTTCTGCGGATCGTCAGGCCGCTGTTTGGCCAGGTGCAGAAGAAGCTCGGCGCTCTGAACACGGTGCTGCAGGAAAACCTGGTCGGCATACGCGTGGTCCAGGCCTTCGCCCGCGAGGAGTATGAGGCCAATCGCTATACCACGCTGAACGATGAACTGTTAAGCGCGAACATGCAGACCATCCGCGGCTTAGCGTCGAGTTTCCCGCTGATTTTCCTGGTCTCCAACCTGGGCACGCTGGCGGTGATCTGGTTCGGCGGGCACCAAGTCATCGGCGGCACGCTCAGCCTGGGCGAACTTGTTGCGTTCAACACCTATCTCTCGCTGCTGATCATGCCGATCATGATGCTGGGGATGATCGTGGCTCAGCTTTCGCGCGCCGGCGTCAGCGCCGAGCGAATCTTCGAGGTGCTCGACACCCAGAGCGAAGTCGCCAACCGACCAGGCGCGCGCGTGCTGCCGGCGGTCAAGGGCCGCGTGGCATTCGAGCAAGTCTCGTTCCGCTATGCCGGCGGCGAAGATAAGGTGCTCGACGGAGTGTCGTTCACCGCCGAGCCAGGCCAGACGATCGCGATCATGGGTATGACCGGGAGTGGCAAGAGCACAATCATCAATCTGATCCCGCGCTTCTACGATCCAACCGCGGGCCGTGTCACGATCGATGGTCACGATGTGCGCGATCTGACGCTGGAGAGCCTGCGCGACCAGATCGGGATTGTGCTGCAAGATACAACCTTGTTCAGCGGCACGATCCGCGACAATATCGCCTATGGTCGCCCCGACGCCTCCGACGCCGAAGTCGAGGCCGCCGCGCGGGCAGCCCAAGCTCACGAGTTCATCGCCGCGTTCCCCGACGGCTATGCGACGATTGTCGGCGAGCGCGGCGTCGGGCTTTCGGGCGGCCAGAAACAGCGGATCGCGATCGCCCGCGCGCTACTGCGCGACCCGCGCATCCTGATCCTCGACGACAGCACCTCGGCGGTCGACGCTGAAACCGAGTACCAGATCCAGACGGCGCTGAACCACCTGATGCACGGCCGCACCGCCTTCGTGATTGCCCAGCGCATCAGCACGGTGCGCAACGCCGATCTGATCCTGCTGCTCGACGGCGGCCGGATCGCCGCTCAGGGCACCCACGACGAGTTGTTGCGCACCAGTGCGCTGTATGGCGAAATCATCGACTCGCAGTTCGGCGGCAATCAAATCAGTGTCTTTGAAGATGCAGCCTTGGCAAGTTAAAAGGAGGATCGTCCAATGTTTGTGTATCTCTTTATCATGAACCTAATTATCGCGCTGTACCGGCTGACCGGCGGGCGAATCGGCGGCAAAAATACTGTCTTGGTGACCACGATCGGCAAGAAAAGCGGCCAGCCGCGCACCAAACCGCTGTTCCATATTAAAGATGGCGGCAGCTATATCATCGTCGCCTCGGCCGGCGGCAGCGACAAGAACCCGGCCTGGTATGCCAACCTCACCGCCAATCCCAAGGTGACGGTTGAAGACCATGGGAATACATTTGCCGGTGTTGCGAGCACGGTGAGCACGGAAGAACGCCCGCGGCTCTGGCAGTTGATCGTCGCCAAGAATCCGAATTTCGGCGGCTACGAAAAGCGCACGACGCGCATCATCCCGGTGGTGCGCATCCAGCCGGCCTAATGTGATTGCAAATTGAGGAATCTCTATGATGCGAGGCGGAATCCAAGCCATCGCGGCGGCGCCCCAAGAGCGCGCCACACGCAGCGGAGTAGTGCTTCGGCGACTGCTCGGCTATCTAATACCTTTTTGGAAAGATCTGCTGTTCGTTCTGCTATTGGTGATCGTGGGCGCGGCGGCCCAGGCGCTGGGGCCGTACCTGATCGGCCAAGCGATCGACGGCGCAATCGGCACGCGCGACGGCGTGGCGCTGGATCGAACGATGCTGCTGCTGCTGGCGGTCTATATCGGCGGCATGGTGGCCAGCCGTTTCCAATTTCTGATGATGGGCCAGGTTGGCCAGCGCACGCTTGCGCGGCTGCGCACCGAAATATTCCAAGCCATCCAACGGCTATCGCTGCGCTTCTTCGACCAGCACCCGGCCGGCGATCTGATGTCGCGCCTCGTCAACGACACCGATGTGCTCAACCAGCTCCTCAGCCAGGGCCTGGTGCAGGTGCTCGGCAGTCTGTTCGGCCTAGTGGGCATTCTGATCGCCATGCTGGCGCTCGACTGGCGGTTGGCGCTGATGAGTATGATCGTCATTCCGATCATGCTCGTGCTGACAAATGTGTTCGCCCAGCTTTCGCGGCGCGCGTTCCGGCGCACTCGCGAGGCGATCGGCGATGTCTCATCCGAGATTCAAGAAGAGATCGCCGGCGTCAAGATCGCCCAGGCCTTCAACCGCACTGCCGTGAACCAACAGCGCTTTCAGCAGCGCAACGCCGCCAACCGCGACGCAAATGTCAATGCGACCGCAATCACGTCGGCGTTTACACCGGCGATCGATGTGCTTTCGACGGTGGCGACGGCGATCGTGGCTGGCTATGGCGGCTACCTGGCGCTGCAGGGCTCGATTACGGTCGGCGTGGTGGTCGCATTCCTGACCTATGTGCAGCAGTTCTTCCGGCCGATCCAGGCGCTCTCGAGTTTCTATACCACCGCCCAGGCGTCGCTGGCGGCCTCCGAGCGCATCTTCGATCTGATCGACACACCCGCCGACCTGCTCGACTCGCCAGGTGCCAAAGCCATGGCGCCAATCGTCGGCCGGGTCGAGTTCGACCATGTGTCGTTTAGCTACGGCGCTCGTCCGTTGTCCTTTGTCAGTGGTCAGTTGCAGAACACAGCCAACAACCGACAACCGACAACCGACCATGGACAACCGACAACTGGCTACCAACTCAACGACATCTCCCTGATCGCCGAGCCGGGCCAAACCGTCGCAATCGTCGGGCCAACCGGCGCGGGCAAGACTACCCTGGTCAACATGATCGGCCGCTTCTACGATGTGGACGACGGCGCGGTGCTGATCGACGGCGTCGATATCCGCGCCGTCACGCGGGCCAGCCTGCGCTCGCAGATGGGCGTGGTGCTGCAAGACAGCTTCCTGTTCTCAGGCACAGTCGCCGAGAACATTCGCTACGGCCGCCTCGATGCCACCGACGCCGAGGTCGAGGCGGCCGCGCGGGCGGCGCATGCGCACGACTTCATCGCGCGCCTGCCGGAGGGATATCAGACTAAGCTGGGCGAGCGCGGCGGAACACTCAGCCAGGGCCAGCGCCAGCTCCTGGGCATCGCCCGTGCGCTCCTGGCCGACCCACGCATCCTGGTGCTCGACGAAGCGACCAGCAGCGTGGACACGCGCAGCGAGGCGTTGATCCAGAGCGCGCTGAAGAGACTGCTGGCCGGGCGCACTAGCTTTGTGATCGCCCACCGGCTCTCCACCATTCGCGATGCCGACCAGGTGCTGGTGATGCAGGCCGGCCGGATCGTCGAGCGCGGCACCCACGACGAACTGCTGCAGCGCGGCGGCATGTATGCCGAGCTGTACCGCCGCCAGTTCCGAGATGCGGCGGTTGTTGGATAGTATCGCCGAGGCAACTTTTCGAATTCACAGCATCAGCGCTATACACGGCTAAACTCCTTATACATCATTGACACACACGTTCGAGCGTGATACACTTGATCGTGTGTGTCACATGCGTAAAAGGCGGAAACAAATGCCTCGTGCCCTTCCTTGCCCATTCTTCAAAACCTGGAGTCACGATATGGCCTACGTGCTCGGCTACTGGTTCGCCGATGGGAACATGTATTATCAGAGTGGCGCTGGAGGCTATTTCGTTTCGATTGGCAGCAAGGATGTGGCGCATTTAGACGCGCTGAGGCTCGTCATTGGAGCAGGTACACTTACCCGTATAACCGGTTCGGATGTGTTTAAGCTGGTTATCTGTAGAAAGGAAATGTTTGATGATTTGTTGCTGCTTGGAGGCACGGAGCGCAAATCGCTGACTTTAGCTTGGCCAGAAGTCCCTGACGAATTTCTCGCCGATTTCGTGCGCGGATATATCAATGGGGATGGCTGTTTGTCGTGGAATAAGACCAGCAGTTCTGTGCAGCCGATGCTCGATGTTGCCGGGACCAAAGACTTCATCACAGGATTAGCGATGGCAACACAAGTAGCGACGGGCATACCTGCACCTACGTGTCACTTCCATAGCGAGATCAATAACACATGGAGAATGATGTGGTACGGTATGTCGGCAAAGTGTTTCGCGGTTTGGCTGTACGACTACAACGTGGGTCTTTGCCTGGCGCGTAAACAAGCTATTGCCAGTCAATTTCAAACTTGGCATCCACACAAGTTCTTCCCACATCGAGTCACAGCGAAAATGTGGGCTCTGTTCGGTCCGTACTTGCCGTGAAGAAGTGTAAAGCCTTTCCTGAATAAAATAGAAAAGGCTTGCGATATTGCAAGCCTTTCTAATGCGTTCTGGCGGGGACGACGGGATTCGAACCCGCGATCTCGACCTTGACAGGGTCGCATCCTAGGCCGCTGGACGACGTCCCCCCATAGGAAGCCTGGTGACCCCAGTGGGATTCGAACCCACGATCTACACCTTGAGAGGGTGTCGTCCTAGGCCGCTAGACGATGGGGCCGCACGTTGTTAACGTTGCGTCGCATTTCCGTCGCAACGCGAAGGATTATAGCAGCTTTGGCGCAATCTCGCAAGTCGGTCTTCTGTTTTAACGTTCCAACGTTCGAACGTTGGAACGTTGGAGCGCTTGTTTGTCACGATTGCGGCGATATGCTATAATTATGCGACCCATTTAGTGTCAAACTAACACAGATACCCTGTGGAATGTGCCATGCAGCGACAGTAGCAGCAAGGAGAGGTTTCATGAACACCAATCGACTTGGCGGATTGAACAGCACAGCCTTGGCACTCATCCCATTAGCGATAGCGATCAATATCGTGTCGCCGGAGTGATCGGCCTGATCGCCGGTTTTGCCGGCCGGGCCGGCCTATTCCAGCGCCCCTCGCCGGCCTGGCTCTCGGCGTTGATTGGCGGTATCTTCATGTTCGCGCTGACGATCTTCGTGTTGATGTTCCTCAACCGCAACCCCGATCCAAACGCCTTCCCGCCGTTTCCAAACGCGCGAGATCTGATTCAGAATAATCTGATTATCTTCATCATTACCACACTGATCGGCCTTGCCGCGGGCTACTTTATTCTGAAGAACGCCGGCTATGCCGGCCTCGCGGGGCTGCTCACCGGCGTGGTAGCCGCGATCATTTCCGCCCCGATGGCCGCGTGGTACTTCGGCGGTGTCACCGGGTCGGGCACGGATGCGCTCGTCGCGGCATTCCGTGCCAGCGGATCGGGGATTCTCGACTCGACGCTTGCACAGGGCACCGTCTCCGACCCATTCGACAAGATGACCTCGTATATGCTCGTCTGGCTGATCATTCAGTCGCTCCCGCGCCGGCTGCTCCAGCGCTTCCCGAACGGCCTGGCCGGCACAGCCGCCCAACCAACCTCGGCCACGATCAACCGCTAAACTGCTGCAGCCCTACACAGCGCTGGGCCATGAGTTAGTATCGCACCGACTGCCCAGCGCTGTTTTTTATGAACCATGCAACCAATTTTTATCGCCGGCGATAGCCCATTACACCGCTGGCATCCGCTAACCAAGCTGGCGATGACGTTCTTCTTGATCAGCGCTACATCCTTGCTGCCTTGGTCCTATGTCGGGCTGATCGTCTGTCTGACGGTTGTGCTGCTCTCGAGCATCGCCGGCGTCACACGGCGGCTGTTCCGCGCCGCCCTCATTTTCCTATTGCCAATCGCCTTCTCGCTCTTTTTGATCCAGGGCATCCTCTTTCCGCCTGTCAAAGTCACGCCATTGGTACTCGGGCCGATCACCTTATGGCGCGAAGGCCTGATCTTTGCCCTCGTCTCGTGTATCCGCATCCTGGCGCTGATGAGTAGTGTGATGTTGTTGTTTCAAACGACCCATCCGGCCGATCTGGCCTTCGCCTTAACCGAGCGCGGGCTGCCGAACAGCATCGGCTATATTCTGCTGGTCGCACTCCAGCTTGTGCCCGACATGAGCGCGCGCGCCACGGCGATCCTTGAGACGCAGCAGTCGCGCGGGTTAGAGACGAAAGGGCGCATCCGGCGGTTGCGCGCGCTTCCTTCTTTGGTCGGGCCACTGGTCGTCGGCGCGCTTGTGGATGTCGAGGAACGCGCGATGGCGCTGGAGTCGCGCGCCTATACCGCCACTGGCCCGAAAACAAGCTTGCGGCGGCTGACCGATAGCAACGGTCAGCGCCTCGCTCGTCTCATTTTGCTGCTTGGGATCCTTGGGCTGATTGTTTTTCGCATCGCGCAAATCTTTATGTAGTGTTCCGCCGAAAAATAAACTCGCCGATAGTGATCGTAGTGTGTAGTGCGTAGTAACGCGATATATCGCGTTACTACGCACTACGCACTACAGATGATTAAAGTACTGCAATTAAGATAAAACTATGCCTCCAATCATCGCGCTGCATAACGTCAGTTTCACCTATTCGATCGGAACAAAACCCGCGATCAGCGACATCGCGTTGGACGTGCCGGCCGGCCAAATTTGTGGCATTGTTGGGCGCGCGGGCGCCGGCAAGAGTACACTCTGCGCGCTTTGTGCCGGGTTCATTCCGAACTTCTATCAAGGCACCTTCAGCGGCAGCGCCCAGATCGATGGCCAGGACGTCATCGAGCATACGGTGGCCGATCTAGTGCGGCATGTCGGGCTGGTCGGCAGCAACGCCTTCAGCCAGATCTCAGGCGCGCGTTTCACCGTCTACGAAGAGATTGGCTTCGCACTCGAAAATCTTGGCTTGCCGCGCGATGAGATCGCCGAGCGGATCGAATGGGCGATCGACGCAATGCAGCTTGGCGAGCTGCGCGACCGCTCGCCATATGCGCTTTCGGGCGGCCAGCAGCAGCGCCTGGTGCTGGCGGCGACCCTGGCGATGCGCCCACCGGTGTTGGTGCTCGACGAACCGACCGCCCAACTCGACCAGCCGACGATCGAGAAGCTGTCTGAGTTGCTGCACGGCCTGAGCCGCCAGGGCACCACGATCCTGTTTGCCGAGCACCGGCTGGAATGGACCGCTGAGCTCGCCGATCGGGTGCTAGCGCTCGACGAAGGGCGCCTGATTGCCGATGGCCCGCCTACCGAGGTGCTGACCAACCCGCTCCTGCGCGAGCACAAGATTGGCTGGCCGCGCCCGGCGCAACTGGCCGACCGCGCGCGCACTCAGGGGCTCTGGCCAGCCGAGCGCCCGCTGCCGGTCACACTTGCGGATCTTGTCGCCGGGCTACGCGAGAAGCCCGTAGTCGATGGCCCGTTGTCAGTAGCAGGAGAACAGGAACAACGAACCACAGACCACGGACCACGGACCACGGACCACCAATCTTCGATCGTCGAGGTCGACAACATACGTTTCAGCTACCCCAGCGGCGTCGAAGCGCTGTGCGGGGTCTCGCTGAGGATCGGCCGCGGCGAGCGAATTGCGCTGCTTGGCCGCAATGGCGCTGGCAAAAGCACGCTGCTGCGCCATCTGAATGCCCTACTGCTGCCTTCGTCAGGCCATGTAACCGTGGCCCAAACCGACACGCGCGCCACCACGGTTGCTCGCTGCGCGCGCCATGTTGGGATCGTATTCCAGGACATTCGCAACCAACTGTTCGCCCGCACCGTTCGCGATGAACTGCGCTTCGGTCCGCGTAACCTGGGCTACAACGCCGCTCAGGTTGACGTCATGGTCGATCGCGCGATGGAGACGCTCGGCCTCACCGATGTCGCCAATGTGCACCCCTACGATCTGCCGCCGGCACTACGGCGTCTGGTGGCGATCGGCGCGGTATTAGCGATGGAGAGTGAGGTACTGGTCCTCGACGAGCCGACCGCCGGGCTCGATCGCCCTAGCATGGCGCGGCTCGCCGATGTGGCATCGATCCTCGCAGCCCAGGGCAAGACGATCGTTGTGGTCAGCCACGATCTCGACTTTTGCTTTGAAGCGCTCGATCGTGTCATTCTATTGCAAGATGGTCAGCTTACACTAGACACAAGCTGGAGTCACATGGATCATGATCAGCGCAGAATCCTGGCGGATACCGTCGGCCTGCCACTTGCGCTCGCTGCTGCTGAATCGCTGGGCGCGACCGACACATCGGCGTTTGCCGGCCTGTTCACGAATACGACCCAAACACCAGGGGCCATGTATTATTCGCAAGGCTAGCTGAGGCAATTCTGGTCCATTCTTGGTCGGTTTCCGCCCTTTCTGTACATTTTGTTAGAGTAATCGTTGTCATTTTGTCATCTAGAAACGGTTGTTCAGTCGAAATAATGATGCTATTATTGAAGAATATTGCTGCGGAGTACATCAATGATTTCACAAGACGACACCTATTTGCCGCCGGCGCCCCAGAGCGGCCGAACTGTGGTGCTGACCGACCATGAAGACGATCAGACCGGGCTCTGGTCGCAAATGCTCGCAGTCTTTCGCGACATTAGTGGTTCTTTCGATCCATTCGCCAATGACGCACATCCTGAAGTCCGCGCTTTGGGCCGGGCCGCGCGCCAGCGCCGCCACCCGCAAAGCGACGACTATTTCGCGTTGGGCGACCTGTGTGCTCGTTTGACGGTGCAAGACTCACAAATCAACGAGACCTACACGGCTAAGACAATTGCGGCCTACACTCGCGCCGGCGCGATCGATCGGAACGAGCGCCGGCCGGCACGCGTCGGACTGTTGACATTCGCCCAATGGGTGGTCGACGTCGCGCGCGCATTCGGCAGCTACGACGCGTTCAAAGCGGCCGCGCTCACCTGCGAGCGCGTTCAGGAACTCGAACTGCTGGCCAACAAGCCGGCCGATCGCGAACGCTTGCATGAGAGCGCACAACGGCTGCGCGAACAGATGAACCGGATGACCAATAATGCCTCCCAATCTACGACCAATGGCCAGGGGCCCGAACGCGAAAGCCAGCTGCTCTGCGATCAGGGCCAGATGCTGCTGCGCCAGAACCAGACTCAAGAGGCGTTTGATCTGTTCGAGCAGGCGCTGAAGGCCGACAATCGTAATCACTCGGCCTGGCTTTGGCGCGCGATGGCGCTCACCGATATGGGGCGCTTCAACGATGCGCTTTCCAGCTATGATCAGGCCTTGGAGATCGAACCAGACAACGCCCGCGTGTGGAACAGCAAGGGCGCGCTGCTGACTGAGCTTGGGCGCGCCGAGGCGGCGCTGGAGTGCCTCGATCGCGCGCTTCAGCTATCGACCTCCGACGCAAAAATCAAAGCGATCTTTTGGCTCAATCAGGGCAAGGCATTGTTTATTCTGAAGCGCTACCGCGAGGCGCGCGAGGCGCTGGTGCGTTCATATCAGCTCGATCCGTCACCCGAGAGCGCCGCCGGTATCGCCGCTTGCCGCGAGCAGATCGAATTCGCGACATCCCAGTCGATCACCACGGCATAAGGGAGCCTCGATTTTTATTCATCCATAGGGTCATTGTGTGCACCTGGATTGGCTTATCGTGTGCAAGCGTCATCGTGCATGCCCGGCTCACCAGGCGGCCAGTGCCGCCGCCGCTGTATCCCAGGAAAAGCTCCCCGGCGCGACGTGCCAGGTCGCCATCAAGCCGTGGATGGTCGCCCGCACCATCGTCGCATGAAGTGCCGCGTCGAAGTTCGGCGGCCACTCACCTGCCGCCACCCCGGCCTCGATCAGGACGGTGAGCTGCGCCTGGGCCTGCACCTGTTCCGCCGTGACACGTTCAGCGACGGCCGGTACATAGGCCGCCAGCGTTCGCCCTTCCATTAATACCCGACAGGTCGCCGCCTCCATCTGGACATGCCGCCCGGTGACTTCCACGATTGTCTGTAGCATATGACGCGCCGAGTCGCGCTCCGCTGGCGTGAGCGTCGCCAGCGCCGCCAGGATCTCTTCGCGCACAGTACAGCCCCACATGTCATACAGGGCGACGAAGATCGCTTCTTTGCTCGGAAAGTAGACGTAGGCCGCACCCTTGGCGATGCCGGCCTCAGCCGCGATCTCCTCCATGGTGGTTCCATAATAGCCCTGGCGGGCAAAACAGGCCACCGCTGCGCTCATAATGCGCTTGAGGCGGGCGGCGCGGGTCGTCTCTAGCAACTTCGGCATCGTCACTGCTCCTCACGCCTGCAACGGCGGCAGCTCGTTCGCAGTATCCACGCCGTCACGCTGGGGGTGCGCGCCCTGCGCCAGGAACAGCGACCAGAAATCGCCCGCGTTCCGCTCCAGTTCGTCGTGCGTACCGATCTCGGCGATCCGGCCGTCGACCAGCACCACAATCGTGTCAGCTTTGCGAATCGTATCATACCGATGGGTGGTGAAAAGGATGATCTTCTCGTGAGCCATTGTCAGCAACAAGTCGAAGATCTGTCGTTCGCCGACCGGATCCAGGCTGGCGCTCGGTTCATCTAGGATGATTAGCGGCGAGTTGTGATAGAGCAGGCGCGCCAGCGCCAGCCGCTGCCACTGTCCGCCTGAGAGATCCGTAGCGCCGCCGAACCCAGCGCCGACCACCGTGTCGATCCCATCAGGCAAGGTTTGGACGAGGTCCCACAAGCCGGCCTGGCGCAACGCGGTGACGATCCGCGCCTCTTCGTCCGCAGTCCGCTCAAACTGCATGGTCACATTGTGGCGGATGCTGAAATGGAAATGAGCGGGATCTTGGAAGAGCACGGCTTTGGCATAGGCGTCTAGGGGCTGAGCGACCCCGTTTGGTCCGATCGCCGCAATCGCGCCCTCTGTCGGCGCGATCAGCCCGGCCAGGAGCTTCACCAGCGTGCTCTTCCCCACGCCATTTGTGCCGACGATCGCCGTTAGGCCCGGTGTGAATGTACACGATATCTCCATGAGTGCGGTCGTGCCGGTTTCGGGATAGGTGTAGGAGACGCCCTCCAGGCGGATGGCCGCCAGATCAGCACGAGTCAGCGCCGCAGTGGGTGGTGGGGCGGCGCGCTGGCCATCGAAGGTTTCAGTCGTGAGGAATTCGAATAACGTTGCCGCATAGTTCAATGACTCAAGCAGCTCGCGATAGTGGTAGATCAGCGACCCCAGCATCCCCGACAACAGCGCCAGGCCGGGGATCAAGACTGCCAGGCTGGCCAGGCTGATCTGCCCCTGCTGGATCAGCGTACCCGCCGCTGCGAGCGCCAGGCCGAACCCCAGCACCTGTACCAGCGCCGCGCCGCTGCGCAAGCCCAGAAAGCGCCGGGTCAGCTGTTTGAGTTGCGCCAGATACGATTCGGCAAGCGCGGCGTGCTCGCGCGCAATCAGATTGCTGCGGTAGACCCGCACATCGCGTTGCCAGGGCGCATCGATTTGCATATTGGTAAGCGCCTCCATGCGCAATTGGTGCGGCGCGCTGTGTTCTTGCAAGGCATACATGGCATGGCTGAAGCGCCGCTCGATGAACCCAGCGGGGATCGCAATCAGCAGCATGGCCAGCACCAGGAGCGGTGCGATGGTGAAAAGCGTGATGGCCAGAGCCAGGAGACCGAAGAAGATCGGCGCGGTCGAGAGCAGCGAGTCGACCAGGGTGATCGAGCGCTGAGCGGCCTCGCGAATCACCAGGCCATAGCGGGCTTGGAAGGCATTGTTTTCGAACAGCGGATAGGGCACGGCCGGCAGCTTCTGCATGATCTGCTTGCTGATGACTACCCAGGCTTCCTGGCGCAGGATAGTAGAGGAGGCATCGCGAACAATGATGCCGAGGCGCTGCACGAGGATCAGAACCAGCAAGCCGATGCCAAGCTGGATCACAGTGGGCGTGACCTGCACTGTGCCGCCAGCAGTGATCTGCTGCAAAAGCCGTTGCAGCAGCAAGATGAAGGCGGGGAAAAAGAGCGGCTCGGCGAGCGAAGCAACCGCGGTGACCAGGAACGCGCGCGGATGGCAGCGGTAGAGCAAGCGGATCGTCGCTCGCAGGGTGGCGAGCCATGAGGCACGGAGCGATCGCATAACTTATCCCTCATTCCAGTGGAATGGCTTGAGGAAACAAAATGACCAATCAGTCATTATTCTAGAAAATGATTGGTAGATTGTCAACTCCAAAGCCAGTGGCGCGTAGCGCTGCTGTTCGTCCTGGGCATCGCCGTAGGCCTGCCCAGCGTCTAGCCGCTCGCGGGGCTGCCGTCTGAACGGATTTTTCTTATTGGGTAACTCTTGACAAACATATCATTTCTGCTATAATGTTCCCATCCCCCCTGGGAGGGGGTATGGAGGAATACAACGATGGCCGAACAAAAACCGCAATTAGTCAATCGTCTCAAGAGTATCGAGGGTCACGTGCGTGGGGTGCAACGGATGGTCGAGGATGATGCCTACTGCATCGACATCCTCAAGCAGACGCAGGCCATCCAACGCGCGCTCGACAAGTTCAACAGCATCATTCTGGCCAATCACCTGAACGGCTGTGTGACCACGGCTATTCGTGGCGAGCAACCCGATGAGCGCGAACGCGTGGTGCATGAATTGCTCGAGGTCTTTGATGCGACGAATACCCTGTAAGAGCAGCTTCTGGAGCTGCTTTCCGAATAATCATTATTAAGGGCACAAGCATTATGATCACCGAACGATTCCAGGTGCCGGAGGTATCGTGCCAGCACTGTATCAACGCCATTACCAAGGAAGTCACAGCCATCCCCGGTGTTCAGCAGGTCCAGGTGGCGCTCGACAGCAAGACTGTCACTGTTGCCCACGTTGAGCAGGTCAGCACCGCCCAGATTGTCGCCGCGATCAATGAGGCCGGCTACGACGAGGTCGCGCCCCTCACCTAAGAACGCACTCGACCCGCGGGCGGCGAACAACGCTGGCCGCCCACGGGCGCGACCAGCAGACGCGCCTCATTGGGCTGTGGAGCATATACCACATCCTGTCGACTTTCACACTCTTCTTTCACACTCGGCAATAGGATAACAATGATATGTATACCCCCTCCCGGATGGGTAGGGTCATTTCGAGAAAAGGTGCCATATGGCAGAACAACAGATCGAACTTGCAATCACCGGCATGACCTGCGCCTCGTGCGTCAACCGCGTGGAGAAAGCGCTCAAGAAAGTGCCGGGTGTGCTCGACGCCAGCGTCAATCTCGCCAGCGAGCAGGCCAGTGTGACCTATCTGCCGACCAGCGCCGGCTGGAGCGAGCTAAAGGCGGCCGTCGAAAACGCCGGCTATGGCGTGATCGAGACGGCCGATACGGACGCCGGCTCAACGGAAGATGTGGAGGCCGCGGCGCGGGCGCGCGAGCTGGCCGACAAGCGGCGCAAGCTGATCGTCGGCATCGCGTTTGGGCTGCCGCTGTTCCTGCTTTCGATGGCGCGCGACTTCGGCCTGATCGCACCCTGGCTGACGCCGTTCTGGGCGGCGATTGAGGCACAAATGAACGCTGCCGGCGGCAACGTGGGTGGCACGATGATCATGCACTACCCCGCCGCGGCCGACCTGCTGAACTGGCTGTTCCTGGCGTTGGCCACGCCGGTGCAATTCTACAGCGGCTGGGACTTTTACGTTCACGCTTGGAAGGCGCTCAAGGCGCGTACGGCCAACATGGATACGCTGATCGCCCTCGGCTCGTCGGCGGCCTACTTCTACAGCATCGCGCTGCTGCTGTTTGGAATCGCGGGCCACACCTATTTCGAGACGGCCGGGCTGATCATCACGCTGATCCTGGTCGGCAAATATCTGGAGGCGCGTGCCAAGAGTCAGACCAGCGCGGCGATCAAGACATTGATCGGCTTGCAGGCCAAGACCGCGCGCGTACTTCGTCCGTTGTCGGTGGCCAGTAGTCCGTTGCATATTGCGGAAGCCGGCAACAGGCAACGGACAACGGACAACCGACAACCGACAGTATCGCAAAATACGTACACCGAAGTCGACATCCCAATCGATCAGGTTCGCAAAGGCGATATCGTGGTAGTGCGGCCAGGCGAGAAAGTGCCTGTGGATGGTGTGATCGTCAGCGGGCGATCGAGTCTGGACGAGAGTATGGTCACCGGTGAGAGCCTGCCGGTCGAAAAGGGTGCGGGCGACACAGTGATCGGCGCGACGGTGAATGCGACTGGCAGCTTCCAATTCCGCGCCACCCGCGTCGGCAAGGAGACCGCACTGGCGCAGATCATCAAGCTGGTGCAGCAGGCGCAGGGCAGCCGCGCGCCGGTGCAGCGCCTGGTCGACCAGGTCGCGGGGGTGTTCGTGCCGGTCGTTATTGGCATCGCGCTGCTGACTTTCCTAGCCTGGTATTTCGTTGGCGGTGTCGACTTCACGCAAGCGATGATCTTCGCGGTGGCGGTGCTGGTAATCGCCTGCCCCTGCGCGCTGGGTCTGGCGACGCCGACTGCGATCATGGTCGGCACCGGCACTGGCGCCGAGCACGGCATACTGATCAAGAACGCCGAGAGCCTGGAGCGTGCCAACGCCATCCAGACCGTCGTGCTCGACAAGACCGGGACGATCACCGAGGGCCGGCCGGTCGTGACGGATGTGGTCGTGGCGCAGCCGACGCTGGCGCCAGTTGCTGCCGGCGCGAACGGCGATACGGATAGCAATCGGAATGGCGCCCATCCAGCCGAAACCGAACAAGAGGTGTTGCGGCTGGCAGCCAGCGCCGAGCGTGGGAGCGAGCACCCGTTGGGCGAGGCGATCGTGCGGGCCGCGCAGGAGCGCGGTGTGAGTCTGGCACAGCCCGAGCAGTTTCAAGCGGTGCCGGGGAACGGTATCACCGCCGTTGTCGACGGACATGCGGTACTCTTGGGCAATCGCAAGCTGATGCGCGAATGGAGCATCGACCTCAGCAGTGTCGAAGCGGACATCGATCGGCTGCAGAGTGAGGGCAAGACCGCGATGGTGGTCGTCGCTGATGGTGTGGCGCTGGGCGTCGTGGCGGTGGCCGACACGGTCAAGCCGACGTCGGAGGCGGCGGTTGCGGAGTTGCACCGGCTTGGCATCGAAGTGGCGATGCTGACCGGCGACAATGCACGCACGGCCGAGGCGATCGCCCGGCAGGTCGGGATCGATCGTGTGCTGGCCGAAATCCTGCCGCAGGACAAGGTGAATGAGATCAGGCGGCTGCAGGACGAGGGTCGCGTGGTGGCGATGGTCGGCGATGGCATCAACGACGCGCCGGCGCTGGCGCAGGCGGATGTCGGCCGCCTCGATCGGCACCGGCACCGACGTGGCGATCGAGGCGGCCGACATCACCCTGATGCGTGGCGATCTCAACAGTGTGCCGCAGGCGATCGCACTCAGCAAGCGCACACTGACGACGATCAAGTGGAACCTGTTCTGGGCGTTCATCTATAACGTGATTGGCATTCCAGTCGCTGCCGGCGTGCTCTACCCGTTCTTTGGGCTCCAGCTGAGCCCGATTATTGCGGCAGCGGCCATGGCGTTCAGCTCCGTCTTCGTCGTCACCAATTCGCTGCGGCTGCGGAATGTGCGGCTTATGTCCGCGGCGCGGACATAAGCCAGCCATGGCTATCTTGCTTGGCGCGATATCAATCCACGAGGCGACTCGTGGGCGCCTGACATAAGACAAGGATTGCGACAATGGCTGTGAATTTTCCAACCCCCCGGTTCGGCATCAACATCCACACGCGGATGCGACCTGACGTGGATGTAGTGGCCGAAGCATTGCACGTGGAGCAGCTCGGCTTCGACCTCGTGGCGCTCCATGGGGATGTCCTGCATGCGACCGCCCCCTCGTACGAGACCTGGACGCTGTTGACCTGGTTGGCGGCACGCACCGCCCGCATCCGGATGGCCCCGGTTGTGCTGGCGCTGCCGAACCGGCAGCCAGCCGTGCTGGCCAAGATGACCGAGACGTTGGATCGCCTCTCCGCTGGTCGGCTCGTGCTCGCGCTCGGCAGCGGAGCGGCAATCAACGAACCAGCATTCCGCGCCTTTGGCCTCGCCCAGCGCTCGCCCTCAGAAAAGGTGGCCGCGCTCGAAGAGGCGATAGACATACTGCACGGTCTCTGGAGCACCTCCAGCTTCTCCTACACCGGACGGCACTTTCAGACCGAAGGCGCCACGATCGAACCGAAACCGAGCCACCCAATCCCGATCTGGCTGGGGGTCTTCGGTACGCAGATGGTCGATCTGGTCGGGCGCAAAGCGGATGGCTGGTTCCCATCGTTCCAATTTCTCGCGCCAGAGCAGGCGTACTCGAAATTGGCGCGTATCCGCATGGTCGCGGAAGATGCTGGCCGGAACCCGGACGACATCACCTATGCGTATAACGTCCCGGTGCTTGTCGAGGAGGGAAGCAGCACCACCAGAGGACAGATCGCTGGGAACGTCGCGGAGGTGGCCCGGCAATTGGCAGACTTTGTCCGCCACGGCTTCACCTTTTTGAATCTGTGGCCGGGCGGTGCGGGCGCCACACAGCGCGAGCGGCTGGCCAAGGAAGTACTACCGGCCATCCGCGATCTGCTGGCGTAGATTTCGCTTTCGAAAGAGACCATTGGCATGGGCGAGGCCTGCAGCATGGAATTGCGCGTAATAGCACTCGTTTCTTCACGCCACGTCCGCATTACATACCTCGATGATATATTGGAGAAACGCGCGTGCCACGATCGCCCGCACGATGTGGAAACGATACGATGACGCGTGGGTCCGCGCACGAATGCTCAGCGCTTCTTGAATGAGCTGATGCCAGTGTCTGGGCATATGGCGGAAGGCATAGATCCCGGCAGCGGTTTTCGAGGTGATGTCGTGTTCGCGGAAGGTATAGAATTGTCGGAGCACGCCGAGCACGGCCCACTGCATGCCGTAATCGGAGAGCAGCCAGGCCATGCGCCGGGGGTTGGTGGTGAAGCGCGCCCAATAGCTGTTCATATTGTCGTGCATCTTGGCAATCAGGTCATCCCAATCCACTTGAATATCGAGCTGGTCTGGCGCCGGCCCGAGGATCGCGATGCCGCGATGCTTGAGCAGCCACCACGTCACCGCACTTATGTCGTGATAGCCGCTGGGATGCACCATGCCGTCGTGGATATGCGGATGCGCTGGTATGGTCGCTTCAGATTGCCCCAAATCAGGCCACTGCAGATAGCTACCTTCCAGCGGCCACTGAGGATACTGTTGTGCCAGCGTTTGATGAATAGCGCGTAATTCGCTGATATCGCTCGGCGTGCAGCGCCGGGTCGCGACGCCGACAAAGTCAATTCTCATATCCGCAACTACTTCCAGGATTGATCGGCAGAGCTTTTCCGCTCGTCCCTGGTTTGAGTGGGCCGTGGCGTTCTTCTCGACCTGGTTTGTCGTCGGCCTGTACCTCGATGGCTGGGCGCATACTCATCAGCTCCCGGACAGCTTCTTTACGCCCTGGCACGCGATCATCTACAGTGGGGTCTTGGGCGCAGCGCTGGTGCTGGTCGGCACAGCCTTCCTGGCCTGGCGCAACGGCGCGCCCTGGCGCCAGGCGCTGCCAGCGGGGTATCGGCTCTCCCTACTGGGGGCCGGCCTGTTCCTGATCATCGGTGTTGCAGACTTCGTCTGGCACTCGCTCTTTGGTATCGAGGCCGATCTGGCGGCGCTCTACAGTCCGCCCGATCTCGTGCTGGCCGCCGCAGGGGCGCTGATCGCCAGCGGCCCGCTCCGGGCGGCCTGGTATCAGCGCCAGACGAGCCAGACAACCGTTGGCGCGCCATGCTCTCGCTGACGCTGCTGCTGGCGATCCTCACGTTCTTCACCACTGAGTCGCATCCGTTCGACCATCCCTGGGCCCGCTTGCGCCCGCTGGCCATGGACGCCGCCGCACTCGGCCTCCCCGCCATGCCGGCGGCCGGGGTCGGCAGCCAGGAACTGGCCGAGACGCTGGGCATCAGCAGTATCCTGATCCAGACTGGTGTGCTGATGATCCGCCGGTGGGGCGCGCAGCTCCCGCTCGGTTGGCTGACGTTTATCTTCGCGCTCAACGCCGTAGGCATGGGCATCTTCCACCGAGACGAACGGGATCCAGGCATCGCTGCGGTCGTCGGTGAGGTCGCTCCACCGGTCGATGTGCAGCTCGCGGAGCTCGCCCGCGGGCCCGATCTGTAGCGCGGCGGCGACATCCTGTCCATGAATTGGAATAACCAGTCGCAGCCGACCGTTCTGTTCCGACCAGACCGCGCCAAATTGTGGCAGGAACGGCGACGGCAGCCAGATCGACTCGACGAGGAAGCGCTGACGCGCCGCGCGCAGGGCATCCGGGCCGGTCTTTGTCGCCACAGGGATCAATCCAAGCAGCCGGATCCGGCTGTGCGCCTCGTCGCCGTCGTAGCGCTCTTGGGTTGTAAAGGGGATTGGCCCGAGCCGCGCGTGCGCCTCGAACTGGAAGCCACGCCCAATGCGCCCCTGACAGAGTTCGAGGGACGCCAGTTTGGGAGCGGTGTCGCTCTCATCTTCGTGAATACCGACGAGCCAGGCGTCGGGCCTGATCTGCATCAACACCCCTATTCGGAGACGTTCTTGATCCGTTCGGGCCGCGCGCTCTTCACAGTGGGGGGCGAGCAAATGATCGGGGTCGCTGGTCAGATCATCGTGGTACCAGCATTCACTCCGCACAAGTTCGAGGTAATCGGACCAGAGCATGTCGACATGATCGACATCCACGCAAACGACACGTTCATCACTGAGTGGCTTGAGGGCCTACGAGCAAACCCGCAGGGATCATCAGCATCCTGAACCCAATTCGTTGTCGATTTTAGGCTCCGTCGAACGACTATCTGGTGGAACAGCTAGTCCTCTACGATTTGGAGGAACGCATAAGGAGAACCAACATGAGAAAGGTCATCGCAGGTCTGTTCATATCGCTGGACGGCGTGGTAGAATCGCCGGACAAACTGAAACTGGTCGATTCAAAGACGTTCAGCACCGGCGTCCTTTCGCTGATCTACGAGCCGGCGCAAAGCGAGTAAGCAGCGCCTTGCCTTCAGGTTCAAGGGCTGGCGGCCGGAGCATATTGAGTTCACTGGCTTGCCAGCCCAGATGAACAGCGGGGATTCCGCGATGGCGAGACGTTCGGCCATGGCATTCGCTCAGACCGCTCAGATCACGGATGGGCCGCAGCCGGCGTGGCGAGCAATATAGAGAAAGGAATCGAGATGGCAAACACTTCTGCGCAAACCGGGTACGCCCGCGTGAACGGCCTCAACATGTATTACGAGATCCATGGCACAGGACAGCCGCTGGTGCTGCTGCACGGCGCTTTTTCGGCGATCGGCACCTCGTTCGGACAGCTTCTGCCATCGCTTGCCGAGACGCGCCAGGTGATCGCCTTCGAGCTGCAGGCTCATGGGCGCACCGCCGACATCGATCGCCCACTGAGCCTCGAGCAGATGGCCGACGACGTCGCCGCCGCACTCCAGCAACTCGGGATCGACCAGGCCGACATCTTCGGCTATAGCTTGGGAGCCGGCGTCGCTGTGCACCTTGCCATCCGGCACCCGGATGCCGTGCGCAAACTCGTGCTCGCCTCGGTCACCTACAACATGAGCGGCTTCCACCCTGGGCTCATGGAGGGAATGGAGAACATGAAACCCGAAGCCCTGGTTGGGTCCCCCTGGCATGAGGAATACATCCGCATAGCGCCCAATCCGGAAGATTTCGCCACCCTGTTCGCCAAAAAGACCCAAATGGATCGGAAAATCAAGGACCTGCCTGCCGAGGTCATAGCGGCGATCAAGGCGCCGACTCTGCTGATCATCGGGGATTCCGATATCATCCGCCCCGAACACGCGGTGGAGATGTTTCGACTGCTCGGCGGCGGCGTGGCAGGAGATGTCGCCGGGCTGCCAAATTCGCAGCTCGCCATACTTCCGGGCACGACGCACGTGACGCTTGTGCAGCGCGCCGATCTGCTGCTCTCGATCATCCCGCCGTTCCTCGACGCGCCCATGCCAGAAGCCAAGTGACCTGTGATCGCTAGAGGTCCATAGCCTGCCTGAATTGTGCCCCTGCGTGTCCGGTGGCCCCGGTTGTGCTATATTCAGCGGTGTTGCACAACCACCAAGGAGTTCTGTCTGATGACTAACCGTACGACAGCGCTGCCGCGCTTGTCGTGGGCCGAGGTCTGTGCGAGGCGCCTGCAGCGGCATGCGCTGGCCGGCCCTGCCAAGGACACTCGGCCTGCGGACATCGTCGCCACTATCTGCGGCGCGCACGCCCAGATCTTGTCCGCCGCCGAATTGTCGATCGGGCTGCGGCTCGCCGATGCCACGCTGACAGATGTGCGCAAAGCCCTGTGGAGTGAGCGCAGCCTGGTCAAGACCTTCGGACCGCGCGGCACCGTACATCTGCTGACCACCCAGGATCTGCCCATGTGGACCGGTGCGCTCTCCGCGATCCCGCCCTCCGCCAGTCCTTTTCCAAAAGACGTGCAGTTGACGCCCCAACAGACCGATGCGGTCGTTGAGGCGATCGGGGTCGCGCTGGAGGGCGCCGAGCTGACCGTCGACGAACTGAACGAGGCGGTTATCGCCGCCACCGGATCGGGGGCCGGGGATCTGGTCATGCCGGCGTTCCAAGGCATGTGGCCGCGGTGGCGCCAGGCGGTGGATACCGCGGCCAGACGCGGCGCGCTGTGTTTTGGGCCTAACCGCGGCCGCAAGGTCACCTACACCAACCCGCGCCGATGGCTGCCCGGCTTCCGGCCCGCCGATGGGCCAACCGCCCTTGCCGCCCTCGTCAGGCGCTACCTGCACGCCTACGGACCGGCCACAGCGCAGCAGTTCGCGCAGTGGCTGGCCGCACCACGGCAGTGGGCGACGGAGCTGTTCGACTCGCTCGTGGGTGAACTGCAGCAAGTCGAGGTCGAGGGCACCCGCGCATGGGTGGCGGCCGGAGATGCTACGGCGCCGTCCACGGCACCCCAAGGCCTACGACTGCTGCCCTATTTCGACGCCTACGTGGTCGGCTGCCAGCCGCGCGAGCTGCTGTTCCCCGGGCGGGCCGCCGAACGCGCGCTGGCCGGCGGCCAGGCCGGGAACTTCCCGGTACTGCTGATCGACGGGACGGTCGCCGGAGTCTGGCACCAGCGCCGCTCAGGCCGGAGGCTGGAGATCACGGTGGAGCCATTGGAAAAACTCACTGCCGCGCAGCGCCGCGAGCTCGACGAGCAAGTGAAACGTATCGGGGAATTCCTCGACGGCACTCCCCGGTTGACGATCGGCACGGTGACGGTAGGCGCACATGCGTGACATGCTCCCACCCCTAATGAATTTTGACGATCATAATCGGTAATCATGACCCGTAGATAGCCTGGGCGAGTTTGCCCTCTCCCAGTAGCCCGACATAGCGGAGGACGGCGTGCGAACCGCTCGCAAACGGATCCAAGAAACTGCGCACCTGCGCACCTGCTGGCGCAGCGCCGGCCAGTCGCCGGCCAGTCGGTGCAATTTCAGCACATCCTGGCGCTTGAGGCGCCACAGCTTATGGGTCGGATTGAGCCAGGGGGCGTAGGTCGGCAGCCAGATCGGCTCGATCCGCGGCCAGCGAGAGAGCGCTGTCAGTACATCGCGGTGCTGATGGATCGACCAGTTGTCCTGCGCCACCTAGATTTGCTCCACTTCCGAGTAACGCTGATCCAGCCGGCCGTAGAAGCTTAGCAGTTGTTTGCGACCCACACTGTAATTGTCCAGATAGTCGACCTGCCCGCTCAGGGCGCCTACTGCGCGGGCCAGCCGCCATTGGCTGTTGTTCCCGGCACACTCCAGTTCCTCTGGTGGCATCCGATCGGCTGGCTGCCAGTTCAGCGCCGTGGTCGGCCAGCGGTCGTAGCCGATCTCATCCAGAAACAGCAGCACCCGCCGTTCTGGCGCCTGCGCGACCTGCTGCAAACAGCGCAGCAGGGTGGCTTCTTTGCTGCGCTAGAGCGGGTCGGGACTGAACAGGCGTACTTTGGGCGAGATCTGGCGGCAGTCACAACGCTGCAGCACAGGCCACACGCCGCTCAAGCAGTAGTTGCGCAAGGCTGGGACACTCACCCGAATGGTCCGCAAGCTCCAGCGGCTAGCTGGTGGACCGGGCTGGTCCGGCTCGGGCGCGGCTTCGCGACGGGCCTCCTCGCCGGGGCCTTGGCGCAGGCGATCGAGCAGGTCGGCGCCCTGGTCAAAAGCACCCCCGACGGTCGCCGCCATGCTGATGCACAATCAGCCCGGCGAAGCCCATGGTCTCATAACGCTTCAACCAGGCATACACAGTATCGGGGTCGCGCGGTTTTAGCAAGCCGTGCCGGGCAACCCAATGAGCGGAATGCCCGTCGGCAATTTTCACCATCGCGGCACAGCGTTCTCGCAGGTATGGTCGGGAATCGTGATCGCGATGGTGTTGTAACGTTTGTCGCTGCCCGGCAACCAACTCCAGAGTTCGCTGATAGCTCATCACGCACTC
>WNGB01002695.1_pt1 | contig 28480 bp, 16 predicted proteins | sample 5400681 | NCBI WGS metagenome assembly WNGB01 (sample SAMN13153367, study PRJNA577476) | soil metagenome | isolation source: 115 cm soil or saprolite under grassland replicate 2 | place: USA:California | collected 2016-06-15
ACCTCGCCGCCGAAGTCGGCGTGGCCGGGGGTGTCGACGATGTTGATCTTCACGCCGCGGTAGGTGACCGCGGTGTTCTTCGCGAGGATCGTGATCCCCTTCTCGCGCTCGAGATCGTTCGAGTCCATGACCCGCTCGACGAGGTGCTCGTTCGCGCGGAACACGCCGGCCTGGCGCAGCATGAAATCGACGAGGGTGGTCTTCCCATGGTCGACGTGCGCCACGATGGCGATGTTGCGGATCAGCTCGCGGGGGGTCATCGATTCCCTTCGGTAAAAGGCCGGAACTTATAGTCGTTTTCACCCCTTCCCCGCAAGCGGAAGCGCGCCCGGGAAAAGCCGGAAGCTTCGGGCCGCGTGCTACGATGGCCGGCCTTCCGGGTTTTCCGGTTCGGCGAGGGGGGCTGGCTCCGGATGCCGCACGTCATCCTGTTCGTGGACGACGAGCCCGAGGTGCTCGCGATCCTGCGCCGCAGCTTCCCTGCGGACGACGGATACGTCACGCTCACCGCGCCGACCGGCGCGCTCGCGCTCGAGATCCTCGCGAGCCGGCGGGTGGATCTCCTCGTCACCGACCAGCGCATGCCGCAGATGACGGGGATCGAGCTCGTCGAGGCCGCGCACCGGCTCGACCCCGACCTGTGCGCGATCCTCCTCACGGCGTACACCGATCCGCGCGAGATCGTGGAGGCGATCAACCGCGGTCAGGTCTACCGGTACCTCGTGAAGCCGTGGGAGCACACGGATCTGAAGCAGACGGTGCTGCGTGCGCTCGAGCGGGTGGATCTCCGCCGCGAGCGGGCCCGACTCTATGATGACGCCGAGCGCCGCCTCGAGGCGCTCCAGGCGGCCTCCGACCTCGCCCGCGATGTGGGGGCCGCGGAGAGCCACGCGCGGATCCTCGAGCGCGTCGTCGAGCGGCTCCCGCGCATCGTCCCGTGCGACGTCGCCGCGGTGCTGCTCGCGACCCCCGGCGCTGCGCCGGACCTCCTCATCCGCCCGTGCGCTCGCCTGTCGGACGCCGCGCTCCTCGCGGTGAAGGAGCACGCGCTCGCGGCGCACCACGAGCTCGGGGGCGAGGCGCTGCGCGAGGCGGCCGTCCGGGTGCGCGTCGTCGGCGGCGGGACGGGCGCGGCGGTCGTGGACGGCTTCGCGTCGCGGCTCACCTTGCCGGTCGAGATCGGCGGCGTCCAGGTGGGCGCCGTGCTCGTCGAGAGCGCGGGCCCCGAGGCGTTCGGCGAGGGGGACGCCCGGGTGCTCGACGTGCTCGTGAACGAGCTCGCGCAGTCGCTCGGCGCCTTCGCGACCCGGGTCGCGGCGGAGCGCGAGCGGCTCGAGCGCATCGTCGAGTGCATGGCGGACGGGCTGCTCTACCTGACGGCGGGCGCAGACGAGGTTCTCGCGAACCCCGCCGCGCGTCGCATGCTCGGCGCGCCCGCGGAGGGGGCGCTCCAAGTCGCCTGGCTGAAGGACGCGCTCGGGTTCTACCCGTTCGACCTCGTGCGCGGGCTCGACGCGGAGCCGGGGCGCGCCTGGGTCGCGGAGGAGGTCCGGGTCGGCGCCCGCACGCTGTCCTCGGTGGTCTCGCCCGTCCTCGAGCGGGGACGCGGGCTCGCCGGCGTCGCGGTCGCGCTCCGGGACGTGACCGACCAGAAGGAGCTCGAGGCGCGCAAGGAGGAGTTCGTCCAGGTCGTGAGTCACGAGCTGCGCACGCCGCTCACGTCCATCGCGGGCGCGCTCGACCTCGTCCTCGGCGGCCTCGCCGGCGCGCTCGAGGAGAAGCAGGCGCGGTACCTGCGCATGGCGCGCGAGTCCTCCGAGAAGCTCAACGCGATGGTGGACGAGCTCCTCGACGTGGCCCGGCTCGCGAAGGGAAAGCTCCGGATGGAGCCGGAGGTGCTCTTCCTCGACGAGCTCGCGCGCACGACCGTGGACCGCTACCAGCCCGCGGCCTCGGAGCGCGGGCAGGAGCTGCGCGTCGAGGTCCCGTCCGAGCCGGTGCGGATCGTGGCCGACCCGGGGCGGATCGGGCAGGTGATCTCGAACCTCCTCACGAACGCGCTCAAGTTCGGGCCCGACAACGGGGTCGTGAAGGTCCGCGTCTTCCGCGCGCCGTCGCTCCCCGGGATCGCGGGCCTCAGCGTCTGGAACGCCGGGGACTGCATCCTCGACGCCGACCTCGAGCGCATCTTCGAGAAGTTCGAGCAGGCCCGCAGCGAGCGAACGCGGCGCGTGCGCGGCACCGGCCTCGGGCTCGCGATCTCCCGCGGCATCGTGGAGGCGCACGGCGGCGCGATCTGGGCGGAGAGCGCGCCGGGCGAGGGTGCCCGCTTCTTCGTCGTCCTCGCGGACGAGCCGCCCACCGTCGCGGCAGAGGCGCCTCGGGTGGCGGCCGACGCGCCGGCGGTGCTCGTCGTCGACGCGAGCGACGACGCGGCGCTCGTCTGCGGCGTCCTGCGCGCGCGCGGCCTGCGCTGCGCCCGCGCGAGCGATCTCGACGCCGCGCTCGCGCTCGCGCGGCGCCATCCTCCGCGCGTGGTGGTCTGGGATCCGCTCCTCCCGGCGCTCGACCACGTCCCGCTCGCCGAGATCCTCCGGCACGACGCCGACACCCGGCGCGCGGCGCTCCTCGCCTTCTCGCCCCCGGCCGCGCGCGACGCCGCTTTCCGCGCGGGCGCCGACGACCACCTCGCGAAGCCCGCCGCGCCCGCGGCGCTCGTTGCCGCGGTGGAGGAGCTCGCGCGGCGGGGCCGCCCCGCCGGCGCCCGGATCCTGGTCGTCGACGACGATCCGGCCATCCGCGCGATCTGCGCCGAGGTGCTCCGCAGCCAGGCGTACGAGGTGGACGAGGCGGGCACCTGCGAGGAGGCGCGGCGCCTCGTCGCGGAGCGGCACCCTCAGATCTTGCTCGTCGACGTGCAGCTCCCGGACGGCGACGGCTTCGCGCTGCTCGACTCGCTCGCCGCGCGCCGCTCCACCGAGCCGTTCGCGGCGGTGTTCCTCTCCGCGCGCGGAGAGACCGCCGACAAGGTGCGCGGGCTCAAGCTCGGCGCGGACGACTACCTCACGAAGCCGTTCGACGCGCAGGAGCTCGTTGCCCGCATCGACGCGGTGCTGCGGCGGCGCGAGGCGGCACTCGCGTCGTCGCCGATGACGCGGCTCCCGGGCGGCCGCGCCATCGACCGCGAGGTGGAGCACCGGCTCGAGGCGCGGGCGCCGTTCGCGCTCTCCTACGTCGACCTCGACAATCTGAAGGCCTTCAACGACACCTACGGCTACGCGAAGGCGGACGGCGTCGTGCTCCAGACCGCAGGCATCCTGCGCGACGCGGTCGCGATGCACGGCGGCGACGCGGCCTTCCTCGGGCACGTCGGGGGCGACGACTTCGTCATCCTCACCGCACCCGAGCACGCCGCCCGGGTGTGCACCGAGGCCATCGCCGCCTTCGACCGGGTGATCCCGCTCTATTACGACCGCGCCGACCGCGAGCGCGGCTCCATCGAGGCGGTGGACCGCTTCGGCACCCGCCGCCGGTTCCCGATCCTGTCGGTGTCGATCGCGACGGTGCACGCGCCGCCCGGCCGCTTCCCGCGCCACGCGGAGCTCGCCCGCGCGGCGGCGGAGCTGAAGGAGCGCGCAAAGCGCGTCCCCGGCAGCATCCACCTCGTCGACGGCGGCGGGGGCGAGGCGCCCCCGTGACGCTCCAGCGGAAGCTCGCCCTCTTCGTCGTCGCCGCGGCGCTCGCGCCGCTCGTCGGCGTCGCCTTTGCGGTGCTGCGCGGCGCGCAGGAGGAGCTCGGGCGGCGGGCCGCGGCGGAGCACCTCGCGCGCGCGCGCGCGGGCGCGGTCTCGATCGCGGCGGAGCTCGCCGCGGTCGACGCCGCGCTCGGCGGGCTCGCCGAGACGTGGCACCCGGATCGGCTCGGCGAGGAGGAGCTCCGGGGCATGCTCGTCGTGCTCTCGCGGCAGGTTCCCGCTGCCGACGCGAGCGCGATCGTGGACGGGGCGGGCTCGGCGCGCGCGGTCCTCGCGGGCTCGGGCGAGTCGGGCACGACCGAGCGGTTCGTCACGGCGGTCCGGTCGTCGGCGACGGCGCCGGAGGGGCGGCTCGTGCTCCGCGCCTACGACGACGCGGAGGGCTGGCAGCTCGCCGCCGTCCGCGCCGTCCCGGCCCGGGACGGCAGGCGGTGGCTCGTCGCGGTCCGGCTCGGGCCCGACGCGGCCCGGCGGCGCCTCGACGCAGCCGTGCCGGACGGCGGCGCGGCGTACCTCCTCGACGGCTCCCGTGTGCTGCTCGCGTCGAAGGGCGCGGCGCCGCTCGAGGCCGCCGAGAGGGCGGAGCTCGCCGGGCGGATCGACCCGGCGCGCGCCGGAGCGGTCCAGGGCGAGCGCGTGCTCGGCGCGTGGGCGCCCCTCGAGGACGGGACCGGGTGGGGCGTGCTCGTCGCGGTTCCGGCGGCGACCGCGTACGCGCAGATCGTCTCGCTCCGCCGCGGGGTGCTCGCGGCGAGCGCCGGTGTCCTCGCGCTCGTGCTCGGCCTCTCGTTCCTGCTCGGGCGTGGCACGGTGGCGGGGCTCGCGCGGATCGAGTCGGCGGCCCGCGCGCTCGGCGGGGGGGAGCTCGCCGTGCGGCTCCCCGAGGCCGGCGCGGACGAGGTCGCGCAGGTGTCGCGCACCTTCAACGCGATGGCGGGCGAGCTGCAGCGCGCGCGCGAGCGGCTCGAGCGCTGGAACGAGGAGCTACAGCGCGAGGTCGAGGCGCGCACGCGCGAGCTGAAGGCGGCGCAGGCGCAGCTCGTGGAGACGCAGAAGCTCGCCGCGCTCGGGCAGCTCGGGGCGGGCGTCGCCCACGAGATCAACAACCCGCTCACCGGGATCCTCGGGAACGCGCAGCTCCTGCTCGAGGCGACGGCGGCGGAGAGCCCCGACCGCGAGCCGCTCGAGAAGATCGAGCTGCTCGCGCGCCGCTGCCGCGACATCACGCAGAGTCTGCTCCGCTTCAGCCAGCAGCGGGCCGAGCCCGACTTCCAGGACCTCGACGTGGGCCGCGTCGTCCGCGACGCGCTGACGCTCGCCGCGGGGCAGCTCGGCGGCGCCGGCGTGGCGCTCGAGGTGGACCTCCCGGATCCACCGGCGCGGATGCGCGGCGACGCCGGCCACCTCGCGCAGGTCGTCCTGAACCTCGTCTCGAACGCCCGCACCGCCTGCCTCGGCCGGTCCGGGCGCACGGTCCGGGTCTCGGTCCGCCGCGAGCCGGACGAGGTGCGGATCGCGGTGCGCGACGACGGGAAGGGGATCGCGCCCGAGCACCTCCCGCGCCTGTTCGAGCCGTTCTTCACGACGAAGGACCAGTGGAGCAACGTCGGCCTGGGCCTCTCGGTGTCGTACCGGATCGTCGCGGAGCACGGCGGCCGCATCCTCGTGGACAGCCACCCCGGGGAGGGGAGCACGTTCACCGTGTGCCTCCCGACCGTCGCGGCGACGTACTAGAGTCGCGGGCCGATGGCACGGCGCGAGCGGATCACCTTCCTGGCCGTCCTGGCCCTGCTCGTCGGGGGGACCCTCGCCGCCTATCGCCTGCTCCTCGGCCCCGAGCCGGGCGGGCGGACACCCGCCGCGCAGGCGACCGTCCCGCTCACCGTCTCGGCGGTCTCGGGCGAGGTGACGGTGGTGCGCGGCGTGGTCCGGACCGCGGCGGGCACGGGCGCGGTGCTCCGGCCGGACGACGCGATCGAGACCGGGATCGGCGGCCGGGTCGAGCTGTCGGGCGGCGGCTACGCCGTGACGCTCGAGGAGGGCGGCCGGTTCGCGGTCGGCGAGATCACCGCGGAGCTCTCGCGATTCCGCCTCGCCGCGGGCCTCGTCTCCGCGCGCGTGCAGGACGACCTCGGGCGCGCCGTCGAGATCGAGGGTGGACCCGACGTGATCGCGCGGACGCGCGGCGGCGACGTGAGCGTCGCCCGAACGGGCTCAGCCATGGCGGTCGGGGTCCGGCGCGGCCGGGCGGAGTTCACGTCGTCCGGGACGACCGTCGTGCTCGCGGAGGGGCAGCAGTCCGAGGCGAAGCTCGGGCGGGCGCCCTCGCTGCCCTCGCCGTTGCCGGCGTCCCTCCTCCTCAAGGTGAACTGGCCGGCGCCGCGGGCGACGAACGAGCGGCGGATGGTCGTCACCGGCCGCGCGACGCCCGGCGCCGTCGTGGTCCTCGGCGGAGAGCGCGTCGAGGTCCCGCCCGACGGACGGTTCACGCACGTCATCGTGCTCCGGGAAGGACGCCAGACGCTCTCGGCGCGGGCGTTCGGCGTCGCGGGGGCCGCCGCCTCCGACGGCCCCGCCATCGTGCTCGACACGCGCGCCCCGGACGCTCGCTTCGACACGAGCGATCTGTGGGTGAAGCCGCGGAAGTGACGCACCCGCGCGCACCTTCCGCGCGTCCGCCGTCCGCGCGCTGCGATCGATCGCTTGACCGCCCGCTCACGACCTGCCGAATATCGCCCCGGGGGAACACCGAGCGAGGGGTACGGCCTGAGCCGAGTCGGTCACATCGCTGCGATCGCGGCGCTCGCGATCGCTGTGCCGTTCGACACCTCCGCCAAGCCTTCCGGGGCGTATTCACGCATCGTGCAGGGCGACGGGGACCAGACGGATCCCTCGATCGACGCTCAGTTCATCGTCTACGCGTCGAACGCGTCCGGCAACTGGGACGTCCTCCTCTACACGATCGGCGGCGACCCGCTCATCCGGGTGGTAGCGGGTGGGCCGGGCGACCAGGACCAGCCCGACGTCAACCAGACGACGCTCGCCTACCGCGTCGCGGACGGGATCGTCCTCGCGAACTGGGAGTTCGGGAACGTGCTTCGCGCGCCGCCGGCGCGCGATCCCGCTCCCGCCTTCGACCCGTCGAGGCAGTGCCAGGCGTTCGACCCGGTCTCGCAGCCCGTCGTGACGAGCGTCCTCGCGACGTGGGAGTGCGGCAGGCCCGGGGCGCGCAACATCGAGGTGGCGCGCTACGCGGGTCGGCTCGAGGAGTACGAGCTCACCTCGCCCGCGGGCGTCGCGGGCGCCGGGGACCAGTTCGGCGCCGCCGCGTTCGAGCAGTACGTCGCGTTCGTGGACGGCGCGGACGGGGGCTCGGTCTGGCTCCACGACACGACGCCGGGAAGTCGCGAGACCAGGTTCGTATGCGACGGCCGCGCGACGGGGGTGGCGGTGGGCGCGCTCGGCGGGACGGTGCTCGCCGTCACGCGCGCCTCGAACGGGCACGACGCGGACGTCGAGATCTGGGACGCGGAGGGGCAGCTCGTCACGTCGCTGCGCGTCGACGGCGTGCAGCAGAACCCGCACCTCTCGGGCGACTGGGCGGCGTTCGAGGATCTCTCGACCGGCCGTTCGCAGGTCGTCCTGTGGCAGTGGACGACCGGCCTCGTCTTCGTCCCGCACCCGAGCGCGAGCAACCAGACGCTGAACGACCTCGGAGTCGTCGCCGGCGCCGAGGTCCGAGTCGTGTTCGCGGACGATGTGGACGGGTCCCTGGGAAACCGCGACATCGCGCTCTACCGGCTCGCCTACGTGAACGGCGCGATCCCGGACGATGGGACCGGGAACGGGGACCCGTGGCTTCCGCCTCCCCCTCCGCCTCCCCCGCCCGTCGTGCGCCCCGCGCCGGCGCGCTGCGACGACGCGGACCCGACGGTGCTCGGGACCCTCGAGCTCGGCCGCGAACCCGCGAGGCCGCTCGCCGCGGCGGTGAGCTTCGACGCGACGCCGTTCCCCGGCGACGCCGACCTACCCGTCCTCGTCTGCATCGACTCGAGCCGCGTGACGGCCGGCTGGGTGACGCTCGACGACGCGGCGATCGCGAGCCCGGCCGACTTCAACGCGAAGGTCACGCACCTCGAGGTGCGCGCCGTCGCGGAGGCGGGTGCGGCCCGCATCGCCGGGACGATCGCGGGGAAGCCCGGCTCATGGCTCGTCGCGCGCGTCCTCGCGGACCCGGGGCGTACGATGACGGCGGCCGGCTCGCCCGCGGGACCCGGCACCACGCTGCTCGCGCGCGCCGCGGCGTCCGCGGGCTCCCTCCACGGCGCGGGCGCGGGGGGCTGCGGTACGGGCGGCGCCGCCGGCCCGCTCGCCGGGCTCGCGCTGCTCCTCGCCCTCAGACTTCGTCGGCGCTGAAGCCGGCGCGGGGGAGGGGATGACGGGTCCGCTCCTCGCTCTCGCGCTCGCCGCCGGCCCGGAGCTCCTGCTCCCGCCGTGGCCGCTCTCTCCCGACGGCGAGCTCGTCGCCGTCCGCGGCGCCCCTGCGCTCGCGGCGGAGGGCGCCACGGTCGAGCCCGTCGCGCGCGGGGTGTACCGCGTCGTCCCCGCGCCCGGCGCGGCACGGGTGATCCTCCGCGCCGAGACCGCCGAGGCCGCGGCGCCGGTCGAGCCGCCGCCGGGCGTCGTCGAGATCGAAGTGAGGACGCCCGCGCCGGTGAAGGGACGCAACCTCACGATCGAGATCGAGCTCGCGGTGCTTCGCGCGGGCGGCGAGCCGGACGCGGAGGCGACGCCTCCCGTCGTCGCGGTCTCCTCGGGGCAGCTCCGCGACCTCGCGCCCGCCGGGCCGGGCCGGTTCCACGCATTGTACGAGCCCGCCTCGACGCGTCACCCGGAGGTCGCGGTCCTCCTCGCGCTCGTGCCGCGCTGCCCGCTCTGCCCGACGCCGCGCGCCGTGGGGCACGCCATCGTGCCGCTCTCCGCCGCGATCGATCTCCCCGGCCACTCCGAGCCGGGGACGCGGACGACCGTCACCGTCGCCGGGCGTACGTTCGGCCCGGGCGTGGCCGACGCGCGGGGCCGCTTCTCGATCCCGATCGTCGTGCCGCCCGGCGCCCGCTTCGCCTCCGCGACCTCGGTGGACCGCTCAGGCAACCGGCGGACGGCGCAGCTCGACCTGCGGCTCCCCGAGGTGGACCGGCTCGCCTGCGCCGCGTGGCCGCGGGCGCTCCCCGCGGACGGCCGCTCGGAGGCGTCGGTCTTCTGCGTCGCCTCCTCGCCGGCAGGCGCGCCCGCCTCGGGGGCGCAGCTCGCGCTCGCCGCCTCGCGCGGCGAAGCGGGGCCGCTCGCGCCCGTGCGCGGCCCGCTCCAGCGCGCGCGGTTCCGCGCGCCGGAGGGCGGCGCCGGGGCGGACGCGCTCGTGCGCGCGAGCTACCCCGAAGGCGGCGCCGCGTCGCGCGACGAGGTCCGGATCGCGCTCGTGTCGGGCCCGCCCGCGGAGATCGTCGCGAGGCTCGCGCGCGAGCCGGTGCCGTTCGACGCGACCGTCGCCGCGGAGACCGCGGCGCGCGACGCGCGCGGCGACGTCCTCGGTCGTCCCGCCGGACCTTCCGGCGCGAAGCTCGGCTTCGTGGCGGCGGACCGGTTCGTCGCCGCCCCGTCCGGCGCGGTCCAGCACGCGCCGCTCGCGTTCGCGCTCGACGCCGGCGCCGACCTCGCGACCCTCGCGCTCCGGCGAGAGGGTCGCTCCTGGGTCGCCGAGGCGCGCACGGCGGACGGCCGGCCCGCGGCGGACGTCCGGCTCCGGTTCGGCAGCGGCGCGGAGGCTACGACCGATGCGAGGGGCGAGGCCCGCGCGAAGGGTTCGGAGGATCGGGAGACCGTCGCGGGACCGGGCGGCGTCCGGGCCGCGGGGTGGGCCGGGATCGCGCCGCCCGCCGCGCCGTTCGAGATCGCGCGGACCGTGGAGGTCGCGCTGCGGCCGCCGTCCCCGGTGGAGGTGGTCGCCTCGGTCGAGGCGGGTGCGATCCGCTGGCGCGTCGAGGACCCCGAAGGCCGTCCGCTCGCGGGCCGGCGCGTCACGCTCCGCGCGGCGGACGTGGAGCTCGGGCCCGCGGAGCACGACGGGGACGGCGGGCGCGCCCCGATCCGGCGCGGGCGCGGGCTCGTCGCGGTCGTGGACGCCGAGACCGGCGTCGCCGCCGTGGTGGAGGTCCGGTGAGAGGTGGGCGGATAGCGGCGCTCGCCATGGCGCTCGCGCCCGCGGTGCCGGCCGCGCAGGTCGCGATCGGCGCCGCGCGGGAACCCGGGGCGATGGTGCTCGGCCGCGTCTGCCTCGACCTCGACGGCGACGGCCGCTGCGGTCCGGACGAGCCGGGGGTCGCGGGCGCGCGGATCCTCGGCGAGGGGGGCGCGGTAGCGCTCGCGGACGCAGGCGGCCGGTTCCACCTGCTCGAGCTGCCGGCGCGCGAGCTCGCGCGCGATCGGACCGCGTACGGCGGCCACGCCGTCGTCGTCGAGGGGCTCGGCGTCCGGCGCGCCTTCGAGCTCGGTCCCGGCGGCACCGCGTCCGTCGAGCTCGCGATCCCTCCCCCGCCCGCGCCGCGCGCCTCGCCGCTCGTCGCCGCCGGCGAGGCAGGTCCTCCGCCGGCGCGGGGCGCCGACGGCAAGCTCCGCTGGTGGCTCTCGGCGCGGACCGCGCCCGGCGCGGCGGTCGTCGCCGGGGGCGCGCCGGTCCAGGCGGGTGACGACGGCGTCTTCTCCATCGAGGTCGCCCTCTCGCCGGGGGAGAACAGGCTCGCGCTCGGCGTCGGGAGCGCGGGCGCCGTCGCGCTCTACCGCTGGTCGGTCCACCTCGTTCCGCGGTCCCGCGGCGGAGAGCTCGTCGTCCCCGGGCGACCCGAGCCGATCGGCGTCCTCGCGCTCGCGCCCATCCAGGGCGGGGCCGCGCTCGTCTCGGGCGAGCTCGCCCCCGGGCTCCGGCTCCGGGCAGGAGGCCTGCTCGCGGGCGCCGGCCGGTTCTCGGCCTTCGCGCCGCCCGGCGCGGGCCCGCTCGAGCTCGTGGACGGCGCCGGGGCGATCGTCCTGCGCGTGCCCGTGCCAGCGGACGACCTGAGCCCGCTGCCCGCGACCTGGGGCGCGACGGGGGTGGCCCTCGCGGAGATGGAGGTGTCGTTCCTCGGGTCGCCGCGCGTGCTCGTCACGGGCCGCGGCGCGGGCGCAGCGCACGGCCAGCTCGGGCCGCTCGCGTTCGAGGCGGGGCTCGACCTCGACGACCGGGACGACCGGCTCTCCGATCTCGCGCGCCCCAGGAGCGCGCTCGCGGCCGAGCACGCGCTCGATGCGGCGCGCACCTTCCCGGCGGTCGGCGATGAGGGCGCCGCGGACGACCGCAACCCCGCCCGCGGGCGCGTCTGGGCGCAGGTCCGCACCGGCGCCGACCGGCTCGAGCTCGGCTCCGCGCGGGCGGGCCTCACCGGGAGCGAGCTCGGCCGCTACGATCGCGCCCTCTTCGGCGCGAAGCTCCAGACGGATCGTGCCGTGGGTCCGCTCCGCCTCCGCGCGGCCGCGTTCGGCGCCACGCTCCGCGAGGACGCCGGCGGGAACCCGCCTCCGCGCGCCGCGCACGACGTGCTCCGCGCGACCGGCGGAGCCGCGCTGTGGCTCTCGCACGGCGAGGTGGTCGAGGGCAGCGAGGCCGTCCGGATCGAGCGACGCGACCCGTTCACCGGACGGATCGTCTCGCAGCGCGCCCTCGCGCGCGCCGTGGACTACGAGATCGACTTCGTCTCCGGCCGGATCGTCCTCGCCGCGCCGCTCGCGTCGGTCGCGCCGCCCGCCGCCGTCCTCACGGGCGACCCGTTCGCCGCGCCCGAGGTGACCGTCGTGGCGGACTACCTCCACGCGGCGCCCGGTCCCACGGCGGAGGACCTGCACGGCGGCCGGGTCGGGGCCGCGCTCGGCCCGGTCGCGGTTTTCGCGCACGCCGCGGGCGAGGAGCGGCCCGGCCGCGGCGACGACTGGTCGCTCGCGGGAGGGGGCGCGGAGCTCGACCTCGGGCCGGCCCTGCGGGTCCGCGCGGAGGCCGCGCGGAGCCGCGGCCAGCTCTTCGCGCGTGCCGGCGCGACGGAGTTCGCTCGCTCGGAGGACGGCGGCCTGCGCTTCGCGTCCCCCGCCGCGGCGGACGCCGGCGCGGACGCGCTGCACGTCGAGGCGAACGGCAACGCGGGCCCGGTCCGCGCAGACGCCTGGTGGCGCACGCGCGAGCGGGGCTACTCCGACGCCGAGTTCCTCGAGGCGGTCGCCGCGCGCGAGCGCGGGGCGAGCCTCTCCGCGGGGGCCGGCTCGGTGAGCGGCGTCGTGCGGCTCGCCGAGCGCCGCGGGGCCGACCCGCGCGATCCCGCGGCGCTCGCGCGCCTCGACGAGCGCCAGCTCCTCGCGCGCGCGGCGTGGCAGGGCGAGCGGCTCGGGCTCGCCGTCGAGGGCGTCCAGACCTCCCGCGAGGACGCGGCGGCGACGGCCGAGGCGACCTCCGCCGGGGCGCGCGCGTCGTGGCGCGTCGATCCCGCGCTCACCCTCGACGCGGCGCACCACCAGAAGCTGCGGCTCTCCGGCCCCGCCGTCGACCCGACCTTCACGTCCGCAGGCGCCACCTTCGCCCGCGGGAGCGCCTCGCTCGGCGTGCGGGGCGGGTGGGGGCCCGAGCTCGGGCCGCGCCTCCTCGTGAGCGGCGCCCGGCTCGCGCCCGGCGAGGCGGTCTACGGGACCTTCGGCGCCGACCCCGACGCGCCGGACGTGCTCGGCGGCGCCGCGAGCGCGCTCGGCGTCCGCCAGCGCACGCGCGGGGCGGAGCTCTTCACGGAGGAGCAGTTCGGGCGCGATCCGTTCGGCCTGCGGCAGGCGCGGGTGCTCGGGGCCACGGTCGAGCCGCTCCGCGGCGTCACCCTGTCCCTCTCGGGAGAACGCGGCGAGCGGCTCCGGCTCGACGGCTCCGTCGTGGCGCGGAGCGCGGCGGCAGCGGCGATCGGGATGGTCCGCGGCCCGCTCCGGCTCGCCGCGCGCGGCGAGGTGCGGGACGAGGGAGGCGACGGCCACGCCGCCGCGGGCGCCTCGGCCGAGTGGCTCGTCCGGCCGGGCGCGTCCCTCGCGGCGCGGGTCTCCTGGACGCACGGGACGAGCGCCGGCGTCGAGGGGCTCGGGTTCGAGGCGTCGCTCGGCGGCGCGTGGCGCGCCGACCGGGTCGCGCTCGTCGCGAGCCTCGCGCGCTTCGCGGAGCGGCGGCCCGGCGAGGCGCGGCGGGACGGAGTGCTCGCGCGGCTCGCGGCCACGACCGCCGGCCCGGCGCGGGTCCGCGCCGGGCTCGGCGCGGCCGTCGCGGTGCAGGAGGTGGCGGGTGCGCGCGCCGACCGGCTCTCGGGCAGCGCCCGCGTCCAGGTCCGGATCGCCGGACCGCTCGACGCCGCGGGCGAGTACGCGCGGCGGGCGCCGCTCTCGGGCCCGCGGCTCGGTGCGCTCGACGCGGTGCGCGCCGAGGCGGGGCTGGGCGCAGGGGAGGGGCGGATCGCGGTGGGGTACAATCTCGTGGGGTTCGGAGGAGACGGGCTCTCGCCGGCGGCCGACACGGGCCGACTGTACGTGCGGGCGCAGCTCGTCTACTGAACGATGATCCGCACAGGCCGGATCGCACTCGTCGCGCTGCTCGCGCTCGCCGCCACCGGCGCCGAGGCGCAGTGGCGCGCCGAGCCGATGACCGTCTGGCTCGAAGCTCCGGCCACGGTCCTCGTCGGCAACTACTCGGCCGCGACGGCCGGGGCGGACCTCCTCGTCGTGAACCAGCCGGCGGCGCGGGCGGAGGTGCGGCCCTACCACGCGCTCCTCACGCGCCAGGCCTCCGCGTTCGCGTTCCCGTGGCTCTCGCAGGAGCGGGCCCTCCGCGGCGGCCTCCTCGCGCAGAACGGCGGCGACGCGCTCGCCGACGTCGCGCGGGTGAGCAAGTTCGGCGGCGCCGTCGAGATCGCGTTCGGGAATGCGCCCGGGACGCTCCGGAGCTACGCGGCGTCTTACCCGTTGATCGACGAGGCCGCGTCGTTCGTCCACCTGCTGCCCCGGACGGCGGACGTGCTCGTCGTGCCGTACTACCCGGGCGATCCGACTCTCGGGGCGGTCACCGCGCTCGACTTCTCTCCCGCGGCACTCTCCACGACGGCGTCGAGGACATGGCCGATCCCGCCGGCTCGCATCTACGACCGATCCCCCCCGGACGGATTCGAGGCGGTTCCACTCCGCGTCTCGAGCGTCGCGCGCGCGAACGGGCTCGACGACGTTGCCCTCCTCGGCGCCGGGGGCGTCGTCCTCTTCGTGCACGACGCCGTCCCGGCGACGTCGACGCTCGCCGGCCTCCAGCTGTCGCCTCCGATCGAGGTGGGCGGAAGTCACGGGCCGCAGTACCCGCCGCCCTGGTCCGGCTCCGGACGCCCGCCCTGGATCCCGGCGACGGTCGCGGGTCCCGGCGACACGCTCGGCGTCGCAGTCGTGGACGTGGACCAAGACGGCGACCTCGACCTCGTCCTCGCGCAGTCGATCCTCTCCCCGGATGCGTCGGGCGAGCCGACGCAGGGGGCGGTCGTGTGGGTGGAGGGGACCGGCAATCCGGCGGACTTCGGGGACCCGCTGGTCGCGCCGTGGCACGACCTCGGCCTCGAGCTCGGTCTCTCGAAGCCGCTCGTCGTCCGGCAGGTCGAGGTCGCGGGCGCGCCCGCCGCGGCGATCTGGGATTTCGACCTGCAGGAGGTCGTCGTCGTCTGGAAGGACGCGGCCGGCGCGCGCGGTACGTTCAGGGCTCCCGCGCCCGGCACGCTCGCGCGGGACATCCTCGTCGCGGACCTCGTCGGCTCCCCGGCGCAGGACCTCGTCGTCGTGATGCAGGACGGCGCCGCGGGCGACACCGTCCTCGTCTATCCGGACCTCGGGCTCCCGGCGCCGCAGCCGTCCTGGGCGCCTGGCAGCCCCGGGGCGCCCGCGCGTGGCCTCCCGCACCCGATGGCGGTGCTGCTCGACCCCTCCGGCCCGACCTCCGTCATCGTCGAGTGGATCGAGGGCGCGGTGACGAGCGCGCCCGTCGGCACCGGCCTCTCGCACGTTTTCCCGCCGGTCTGCACGTTCCCGCCGCCGCCGCTCGTCATCACCGTGCGCGCGACGGACGCGACCGGCGTCTTCGCCGAGCTCCGGACGACGCTCCCGCTCGCAACCCTCCAGCCGGCGATCGCGCTCGCCGGCGCCACCTCTCCCGGCCGGCTCGTGCTCCCGCCGGGCGGCACGACGGCCGTCTTCGACGGCACCGCCGCGACCGGCTGCGGCGCCGCGTCCTGGGGCGGCACGCTCGACCCGGCTGCGCTCGGAACGGCGATCTCGGTCACCGACACCTCGGGTCCAGGCTGGCTCCGGCGCGCGATCGCTCTGCCGGAGGAAGGGTACCCCGCGCTCCTCGCCGATCCCGAGCTCGTGGTCTCGCTCGCGACGACCGACGCGAACGTCCTTCAGCGGGTCGTGACCCTGCGCGTCGAGCTCGACGCCTCCGGGCTCGTCGACGTGACGCACGCGGCCGATCGGGCCGCCCTCGGGGACGGCGAGCTGACGGTCGTCCGCACCCGGCTGCGGAGCCGGCTCGGCGCCGCGCTCACCCGCGTCCGGGTCGTCGACGTGCTCGCGGGACTCGCGCCAGCGGGCGCTCCGGTCGTTTCGGGCGCGTCGGTCCTCTCGGTGGCGGCGGACGGTGCGGACCTCGTGCTCGACGTCCTCCCCGCGGCGCCGGCCGAGGTCACGATCGAGCTCCCGGTGCGCGCGGTCGCCGCGCGCCGGGCGTCGTCCGCCGTCGCCGCGAGCTCGAGCGGCGGGTGGCTCCTCACGCCGCGCGCGGGGGTCGACGCGGCGACGTCGCCGCTCCCGGGGTGCGGCTGCGGCGCCGGCTCCGCGCCGGGCGCGCTCGCGCTCCTCGCCCTCGCCCTCGCGGGGCGACGGCGGCGCGCTACATGAAGCCGATGCGACGCGTCGAGGCGAGCACGCGCTCCGCCTCGTCGAGGACGCGCATCACCCGGCACGCCTGCAGGAAGGCGAGCGCGTCGCGCTCGGGCAGATCCGACAGCCGCGCGAGGTCGGCGACGCTCTTCGTCCCATCGGCGAGCGCGAGCAGTCGCGCCTCGCGCGCGCGGAGCCCGAGGGCATAGAGCTCGAACGCCGGGTCCGGCGAGGGCGCGAGGTGGACGTCCAGGGGGAGCTCGGCCCGGAGTCGCGGCAGGGTCGACGCGCGGAGCATGCCCTCGAGCACGAGGTCACCCATGGCGATGTTTATCGGGACGCGCGACGCGGGCGGCTTCCCGAGCTGGAACTCGTAGGTCCCCTCGCGCCACTCGAAGGTGGACCACGCGATCCCGCGCAGCTGGCCGGCGACGAGCTCGGCCCGCTTCTCGGGGGAGAGGAGGCCGGCCGCCGCGAGGAGGTCGGCGGTGCGCGCGGCCGGCTTCTCCTTCCGGAGCGCCTCGAGGCGCTCGGCCGCGACGATCCCGCGCCGCACGCAGATCGCGCCGAGCCGCTCGCCGCCGACGTTCGACGCCGCATAGACGGGCGCGCCCTGGTCGACGACGACGATCTTCTTCACCGGGCCCCGCGTGAGCGAGAGGGCGCCGGTCGCCTGCCCGAGGTGAAGCGCGACGAGCAGGCGCGGGACCGAGGAGGTCGCGAGGTCGCCGCGGGGAGGAGGCGAGCCGACCTCCGGCGACACCGGCCTCGGCGACGACCCGCCGGGGAGCGGCGTCGAGAAGCCGTCGCGCGGCGCCGGCGCGCCGGCGACCGGACCGTCCATGAGCGCGAACACCGGGGACGCGCTGATCCCCTCCTGGACCTCGTCCGCGGAGAGCGGCCGCGCGCCGGTCACCTCGTCGCGCGCCTCCTCGTCGGGGGGCGCGCCGGGCGCGCCGATCGCCTGCGCGACCGCGCGCGCGAGCGCGTCGACTGCGAACGGCTTCTCGAAGAAGTCGCACGCCCCGAGCCCGCGCAGCTCCGCCGCCGCGCGGGGTCCGCGGTACACGCCGGAGACGACGACGGCCGGGACGTGCGCGCGGCCGAGCGCGGAGAGCACCTCGCTGCCGCGCACGTCCGGGAGCGGCACCTCGACGACGGCTGCGTCGGGCGCCTTCCGGGAGAGCGCCTCGAGCGCGGAGCGCCCGCTCGGGACGAGCTGCACGCGCGCGCCGAGCCGCGCGAGCGCGGCCTGGACGAGCGCGGCGAGGTCGGCGTCCTCCGCGACGAGGAGGAGGTGCTTTCCGGCGAGGGGGGACGGCACGCGGCGCGAATCTATCACGGGCGCCGCGGCCGCCTGCGGACCCGGGGTTTGCCCGTTGGCGGCCCGCGCGGCCGGGGTTACGCTCCTCCCGTGCCGCTCGGCTACCACCACGTCGCGATCCAGTGCGCCGACCTCGCCCGCTGCGAGTCCTTCTACCGCGAGGTGCTCGGGCTCGCGGTCGTGCGCCGATGGCCGCGCGACGAGGGCGGCGACCGGAGCGTCTGGCTCGGGCTCGGCGCCGGCGGCGAGGAGTTCCTCGCGCTCGAGCGCGCCGACGAGGCGCCCGAGCCGCGGGCGTGGCGCGACGGGAAGCCCGGCCTCCACCTCGTCGCGCTCCGGATCGCGCCCGCCGAGCGGCGCGGCTGGGAGGATCGTCTCGAGGCGGCCGGCGTGCTCGTCGTCCACCGCACCCGCTGGACCATCTACTTCCACGATCCGGAGGGGAACCGGATCGGGCTCAGCCACCACCCGCACGACGCCTCGGAGCCGAACCCGGCATGATCTTCGACCGCCGCCGCTACGGGCAGGACAACTACGCCTATCTCCTCGCGGAGGGGGCGGACGCGGCGCTCGTCGATCCCGGCGATCCCGTGGTCGCCCTCGGGATGGCCGCGGCGCACGGGCTGCGGCCTCGCTGGATCATCCACACGCACGGCCACGCGGATCACACCGCCGGCTCGGCGGCCCTCCGCGATCGGCTCGGCGCGCGCGTCCTCGGGCACGGCGCCGATGCCTCCCGGTTCGCGCCGGACGAGGACCTCGCCGGCCGCGGCGAGCTCGCGCTCGGCGCGCTCCGGATCCGCGTGCACGCCGCCCCCGGCCACACGCCGGGCGCGGTCCTGCTCGAGGCCGGCGGAAGGCTCCTCACGGGCGACACGCTCTTCTGGGCCGGCACCGGGCACTGCCGCGGGGGCGGCGACCCGGCGGTCCTCGCTCGCACGTTCGCGACCGTGTTCCCTGCGCTCGACGGCGCCCTGCTCGTCCACCCCGGGCACGACTACGGCGAGGCGAACCTGCCCTTCGTCCTGCGGCTCGAGCCCTGGAACGCCGCGGCGCGGCGGCGGCTCGACGAGGTCCGCGCGGCGCGGACCGCAGGCGAGGAGCCCGCGCCGACGACCCTCGCCGAGGAGCGAGCGGTGAATCCGTTCCTCCGGACCGGCGAGCCCTCCGTACGCGAGGCGGTCGCGCGCGCGGGAGGGAACGCAGCGGACGACTCCGCCGAGGCGGTCTTCGTGGCGCTGCGGGCGCTTCGCGACGCCGGGTAGGGCGAGGTGGGCTCCGCTCCGGCTCCCGCCGAGCGTCGACGCACGGTGACCGGGGTCACAGCAACCACGCGTCCCTCCTCGGTAACCTCCGACCGTTCGATGTTAGAATTTTCGCCCGGCCGGGTCGGTCGGAACGAGCGACGGAGTGGAGGAGGTCCCCATGAGATTCGCCCTTGCCCTGGCCGTGGCGTCCCTGTGCGCCGCAGCGCCGGCGGCCGCGCGCGCCGAGAGCGGCGTGGACTGGCAGCGGAAGGTCGTGAGGTGCACCGGGAGCGGGGCCGCGAACCTCCGCGACGCGGCCGGCAACCCCGCGGTCGCCCGCATCGGCGCGGAGAAGGCGGCGAAGCTCGACGCGCTCCGCAACTGCATGGAGGCGCTGAAGGGCGTGCAGCTCCAGTCCGGCCAGACGGTCGGCGGCGCGCTCAAGACGGATCAGGCGCTCACGGGCCGCGTCGAGGGGCTCGTCCGCGGCTTCAAGGTCGTCGGGAGCCCGCGCTACTTCTCGGACGGCGGCGTCGAGCTGGACGTCGAGGTGCCGCTCGAGGGCGCGCTCTCGGACGCGCTCCTGCCGAAGACGGAGCCGAAACCGGAGACGAAGCCCGATCCGAAGCCGGCGAGTTCGGAGGGCGGCGCACCCGGGACGTCGCTCGTCGTCGACGCGCGCGGCCAGAAGGTGGTCCCCGCGCTCGCGCCGCGGATCCTCGACGAGGGCGGCAAGGAGCTCTACGGCCCCGCGTCGCTCCGGGAGTCGGGCCGCAAGGCCGGCGGCGCCGCCGCGTACGCGAAAGACCTGACCGCCGCGAAGGCGACCCTGAAGGAGCGGATCGGCGACAAGCCGTACGTCGTGAAGGCGCTCCGAATCGACGGCTCGGACCTCGTCATCTCGAGCGCCGACGCCGCCTTGCTCGCCGGCAAGGACCTCGGGTTCCTCGCCGACGCCAAGGTCGTCATCCTCACGGACTAGTGGAGATCCGAATGAACCGCCGCATCGCCGTCGCCGTCGCCCTCGCCGCGCTCGTCCCGGCGGCCCGCGCAGAGGACAAGATCCAGACCACCGAAGCCGTCGGCCAGGCCGCCATCGCTGGGGACGTCCTCGCCGCGAACGAGCAGGCGAAGGACGACGCCATGCGCAACTGCGTCCAGCAGGTCGCGAGCACCGTCGTCACCGCGTCGACCGAGACGGACCAGGCGCAGCTCCTCTCCGACAAGGTCTTCGCCCACTCGGTCGGCTACATCCGCAAGTTCCAGGTCCTCGATGACAAGCAGGACGGCAACACCTGGGTGACGAAGCTCCGCTGCGAGGTCTCGGAGGCGAAGCTCGACGAGGACCTCATGGCGTTCGGCATCGCCTACCGGCGCGCCGGCATGCCGCGGATCTTCGTGCTCATCGCCGAGCAGGCGATCAACGCCACGCAGGCCACGGGCTGGTGGCAGGGCGGCGGCAACGCCGCCGACCTGCGCGTGATGGAGAACGCCTTCATGGACCGGATGGAGAAGTCCGGGTTCACCTTCATCGATCCCGAGGTGCTGCAGGGCAAGGTGAAGCTCGAGGCGATCGGCGCGGATCCGAACCTCCAGCAGGCGCGCGAGATCGGCGTGAAGAGCGGCGCGGACATCGTCATCGTCGGACGCGCCATCGCGAAGCCGCTCGGCGAGATCCAGATCGAGAACGGCACGTTCTTCTCGGCCGTCGCGAACGTCTCGGCGCGCGCGGTCCGGACCGACACCGGCGAGGTCGTCGGCGCGGCGGAGTTCACCGGCACGGCCGGCCGCGGCTTCGAGCAGACGACGGCGGGCCGCAACGCCTTCTCCGACGCGGGCCGGCAGCTCGCCCGCGACCTCTTCGCGAAGATCGGGAGGGTCTGGACGCGCGAGCAGTCGGGCGCGCGGCGCATCGCGCTCACCGTGAAAGGCGTGGAGGACTACTCGCGCCTCGCCCAGTTCAAGAGCGTACTCTCGCAGAGCGTCCGGGGGGTGAAGGACGTGCAGGAGCGCTCGATGAGCGACGGCAAGGCGGACCTCGACGTCACGGTCTCCGGCCGCAGCACCGACCTCGCGACCGACCTCGCCACCCGCAAGTTCCCAGGCTTCTCGATCAAGGTGAAGTCGGTCACGCAGGGCGCGATCGAGGTGGAGCTCAAGGAGACGAAGTGACCATGCGCGCCCGATCCCTCATCGCCGTCGCGGCCGCCGGCGCGGCGTTCCTGCTCGCGGCGGGCGCCCTCGCCGCCGGCCCCGCGCCCGCGGGGACGGTCACGTTCCTCGCCGGCGAGGCGACCCGCGCCGCGGGCGCGAAGGCGGAGAAGCTCGCCATCGGCAGCGCCATCTTCCAGGGCGACGCGCTCGAGACCCAGAAGCGGACGCGCCTCGAGGTGAAGCTCGCGGATGGGAGCGTCCTGCGGCTTGGCCCCAGCTCGAAGGCGGCGGTGCAGGCCGCGGCGTTCGGCAAGAGCGTGGAGGAGCGGAAGGTCTCGGCGAAGCTCCTCGTCGGGAAGGTGTGGGCGAACGTCGCGAAGGCGGTCGGCGGCGAGCAGCGGTTCGAGGTCACGACCGAGAACGCCGTCGCCGGGGTGCGCGGCACCACCTTCCGCGTGGACGCCGCGACGGACCGGTCGGTCGTCGTGAAGGTCTACAGCGGCACGGTCGCGGTCGCGTCGGGGCCGATCCCGCGCCCCGAGCACCGCGCGGCGCAGGTGGGGCAGGACCAGGTGAAGCCCGCCCGCAGGCAGATCGCCGGGCCGCAGGAGGTCACGCGCGAGCAGTGGGAGCGTATCGTGACCAGCATGATGGAGGTTCGCGTCTCGTCAGAGGGCGCGCCCACCGAGCCCGAGGCGTTCGCGCTCGCCTCGACGGGGCAGGACGAATGGGAAGACTGGAACAGGAGCCGCGACGCGGGGAGGTGACCGGCGAGGAGCCGGGGCCGCTCACGCTCGCGAACGCGCTGACCGGGCTCCGGTTCGCGCTCGCGCCGGTGTTCCTCGTCCTGTACGTGGAGGGGGCGCGCCTGCGCGCCCTCGCGGCGTTCGCCGCCGCGGCGGCGACCGACGTCCTCGACGGGCTCGTCGCGCGGGCGCTCCGCCAGCCGACCCGGCTCGGCGCGTTCCTGGACCCGATCGCGGACAAGTTCCTCGCCGCGTGTGCGCTCGTCGCGCTCGCCGCCACCGGACGGCTGCCGGCGTGGCTCCCCGCGCTCGTCGTCGCGCGCGACCTCGCGCAGCTCGCCGGCGCGGCGATCCTGCGTACGACGCACCACGTCGTCCCCGTCGCGCCCACCCGGATCGGAAAGTACGCGACGGTCGGGCTCGCAATGACCGTCGTCCTCGCCCTCGCAGGCGACTTCGGCGCCGACCCCACGGGGTATCTCGGAGGGTTCGTCGTCGCTTTCGCGCTGCTCGCGGCCGAGTGCGTCGCGCTTTCCTTCGCGCAGTACACGCTCTTCTTCGTGCGCGCGATCCGGGCGGCCCCCGCCCGGTAGCGTTCGCACCAGCGGGCGCTTCCAAGGCCGCCGGGCGTGCTTACGTTCGCCGCATGGGGGAGCGCAGGCTGAAGCTCGTGGTCTCCGACTTCCACCTCGGGAAGGGCCCCTACCGCGACGACGGGAGCGTCAACGTCTTCGAGGACTTCCGGCAGGACGGGAAGTTCGCCCAGTTCCTCGACTATCACTGCGAGGGCGAGTGGCGCGACGGCGAGGTCGAGCTCGTCGCGAACGGCGACTTCTTCAACCTCCTCTCGGTCGATCTCGACGGGCGGCTGCAGGAGGCGATCACGGAGCGGCTCGCGGTCGAGAAGACCGAGGCGATCCTCCGCGGTCACCCGATCGTGTTCGACGCGCTCTCGCGCTTCGCGGCGGGCGCGCGGCGGAGCGTGACGTTCCTCATGGGGAATCACGACCCCGGCCTGCTCTTCTCGGGCGTGCGCGACGCGGTCGCCCGCCGGGTCGGCGGCGCCCACCGCTTCATCCTCGACGCGTACGACTTCGACGGCGTCCACGTCGAGCACGGGATGCAGCGCGAGCCGATGAACGCGTTCAACCCGGCGCGGTACTTCTGCGAGCACGGCGGCGAGACCTTCCTGAACCTGCCGCTCGGCTCCCGCTACATCATCCAGGTGCTCAACGAGGAGAAGGCGCAGCGCCCGTACATCGACAAGGTGGCCCCGTTCACGAGCTACTATCGCTGGGCGATCTTCAACGATCCGGAGGCGGTGCTCCGGATCACCGCTCGCTCGCTCGCGTTCGTCGTCGCGGCCGCGTTCAAGAAGATCCCGCATCTCGACCCGATGCCGCTCGCCGACCTCCTCATGCGGTTCGCCCGCTTCACCGCCTTTCCGACCCTCGAGCACGAGGCGCGCCACCTCCTCGCTCGCAAGGGGTTCCACACGGTGATCATGGGCCACACGCACGTGCCGCTCTACCGCGAGTACGGGCGCGACAAGGTGTACGTGAACACGGGGACGTGGAACCCGATGACCTCGCTCGATGTCGGGAGCCTCGGCCGCACCGAGCAGCTCACGTACGCGCACGTCGAGTACGTGGACGGTCGCCCCCGGACTCGCCTGCGCGAGTGGCGCGGTCTCTCGCGCCCCACGGAGGACGTGTTCTTCTAGAACGTCGCCGTGGTCGTGGCCGTGGTCGTGGTCGTGGACCTCGACTTCGACTTCGACTTCGACAGGCGGCAAGTCCAAGTCCAAGTCCAAGCCGCCCAGGCCGTCCAGGCCAGCGGCCGGGAGGCCGCGAACCCGACGCCGGACGACGCGACCGTTGACTCCACGGCAGGGCGCGCTATAAACGCGCCTCGCCGGAGCGGAACAGGCCCGTAGCTCAGTGGTAGAGCACTACCTTGACACGGTAGGGGTCGTCGGTTCGATACCGACCGGGCCTACTGAGAACGATGCGGGGACTCGGCGCGCCGGGTCCCCGCAGCCGTTTCCGGGTCCGCCCACGACGACGCGCCGCCGGCTGGCGCCGCCGCACGTCGCCGGGCGATAATCCGCACGGAGATGCTCGCGACCCGATTCGCAACCCGACTCGCGGCGCGACCTGAGCGCGCCTGGGCGCTCGCCGCTTTCATCGCCGGCTTCCTCGTCTACGCTCCCTCGATCGGGAACGGGTTCGCGTTCGATGATCACCCCGTCATCGAGAAGAACCGCTTTCTCCGGTCGGTCGAGGCGCTGCCCCAACTCGTCTCGAACATCGAGTGGGCCGGAGCGGGGTATCGCAGCCCGTGCTCGTGGCGCCCGCTGATGGCGGTCACCCTCGCCTTGAACCACGCCGCCGGGGGCCTCTCGCCGTGGAGCTACCACGCGACGAACGCGCTGCTCCACGGCGTCGCCTCCATGCTCCTCGTGCTGCTCGGGGTCCGGCTCGGCCTCGCTGCCGCTGCGGCGGGCGCCGGTGCGCTCCTGTTCGCCGTCCACCCGATCCATGTCGAGGCGGTCGCCAACGTCGTCGGCCGCAAGGACGTGCTCGCGACGGTGTTCCTCCTGCTCATGCTCCTCTCCCACGGGTGGGCGGCACGGCGGGGCGGGCTCAGGCTGGTCGCGCCGCTCGCCGCGTACGCGGCCGCCATGCTCTCCAAGGAGGTCGGCGCGGTCGGGCTCGGGCTCGCCGTGCTGCGCGACCTGCTCGCCGAGGACGGCTGCCTTCGCAGTGAAGGGGCGGGCACGCGCCGCAGGGCGATCGTGCTTCACCTCTCCTACGCGGCCGCGCTCGTGGGTTACCTCGTCACCTTCAATGCGGTCACCGGGGGGGCGACGCTGCGCGGGCTCCCCGCCTTCGCCGACAACCCCGCCGCGTACGCACCGCTCGGCGTGCGGCTCATGTCGGCGGTTGCGGTCCTCGGGAAGGGACTCGCGCTGCTGGCGCTCCCCGTTGGTCAGTCCGCCGACTGGTCGTACGACGCGATCCCGCTCGTCACGTCGGCCGTGGACCTGCGGTTCCTAGTCTCCGCGTCCCTGCTCGTCGCGTGGCTGGCGTTGGGCCTGAGGCTCCGCGCCACCCGGCCGCTCGTCCTCCTCGCCCTCGGCTGGCACCTTGCGTCGCTCTCGCCCGTCGCGAACGTGCTGGTGTTCTCGACCGGCACGATCTTCGGCGAACGCTTGCTCTACCTCCCGAGCGCCGCGCTCGCGCTGCTCGCGGGGGACGCCTTCGTCGCGCTCCTGTCGCGGACCGCGGGGCGCCTCCGGCCGGCGCTCGCCGCCGGCTGCGCCGCCCTCCTCGTGCTCCTCGCGGCGGGGGCCGTGCGGTACGCCGCTGCATGGGGGAACGAGCTGCGCCTGTTCGAGTGGGCGCGCGAGAGCGCGCCGCGATCGACGAAGGTCCACCACAAGCTCGCCGAGCTGCTCCTCGCCGACGGGCGCGGCGAGGAGGCTCTCGCCGAGATCCGGCTCGCGCTCGAGATCCTCCCCGCGAACGCGCTCGCCGAGGTGACGCACGCGGCGATCCTCCGGAATCTCGGCCGGACGGGCGAACAGGAGCAGAGCGCGCGCCGCGCGCTTGCGCTCATGCCGGCGAACCCCAACGCGGCCTACGAGGTCGCGTGCGTCGAGCGCGACGCGGGCCGGCTGGAAGCGGCGGCGGCGCTGCTCACGCAGGCGATCGGCTGGAACCCCGGGCACGCGCCTGCGCTGTCCGACCTCTCCGCCTGGCACCTCCTTCGCGGCGAGGACGAGCTCGCCCTCGGCCTCGCTGAGCGGGCCGTCGAGGCCAACCCGGACCTCGCAAGCGCCTGGTACAACCTGGGGTTGGCCCGACGCCGCCGAGGCGACGCGGCTCGCGCGCGCCAGGCGTTCACCCGTTTCGTCGAGACCGCCGGGAAGGAATACGCCGCGGAGGCCGCCGCCGTCCGCCGCGAGATGGAGGGCGCTTCGCTCTAGCCGTCCCGCATCGCGTGGCACGGCGGTCCTGGCCCGCGGCCGTCACCGGCGGCGGGTCGAGCCGCTGTCCGCGTCGGCCTCGATCTGGGCGAGCAGGACCCGAGCGACCGGGCGCATGGGGTCGAGCACGAGGCACTCGCGCAGCGCCGCTCTCGCGTCGTCGAATCGCCCGAGGTCGAAGAGCACCGTCCCGAGCACCTCGTACGGCTGCGGCGTGCGCAGCCTTCGGGACGCTGCGTCGAGATACGGAACGGCCGCTCGCAGATCGCCACTGGCCATGAGGGCGAGTCCGAGCTCCAACTGCGTGGCGGGAATCCCGGGCGCGAGCCGCAGCGATTCTTTCAGCGCCAGCGAAGCGTAGGCGGGCTCTCCCTGCTGCATCGACCACGCGGCCACCGCGCGGTACCCGTAGGAGCGGCGATCCGGCTCGTGGCCGGCGGGAGCGCGCGTGGCCCATACGAGGTACAGCGCTGCTGCTGCAGCGGCGCTCGCGATCGGAACCCAGCGCCGGCTCGCCACCCAGCGCGTGAGCTGCACGCACCCCGCTCCGGCCAGGGGAAGCAGCGAGGCGGTGAGCGGCGCACGATAGCGGGACAGCACGGTGACGACGATCATCGTGGGGATGCTGCCGATGACGGCCACGAGGACGGGGGCGGCCCTGCTCCGCGCCGCGACCGCTCCGATGAACGCGAGCGGCAGCAACAGCACGAACGTGGCGGGCAACGACGCGAACAGTGGGGAAGCGTGCCTGAACAGGTAGAAGTCGACGTTGTTCTCAGCTTCGAAGCCGTGCCAGACGAACAGCAGCTTCTTCAAGTTGAGGAGCACGAAACCCAGCGCCGTTGCGTGCGTCCGCGCCGCGCCCGCGAGCGATTGGAGCATGCCGCCGTCCCCCGTCGCGAGCAGCCGGCCCCAGTCGGCGGAGGCGACCCAACCGACGGCCGGGGCGTCCGCGGTGTGGAACGTCGCCAGCATCGCAGGGGCGGAGCCGTTCAGCGCGAGCAGCGGGACGCCGACGAGGGCGTTGCGGATCATCGCCGGCGAGAGCGCGAGCACGATCCCGACGGCGGTGAGCCCCGCGGCCTTCACCCGATCCTTCGCAGGCGATCGGACGGCCGCGAGCCGCCAGAGCCCGAACAGCGCGGGGAACAGCCAGAAAGTCGTCTTCAACAGCACGGCTGTCCCGAACAGCGCCCCGAGCGCGAACCACCGCCACGCGCGCCCGCCAGGCGCCCACGCCATGGCGAGCGCGAGCCCGAGCGTCGTGTACGCCGCGAGCCCATCGCGCAGCAGGGTCAGCTCGTACATGAGAGGAATGGGCGCGAGCACGGCCAGCACGCCCGCGGCCGCCGCCGCCGACTCCGAGCCCAGCCGGAGCGCCAGCGACCACACCAGCAGCACTCCGGCGGCGCCGAGCGCGAGCTGCCAGGCGAAGACCGCCCAGACGTTCGGTCCCGCGATCGAGTACGTGAGCCCGACGAGGTACGGGTACAGCGGTTCCTGGAAGAACGTCGCACCGCCGAGCCAGTGCTCCCAGAGCCGCCAGGCCACCGCTTCCCCGCCATCGGCGGGATCCACCGCGATCCCGAGCCGCCCCGGCAGAGATGGGTCCGCCTCGAGCGCTCGCTGGGCGACGGAGAGCATCCAGCCGCATCTCGGGAACGACGGCGCGCGCTGGACGAGGTCGCCCGCCGCGATACGCTGCCCCCACTGGTGGAAGAACGCGTTGTCGGACTCCGTGACGATCTCGTGCGTTCTGGGCAGCGGCCCGCCGGCGATCTGCAGCGAGATGACGAGCCGAATGACGAGCGCAGCCGCCAGGAGGCCGCCGATGACGCGGCCGCGTCGCGCCGCGAGCCACGCGTCCGCGGGAGACGTGGCGCGTTCACGGGTGGGCGGAGCATCCGCGGGCATTGGGAAGAGGCGCAAAGGAGCGAGCGGCGACGTTCGACGCTACTCGACCGTCGTCCGGAGTCAAGCGCCTCCGCCCGGACGGCACGCTCGTCAGCGATTCCGTGAACGGCGGCTTGGCCGCGTACGACGGCCCCCGGCCCGCCGCCGCGAGCGGGGTCGGGCCCGCGGGAACGGGCTGGCCTTTTTCGGGCCTCGAGGCTAAGGCATCGGGGCATGAGCGATTCCGTCAAGGTCACCCTCCCGGACGGCAGCGAGAAGGAGGCGCCGCGGGGCACGACCGTCCTCGACTTCGTGAAGACGTCGATCGGCGCCGGGCTCGCGAAGGCCGCGTACTTCGCGAAGCTCGACGGCGAGCCGGTGGATCTCTCGCGCCGGCTCGACCAGGACGCGAAGCTCGAGGTCGTCACGACGAAGAGCCCGGAGGCGCTCGAGGTCGCGCGCCACGACGCCGCCCACGTGATGGCGAGCGTCGTCCAGAAGCTCTACCCCGGCACCCAGGTGACGATCGGCCCCTCCATCGAGGAGGGCTTCTATTACGACTTCGCGCGCGAGACGCCCTTCACCCCGGAGGACCTCGAGCGGATCGAGAAAGCGACGAACGAGGCGATCGCGGCGGACCTGCCGTTCGTGCGGGACGAGATCTCGATGCCCGAGGCGGTCGCGCTCTTCGAGAGGCTCGGGGAGAAGTACAAGGTCGAGATCGTGAAGGACATCGCCGCGCGCGGCGCGAAGACCCTCACGCTCTACCGGCACGGCGACTGGGTGGACTTCTGCCTCGGCCCGCACGGTCCGTCGACCGGCCGGATCGGCGTCGTGAAGCTCCTCAACGTCGCGGGCGCGTACTGGCGGGGCGACGCGAAGAACGCGATGCTCCAGCGGATCTACGGTACCGCCTTCTTCGACCGGAAGGCGCTCGACGCGCACCTCACGCGGCTCGAGGAGGTGAAGAAGCGCGATCACCGCCGGCTCGGTCCGGCGCTCGGGCTGTTCGCGTTCCACGAGGTCGCGCCTGGCTCCGCGTTCTGGCTGCCGCTCGGGACGACGCTCTACAACGTGCTCTCCGACTCGATGCGCCGCCTGGTCTCGAAGAACGGGTACCAGGAGGTGAAGACGCCGCTCCTCTTCAACAAGCGGCTGTGGGAACAGAGCGGCCACTGGGGCGTGTACCGCGAGAACATGTTCCTCGTCTTCGACAAGGAGGCGGACCCCGCGCTCCCGATCGAGGAGCGGCTCAACACGAGCCTGAAGCCGATGAACTGCCCCTCGCACTACCTCATCTACAAGATGGGGAAGCGCTCGTACCGCGAGCTGCCGATCCGGTACTTCACCGTCGACGTG
>WNGB01002697.1_pt1 | contig 28476 bp, 20 predicted proteins | sample 5400681 | NCBI WGS metagenome assembly WNGB01 (sample SAMN13153367, study PRJNA577476) | soil metagenome | isolation source: 115 cm soil or saprolite under grassland replicate 2 | place: USA:California | collected 2016-06-15
CGCTGCACGCCGGGGGCAAGTGGCAGACCCTGCTGCTGTGGCGCAACCGGGTGCCGTTCGGCGACACCGACGCGCAGTTCCACCGCGACATCGGCTACTACACGTTCACCCTGCCGATGCAGCGGCTGGTGTTCGGCTGGCTGCTGTTCACCCTACTGGCGACGCTGCTGGCCACGGGCGCGGCCTGGTACCTGCGCGGCGGCATCCGGCCGCAGCTTGCGGGGCGGCGGGTCAGCGCGGAGGCGCGCGCCCACCTGTCGCTGCTGCTCGGCCTCGCGCTGCTGCTCAAGGCCTGGGGCTACCGACTGGACCAGTTCTCGCTGGTGTTCTCGCCCCGCGGGGTGGTGACCGGCGCCTCCTATACCGACGTGCACGCGCAGCTCCCGGCGCTCCGGCTGATGGTGCTGCTCGCGCCGCTGTGCGCCGCGCTGGTCTTGGCCACCATCCGCTCGCGGGGGTTCGTGCTGCCCGCCAGCGGCCTGGTGCTGTTCTTGCTGTCGTCGATCCTGGTCGGCGGGGTGTTCCCCACGATCGTGCAGCGCTTCCAGGTCGCGCCCCAGGAGCTGCAGCGGGAGCTGCCGTACATCCAGCGCAACCTCGACGCCACCCGCAAGGCGTTCGCGCTCGACCACGTGGTGACGACCGAGTACGCCGCCGCGGAGCGCCTGCCCGCCGCCGCGCTGCACGCCGACCAGGTCACGGTCGATAACATCCGCCTGTGGGAGCCGAGCGTGCTGAAGATCGCCATCCAGAACCTGCAGGCGATCGGGCAGTACTACGAGTTCAGCGACGTCGACGTCGACCGCTACCCGATCGCCAGCGCACGGCGCCAGGTGATGATCTCCGCCCGCGACGTCGACCCGCGCAACCTGGACCGCTCCGCGCAGACCTGGCAGAACCTCCACCTCACCTACACCCACGGCTACGGGGTGGTCGCCGCCCAGGTCAACACCGCGGACGCGTCGGGGCGGCCGCTGCTGGTGGTGAGCGGCTTCGACCAGCCGGCGTCCGGCGCGGCCATCCCGGTCCGCCAGCCGCGCATCTACTACGGCGAGCCGCCCGGCGGTCCCGCCTACGTCGTTGCCGGCACCCGCCAGCCCGAGGCGGACGCGCCCGCGCCCGGCGGCGCCCCGCAGGTGTCGTTCCGCTACGACGGGCGCGGCGGGATCCCGGTCAGCGGGCCGCTGCGCCGGGCCGCGTTCGCGCTCCGCTTCCGCGACATCAACCTGCTGATCTCCTCGAACCTGACCAAGGGGTCGCGGATCATCCTCTACCGCGACGTCCGCCGCCGCCTCGAGAAGGCCGCGCCGTTCCTGCAGTGGGACGGCGACCCGTACGTCGCGGTGGTCGACGGCCGCATCGTGTTCATCCGCGATGGCTACACCACCACCGACGCCTACCCCTACGCCGAGCGCATCCAGACAGAGGTCGCCGCGCACCCTGACAACCCCGGCGACCAGGGCGTCCACGGCCGCGCGAACTACGTCCGCAACTCCGTCAAGGCGGTGGTGGACGCCTACGACGGCACCGTGACGCTGTACGCCTTCGACGAGGCCGACCCGCTGCTGCGGGCCTGGCGCCGAGCGTTCCCGGGCCTGTTCGCGCCGCGCTCGGCGATCTCCGCGAACCTGCAGGCGCACCTGCGCTATCCCGAGGACCTGTTCGCGATCCAGGCGAACCGCTACGCCTCCTACCACATCCCGTTCGCCAAGGACTTCTACTCCAAGCAGGACTTCTGGGCGATCCCCGAGGACCGCTCCGGCCCGATCCGCCAGAGCCTCGGCGCCGCCCCGCTGCCGCTGGCGGTCGGCTCGCCCCGCCGGGAGCCGATGCGCCCCTACTACCTGCTCGCCAGGCTGCCGGGCGAGACCCGCGAGCACTTCGTGCTGGTGCTGCCGTTCACCCCGAACAACAAGCAGAACATGGTCGCCTACATGGCCGTCCGCGCGGACCCCGACGGCTACGGCACCATCGCCCTGTTCAACCTGCCCCGCTCCCGCACGGTGTTCGGGCCGACGCAGGTGAACGCCCAGATCCTGGCCGACCCGAACGTGGCCAAGGAGCTGACCCTGTTCAACCAGCAGGGCTCGACCGTGACGCTCGGGAACCTGCTGACCGTGCCGGTCGGGGACGCGCTGCTATACGTGCAGCCGATCTTCATCCAAGCGAGCCAGGGCGCCATCCCCCAGCTTCGGCGGGTCGCGGCCTTCCTGAACAGCGACCTCGGCTACACCGCCACCCTGGAGGGCTCGCTCGCGCAGATCCTCGGCGAGGCCCCGCCCAGCGGGCCCACGCCCGGTCCTGGTGGCCCGGGCCAAGCGGCTGGGACCGCCCTCGCCCGCATCCTGGCCCAGGAGGCCGAGGCGTTCCGCCAAGCGCAGGCCGCCCTGGACCGCAGGGATCTCGGCGCCTACCAGCGCGCCATCGACCGGCTCGGCGAGCTGATCCGCCAGGCTCAGCAGCTCAACGGCGAGGCCGTCCCGGGATAGGCGGACCGCGGATCCTGCTCGCGGCACCGCTGACGTCGCTGGTGGCCGCCCCGTGACCGACAATGCCAGATCGAGGCAGATCGAACTGATGTTCCCGGTTGGATACGTCTGCGAGATGTGGGAACCTTGCGCAGCAAGCTCTTCCCGCTAGCGCTATCTGTCCTTGCGCCCGGAAGCACCCGCGCAGCATCCCTGCAGGCTGGTCCGTCGATGGAGAGCTGCCGATGCCAGTCCATGGATTCTGTCTGACTCCACGACCCCTGCGGTTGAGTCTTTGTCGGATGTCCCTGGCAAGGGCGCCGCCATAGCGGTGACCTGATCCGCGAGGGCAGGCAAGAAGCTGATGTCGGTCGACTGCCCGGACGGTGAACGACCGACAATGGAGGGGTGCAGACATGGCCGAGTACTATCAGCTGGTCCCTGGCTATGTGGTTCGGCCCGAGCGATACGGCCCAGATGTATTTCAGAACGTCGGCGGTCTTGGATGGACCGACCAACAAGGCCTCTCCCGCGGCTGGGGAACAACGTTCCGCGGCAAGGCGGGCATCAGTAACTGGTTCCACTTCCCCATCACGAACCCGACGATCCTGGCTGGCACTCGTCTATTCTGCAACCTCGCCGCCGTCACGGCGAACCTGCAAGCGACCGATGCATTTCTGCAGGCGTTTCACCTGTGGGACCGAGTCACCAGGTTTGCGGCCTTCGATAATCTGAACGTGACGGGCGACTTCGGCAACATCTGGAGTGCCGGCCAGACCGTGTTCACGTTCCCCGACCATCAGGTGGATGGAGCGGTGGGCATCTCGGTCCTGGTATTTTTCGACTCGGATTCCGAGGTTACGTTCACTGGCGCCGGCCTCAGGTTCCACAACTGACTGTTCGGCATCCCCACGCATCGCGATGTAGGTAAGGTCGGTTTGTCAGTGCTGTTGCCGGCAGGTTTGCTTGGCGATGGTTCGGCGTGATCGTGGTGGGGAGGGCCGCGGAGGCGGCAGCGCCGGCCGGTGGGGTCGGCGCTGCGGTTGCGTCAGAGACTTTCTGACAACCGCACGACCTGGTTGGCGTGCGGCACCAGCAGGGCGAGCACACCCACTCCCCAGGCGGGCTGTCAGCCAACTGTCAGCGGCCGCGCGCATGGTCACGCTCAGGGACAAGCGAGACAACCGCCGACGCGGCGGTTGCGTCAGCGAAGGAGAACCGCGCCATGTCCGACGTCATCCCATGCCCCGACCCCAACTGCCAGGCGCCAGCCCGCATCGTCGCGCGGTGGAGTTTCGGGTCCACCGACGGCCCCGTCGAGCACGTCAAGACCGGCTGCGAGCGCGGCCACTGGTTCACGCCAACGGTCGACTCACTGAACCTGCAGGCCGAGCGGGCCGAGGTCGCACGGGCGACCGCCTGAGCTGACCGGTCCGGCTTCATTCGCTCGCCAGGAGACTCACATGCACGAGCACAGCACAGCACCGGCCGCACCCCATCACCATGGACACGACCACGAAGCGGCCGTCCACGGGATGCTGGTCGTCGGGGAAGGCGCGGTGTACCTCTCGCATCTCCCGATGTTCGACGATCCGCATCACAGCTTTCAGGTGATCCTGGAGGCAAGCTTCACGGATCCCGCGGACCCGAACCGCGACCTGCAGGCGGCCTACGTCAGCGACCGGCACAAGTCAGGAGAGCGGTTCTACACGCTCCGGCCCGAGCCCTTCGTCCTTCCGGAGCTGATTGCATCCGGGCCGGGGCAGCAGCCGCGGCGGCAATTTTCCGCCACGCTCTTCGCGGGACACTTCGAGAGAGGGGGTCGGCCGCTCTTCCGCGCACTGGTTGGCGTGACCAATGTCGTCCATTTCCGCCAATTCGAGACTGGAGGAAAACAGCCCGGTCAACTGGAGTACATCATGTTCGGCAGAGTGAAGGAGATCTTCCTGGCCCACCTGATCAGCGCGCCGCCAGACTTCGATCAGGTGCTGCCGGTCAGGATCGCTGCCGATGCTGTTCCCGACGGGGAGCTGGAGCGTGGGGTGCGCGTCACCATCCGCGATCGCGCGAATACCATCAGCGAGCGGCTGAAGGCGAACGAGACGGTCGCCGCCGAGGCCCACCTCGCAGGCGGACCGGACGCCCAGACGATCGAGGTCCAGCTCGAGGCTGGGCGAGAGTGCTACCTCGAGGAGGGAGAGCTTCTCTCGCCGGCGGACTTCGACCAGACTGCGGAAGAAAGGTCCGCCGGGTTCTGAAGGGGGCTCAACCACCTGTCCGAGAGGCCGTGCGCGACAACGGGCAGACTCCAGCTACAACCGGCTCTCGCGAGTCGGCCGAGTATCCGGTTCAGGCGGCTTGCGCTTCCAGACGCTCACCAATAGCGGCGACATCCCGACACCCCGCCGCTCGTGAGCCGCTTCGGCGATCTCCGCCAGGAACGCCTGACCGTCGGCCTCGGTCGTCAGGCCAAGGCGCAGCCCGACCGGCCGAATGCTCTGGTAGACAGCCTGGAACATGACCCCGATCTCGACCAGCGGAAGCAGCAGGCCGGCCACGTCGGTCCCGTCGGGCTCGCCGAGCCCCGCAGCGGCAACGTGCAGCGGCAGCTTCTGACCGAACCGCGGGTCCCGACCGGTCTTCTCGAACACGCCGTATAAGACCCGCTCGAACTCCTCCCAGGTCGCCAACCGCGGCCAGATGTCCATCGTGTGCGCATCGAATTCCTGGACCAGCATGACCCCGCCCGGCCGGGTCCAGGCGTCCAGCCTGCGCATGCCTGGGCCGATGCCGACCTGGTCGAGCACCCGGGCGGTGATCGGCTCCCACAGACGAGCCTGCCAGCGCAGGCGCTGGTATTCCTGGGAGGTTCGACCCAGGACGTAGTCGTCGTCGGGCAGGTCGGGAGACGTGCCGAGCACGTGCCGTTGGCGGTGGCCGCCGAGCTTCTGCAAGATAGGCGTTTACCGGAATCCCGAGGAGGCGAGGATGGATCAGGCGCACGCAGAGGCGCTGCTCGCAGCGGAGCGAGCCCGGCTCGGGCGGCTGCTGGCGACCGGGTCCCGCGACCTCGAAGCGCCCGGCCTCGGCGACGAGGTCGACGAGGCCGACCGGCGTGACGCCGGGCAGACCGGCGCGGCCATCGACGAGCTCCTGCGCAAGCGGTGGGCGGCGCTGGAGCGGGCCGAGTCGCGGCTTGCCGCCGGCGAGTACGGCCGGTCGGTCCGCAGCGGCCGGCCGATCCCCGACGAGCGGCTGGAGGCCGATCCGCTGGCCGAGTTGACCGTGGAGGAGGCGGCCGGCGAGCGCGGCACGGTCGAGGAGGGGGACGGCGCGGTCGGGCTGGCGTCGGCCCGCCATCCGTATGAGGTGCTGGAGGATGCCGACATCACGCCGGAGGAGCGGCTCGCCGACGAGGAGGACGACGACGAGCCCGCACCCGAGGGCAGCCCTGGTATCCACATCGAGCGGGACGACCGGCCCCGGTAGCCTCGCACCACCGCCGACGGCCGAGCGGCGTGAACCTGCTAGCGGCCAACCGCATAGCCCTGGCGCCCGCGCGGGTTCGCCGCGGCCATGAGCTGGCCGGTCACCGGGTCGCGGCCTGCCACGCACATGCGGCCGAGCGTCCAGTCGCCAGCTATGTCCACCCGATGCCCGCGGTCCCGCAGCCCGGCGACGACCGCCGGCTCGAGACGCCCCTCGACGACGACCCGGCCGGGGCTGGCGTGACGTGGGTAGAAGGAATCCGGAAAGTGGAGGGTGTTGAAGCTCGGCGCATCGATCGCCTCTTGCAGGTCGAGCCCGAAGTGCGTGTGGGCAAGAAAGAAGACCAGCGGCCACTGGTCCTGGCAGTCGATCCCCGGGCTCCCGAACGCCAGCCAGGGCCGGCCATCACGGAACGCGAGCGACGGGCTGAGCGTGGTCCGCGGTCGCTTGCCGCCGGCAAGGGAGCTCGGCAGGCCCTCGGTGAGCCAGAACACCTGGCCCCTGGTACCGAGGCAGAAGCCGAGCCCCGGGATTGCCGGGGAGCTCTGCAGCCAGCCGCCGCTGGGGGTCGCCGCCACCATGTTGCCGAACCGGTCGACCACGTCGAGGTGGCAGGTGTCGCCGCGCATCTCTCCGGTTGCGGTCACGGTCGGCTCTCCTGACCCAAGGCTGGGCTCGAGCGGCTCGGAGTCGGGCGCGAGCACAATTGGTGGCAGGACGGGCTCACGGCCGGCCACTGACCCGGGCCGGAGCTCGAGCGAGGCCTGAGGCCCGATCAGGGCGCGGCGGCGGCGCGCGTAGTCGGCGTCGAGCAGGTCGTCGATGGGCACTTCAACGAACGCTGGATCGCCGTACCAGGCCTCCCGGTCGGCGAAGGCGAGCTTGGCGCACTCGACCACGGTATGGACGTACTCGATGGAGTTGAGTCCCATGCTCCGCAGGTCGAAGCCGTCGAGCAGGGCGAGCTGCTGCAGGAGCACCGGCCCCTGACCCCACGGACCAGTCTTGTAGACCCGCACGTCCCCGTCGTAACCGACGCTGGTCGGCGGCTCCACGCCGGCGTACCAGCGGGCGAGGTCGTCGCCGCTGAGCAGGCCCCGGTGCCGCTCACCGGTGGAGTCCATGACCTCGGCGCTCTGGAGCCAGTCGTGAATCGTCTCGGCAACGAAGCCCTCGTAGAAGGCGCGGCGCGCCGCCTCGATCTGGGCATCGCGGTCGCCGGCAGCCGCCTCCGCCTCGGTGAGGATGCGCCGAAAGGTGGCCGCCAGGGGCGGGTTGCGGAACCTGCTGCCCGGCGCGGGCACACCATCGCCAAGATAGATCCTGGCCGACTCGACCCACTCCTCGGTGAAGAGGCGCTCGACCGTCGCGATCACCGAGCTGATGCGCGGCACGAGCGGGTAGCCGCCCTCGGCGTAGTCGATCGCGTACCCGAGCACATCGCGGAGGCGCATGGTGCCGAACTCGGCCAGGAGCCGTAGCCAGGCCCCGAACGCGCCCGGCACGCACGCCGGGAGCAGGCCGTTCCCTGGGATCGGGTCGACACCGAGATCTCGGAAATGCTGGCTGGTGACCGCGGCCGGGGCCGGCCCCTGCCCGTCCCCCACCAGCACCTCGTCCCGCCCGGCACTGTAGAGGATCATCGTCACCTCGCCGCCGAGCCCGTTCAGATGCGGCTCGACGACCTGAAGGACGAACCCCGCCGCCACCGCCGCGTCGACGGCATTGCCGCCCCGCTCCAGCACCGACATCCCGGCCGCCGAGGCAAGCCAATGGGTCGACGAAACCATGCCGAACGTACCGCGGAGCTCGGGACGGGTGGGCAACATGGTGGCTCCTCAATCTCGATCGCGTCGAGCGGTCGCCTTCGCAACTCATCCCGATGATCGCTGGTCAACACACCGCGGAGTCTAGCTGGCGTGTCGCGGTTGGCGCAGCTTGTGACAAGCTGGGTGCGCGAGGGCCTGTGCCGTGGGCAGCGGGGACGGCAGACCCACGGCCAGTCACGATGAGGAGGCGGTCGTCCTGAGCGGCGAGGTCTGGTCGTCCGGGAACGCCTCGGCGACGAGCAGATGGACTCCCCCGCGGCACCGGCTCGGCGCCGCCGCCGTCGTGGTCCTGCTCTCGTTGCTCCCGGCATGCACGCGGCCAGGTGCCAGCGGGCCACCGGTCGCGCAGCCGGCGGCCACCACGCCGGCCCCCGCTCCGCCGCCGACCGCGCACCCGGCGCCGGTCCAACCGTCCAGGCCGCCGCCGGCCCAGTTCCACGCCTCCGTCTCGCCCCTGCCGGCAGGCCTGGCAGCCCAGATGCGCGGGACCACCTGGCACCCTGGCTGCCCCGTCCCCCTGCGCGAGCTGCGGCTGCTGACCCTCCGCTACTGGGGGTTCGACGGTCAGGCGCACCAAGGCCCGATGGTGGTCAACCAGGCAGTGGCCAGCCAGGTCGTGTCGGTGTTCCGGCGACTGTTCCAGGTCCGCTTCCCGATCCAGCAGCTGCACCTGGCGGTTCAGTATCTTCCCAACCACGACGACCCCAACGACACGCGGGACTACACCGACGGGTTCAACTGCCGGCCGGTGGTGACGGCGCGCGGTCCCCTGGCCGGCTGGTCGCAGCACGCCTACGGGCTGGCCATCGACATCAACCCCATCGAGAACCCATACGTGACCTCAGACGGGTATGTGCGCAACCTCCACGCCCGCCGCTACCGGGACCGCTCGCTCCGCCTGACCGGGATGATCCACCCCGGCGACGTGGTGGTGCGGGCCTTTGCCGACGTCGGCTGGAAGTGGGGCGGGTACTGGAACGACCACAAGGACTACATGCACTTCTCGGCGACCGGCCGCTGACACCGGCGCGCGCGCTCGGCCACTGGCCTGCTCCGAACGCGATCGGGGTACGACACCGGTCGCAGGCGCGCCCGGCCGCCGTGCGCCCAGCGAGGTAGGCCAACAGCCGCCGCGCAGCCGACGACGGGAGCCTGTCCGCGCGCCACTATCGAAGTGTCACCGGCCACGCCCACAGCGCCGGCCGGTCCCAACCAGAGCGCACGGAGGTTCCCATGTCGCAGGCAACCGCAACCACCACCACCATCCCCCGCGACCGGCGCGCCGGCGGTCCCACCCTGGTGCCGGCCGACGTCGCGGTGGACGCCGGTCAGATGCTGGAGGCTCTCCACCAGCGCGTCGAGCGCCAGTTCCAGGCCTACGAGGGCGCCGAAGGCAGCCACCCCCGCCAGCGCCGGGCCGTGCGCGCCATCGCCCAGGCCCTGGCCACCCACGTCACGGTCGAGGACGAGCTGCTGTACCCGGCGCTGCGCGCCCAGACCGGCCGTCACGACGGCGAGGTCGAGCGCCAGCGCCAGCAGGACCACGTGCTGGACCTGCTCCTGGTGGAGCTGGGCGGCATGATCCCGGCCGAGCGGGGCTACGACGCCAAGGTGCGGGTGCTGATGCAGGTCTTCCGCCAGCACGCCCGTGACGCCGAGGCGCTGGTGATTCCAGAGCTCCGCCGTCGACTGGACCCTGGCGAGCACGAGCTGCTCGGCCGGCGCCTGCTGCAACGGGTCGGCCAGCTCGAGAGCCGGCCCCGGAGAGGATGGTGACGGCCGCTGCAGGGCAGGTCGCGGAGCTGTCGTAGCGGGCGTATCAAGCTCACCGGTATCGATCTCATAGAGGTGGGCAGACAGGGACGCGGCTTGTGTGCGAGCGTCGCCATATCGATGGCGCCTCGCGGCAGGGAGGTAGGGATGGACGGCTTCCTCGACCTCAGCAGGGGTGGTCGGACCGAGCTGCGGATCCATGGAGTCTCTGGGACACCGCCGGAGGACATGCTGTGCTACCCGCATCCACGGCAGGTCGCCGGGGATGGGATGGCGGGGCTCTACCGGAGGTGGTGGCCGGGCGGACCCCCGACTGGCGAGGACCGCGACGTGGAAGGCCAGCGCCGCCGGGAGGCGTACTCGTGGGGTGGCCTGACCTCCGGGGCGGCCTCGCGAGCGCTGTGGCTGCTGCTGCTGCCGTTCATGTTGCTCAACTTCGCGTTCTACATGACGCCGCGGCCGCCCCTGCAGGACGACGGCAGCCGGTTGCGCCGGGCCAGCGCCGGCGCCCAGCGGCTGCTCGCGCTGACCTTCACGGGCAGCCTGGTGCTGAGCTGCATCGGGGTGGCGATGGACCTGGTCGGTTGGCAGTGTGGTGGGCTTGTCTCCGGCTGCGCCAGCCGGCATGGCTGGCTCTCGTTCCTCGGCTGGGACTGGCTGGACAGGCCGGGCCGCCAGCTTGCGGTGACGTCGTTGCTCCCCGCGGCGGTCGTCGGGCTGCTGTGGTATCTGGGCCGCTCGACCTGGATGGCGCACGAGCTGACCCGGATTCCCGGCCGCAGCTCCCAGGCGGGGAGCGGGACGGGGGCGGTGCTGCTGGAGGACCGCCGCACCTGGAACGGCGGTGGGCCGGTCGGGCGGCTCCGTGCCGCCCACGTCCTGGCGGCGTTCAGCGTCGTGGGCGTGCTGCTGCTCGCCCCGCTCGCCCGTGACGGCGGGCTGGCCCGGGTCCTGCTGGTCGTGCACCTGGCGGTGATCGCGGTCGTGGCCGCGGCCGTGACGGTGGGGTCCAAGCTCGCGCAGCGCGACAAGCCGTCCGACCAGCCGCCCGGGCGGTCCGAGGCCGAGGTCGGGTCGGCCAGGAGGCGTCGCCCGCGGCCGGTCGACCTGGTGGCGGCGGCGGGTGCCGGGTTGTATCTGGTCAGCTTCCTGCTGGCGTTCTTCGCCCAGCCGGATGCCGGCCGGCGTGCGGCTGGTGGGCTGCCCTGGTTCACGGCCACGGTGGTCTGGACGTTCCTCGTGCAGGGCGGCCTGCTGCTGGTGCTGCTGGCCCTGACCGCGCTGATCGGCCGCTCCACGCGGCGCGGCGAGCGCGATCCCGTGCGGTCGCCGTCGCGGGATCCGTGGGTCCCGGCGCCCGGTCATGACGGCAAGGCGCCGCCGGACGGATGGGGACTGGCGGGACTCGGCACGCCGGTGGTCACCATGCTCGCGTGGCTGCTGGCCTGCGGGTTCGGCGCCGGTCTGACACTGCGCGGCGCCGGTTTCCTGGGCGTGCCGACCTCCGCCGCCACCCAGCCCGGGCAGCGCGGCGGCACGCTGGTCATCCCCGCTCCGTACTTCTGGATGGCTGCGGTCACCCTGGTGGTGCTCGTGGCCGCGATGCTGGCCGTGCTCTGGCTGATCCTGCGCTGGCTGGCGTTTCGCCGCCAGGAGCTCCAGCGGCTGAGCGGCGGGCGGCCGGGCGGCGCGGCGGCGGCACCGGCGCCCGTCAGCTCTGAGGAGCGGGCGCGCGAGGCTCGGTTGCTGAGCGTCGCGGGGACGTGGGCGCGCGCACGACTGACCGATGAGGCGGGCCCAATGGTCGGCTCGCTGCTCATCGTAACCGCGGCGCTGCAGGTCGCCGGCGCCGTCGTCTATGGCTGGCTCGGCCCCACCTGGCTGCCGAGGAACCTGAACTGGCTCACCACGGCCGGTAGCTTCGCCGTGAGTGCGCTGACCCTGTGGCTGATCGTGATGGGCCGCAACGCCTACCGCAGCCCGGGCTTGCGCCGCACGGTCGGGATCCTGTGGGACGTCGGCACCTTCTGGCCCCGGGCCATCCATCCGCTGGCCCCGCCCTGTTACACCGAGCGGGTCATCCCCGACCTGCTCGAGCGGGTGCGATGGCTGGCTCCCGGAGACGGCGACCTGGTGATCGTCTCCGCGCACAGCCAGGGCACCGTCATCGCTGCGGCGCTGGTGCTCCAGCTCGAGCCGGAGCAACGCCGCCGCGTCCGGCTGCTCACCTATGGCAGCCCGCTGCAGCGCGTGTTCGCCCGCTATTTCCCCGCGTACTTCGGGCCGGTGGCGCTGCGCCGGGTCGGCCAGGTGCTGCCTCCCCGGCAGCCGGCCGGCCGGGTGGTCGGCATCGGCGCACCCGGGGCCACCGGGGCGACGGGCACGCCTGGGGCGACCGGGGCGACCTGGTCGTGGCGCAACCTGTTCCGCCCCAGCGATCCGATCGGCGGCGCGATCTTCTACGCCTATCCCATCAGCGCCCAGGACAACGGGGATGTCGACTGGCAGCTCATGGACCCGGTGATCGGACAGGTGGCCGGAGACCGCGCCTGGCCGCGGGCCTACGGGCACTCCAATTATTTCCGCGACCCGGCGTTCACGACCGCCTGCCAGCTCCTCGAGGGTCCGTCGGCGGAGGTCACCGCTGGAACCAGCGCGGAAGCTCCGCTCCAACCCGGCGGTTGATCCCCGAGCGCGCACGAACCGGCAGTCAAGCATGCCGCCGCTCCGGTCGAAACACATGAGCGTGCCCTACCTGGGCAGGACCAGGCAGGCCCTCAGGCGGAGCTGGGCTCGAGGCCGAGGTGCACGGCCATCGAGCCGGCCGGCATCGGCCTGGCGAAGTGGTAGCCCTGGCCGATGTCGCAGCCCAGCTCCTGCAGCCGGGTGAGCTGCGCGGTCGACTCCACGCCCTCGGCCACCGCCTTGAGTCCCAAGGTGTGCGCCAGGCTGACGATGGCGGCGACGATCGCCTCGTCCTCCGCGTTGCCGAGCAGGCCGGCCACGAAGGTCCGGTCGACCTTGAGCTCGTCCACCGGGAAGCGCTTCAGGTAGAGCAGCGACGAGTAGCCGGTGCCGAAGTCGTCGACCGTCAGCGAGACCCCGAGTGACTTCAGCTCGCGCAGCGCCGCGCTGGTCGACTCGGCGTCCTCCATCAGCGCGGTCTCGGTGATCTCCAGGTACACGTTGGCCGGGTCCACGCCGGTCTCGGTGAGGATACCGGCGACCACCTCGACCAGGTTGGGATGCGCGAACTGCCGCGCGGAGAGGTTGACCTTGATGCACAGCGGCGGCCGGCCCGGCTCGGTGGCACGCCAGCGCTCGGCCTGGCGGCAGGCCTCGTGGAGCACGTGCGTGCCGATCGGCACGATCAGGCCGGTCTCCTCGGCGAGACCGATGAACTCCCGCGGGCCGACCAGCCCGCGCTCGGGGTGCTGCCAGCGGACCAGCGCCTCGACGCCCACCGGCAGCAGGCTCTGCAGCGACACCACCGGCTGGTAGAAGACGCGGAACTCACCGCGCTCGACGGCGCGGTGCAGGGCGCTGTGCAGCTCGAGGCGGCGCTTGGCCCGGGCCCGCATGCCGCGGTCGAACACCTCGCGCCGGTTGCCGCCGCGCGCCTTGGCCCGGTACATGGCGGCGTCGGCGTTCTCGATCAGCGCCTCGGGCCTGGTGTGGGCGCCGCTGCCGAGCGCGATGCCGACGCTCATGGTGACGAACACCTCGCCGTCGCCGAGCGCGAACGGGGTCACGGCGACCCGGCCGACCCGCTCGGCGATGGCCAGCGCGTGGGCCTCGTCGGCGATGCTCTCGCACAGGATGGTGAACTCGTCGCCGCCGAAGCGCGCCACCGTGTCACCGGGCCGGACCACCTCCCGCAGACGCCCTGCCAGCTCCCGCAGGAGCACGTCGCCGGCCTCGTGGCCGAGCGAGTCGTTGATCACCTTGAAGCGGTCCAGGTCACAGAAGAGCACCGCCACCGAGGAGCGGCTGCGCCTGGTGCGGTCCAGCGCGTGCGCGGCGCGGTCCAGGAAGAACACCCGGTTCGGCAGGCCGGTGAGGGCGTCGTGGGCCGCCTGGTGGGCGAGCTGTGTCTGCGCCCGGTTGCGCTCGATGGCGATGTCGGCCAGGTCGGCGGCGGCCTCGAGCAGCCGCATGTCGCTGGCGGCGGGGCCGCGCGGCCGGTCGAAGTAGACCGTGACGGTGCCGAGCACCTGGCTGCTCTCCGCGGTCATGATCGGCATGGCCCAGGCCGCCCGCAGTCCCCGCGCGAGCGCGGCCTGCCTGGTCTCGGCCCACAGGGGGTCGCTGGCCACGTCGGCAACCAGCACTGGAGCGCGACGGTTCACGGCGGTGCCGCTCGACCCTGCCTCCGGCCCGACCACCAGGCCGTCGGCCTCGTGTAGCCCGGCGTCGACCAGGCTCGGGGCGGCCGCCACGGTGAGGGCCTCGCCTTCGTCGTCCAGCAGCAGCACGGCGCAGCGGGCACCGTCGGCCTCTGCCTCGATCAGGCGGGCCAGCGCGCTCAGCGTCTCCATCAGCGGCGCGTCCCTGGCGATCAGCCCCAGAATGTGCGCCTGCGCGGCCAGTAGGCTCTCGGCGCGCTTGCGCTCGGTGAGATCGCGCGTATTGAGCACCACCCCGGCCACGGCCGGGTCGTCCAGCAGGTTGCTGGCCAGCGCCTCCAGGTGCCGCCAGGTGCCGTCGGCCGCGAGGCAGCGGAACTCGACGCTGGCGCTGCGGGCCTCGCCGGCGAGGTGCTCGCCGAAGCGGGTGCGCAGGGTCTGCAGGTCGTGCGGGTGTACCAGATCGAACAGGCTCTGGCCGACCTGGGCCTGGTCGCGGTGGCCGAGCATGCGCCAGTAGGCGGGGCTGGCATAGGTGACGCCGGCGGCGGCGTCCAGCACCACGACCATGTGGGAGGAGTTCTGCACCATCGCGCGGAAGCGCGCGGCCGAGCGGCGCAGCGCCTGCTCGGCGCGCTCCAGCTCGAGCTCCTTGGTGACGTCGCGGGAGGTCAGCACCAGCCGCCGCGGCCGGTCATCGCCCGTGGGCACGCGTGCGTAAGAGCAGGAGATCCAGCAGCGGCCGCCGGACGGGGTGAGCACCTCGAGGACTGAGGGCAGGAGCTCGGTCCTCTCGGCCCAGCGCTCCAACCGCACTTCGCGGCCGGCGAGGTCGCGAGGGCGCAGCCGCGCCAGCCCGCGAGTGCCCACCACGTCCTCGGCCCGGTAGCCGGTGACCCGCTCGAAGCCCGGGTTCCAGCACGACACCGTGCCGTCAGGGTCGAGCGCGGCGATGCCGTCGGAGGTGTGCTCGACGATCTCGGCCAGCCTGGTCCGCTCCTCGAGGATGGCCTCGAGCGGCTCAGCTCTGTCCGGGTCGACGCTCTCGGGCTCGCGAGGGTCATGGACGGCCCGTTGCCCGCCGGCACGCGGGGTGGCGGCGGGCCGGGCCCGGAGCCGCGGGAGCATGCGCGCCAGTGCGCGACCGGCCCAGTCCAGGTTCCGGGCCCACGTGGGCAGCTCGCTCGAGGGAGGACGCCGCGGGCCGACCATCGTTGCACCTCCCCCCACTGACGCGCTGCCGTCGCCACCTGAGGACATACTCCGCGGAGCACGTCCTTATATCAATACTGACAGACATCACAGGGCAAACTAACAGGACTTCGACGTGCGCGCAGGGGCAGGAGCGCAGCCTCGCCTCGCCCTGGGCCAGCGCCGCGCGAGGCGACCTGGGATGCCTAGCTGGCGGTCCTCGGCTCCCGGGCGGCAGCGGCGCCCGCCGCGGCTCCGGCCGGACGGCGCTTGGACAGCTTGGTGACGCCACCGCCGGCGGGACGGCGGCTCGCCAGCTCGTGCTGCATGGCGAAGGTGGCGGCCTCGAGCTTGGAGTGCATCTCCAGCTTCTGCAGGATGTTCTGCACATGGGTGCGCACGGTGTGCGGGCTGATGTACAGCTCCTCGCCGATGCGGGCGTTGCTCCAGCCTCGACCGAGCAGGGTGAGCACCTCGCGCTCGCGCTTCGAGAGGCGGTTCAGCGGCGTGTCCGAGGTGCGGTCTCCGAGGTCGATCAGGCGCCGGAACAGCTCCGGGAGCATCGAGCGCGGCACCACGCCCTCGCCGTCGAGCACCGCCTGCACCGCGCGCAGGACCGTCTGGGTCCCGCTCTTCTTGCCGACCACGCCGAGCGCGCCCGCCCGGATCGCCAGCAGGATCAGGTCGATGTCGGTCTCCTGCGCCAGCAGGATCATCTTGGTGCCGGGCAGCTCGAGGAGGAGCGTCTCGACAAGCGTGGGCCGGCTGGTGAGACCGAGATCGGCGTCGAGCACCACCAGGTCCGGTCCGAGCTGGACCACCGAATCGGTGACCTGAATGGCGGTCGAGGCCTGCCCAACCACCTGGTTACGTCCGTCGCGTGTGATCAACGCCTCCAGCGCCTCATTGAACAGAGGCTGGCAGTCGGCCAGGAACACTCGAGCCATTGGCTGCCTCCGAGCACTGGACTTTCGATGGCTGCAAGGTGGGGCCATCGGGTATCCACAGCTTGGCGCAGCGGGGACGCCGATTCATACGTGATTCGCAGTCTCACGTGCTACGGTAACTGACGTAACAATCACTACGTCATCACCCCATCTCGGCGCGATCCGGGCTATTGCACGGGATCGAGCGCTTCCAGCTGCGCCCCTGCGCCCCTGCGGACGGTTTGGGGCACCATCAGCGAACCGAACTCATCACTTCTCCGGATGAGCGCGGTGCGGCACATGTCGTAGGCTTGGCCACGGCGGTCACTGCATGCGATTGGATGCGACATAGGGCGGTGGCTCCCATTGCCCGATGAGACAGCCGTGCTCCTGGGGGGGAAATGATTACGCTGCTACTGGCCGACGACCATCAGGTCTTTGCCGAGGGTCTCGGCATGGTCCTCGACGCCGAAGACGACGTCGAGGTCCTCGGCGTTGCCCGCGACGGCGAGGAGGCACTCCGGCTGCTCGACCGGCACCTTCCGGACGTCCTTCTGCTCGACGCCCACATGCCACGAACCGATCTCTGTGCGGTGCTGCGCGTGGCCAAGGCCAAGGCGCCCGGGACCAAGGTGGTGGTGCTGTCGGCCGACACCCGTCGCGAGACCGTCGACCTCGCCATGGAGGCGGGTGCCGATGGCTTCCTTGCCAAGGACCTCGCCGGCTGGCAGCTCGCCACTGCCATCCGCAAGCTGCTGGAGGGGTCCAGCGCGCCGGTCACCCCGGCGCTGCCACCGCGACCGGTGCGCGACCCCAGCGTGGAGCTACGGGTCCGCACGCTCAGCGCACGCGAGCGCGAGATCCTCGGGCTGCTGGTCAACGGCCATTCCAACCGCCGCATCGCCGAGGAGTGCTACCTGTCGCTCAACACCGTCCGCACGCACGTCCAGAACGTGCTGGTCAAGCTCGGAGTCCACTCCAAGCTGGAGGCGGTCGCGTTCGCGCTGGAGCACCAGGTCGTGCCGCTCGGCGGCCTCACGCCCCTTTGGGACCAGGGCGGCCAGGCGGTCTGATCGCGGGTGATCACCGGCACCTCCGGTGGTACCTCGAGACGCTCGATCGTCGGCGCGGCGTTGGCCCGCAGGCCGCTGGTGGCGATCGCCCAGGGAACGCCCACCTCGGTGAGATAGGCGAGCAGCTCGCGGGCGCCGGGGAGCGGCCGGACCTGGCCGGCGCGGCGCTGGTAGGCCCGCATGTGCAGCGCCTGCAGGCGGGCGGGGTCCGCGGCGCCGGCGCCGCGGCCGGTCTCGCGCAGCAGCCCGTTGACGAACAGCCCACCGCTCATGCCGATACGGCGGTGGATGCGCCACACCGACAGCTCGATTCCGCACTGCTCGAGCGCCTCGCTCCAAGCCAGGACGTGCTCATACACGCTGTCGACGAGGGTGCCGTCGAGGTCGAACAGGAACGCTGGTGTCTGGTTCACCGGGCCGCCCTCTCGTCGCTCGCGTGGGTCCCAAGGCCAAGAGGCTACAACGCCGGTAGGCTGTTCCCGACCCGCCGCGTCAGACGCGGGGACCCTTGGTCTTCTCGAGGATGGCAGTCATGAGCAAACGACCAGTTACCCGCCTGGCAGGCGCCCCCGACCCCCTGGCGGGCGCCGCCCGGCTCTCGCGCCGGGACCTGCTGCGCTCGGCCGCGCTGACCGCCGGAGCGCTGGGCGCGTCAGGCCTGTTGGCCGCCTGTGGTGGCGGCTCCGGCGGCGGGGGCGGCGGTTCCGCCGGCCAGAGCCAGCAGGGAGCGGCCGGCTCGCTCAAGGCGCTGGTCGCTGGCGCGCCGCAGCTCTCGCTGCTGAACGCCCAGAGCGAGCTGCCGGTCGGGCGTAGCCGCTTCAGCTTCGGCCTGTCGAACGCGGACAACCAGCTCGTCCAGGGCGGGACGCCGCAGGTGTGGTTCGCCAAGGACCAGACCAGCAAGGCCCTCGGCCCGTTCCCGGCGCGCTGGCTCGAGATGACCGCCTACGCGAAGTCCGGCGACCGCTCGCCCCGCAGCGAGCTGACCGGGTACTACGTGGCCGAGGTGGAGGTGCGGGAGCCGGGCAGCTGGCTGGGTGTGGCGCTGATCGACGTCAACGGCCAACGCCAGGCCGCCCAGGGTGCGATCCCGGTGAGCCCGCGGGTGGTCGCGCAGGTCGGCAGCAGGGCTCGATCGGGCTCGACCCCGGTCGCGACCAGTCCCAGCGCGATCGCCAAGATCTGCACGCGCGAGCCGCCCTGCCCGCTGCACGGCGTCTCGCTCGACAAGGCGCTGCGGTCGGGCAAGCCGACAGTGCTGTCGTTCGCCACTCCCCTGCTCTGCTCGAGCCGCATGTGCGGGCCGGTGGTCGACGAGCAGATGGCCGCCTTCGACAAGATCGGCGGGAGCAGGGCGAACTTCATCCACGTCGAGATCTATCCGCAGCGCGACGTCAACAAGCCGGCTCCGCTGTTCACCGCCTGGGGCTTCCGGAGCGAGCCGTGGCTGCTGGTGATCGACCGCGGCGGGGTCATCCGCGCCCGCCTCGGCGAAGGTCCCGTCGTCGCATCCGAGATCGAGACCGCCCTGCAGCCGCTGCTGGCCTGAGCCTCCCTGTCCCCGACCGCTGATCCCGCCTATTCCTGACCGCTCGCGGTGGGCTGCTGGTGAGCGGCCGCGGCGGTGAAGCGCCCGCCACCGACCGCGCGCCGGTACAGGCCGGGGAACAGCAGGCGCAGGACCGGGACGACCGCGTAGGGACGCGGCACATAGCGCTCGGGCCGGCGTCGCATGGCTGCCCCGACGATCGCGTCCGCCACCTTCTCAGGCTTCGACACCATCCAGCGCGTCGCCGGGCTCGCCAGCAGCTCCCGCTGCGGGAAGCCGTCGGTGGACACGAAGCCGGGCAGCACCAGCACGACGTGGACGCCGTGCCGCCGCTCCTCGATCTGCAGCGCCTCGGTCCAGCCCACCAGCGCGAACTTGCTGGCCGAGTAGGCACCCGACCCTGGGCGCGACACCCGGCCCGCCACGCTGGCGACGTTGACCACCGTGCTCGGAGCCGAGCGGCGCAGCAGCGGCAGGAGCGCCTCGGTCAGGCGAACCGGGGCGTCGAAGTTGACCGCCATGGTCCGCCGGATCTCGGCCCAGCCGCTCGAGCCGAAGCTGCCGCGCCCACCCACGCCGGCATTGTTGACCAACAGGTCCAGACGGCCGTGCTCACGCTCGACCTGCTCGGCGACGCGGGCCGGAGTATCCGGGTCGGCCAGGTCGGCGGCGATCACGCTCGCCCGGCCCAGCTCCCCCGCCAGGGCGTCGAGACGCTCACGCCCGCGCGCGAGCAGGATCACGTGGCTGTCGGGCTCCCTGGCGAGACGCCTGGCGATGGCGGCGCCGATGCCACTCGAGGCGCCGGTGACGAGCGCGATCACGGCTCAACCTCCAGTTGATCGTTTACTTGTGGCCACAGCCCCGTGCCCGGCACGGCGGGATCGTCCGCGACTCTCCCACGCCCACCCGGATCGAGCAACGGCGGCCGGCCCCCCGGGTGGGCCGGGCCGGGGCCGTGGTCACAGGCTTCCCCGTTGCGGATGCTCCCTCCGGGCTCGCGCGAGCCGGCTGGGCGCCATGGCTGGCCTCCTCATCTCGGTTCCGCCCCGGGTGAGAGGGGCTACGGGTAGCGGTAGAAGCGGAGCAGGTCACTCTGGCCGACGAAACGCATCCCGGAGCGCTCCATGACGCGCCGGGACGCGAGGTTCCCGTGGGCGGTGTCGGCCTCCACCCGCCGCACGCCCGGCTGGGCCAGCGCCCAGCCGATGATTCCCCGCAGGGCCTCGGTCGCATAGCCCTGACCGCGGGCGGCCGGCGCCAGGCCGTAGCCCACTGTCACCATGCCGGTGCGGTCAGGTGGCGCGTGAAAGCCGATGTCGCCGAGCACGAGCGAGTCCGTCTGGCGGATAAGCTGGTAGACGCCGTAGGCCCCTGGCTCGTCGCCGGCTGATACCTGCCGCAGGAACGCCTCAACCGCGATCAGGGTGCCCTCGATGGGGTAGCCACGGATCCACGGCCACCGCGGCTGAGCGCGTCCGTCGAGCAGTGCCCGCGCCTCGCCGGCGTCGAGCTGACGCAACCGGAGGCGGTCGGTCACGATCTGGTTGACCATTCGCCGGCCTCCCCGCGGACCCTCGAATGCATTGGCCAGCCCGAGCCGAGCCGAGTATCCTTCCCATCGCTTGCCCGTGGTGATCGTAGCTCAGTTGGTTAGAGCGTCGGGTTGTGGTCCCGAAGGCCGGGGGTTCGAGTCCCCTCGATCACCCCAGTGTCGGCACCAGGCTGGACGTTAGGCTTGTGGTAGCCTGGCGCCCCGCGCGCCGCTAGCTCAATTGGCAGAGCAGCTGACTCTTAATAATTCGCCTATCGGCGCTGTGCTCATCTGCATCTTTCCAGCAGAATCGAAAGAAAAACTGAGGCAGTAATGTGCTCTGGACAGCTCGGCATGTGGCGAGCGAATCGTAACGGAAATGTGTGGCAGTCTTCGGCGCGACATCATCGCTGCTCACAGGCCTATCTCGGTCTGATCACCCCAGCTCATGACACTCGCGTATCGCATCCATCTGACGCATTCCTGACCCGCACGGAACTTTCGTTTGCAGCGCTCTTTCTCAAGCTATACCAGGTCGCCGTACACTCTTCTCAACCTGATTTCGATCGCCAACACAGCGGCATCTTCGATGCGGTGAGGAGTCGGCTTGGCGCTGGGAGTGACGCCGCTCCGGGTGGGCCAGGAGGACTACTGGCTCGACCAGATCGCCCGGAGCCGACATGAGTACTACTCCGCCCAAGGTGAGTCGCCTGGGTGGTGGGTCGGCTCGTTAGCTGAGAATGTCGGCCTCGGCGCGGTCGCCACTGATAAGGCCATACATCGGCTCTTCGCCGGGAAGGACCCAGGCACCGGAGAACAGCGTATGGGCGCCGCTTTGGCGTGCTGACCCTCGGTCGAAGCTCGATGCCGCTCCCTTGACGGCGGCACTGCGGAGCCTGGCGGCCTCACGCGGCGTCGAGCTCGCAGACCTCGCCGACGGACATGAACGCCTCCGGCGGCAACTCGAGGCGCTCCCCCGGTCGCGGAAGATCAGCGCGGCAACCGCGGAACGGTTGTGCCGCACGGTCCTCGGCCGAGATGTCCGCGAGTTGTACGGCGACGCCTACGACCAGGCGGCCAAGCACACCGTCAAGCGGATCGACGGCCGGGTCGCCGCGTTCGACCTGTCGTTCTCCGACGTGAAGTCGGTCAGCCTGCTCGCCGCCGGCGGCGGCGCGGACGTGCGCCGGCAGGCACAGGCCGCACGGCACGCGGCCATCCGCGAGGCCCTGGCCTACCTGGAGCGCGAGGCGGTCGGGGTCCGCCGCGGCCACAACGGCACCGAGCGCCACAAGGGCCTCGGCTTCACCGCCGCCGCCTTCGACCACCGCACCAGCCGCGAAGGCGACCCGCAGTGGCACACCCACGTGCTGGTCCAAAACGCCACCCTCGGCCCCGACCAACGCTGGACCGCGTTGGACTCCAAGCTCCTCCACGCCCACGCGATGGCCGCCGACCGCCTCTATCACGCAGCTCTCCGCGCCGAGCTGACCCAGCGCCTGGATGTCCGCTGGCGCCAGGTCAACCCCAGGACCGGCGCGGCCGAGATCGACGGCCTGCACGACCCCGAGCTGCTGCGGGCGTTCTCCAAGCGCCGCGCGCAGGTTCTCTCGCAGCAGGCCGAATGGGGTCATCAGGGCATCCGCGCCAGCAAGGCAGCGGCATTGGCAACCCGGAAGCCGAAGGCTCAACTCGAACCAGAAGAGTCGTTCTATGCGCGAATCGCCCGCGGCCTCGCCGAGCACGGCATCGGCCCGGCCGAGCTCGAGGCCACCATGCGCGGCGGCCGTGATCAGGTTGCGGAGCGCACCCCGGCGGATCCGGCCGTCGTGCTGGACTGGCTCGCCAGCCCGGACGGCCTCACCACCAACGCCTCGACCTTCGCCCACCGCGACGTCCTCGACGCCCTCGCCAAGCGCCTCCCCATCACCGGCACAGCTTCAGACGCCATGCAGATCCTCGAACGGATGGCCGATGCCTTCCTCGCCTCCGAGCGAGCCGTCCCGGTCACGGTCGACCGCGGCCTCGACGAACAGCGCTGGTCCACCCACGAGCTACTGGCCCTTGAGTGCCGCCTCCTCCAGACCGCCCAAGCCCGCGCCACGGGCGGAACCGCCGTCGTGCCCAGCGAGCACGTCCGCGCCGCGCTGGCCGCCCGCCCGGGCCTGGACGCCGACCAGCAGGCCATGGTCCGCCAGCTCACCCAGGACGGCGCCGGCGTCTCCGTGGTGGTCGGCCACGCCGGCTCCGGCAAGACCTACGCCACCGGCGCCGCCGTCGACGCCTTCCGCCGCGCCGGCATCCGTGTCATCCCCACCGCCCCCACCGGCGTCGCCGCCCACCAACTCGAACAAGAGATCGGCCTGCCCGCCCCAACCGTCGACGCCCTGCTCGGCCAGCTCACCCACCGCAGCGAACGCCTCGACGCCCACACCGTCGTCATCCTCGACGAAGCCGCCATGCTCGGCACCCGCAAACTCGCCCGCCTGCTCACCTACACCAGCCGCGCCCACGCCAAGCTCATCATGATCGGCGACGACAAACAGCTCGCCGCCATCGACACCGGCGGCGGCTTCCGCGCCCTGCGCCTCCGCCTCGGCGCCTGCGAACTCCGCGGCAACCACCGCCAACAGACCCAGCTCGGCCAAGATGTCGCCCTGCTGTTCCGCACTGGCCGCCAAGCCGAAGCCATGGATCAACTCGTCGAGCACGGCAAGGTCATCGTCTGCCGCACCGAGGAGGAGGCCAATGCCGCCCAGGTCGCCGACTGGTGGCAACGCTTCTCCACCGGCCAGCATGCCGGCATGATCGCCTTCACCCACGCCGAAACCACCCGCCTCAACACCGCCGCCCGCCAGCTGATGCTCAGCGCCGGCCGCCTCGGCGACCAGGCCCTCACCGTCGCCGACCGGGAGTTCCGCGCCGGCGACCACATCGTCTGCGGCCGCAACGCCCGCAAGCGCCTCGGCATCGTCAACGGCACCCGCGCCGAGATCACCGACCTCGACCCCAAACGCCGCACCCTCACCATCCGCACGGACGACGACCAGGAGGTCACCCTGCCCGCCTGGTACGTCACCGGCCACAACTTCGACCGCCCCTGGGTCGACCACGCCTACGCCATCACCGGCCACAAGACCCAAGCCCTCACCGGCGACGACTTCAGCGTCCGCCCCCTCCACCCGCGCTGACGCCCGCTGGGCCTACGTCACCGCCACCCGTCACCGCTTCGACCTGCGCCTATACATCGTCGAGTACCCCGACGCCCACGACGACGAAGACATCCGGCACGCCCACAACCGCACCCGCGACCCCATCGACGCCACCCTCCACGCCATGCAACGCCCCGGCGACCAACTCCTCGCCCTCGACCAGCGCTTCGAATCCGAAGTCCGCCAGATGACCACCACTGACCTCCGCCACGAACGCGACCGCCTCCGCGAACTCATAGCCAGCGCCCCACCCTCAGTCGCCCACCGCATCACCCTCGCCACCCAGCGCTGCCATCAGGCCGAAGCCCACCTCCACGACCCCGAGACCGCCCCCTCCTCGTCTCGATCCCGCCTCTTCCGCCGGAGCGCCACCACCGCCCGCTCAACCCGCGGCTTCTCTGAGGAGCAGACCCGACAAGCCGCCGACCGGGCCGCAGCCGACCTGATCCAGCTCCGCCGCCAACAGCAAAAGCGCGCCACCTTCCTCGAATGCCACGCCCTCGACGCCACCCGCTACCTCGCCGTCGTCCAAGAACTCGCTTGGCGCCATCGCGCCCAAGCCCACGCCCTCGAGATCGAGCAGCCGAGCTATCTCCTCAACGCTCTCGGCCCGCCATCCCAGGCGAGCCGCAATGCCCGTGTCTGGCGCTCAGCCGCCACCCAGATCGAGTCGTACCGCCGCGCCTACGCAATCGCCGAGCCTTACGACGCCCTCGGCCCTGAGCCCAAGGGCGAGCCAGCCCGCCACAAAGCTTGGCGCGCCTGCTACGAGGCCGTCGAGCGTTGTTGGGACAATGCCCGGCAGGAGCGGAGTCCAACACGCCCTCCTCGGCAGGAAGTGGAGCGAGATACGGCCTGAGTCCACATCCTCGAACCGATAGCGGTGGCATTCCCCTTGTGAGTCGGCGGGATCTCATCAGGTTGGTCGCTCACCACTCCCCTTGAGCTACGTCTGGAGAGGGCGTCTTATCTAGCTCTGTAGGTCTAGTCTCCATGACCGGACTGCATTACCCTCCTGACTAGCGCGTCTTGAGTCCAACGCCTTGTGTGGGAGGGTCGTCCATACATGGGACGTCTGCACGGAGCGAACTTAGAAGAGGCCGTCGCCGAGGCAGTGTCAATCTTCGGTGCTGAGGTCCGGCCGAAACTCCGCGGGCCTGGCGAGCCCGAGGATCAGTTGCGCGGCCCCACGGATAGCCTCGTTCGTCGTGTCTCCGCCGCCCTTGGTCTCAACACCGTGCTTCATGGCGAGGTCAGATTAGTTGACCTACGCGCCAGGCCGGACTATGGCGTCGACGTTGCAGGCGCGCCAGTCGGCTTCATTGAGATCAAGAGGCCGGGAAAAGGTGCCGATCCTGACTCTTTTACGGGACACGACGTCACGCAGTGGGAGAAGTTAAAACTTCTCCCCAATGTGCTCTATACTGACGGCAACGAATGGGCAACATACCGAAACGGCGTGCGCATTGGCGAGATTGCGCGATTCAATGATCGGGTCAGGAACGCCGGGGGTAAACTCGCTCCAAGAGACGGGGAGTTCATTCGGACACTCAAGGACTTTCTGCTTTGGAAGCCACAGCCTCCCAGAACAATCGGGCAACTCGTTCAGGCCGTCGCCAATCTCTGTCGCCTGCTGCGCAGCGAAGTTCGCACCGCGCTCGTACTGGAAGCGCGCGGCCAGCGAACCTCTCTGTTCACGAGCTTGGCGAAAGAGTGGCGACACCTGCTTTTCCCTGAGGCCTCAGACGAGGCCTTCGCAGATCAATATGCGCAGACCGTGACGTTCGCGCTTCTCCTTGCCCGCATGGATGGCATCGACTTCGATAGACGGAACGTTCAGGGGATCGCCAAGCAGCTCGGCAAGAAGCATCTCTTGATGGGTAGAGCCTTGGCGGTGCTGACTGACGACTCGCTTGGCGGCCTGGGTGCCAGCCTGGACACCCTTGTCCATGTGATAGGTGCCGTCGACTGGGACAAACTCGACGATGGTTCGGGGGAGGCTTGCCTGAGGCTCTATCAAGACTTCCTCGCCGTTTACGACGCCGAGTTGAGGCAACGGACAGGCTCCTATCACACCCCAAACGACATCGTGTCATTCATGGTTCGCTCAACCGAAGACATCCTTCGCTCCAAGCTTCGGTTACAGTATGGATTCGCCTCCCCCGAAGTGGTTGTCGTCGATCCGGCGATGGGTACGGGAACCTTCCTACTGCATGTTCTGAAAGAAGTCGAACGCACCGTTGCTGAAGATGAAGGGTACGAAGCAGTCGGGCCACGTCTGCGCGAGATGGCGGCACGTCGCCTAATCGGCTTCGAAAAGCAGGTTGGGCCGTATGCCGTGGCGGAATTTCGGTTATACGATGCTCTAAGGAGCAGTCATTCTGATATTCCAGACCAAGGACTACGGCTCTATGTTGCCGACACCCTCGATAGTCCTTTTGTTGAGCAGACCGAATTAGGCATCGCCTATAGAGATATCGCGGCGTCTCGAGAATCCGCGAACAAGGTGAAGCGCGAGGAACGAGTGATGGTCGTCGTCGCCAATCCTCCGCACGATAAAGTCGGCAAGGGAGCTGGGAAGTGGGTGGAAACCGGCAAAGGCGGCCCTGGCGCGACTATTCCCATCGATGAGTTTCGCACTCCAGGTAATGGCAGATACGAATCCGTCCTGACAAGCCTGCACGTATACTTCTGGCGGTGGGCGACGTGGAAAGTATTTGACTACCACAATGACGCACCTGCGGGAGTAGTGGCGTTCGTTACCCCTTCCGCATATCTGCGCGGTCGGGGTTTCGCGGGGATGCGCGAGTACCTTCGCCGCACAGCGGATGAGGGATGGCTTGTTGATCTGTCGCCCGAGGGCCATCAGCCGGGTAAGCCGACGAGGTTGTTTCCCGAAGTTCAGCAGCCACTCTGCATCGGGATCTTCGCCCGCTATGGACCTCCTGATGAGACCAGACCGGCGAACATCCACTACGCAGCAGCTCATGGCCGACGCGAGGAGAAACTTGCTTATTTACGAAGCCTTACCCTCAAGGATCCGGCTTGGATCCAATGTCCACATGACTGGCAGGCTCCATTTCTTCCGCAGCACAATACCGGCTGGGCGACGATCCCATTACTCGATGATCTGATGCCTTGGTCATCACGGGGCGTAACGCCAGGCAAGACCTGGGTTTATGCCCCAAACGAAGATACGCTCATTGAACGGTGGTGGCGGTTAGTCTCATCCGATGCAGACGAACGTCGCGAACTGTTTCATGAGGCTCGAGATCGAGATCTGCATTCCATTGTTGACCCACTTCCCGGTATTACTGGACACGGAGGTACCCTGGCGGAGGCCTCAGGCGAGCCTCTTAAGCCAATACGTGTCGGCTTCCGAGCGTTCGACCGGCAGTGGCTGATCCCCGATAATCGGCTCATGGTTGTACCTCGGCCAGATCTGTGGTGGATACGGAGCGACCGACAGGTTTACCTATACGAACTGCACACACAACCCTTGATCAATGGTCCGGGAGTCACCGTTAGTGAATACATTCCCGACTTGCACTACCACAAAGGAAGTGGGGGCGGCCGCGCACTGCCGCTATACCGGGATGCTGTGGGCTCAGTTCCGAACGTCACACCGGATCTGTTGCCATACCTGGCTCATCGACTCGATATGGAGGTGACCGGAGAGGACTTGGTCGCCTATATTGCAGGAGTTGTGGCCCATCCCGGCTACACAGAACGTTTCCATGACGAGCTCCAAGTCCCCGGTGTTCGCGTGCCCCTCACAACCGATCAAGACTTGTGGCAGGAGGGTATTCGACTCGGTCGCGAGGTGTTGTGGCTCCACACGTATGGCGAGCGGTTCATCGACCAAGACGCCGGACGACCACAGGGACCCCCAAGGTTGCCCGACGACGACCGGCCCAAAGTTGTTGCCATGATTCCGGATACTGAGTCGGACATGCCTGAGGACATCTCCTATGACCCCCGAACCTCGACCCTGCATGTAGGTAAGGGCCGGGTCGCGCCCGTCCCTCCTGAGGTCTGGACATTCGAGGTCTGTGGAAGGAGGGTAGTCAAGCGCTGGTTCGACTACCGCAAGAGGAATCCCAGTGGGCGGCGATCCTCAGCACTGGACGACATCAATCCGACTCGCTGGCCACCTGAATACACCACGGCCTTGCTCAACCTTCTCAATGTATTAGGGCGGCTTGTCCAGCTCGAACTCGAACAGGCAACACTGCTTGAACTTATTTGTGAGGTTCCCGTGATTACGATCCGGGATCTTGAAGCGGTTGACGTATTGCCAGTCCCTGCACGCTGCCGCAAACCCCTCCGAAGGGACGAGAGCCCAAGGCTGTTCAGCAAGTAGCCGATGTCAGCGGGAACGCTCGACCTTCGTCAGGAGGACATGCGCCCTTTCGGTGTTCTACACAAGTAGAACGGTCCCTCGGTCATCTTGAATGCCAGGGGAAGGAAGGGCAGGTCATGTCGCTCGCGGACCACCATCCAGAGGAGCCGATCTCCTCTGCTCAGGCTCAGTCGACAGAAGTTCCCGGGATCCAATCGAGGCCCTGGAGAGCAACCGGCAGGCTCAGGCAGCTGGCCGTCCACCTGAAGACAACGGCGAATCCGGCTGAACGGCGACCAGTCTTCGACATGCCGGCGGCGCGGTCGCACGCGTACGAGGCGAAGAGCTTCCTCGACGGGCAGGGCCATCCAGGGGCGTCGGCGCTCGTGCGGTATCGGGCGTCGCGCGCAGGGGAGTGGCGGAAGTGGCTGATCTCGCTGCCTTGGAGGGCGATTCTGCTTATGGGAGGCGGAATTGGAGCCGGAACGGCCGTCTCCGTCTTGAGCGGGCCTATCGGCAAGGTGGCGGGAGCACTGGTAGCGGCCGTTCTCGGCTGGGGCTTGCGGTTCCGAGTGTCGCAGGAGGCGCGTGCGTGGCGGTTGGGTGCTAACCTCGATATTTCGTGTGGGCGCTGAGCGAGCTGGCGTCAGGTAGCAGGGGACCCTCCCGACCAGGGAGAATGCGACTGCTTGACGGTCCCATCCCCCAGCCAGGAGGGTCACCCTGCCGGTGCAGGCTATCAAC
>WNGB01002698.1_pt1 | contig 28467 bp, 26 predicted proteins | sample 5400681 | NCBI WGS metagenome assembly WNGB01 (sample SAMN13153367, study PRJNA577476) | soil metagenome | isolation source: 115 cm soil or saprolite under grassland replicate 2 | place: USA:California | collected 2016-06-15
TTCGGGCGAACCCCGCCGCCACCGGCCCGACCGTCACCGCCCGCGCCCTGGGCGTCCTCCACACCGCCACCTACGACGCGTGGGCAGCCTATGACCCGGTCGCTAAGGGCACCCGCCCGGACAGCCCATCCCAGCAGGCCAAGGCCAACATCACCTTGGACAACAAGAACAAGGCGATCAGCTACGCTGCCCATCGGGTGCTGCTGGACCTCTTCCCCGCTCGCAAGGCCGACTTCGACGCCCAGATGGCGGAGCTGCTCTACGACCCCAACGACCTGGGGGACTTCAACCCCGCCAACCCCTCCACCCTGGTCAGCACTCCCCAGGGGGTCGGCAACAAGGCCGCCTACGCGGTCCTCACCTTCCGGCACAGCGATGGCGCCAACCAGACGCTGGACACCAAGGACACGCAAGAGACCACTGACGACACGGTCAGCTACCCGGATCCTGCCTGCACGCCCACCCCCACGCCCACGTGCTACTCGGCGAAGAACACCTGGAACACGCTGGACCCCGTGGACGGCCAGTGGCATTGGCAGCCGCTGTGCGTCCTGACCGCCACCGGCGTGGCCAACCGCATGCCCCCCATCCCGCCCCAGGGGAACAACTGCGACCCGCCAGACTACACCGTCCAGAAGCCGCTCACCCCACAGTGGGGCAATATCACCCCGTTCGCGTCCCTCTCAGCGATCCAGTACAAGGTGCCCGACCCGCCAAAGAACCCGGACGGCAGCTGCTGCAGCCCCACCGACATCGACACGGTGCTGGCCGATACCAGCAACCTCGACGACGTCAAGAAGGCCAAGGCCGAGTACTGGGCCGACGGGCCACGCACGGAGTTCCCGCCCGGCCACGCGGGGGTGTTCGCCCAGGCCCTCTCCCGGAAGCGGGGCAACACCGTCGACACGGACGCGAAGATGTTCTTCGCGCTGGGAAACGCGCTGCTGGACTCGAGCATCGCGGCCTGGCGGGAGAAGTATAAGTGGGACTTCGTCCGGCCGGTCACCGCCATCCGGGAGCGCTACAAGGGCCAGATGATCAACTCATGGCTTGGCCCTGGCGCCACCCCGAGCTTCGGCTTGGTCCCGGCCGAGCAGTGGATGCCCTACCAGGCGCTCACGGTGGTGACGCCGGCGTTCCCGGAGTACGTGTCGGGCCATTCCACGTTCAGCGGGGCTTGCTCGCAGATCCTGCTTGGGTTCACCGGCAGCGACGCGTTCAACGCCTCGGTCACGATCCCTGCGGGCTCGTTGAAGATCGAGCCAGGCACCCCGACCACGGACGTGACCTTGTCGTGGTCAACCTTCACCGCGGCGGCCGACGAGGCCGGCTGGTCGCGTCGCTACGGCGGCATCCACTTCTACAGCGGCGATTTGCACGGGCGGATGCTGGGCAAGATGGTCGGCTCCAACGCCTGGTCCAAGGCGCAGGCCTACATCAAGGGGTATGCCGGCTACTGATGCTGGTCAGCCGGTCGTGATCAGCCCGACGGCCAGGATCACCAAGGCCGCGGCGATCAGCAGCGCGCCGGTCCGTGTCATGACGGTCCCCGGCGACCGTCCTGCCCGATCCCCAGGTGCACGAAGAACCCGCCCGACTGGGCGAGGATGCCGGCCAGCAGCAGCACCCCAGCCAGCCACTGCGTACCGGTCGAGAGGCCGGCTCGGTCCAGGTACAGAAAGTAGACCAGCGACAGCACCAGGAGCACCCCGGCGTGGGCGTGGCCGGCCCGGAAGAACTGCTCGCGGAAGGCGCCGAGCGCGCCACGCCCGGTGAGGAAGCCGAGCAGCGCCCAGCCGCCATATTCCACACCGACCAGCGACAGCAGCGCGATGATCGGCAGCAGCCGAGTGGGTTCCATGCCTTGACCTCCTATGGCGTGACGGATGCCTGCTCGGACGGGACGGCGACCGGCCGTGCCCGCCGCCGGTTGCCAGTCACCACCACCAGCAGGAGCAGGCCGCCCAGCGCCCAGGCCGCCAGCACCGCGACCGGTCCAAGCGCCGCGCCCGGGTCGAAGTAGTCCATGTGCCCCAGTGCCTTGGTGGCGGCTCCCGGGGGCAGCGCCGGGCTCAGCTGGCGAAAGCCGCCGGGCAGAAACGACGCTGGGACCACGCCGCCGCTGGTGGCGTTGCCGAGGATCACCAGCAGCAACGTGGCCAGCGCGATGCCCGGGTCACCCAGCAGCGCGGTAAACGACATGGTCACCAGCCCGGTCGTCAGCGCCAGCAACACCAGGATGCCGGCCAGGGCCAGGAACGGCCCGGGCAGCACACCGATCAGCGGACCGGCGATCAGCGCGCCGGCCAGCCCGGCCAGCACCCCGAACAGCAGCGCCTGGACGAGCCTGAGCCCAAGCGACAGGCGCTTGGAGTACAGGTGGCTGGTCTGGCCGAAGATGAACCCGGCCAGCGTGACCCCGAAGATCACGTAGAAGCCGGAGAACCCGCGCGGGTCCTCGGCGCTGAGCGGCACCACGTCGTCGACCTGCAGCCGCGCGCCCTGGGCGCCGGCGACACCCGTGAAGATGCCGGTCACTACCTGGGTCACCGCCGTCCCCTGGGCACCGGCGACCAGCAGCCGGCTGCCCTGGCCGGGCAGGTAGGCGGCTACGACCTGGCCGTTCTGGACCTGATGGCGTGCCACGGTGACGTCTGCGGCGGGCCGCAGCGCGACCGCGTCCCCGGCCTGTGCCGAGATCGAGCGCTGCAGCTGGGCCACGACGCCGGGGGACGCCACGACACCGACGGGCAGGTTGTGGGGCTGCGGCTTGTGCAGGGCGATCAGGTAGATCAGCACGAAGGCGAGCGCGATCAGCAGGCCAATGCCCAGCGGCTGCACGAAGGCGGTCACCGGTCCAGGGCCAGGCGAGGGGTCTGGAGCCGCTGGCTGCTGCGTCTGCATGGAGCTCCTTCACGTAGAGTGGATGCGCTGCGGCATCCCTGCTAAGAAGGTCCATGTTCGACTATTCGCAATGAGAATAACAAGTGAGCATGACAGCCCTGCCGACCACAGCGTTCGCTGTCCTGGGCCTGCTGTCGCTGCGCGACCTGTCCGGGTACGAGCTGGCCGCGTTCGCCGACCAGTCGCTGGCCTACTTCTGGCCGATGCACCGCAGCCTGGTCTACCGGGAGCTGCGGCGGCTGGAGGACGGTGGCTACATTGCGGGCACCGCGGTGGCCCAAGACCGCGTCCCCGACAAGCGGGTCTATCGGTTGACCGAGCGGGGCCGGGCCGCGCTCGACGAGTGGCTGGCGACGCCCGGCTTCCAGCCGCCGCGCCTGCGCAGCGACTTCCTGGTCAAGTTCTTCTTCGCCCGCCGGCTCGGCCACGAACAGGTCCGGGCGCTGCTGCGCGAGTACCGCGCCGCGGTCGAGCTGGACCTGGCCGACCTGCAGGCCACGGCGGACCGGCTCAACGACCTCCCCGAGGGATTGTTCTGGCAGCTGACGGCGCTGCACGGGGTGCGCACCCGCCAGGCGCTGCTGCAGTGGATCGCCGACGTGGAGCAGGCGCTGGCGGCCATGCCCGGCGCCGCCGAGGAGGCAGAGGAGGCCGACCGGTGACCGGTGCCGTCGTCTTCGTGGGGGGCTCGCCGGCCACGGTCAGCAAGAGCGGCGTGAGGCCAGCGATGGCGCCAACGGTGCGATCCGCCAATACACTCTGGCCGTAGCGGTTCGGCCGGTCTATCAGCCGGGCGGTGCCACGGTTCATCACCAAGGGAGGCATGCATGGGTCGGGTCATACGGTTCTCGCTGCTGGCGGTGGCATTTGTGCTGGTCTTTCTGGTCACCGCTGCCCCCAACTACGCCGGGGGCTGAGCAGAGCAGCCTCAACCTGAATCTACTGATGTCACCGTTGAGACTGCTGGTTTGTCCTGGTAGGAGGGCCATTTCTGGTGATGGGCCGTGCACCTTCTGGATGCGGCGCCCTACGACTGCCAAGAGGCTTCCGGCCTGCGAGGACAGCGGAGCGCGAAGACGTTTCGGATGCTCTTATGGCTCGTCAAGTGGACGGGCAGATACCAGGATGCGGTAGAGCTCTCGAGCGATGTAGCGCTTCAAGCAGCGGATGACCCTCGGCCTTGGACTTGCCTTGCTTGGTGCGTCGCTCGACGTAGGCGCGACCCCGCACAGATGCGCGAAGGCGGCCTCGCTGCGCAGCCGCTGGGGGTTGTCACCGCCGGCGACCAGCAGCGCCGCGGCCGTCTCGGTTCCCACACCCTTGACCGCCACCAGCGCTGGCGCCACCGTGGCGACCAGCCGGTCCAGCTGCACGTCCAGCGCGGTGATCTCCTCGGTCAGCTGCCGCCAGCGTCCGGCGACCGATCGCAGCGCAAGCTTGGCCGCGTCGGTTGGGGTCGCCGGCGTGGGTACGAGCCTTGACCGCCGAGCGGCGCGCCAGCCGCAGTGAACGGATCATCTCCACCCGGCCGTCACCGGCCTTGGGCTGCCCGGTCGCGGTGGCGGCCTGGACCGCCCGAGCAGCCGCTTGGGCGTCCAGGTCGTCGGCTTTGCCGTGGCGTCGCCGGGCGGCACGGTCAGGCCGGTCCACCTCGAGGACGCCCGCCCCGACCGGCCGACAGATCCGATTCCAGACAGCAAGGCCAGTGGATTCCACGAGTCAGACCGGCAGGGCGGACGCCTCGACCATCATCCTCGCAGTGGATCCAGGCTTAAGCCGCCGTCCACGCGCGTTCTTGTCCTCACCGCGCCGCGCCAACCCAACACCTGCCGCAGCTACACCGGTGTGCTCGGCCGGCTCCTCGGCCAGCTCGACGCCGACCGCCCCCGTCCAAGTGATCGGAAACTGCCGAGTTGCTCAACCGGCTCTGGGTGGCCCGGTGTCAGCCGTCGGCCGCCTTTCGGGCAGTGATGTCTGCCTTCGACGCCTCCCGTTCGAACAGCCGACGGGCGGGGCGGTGCCGCATACTGCCTACCGAGGGGGTGGAGGAGTGCACGCTCAGGACCGCCTTCGGGATGTGGAGAAGACCGCGGTACGCCCGACGCCGCCGTCCCGGATGCACACGGCCAACCAGCAGAAGGCCCACGTCCCGCCTCCGACGATCCTGGCCGTCCGGCCGGCCGGAGCGATCAGTCCGGCCACCGTCCTGGCGCTCCAGGGACTCGCAGGCAACGTCGCGGTGCAGCGACTAGTCCGGTTGACCGAGCCCCCACGGCCGTCGCGGACTCTGACTCGGCCGGAACGGCGCGCATTCGTCCGCACCGAGCTCACCTCGGCACGCGATCGCACAGAAGGCCTGCGTGTCATCCAGGACATGGCGGAGACATCCGACGTCCTGGACTTCGCCTCCCGCGATGAGCTGCACACCGAGCTGGTCAAACGGGTGACCATGACGGAGGTCATGCAGGACTCGCAGAGGCAGGTGGGCGGCAAGGTTGCCTTCGGATACCCGTTCACCGGGGCGAGCCTATACTGGGGGCCCCGAGTCGGCTTCGCGGCCAAGGACTACTGGACCCCAGGCACACCGGACAACTACGATCTCCGCCGGGACCCGGCCAAGCGGGCCGAGATACGCGCCAGGCCGCGTGGGGAGCGACACGTCGTCTTCGGCGACCAGGACGACTATCTCTTCAATCTCAGCCCGCTGGGCGTCTTGGATCCCTACGAGGCCATCATCCGCCTCTTCGTCCCCCAGGCCCCGCACAAGCGCACCCTGGTGCACTGCGATTACCTCGTCTCGCTGGTGCATTTCCGGGCGTTTATGGCCAGCCTCGGAAATGCGGCTTTCAACGCCCGGATCGCGGCGTACGGTCCGAGCAACATCCAGTTGCGCTGGGACCTCTTCTCGGAGCTGGAGCCGACCCTGAGCACCGGCGGCGGCACGCGTCCCGGCCTGGGCAGCATCCGGCAGGTCGTCCCGCCGTCGCCGGCCGACCTGGTGGTCGGCGATCACGTGTATTTCTGGAACCACCCCGCGTACGACCTGATCAACAAGAACGTCGGCAACGCTTGGCGGCTGGAGAACGCGGTGCTGATCGCGCGGCATGGCGGCGCCGACGTCTTCCTCGGACACGGCTCGGGACGGAAGACCACGGCGCAGATGAGGGCCAAGCTCGCCGAGGAGTACAACGACGTGGCCATGATCGCGATGCGGCTCGTCCAGCGGATGCGCCGGGGTACCGCCGCCGCCCGCGCGGCAGCCCGGGCCGAGTTGGCGACTCGCTTTCCCGACGTCGTCCAGGTCGGTTCGGTGTGGCGTATCCGCGGAACCGGGATGCTCAGCGTCGCGGTCGACATCCCCCTGGGCCGGTTGCGGGCTTCGCAGATCCCAGGCCTGTTCGACCCGTCTTCCCCAGGGCACCTCTACCCGGTGCGCCGCGCGGCGGAGTCGGCCTGAGCCCGAGACCACCGCTGCGGTCATGGAATGATGTCGGTCCGGATTATGAGAAAGGCCATTTGACCTGGGAGAATGGCGCCTGCGACAGCTGCCGTATCCCCAATCAGGAGGGCACTTTCTCGATGCAATCCTCCCACGATCGTCTATCCCGACGGGGGCGTGGCCCAGGTCGCCGAGACCCGCTACAAGGGTGACCGGCTGATCGTGCGCCGCACCCGCCTGGTCGGCGCTCAGGCCGAGCTGTTCCCCAACTGGCGCTACCACGCCTTTGTCACCGACCGGGTCGATGGACGAGGGCGAATGGCTGGCGGAGCGGTTCGAGGAGCACCGCACCCACCTGCGGGCGGTGGCCTACCGGATGCTCGGCTCGCTCAGCGAGGCCGACGACGCCGTGCAGGACGCCTGGCTCCGACTCAGCCGCTCCGACACCAGCGACGTCGACAACCTGGGCGGCTGGCTGACCACGCTGGTCGCGCGGGTGTGCCTGGACAGGCTGCGTGCCCGCACGTCGCGGCGCGAAGAGCCCATGGGCATCCACCTGCCCGAGCCGATCATCAGCCCCCAGGACCAGATCGACCCCGAGCAGCAGGCGCTCCTGGCCGAGGGAGTCGGGCTGGCGCTGCTGGTGGTCCTGGAGACGCTGGCGCCCGCCCAGCGGCTGGCGTTCGTGCTGCACGACATGTTCGCCGTGCCGTTCGATGAGATCGCTGCGATCGTGGGGCGCTCCCCGACCGCGGCACGGCAGCTTGCCAGCCGCGCCCGCCGCCGTGTGCAGGATGCGGCCACCGTTCCCGACGCCGATCTTGGGCGCCAGCAAGCGGTGGTCGACGCCTTCCTGGGTGCCGCGCACGGTGGTGACTTCGACGCGCTGCTCGTGGTGCTCGACCCGGACGTCGTGGTCCGAGCCGACCTCGGCGCCGCGCCCGCGGGTGCCTCGGTGGTGGTCCGAGGTGCACGGGCCGTGGCCGAGGGGGCGCTGACATTCTCGAGGCGCGCCCGGTTTGCACGACCGGCGTTGGTGAACGGCGCCGCGGGCCTCGTCGTGGCTTCGCGTGGACGGCCGTTTGCGGTGCTGGGCTTCACGGTCACGCGCGGGAAGATCGTCGAAATCGACATCCTTGCCGACCCAACGCGGCTCCGCCAGCTCGACCTGGCGGTCCTCAAACGACTGATGAGACGAATCCGCCGGAGATCGTGACAAAGGAGGCGAAATGGCCGAGATCGTGGAGCGCATCGAGATCTCCCGTCGTCCCGAAGACGTCTTCTCATACGTGGCCGATCCGTCGCACCACCCCGAATGGCAGGAGAGCGTTGTGTCGGCACGCCAGGAGGGTGATGCCCCACTCGCCGTGGGCTCGAGAGTCCTGGTGACCCGGCGGGTCGGTCCTCGGACGTTGCGGTATACCGAGGAGATGGTCGAGCTGCATCCTCCCAGGACCTGGGCGAACCGCGGTGTTGGCGGCATCCCGGTCATCGCGATTGCCAAGGGCACGGTTGAGCCGCTCGATGACGGCAAGCGGTCGCGCGTCACGATCTCCTGCGAGTTCCAGGGGCACGGGATCGGCAGGCTGCTCGTTCCGCTCCTCGCCCGTCGGCTGGCGAAACAGCTGCCGAGCGACGAACAGAAGCTGAAGGAGTTGCTCGAGCGGGGCGCGTACGCCCAGACGTAAATGCTCAGGACCCGGCGGGAGCTGGTCGCCTCGGGTTGCCTTCGAACGGCCGCCGAAGCACGGCCATAGGAACCAGCGACGGCCCCGCTGCGTAGCCGTGCCCGTGGACGTCGGTTGGGTGGAGGAGCAGCACATGGCAAGCGGGAGCCACACGATCACAATCCCCCGTAGGTGGTGAGGACGCTCAGCCGCGCCGGTGCTGCGGAATGGGTCAATGGCAATACTGCCGTCCAGTCCACCTCGGCGCCGTGGGTAGGGATCCCGCATGGCGCCGAGCCGTGTCTCGGCGAGGTGATGTCAATTTGGCTGATGGCTGGCCCGCCGCAGGGCGCGAGGTAGAATTTGCCGTGCCAGCGAGCAGCGCCGCCGAACGGGACGAGGAGCGCCTGGACCATCAGAATACGTGTGGTCGAGCGGGACGCGATCGCCGGGAACGGAAAAGCGAAGGGGGACCGACATGAGCGCGGACGGGCCGGCTGCCGGAGGGCCACAGCAGGTTTCGGACGGCGGCTCGGAACCGTTCGAGCCGGAGGTGACGGCACGGGCGGGTGCCGAGCCGACCCGGGCACAGCACACCATCGAGCCGACCCGGACCAGCACGGTGTGGACGATGATGGGCATCGGCGTGGTCCTCCTGATCGCCATCCTGGTGTTTATCCTGCAGAACGGCCAGCGGGCGCGGGTGCGGTTCCTGATGGTCGACGGCACGCTGCCGCTCGGCGTGGCGTTGCTGTTCGCCGCGCTGCTCGGCGCGCTGCTGGTGCTGGTGGCGGGTGTGGCGCGGGTGTTGCAGTTGCGGGTGCTCGCACGGCGCCATCGCCGCGCTGACCAGGTGCCCTGAGCGACCAGACCCCCAGCCCAGGGAGTGTCGACAACATTCGGCGAGGGCGCTGGGTGGCTCCGAGGCTGGCTACGGGGCAAGTCCTCGGCGGGACCGCGCCGGCTGTGGTTGCTGGTCGGCTGCTGGGCGTGGGGGCGGTGGGTGGGCGTCGAGGAATGGCTGGATGCTGCCGTGCTGCAGCGGCTTGGCGAAGTAGTAGCCCTGCCCGCGGTCGCAGCCCAGTGCCCGCAGCCGTTGGAGCTGGTCGGCGGTCTCGATGCCCTCGCCGGTGACCGGCAGGCCGAGCGTCCTGGCGAAGGCGACGACCGCGTGGACGATGGCGGTGTCCTGGGCGTCGCGGCCCAGCCCGTCGATGAACGAGCGGTCGATCTTCAGCGAGTCGACCGGGTAGTGCTCGAGCGCGCCGAGCGCCGAGAAGCCGGTGCCGAAGTCGTCGATGGCGACGCGGACCCCCAGCGCTCGCACGGCCGCCAAGGTCGCCCCGGCGGCGCGGAGGTCCTCGACCATGCTGGTCTCGGTGATCTCCAGGGTGAGGCGAGGGGGGTCCAGCCCGGAGGCGGCCAGCGCCTGGGCGACCAGGTCGGGCAGGTGGCGGTCGCGGAGCTGGCGGGCCGACAGGTTCACGCTCAGCCCGAGCGGTTGCTGGTGCTGGTCGTGTGGCTGCCAGGCGGCCAGCTGCCGGCAGGCTTCGTCCAGGACCCACGCCCCTAGCGGCACGATCAGGCCGGTCTGCTCGGCCAGGGGGATGAAGTCGGCGGGTGGCAGCAGCCCGCGGCTGGGGTGGTCCCAGCGCACCAGCGCCTCCAGCTCGCTGACCGCGCCGCTGTCGAGGTCCACGATCGGCTGGTAGTACAGCTCGAACTGGCCCCCCTGGTGCAGGGCGACATGCAACTCGGCCTCCAGCTCCAGCCGCCGCCAGGCGGGGGCGTCCATGCCGGGGACGAACAGCTGATGTTGCCCTTTGCCTTGCTTTTTGGCCTCGTACATGGCGATGTCGGCGTTGCGTAGCAGCTCCTGGGCGGTGGTCTGGCCGGGGACGCTCTCGGCGATCCCGATGCTGGCGTGGACGACGACCTTGTGGCCGGCAACCTCGAACGGGACGCCCAGCTCGGCGACGAGCCGCTCGGCGACCTGGATGGCGTCCGGCAGGCCGGTCAGGTCGGCCAGGAGCACGGTGAACTCGTCGCCGCCCATGCGGGCGGGGAGGTCACCGGGGCGCAGGCAGCCACGCAGCCGCTCGCCGACCACCCCCAGCAGCTGGTCGCCGGCGTGGTGGCCGAGGTGTCGTTGACGACCTTGAAGTCGTCCAGGTCCAGCCACAGCAGCACCACCGCCTGGTCGCGGCGGCCGGCGCGGGCGAGCTCTCGGTCCAGCTGCTCGACCAGCAGCGCCCGGTTGGGCAGCGCGGTCAGGGGATCGTGGCGCGCCTGGTAGGCGAACAACGCGGCCGCCTGGGCCCTGGCCCGCTGGACCCGCCACGCCAGCGCGCCGATGACGGCCGCGGCTGCCAGCAGGATGAGCCAGGTGCCCAGCTCGGCCCGCCGGTCGGCCAACGCCGCCAGCGCCGCGTAGCGCCGCCCGGCGACCGCGAGCGCCCCGCCCAGCCGCGCGAAGGCCGGGTCGACCCGCTGCTCGTCAATCTGCTCGGCCGCGCCGACCTGCCCCTTGGCCAGCAGCGCGAATTCCTGGTCGACCGCGGCGTCGTAGAGCGCGAACGCGTCGTGGACCGCTTTGGCCTGGCCGCTTGTGGCGTCGCGCACGTGCAGCTGCGCCGCCAGCCAATCGGCAGCCGCGTCGACCTCGCGCTGCTCCTCGTCCAGCGCTGGCGACAGGCGCTGCTCGGCGATCGCCTGCCACTCCAGCGCGCTGCGGTGGCGGGTCGCGGTCTCCAGCTGGCCAAGCAGGCCCTGCAGCTCCGCGCGGTCGGCAGCGTAGGCGTGGACCCGGCTGATGGCGTAGCCGGCCGCGACGGCGACCAGCACGGCGACCAGCAGCGCCAGCCATGCCCGGACCCTCGGCCGGGACCGGCTGCCACTGAAGGTGGGGATCGTTCCCGCCTGGAGGGCGTACGGCTCGGCATGCCCGGCCGGTCGGCCTGGGCCGTCGTGCTGGCCAGGCGGCCGGCGCGCAACCAACCAGCTCGGCCAGGCACCCTTCCAGCGACCACGCAGGGTGTTCATACCATAGGATCGGCAGGTGCTCCGGCACCTGAAGCAGACGGCGCACCGCGGCAAGCGACCGGGTCGGTGACAAGCCGGCCGGGCTCGCCTGCAGGCGCCCTGCATGCGCTGTGGCTGCTGGGCCCGCTGTGACCGTGCCGACCCATCTCGTCATACGTGGGAGCACGGCTGCCCCCCTCACGCCACCCTCAAGCGGGTAGGCTCGATCCCGCTGGTGCCACCTTCACGGGAATGCCGTTGAGGACGGCGTTGCCGGACAGCTCGTCGTAGCGTTCGTCGTCCGCGAGCAGATTGGAGTTCACGCCTGGATGCGCCTGTGCCACCGCCATGGCGACTCCGGGGAGGTCGTGCCCCCAGCCGTGGGGCAGGCTGACCACGCCAGGTGCGACCGCGTCGGTGACCTCGATGGCGGCGACGAGGGTGCCGGTCCGCGACGAGACGCGCGCGGTGCTGCCGTCCTTGAGGCCGATACGTGCGGCATCGGCGGGATTGACCTGGAGGGTGCAGCGCGCCTTGCCCTTTGCGAGCGTCTCGATGTTGTGCATCCAGGAGTTGTTGGATCGCAGGTGGCGCCGCCCGATGAGGACCAGGGCCCCGTCGTCCTCGTCGTGGGTGCGGGCGAGCGACGCCCGCAGACGCTCCACGTCGGCCACCAGCGGTTGGGGGGCGAGCTCCACCATCCCGGACCTCGTCCGAAGCACCTCTGGGAGTCGCGGCCCGAGTGGGCCGAGGTCGACCCCGTGCGGGTGCTCCAGCAGCGTATCCAGCGTCAGCCGGTAGGGGCCGGCGCGGAGCATGAAGTCGAGGATCCGCTCCGGGCCGGTGCGGGGCGCCAGCTCGGCGAGCACGTCGTCGGTGTGGCGCTCGTGGAAGGGAGAGTGCGGATCCGCGACCGCGTGGTCGACGAGCACGCGGATCGCGGCGTCGTCCGCGAGGGCCGGGTCGGCGTCCGCGCCGAGACCCTGAGCGGCCAGCGCGAGCTTGGACAGGATCTGCCACTCGTCGGGCTGTCCGGGCTCGATGGGGAAGACCGGCGGTGAGTAGTTCGCCACGTTGCGCAGCGCGAACAGGTAGAACGCGAGGTCGTAGTGCCCGCGCGTCAGCGGGCTCGGTGGCGGGAGGATCACGTCCGCGTGGCGCGTCGTCTCGTTGACGTAGAAGTCGACGCACACCAGGAACTCGAGCGACGCGAGCGTGCGCTGCAGGCGGGCGCTGTTGGGGGCCGACAGCGCCGGGTTGCCGGCGATCGTGATGAGCGCGCGCACCTGACCCTCGCCCGGGGTCTCGATCTCTTCGGCGAGGCAGGCGACCGGGAGCTCGCCGAACGATTCCGGCAGCCCGCGCACACGGCTGCGCCAGCGTCCGATCCGCGTCTGGCGGCCGTAGCGCGGCGTGCCGAGCGTGTTGGGCGCGCCGGCGGCCGGCTTGGGGAACATCGCACCGCCGGGGCGGTCAAGGTTGCCGGTGAGCACGTTGAGGACATCGACGAGCCAGCTTGCGATCGTCCCGAACTCTTGCGTGCAGGTCCCGGTGCGTCCGTAGACGGCTGCGCTGGGGGCCGCGGCGAGCTCGCGTGCGAGCCGGCGGATCGTGGCGGCGTCGATCCCGCACAGCGGAGCGACGGCTTCGGGCGTGAAGTCACGAGCCAGCCCCTCGACCACGTCCGCGCCGGCGACGAACTCCGCAGCGGCGCCGAGATCGACCAGACGCTCGGCGAACAGCGTGTGCACCATGGCCATGAGGAACTGGGCGTCGGTGCCGGGGCGGATCGGGACGTGCTCGGAGGCACGCTCGGCCGTGCGGGTGCGCTTGGGGTCGACCACGACAATTTTGCCGCCCCGCCCCCGGATGCGACGCAGGCGCCCCGGCCAGTCGGGCGCGGTCGCCAGGCTCCCATTGGACTCGTAGGGATTGGCGCCGAGAAGCAGGAGGTAGGAGGTGCGGTCGAGGTCGGGAACGGCGTGGGTGAGCATCGTCCCGAACATCAGCGCGCTCGAGATCTCCTTTGGCCGCTGATCGACGGTGCTGGCGGTGAAGACGTTGCGCGTGCCGAGCACGCGCAACAGCAGGCGGCTGTAGAGCACGCCCGAGAGGTTGTGGACGGTCGGATTGCCGATGTACACGGCGACCGCGTCGCGACCGTGACCTTGGATGATCGGCGGCAGCCGGCGTGCGACTTCAGCGAACGCTTCCTCCCAGGTGGCCACGCGCAGGTCACCGTCGCGGCGGACCAGCGGCCCGCGCAGGCGGTCGGGGTCGTCGTGCAGCTGGCCGAGCGTCGTTCCCTTGGGGCAGATAAACCCGCGGCTGAAAACGTCGTCCTTGTCGCCGCGGATCCCTGTCACCGCGCCGTCGCTGATCGTGAGCTCCAAGCCGCACGTCGCCTCACAGAGCGGACAGGTTCTGAAGACGGTCGTCTCAGTCGATGAGGACACGCGCCACCTCCTCGCTTCGGCCCTCGGGTGGCCGGTTGGGCCCGTGCCTGGTGGTCATGACCTCATGAATACCACATGCCGCCGCGCGCTCCGCGCCGGTACCCCAGGGTTAGGGATGGCGTCGTCGGGTACGAGGCGGACGCCGTTGAATTCCCCACCGAGCGCGAGCGGACGGTACATTCCCGCGAGTCCGCGTGCGTTGGTGATCCCGTTCGCCGAGGGGATCTCCGCGGCGTGGACCTGGTGGCTGTTGACCGCGCCGGGCAGGAGGATGCCGCCGGAGTTCCACACGATCATCCCGGGGATCGACGTGGGGTCGTTCATCGCCACTGCGTAGAACTGCGGCACCGGCTGGCCCGGCGCCGGCGGATCGGCTGAGGTGCATGGCGCGACGCGCGGCTCGTGCTCCTCGGGCAGGCCGATCCAGAAGTCGAGCCCGAGCGGCTCCGTGACCTCCGTTCGGAAGAACGTGCCGAGCGAGCGGCCCGTGACACGCCGCAGGATCTCGCCGACAAGGTGTCCGAAGACGAGTGCGTGGTAGCCGTGGCGCGTGCCCGGCTCCCACAGTGGCTCCATCGCGGCGAGGGCCTCGACGACCGCGTCCCAATCGGACAGCCCGTTCTCTGGGATCGGCTCGCGCAGTGGCGCCCTTGGTGCAGGACCAGACCACGGCGACCGTGTCCTCGTCCCACGGTGCTTGCGTCTCGGGATTGGCGATGCCTCCCCACAGGTCGACGACGACCTCGCCGTCAATGGTCACACAGACCGAGGCGCCCACCTCGCCGCGCTCGGCGAAGTTGCGCTCGAACTCATCCCGCACAGCCGCGAACCGCGGATCGGCCGTCCCCTGTACCGTCATCCCGGACCCCCTTGCAGGCGGGCGAGACATCTTGTAAATTCGTCTCACGATGAGACGTTACGGCTGTACGTCTCGCGAGTCAAGGGCGATTACACCGTGAAAAGACCGACGATCCTTGAGCAACATGTGGCCGCGCGGAACGAGGTGCGGCCCGTCACGCCCGCGGATGTGCTGCATGCGGCACGGCGCCGCTTCTTGCGCAGTCAGCGGATCGACATGAATGAGCTCGCGCAGGAACTGGGCATCGGTCGAGCCACCCTGTATCGCTGGGTGGGCAGCCGCGACCAGCTCCTTGGCGAGGTGCTCTGGTCGCTGTCGGAGCCGGGGCTGGCGCAGGCGCGCACCGAAGCCAAGGGACGCGGTGCGGCGTGGGTGCTCGGCGTCTACAGCCGGTTCGGCGACCTGATCGTCGAGCTCGAGCCGCTGCGCCATTTCGTCAAGTCTGAGCCCGAGTGCGCGCTGCGGGTGATGACTTCCAAAGCAAGCCCGCTGCAGCGCAGGGTCGTCGAGACGTTCCGCGACGTCCTCGTCGAAGCGCGGGAACGCAAAGGGCTGCAGCTCCGACTCGACCCGGAGACGCTCGCGTTCACGATGGTCCGCATCGCTGAGTCGTTCCTCTGGGCCGATCTCGTCAGTGGTGAGGCACCCGACCTGACCAAGGCCCGCGAGGTGGCCAAGGTTCTGCTGACATGACCTTCGACCTGGCCCAGACCGATCGCCTCCTCACCACCACGCGGTCGGTGCGCAAACGCCTGGACCTGACACGTCCGGTGGAGCGGGACGTCGTGATCGAGTGCCTCCGCATTGCGGTGCAGGCCCCGAGCGGCGGTAACAGCCAGCCCTGGCGTTGGCTCATCGTCGACGATCCGCACGTTCGCGGGCGGCTCGCCGAGCTGTACCGCCGCAGCCACGATCCGTATCTGGCGGCGAACCGGGTGGCGGCACAGCGGGCGGGCCGCACTGATATGGACAAGATCCTCGACTCGTCGCAGTACCTATCTGACCACCTGCACGAGGTGCCGGTGTTGGTGATCCCTTGTCTGCTGCAGCGTCTGCCGGAGAATGCGTCGGTGTTCGACACCGCGGGGTTCTACGGGTCGATCGTGCCGGCGGTGTGGAGCCTCATGCTCGCGCTGCGCAGCCGAGGGCTTGGGTCGGCGTTTACGACGCTGCACCTGGCCAACGAGCGGGAGGCCGCCGAAGTCCTCGGCATCCCCGAGACGGTAACGCAGGTTGCCATGATTCCCGTCGCGTACTCCGCGGGCGACGATTTCAAGCCCGCGATGCGCCGTCCGGTCGAGCAGGTCGTGTACGTGAACGCATGGCGGCGGAAGCTGGGTTCATGAGGTGCCTGGGCGCCAGGGAGGCAGACGATGACTTCCACGATTCTCCGCAGCCCGTACCCTGACGTGACCATCCCCGACGTCTCGCTGCCCGCGTTTGTGTTCGCCGATGCGGCGGCGCGGGCCGACAAGCCGGCGCTGATCGACGGGCCGAGCGGCCGCACGATCACCTTCGGCCAGCTGGTCCGCGGTGCCCGGCTCGCCGCCGGCGGTCTGGCCGCGCGGGGCTTCGGGCGCGGCGACGTGTTCGCCATCTACTGTCCCAACCTGCCCGAGTACGCGGTCGCGTTCTACGCAGTGCTGCTGGCGGGCGGGACCGCCACCACCATCAACCCCCTGTACACCGTCGAGGAGCTCGCCTTCCAGCTCAACGACGCGGACGCTGGCTACCTGCTCACGGTCCCGCCCTTCCTGGACAAGGCGATCGAGGCGGCCGGCAGGTCCGGCGTCCGAGAGGTGTTCGTGCTCGGCGAGGCCGAGGGCGCGACCCCGTTCGCCGGGGTGCTGCGCTCCGACGGGCAGCCACCCGAGGTGGCGATCGACCCGCGCGCCGACCTCGCCGCGCTGCCCTACTCGAGCGGCACGACCGGCCTGCCCAAGGGGGTCATGCTCACCCACCACAACCTGGTCGCCAACCTCTGCCAGTGCCAGCCCGTGTGGGACGTGCGCGAGGACGAGGTCGGCATCGCCGTGTTGCCGTTCTTCCACATCTACGGGCTGACCGTGCTGATGGCGCTCACGCTGTGGCAGGGCGCCACGCTGGTCACCATGCCGCGCTTTGACCTGGAGCAGTTTCTCACGCTCCTGCAGGACTACCGGGTCACCAGCGCGGCCCTTGTGCCGCCGATCATGTTGACGCTTGCCAAGCATCCCCTGGTCGACCGGTTCGACCTGTCGGCGCTGAAGTTCATCGGGTCGGGCGCCGCGCCGCTTGGCGCCGAGCTCGAGGAGGCGTGCGCCAGGCGGCTCGACTGCGCGGTCGGCCAGGGCTACGGCCTCACCGAGACCAGCCCGACCCTGACCGCGCACCCACGCGAGCGGGCCAGGATCCGCCACGGCTCGGCCGGGCAGCTCGTACCCAACACCGAAGCCAAGGTGGTCGACGTCGCCACCGGCGGGGCGCTGAGCCGCAACCAGACCGGCGAGCTGTGCTTCCGCGGCCCGCAGGTGATGCGCGGCTACCTGAACCGGCCGCAGGAGACCGCCCAGCTGCTCGACCCCGACGGCTGGCTGCACAGCGGCGACATCGGCTACTTCGACGACGACGGCTACGTCTACATCGTCGACCGTGTCAAGGAGCTGATCAAGTACAAGGGGCTGCAGGTCGCACCGGCCGAGCTGGAGGCCGTGCTCGTGTCGCACCCGGCGGTCGCCGACGCCGCGGTGGTGCGGCTGGCCGACGAGGAGGCGGGGGAGGTGCCAAAGGCGTTCGTGGTGGCCAAGGCCGAGCTGTCGGCCCAGGAGGTCGTGGACTACGTCGCCGAGCGGGTCGCGCCCTACAAGAAGGTCCGCGCCGTCGAGTTCATCGACGAGATTCCCAAGTCGCTGTCGGGCAAGATCCTCCGGCGCGTGCTCATGGAGCGCGACCGGCAGACGACGGGCAGCAGTCCGCCGGGCTGAGCGGCCTGCTCCCGCTCGGCCTCGGCGGATACCACGCCAGCGAGGAGAATGTCATGACCTACGTTTGTGGGGCTCGCGGGTTGGCCGTCTGCCCTTGCGGTTCCTCACAGTGATACTCGAGGAGGTCCGATGAACGTTCTCTACACCGCAGAGGCAACGGCCCACGGAGGACGAGAAGGCCAAATTCGATCCTCTGATGGCGTCCTGCTGCTGGACCTTGCCATCCCCAAGGAGCTGGGCGGGCCAGGAGGCCATGCCACCAACCCGGAGCAGCTGTTTGCAGCCGGCTACGCCGCGTGCTTCGACAACGCGATGCGCCTGGTTGCACGCAGGATGAAGCTTCAGGCCAGCGGCGCCTCCGTCACCGCCCGAGTCGGCATCGGCCCCGACGGGTCGGGCGGGTACGGGCTCGCCGTCGAGCTTCACGTCCGCCTGCCAGAACTCGATCACGAGCAAGCTGAGCAGGTCATTGCCATGGCACACACTGTGTGTCCCTATTCGAACGCGGTCCACGGCAATGTCGAGGTCAGGGTCGTGGTCGACCCGGCTCCCGACGTCATATAGCCCACCGCTGCCGCGCGCCACCGGTGCCACGTCGGGCGGACACGCTAGCTGAGGAAGTCGACGAGCAGCTGGTTGAGGCGCTCTGGTGCGTGCACGGGCACCCAGTGGTCGATGCCATCCAGCCGCTCGTAGCGCCAGGGCCCGGAGACGAACCGCCTTGAGCCGGTCATCTGCGCCTCAGTGAGCGCCATGTCGTCGCTGGACCACACGCCCATCGTGGGGCAGGGCACGGCCGGGACGGGGATCCGCTCGGGGTTGTTGATGACGAAGGTCGCCGGGTCGATGTTGGCCCGGTACCAGCTCAGCCCGGCGATGAGCGCACCCGGCCGGGACAGGTCGGCGATCTGCCGGTCGAGATCGGGATCCTCGCCCGGCCGGGCGTCGTTCCAGGCCCAGCGGCGAAAGCACGCCCAGTCGTCCTCGGGCAGCACCCGCTCGGCCACCCCGGGAAACAGGAACCACAGCATGTACCAGGAGCGCTCCCGTTGGGCCAGCCCGGCGGCGGCACCGGCCAGCGGATGGCCGACCGACACCACGACCAGCCTGGTCACCCGGTCCGGCACAGCCCTGGCCACCGCCCAGGACAGGCTCGCGCCCCAGTCGTGACCGACGACGGCGGCCCGCTCCACACCGAGCACATCCAGCAGGCCAACAACGTCAGCGACCAGCGCACGCAACCCATAGTCCTCCACCCTGGCCGGCCTGTCGGTCCTGCCGAAGCCGCGCAGGTCAGGCGCGATCACCCGGTGGCCGGCCTCGGCCAGCGCGGGGATCTGATGCCGCCACAGCCGCCAGGAGTCCGGGAAGCCGTGCAGCAGCAGCACCGGCGGCCCCTCACCCGCCTCGGCCACGTTGAAGCTCAGCCCATTGGCCTCAAGCGTGCGCTCCATCACCGAGGACATTGGCTGTCGACCTCCTTCGGCGCGGGTGACTAGTCGCTCTGGAGCACCCGGAACGAGATGCCCGCCCGCTGCAGCCGTGCGCGCAGCGCGTCCCCCATGGCGACGGCCGTGGTGAGCTGTCCGGCGGCCTCCGGCAGCGCGTCGTTGGCCAGGCACAGCGCGGACTCGGCCAGCATCTTGGAGGTTTCGCCGTAGCCGGGGTCGCCCCCAGCGACCTCGGTGACGACGCGCCGCTGACCGCTCTGGCCAATGAACCGCACCCGGAACCAGCCCTCCTTCTGCTGTTGGGCGGTTGGACCAGCGCCGGACGGCCGCAGCCGCAGCAGCAGCTTTCGGGTGGCGGGCAGCTGGGCGAGGGCGAACGTTCCTGCCGTTACGGCGCCCAGGGCCGCCGCGGCCGCGGGATTGCCGACCGCAACGAAGTGGCTGTAGGAAAAGTCGGGGCCGTACCGGTCGAGCGCCCGCGCCGAGGAGGCCACGATCTGCGGATCGATCGAGGGCAGCGGCAGCACCCATGCCCCCACGTCGCGGTCATAGCCCGGCCGGCCCATCACCGCGCGCACCCGCCGGTTGCCGCCGCTGGGCTGTGCACGCCGGCGTTCGGCGTGCGCCGCGGCCGCCTGCCGGAACCGCGAGAAGGACGTCACGGCGGAGTCCACCGTGCCGCCAGAGGGCCGCCCACTCGCGCTGACGTACCCGCGCAGGCGGATCGGCCCTTGCTGTGGCAGGTGCTGGACCGTGAACAGGGCGCCCAGGTCATGCGGGACGGAATCAAAACCACAGGCGTGGACGAGGCGGGCACCCGTCCGCTGCGCCGTCGCGTGGTGACGCACATACATCCGGTCGACAAATTCCGGCTCACCGGTGAGATCGATGTAGTCGGTGCCGGCCTCGGCACAGGCGGCCACGACCGGCTCGCCGTACCGCAGGTACGGCCCGACCGTGGTGACGACCACCCGGGACGCCTCGGCCAGGCGCCGCAGGGAGGCCCGGTCGCTGACGTCGGCCTGCAGGAGCTGGACGTCGACGCCGAGCCGGTCGCGCAGCGCCTCCAGCTTGCTGCGGTCCCGCCCGGCGACCGCCCACCGCGTCGCGCCCGACCCGTGCGCCGCCAGGTACTCCGCCGTCAAGGCACCGGTGAAGCCTGTCGCGCCAAGCACGACGATGTTCAGTTCACGCTGCTGGCTCGTCACCCGCAGCAGGCTAGAGATGTGCCGGGGGTTCCGGCAACCCCGTCGCGGACAACCTTGACACGGCGGCGTTGACAGCTTCACGGTGTGGACAGCTGGCAACGCATGGAGCGCACGAGCCTACTGGACGGCAAGCGGCTGCAGGAGTCCGCACCACGGAGGGTACCCATGCGACCGCATCAGGTTGAGATTCCCCAGACCCTCGCTGAACTTCCCGTGCTCGGCGCCGAACGGTTCGGCGAACGTCCCGCGCAACGTTTCAAGCGTGACGGCGTCTGGCGGGACCTGAGCTATACACGGCTGCGCGACATCGCCGGGGAGGTGGGCCTCGGGCTCGCCGCCCTCGGCGTCGGCCCCGGCGACCGGGTGTGTATCCTCTCCGAGACGCGGCCGGAATGGGTGCAGGCGGAGCTCGGCATCGAGGCCGCCGCCGCCGTTTTGGTCCCGATCTACCCGTCCAGCTCGCCAGAGGAGTGCGAGTGGGTCATCGGGAACTCCGGCGCGGTCGCGGTGATCTGCGAGAGTCCCGCGCAGCTGGCCAAGGTCGAGCAGGTCCGCGACCGGCTGCCCGAGCTGCGGCATGCCGCCGTCATCGACCCGGCCGGCACGGCCGCCGTCAGCCTGGAGCAGCTCCGCGCGCGCGGCCGTGACGGCGACCGTGCTGAGCTGGAGCAGCGCACCGCGGGCGTGCGACCGGACGACCCGGCGCTGATCATCTACACCTCCGGCACGACCGGCCCGCCGAAGGGCTGTGTGCTCACCCACCGCAACATGACCGCCTGCTGCCGAATCACCGAGGAGCTCAAGATCGTCGGGGCCGATGACGTCGCATACCTGTTCCTCCCCCTGGCGCACGTCTTCGCCCAGGTCGTGCAGCTGAGCATCGCCAGCGTGGGCGGCGTGGTGGCGTACTGCAGCGCCGGTGCGTCCGCCATCGTGCCGGACTGCGCCGAGGTCCGGCCGACATACATACCTTCGGTGCCCCGCATCTTCGAGAAGGTGCACGCCCTGTTCGCCAGTCAGGTGCCGCGCGACACGCTGTCCAACATGGTGGAGGTCGGGCTCGCCGTGCGCCGGCTCGAGCGCGCCGGGCAACCGGTGCCGGAGCAGCTGCGCCGCGGCTTCGAACAGGCCGACGCGGCGTTGTTTGCCAAGGTGCGCGCGCTATTCGGCGGGAGAATGCGTCTCGCGATCTCTGGGGCGGCGCCGATCGCGCCGGAGATCCTCGAGTTCTTCCATGCCGCCGGCGTGCCGGTGTACGAGGGCTATGGCCTCAGCGAGTCGGCAGCCGTCGGCACCCTCAACACCGCGGAGGCGATCAAGATCGGCAGCATCGGGCAAGCGGTCCCCGAATGCGAGATCCGCAGCGCCGAGGACGGCGAGCTGCTCATGCGCGGTCCGCACGTCTTCGCCGGCTACTGGGCGAACCCGGAGGCCACCGCGGCGGCGCTGGTGGACGGGTGGCTGCAGACAGGCGACCTCGGCTCGATCGACGAGGATGGCTTCGTCACCATCACCGGGCGCAAAAAGGACATCATCATCACCGCGGGTGGCAAGAACATCACCCCCGCCAACCTCGAGAACGACCTGCGCCAGTCACCATTGATCTCCCAGGCGGTCGTGTTCGGCGACCGGCGGCCGTACCTGGTCGCGCTCATCACCCTCGACGCCGAGCAGATCATCCCGTGGGCCGCCGCAAAGGGAATCCCTGACGATCTCACCACCCTCGCGGCGCACCCAGCGGTGCAGGAGCTCGTCCGGTCCGTCGTCGACCAGGCCAATGCGCGCTACGCCAAGGTCGCCCAGATCAAGAAGTTCGCCGTCCTGGGCCACGACTTCACGCAGGAGACCGGAGAGCTCACCCCCACCCTGAAGCTCAAGCGTCGGGTCGTCGCGCAGAAGTATGCCGATATCTTCGACGCCCTCTATGACGCGCCGAGCTGAGAGCGGCCTTGAACTCGGCCCGCTGGAGCACCTCAGCGATGAAGACCTGGTAGCCCGCACTGTAGCTATCCCAGGCCGCGCGGTCGTCCACTTGGCCAGGGGTCACCTGGCGCGAGACGGCTCCGGCCGGTAGGATGCGGGCTTTGCAGGTGCGGCTGGACCCCCATCCGGCCGCGCCAGTGGCCCCTTCGGCAGCGTCGCCGTCCCCGACCCCAACATGCAGGTGTGGCATGGAACAGCTCCGCGTTCCCAGGTTGCTCGCTGGCGCGCTCGCGGCGGTCACCGGGGCCGTCGTCGCGTCATTCTTCGGGGTCGAGGGGACCCTCATCGGCGCGGCGCTGGGGAGCATTCTCGTGACCCCGGCCGAAGCCGTGTACACCCGCTCGCTGGCGTCCGCCCACACACTGGCGCGGCGCTCCCTCCCCCGCCGGGCGGGCAAGGGGGCGGGCCCGAGCGAGGAAGGTGCCAGCAAGGCGCATCCGGAGCCGATCCGCTGGCGGCGGGTCGCGGTCGCGGCGGTGCTGGCGTTTGGGATCGCGCTCGGCGCGATCACGGGCATGGAGGCGGTCGCACGGCAGCCGCTTGCCAGCTTGTTCGGGAGCCGGCCGCGGCAGGGAGCCAGCACCTCCGTCGGGGTGGTCGTCGCCGAAGCAGACAGGCCGGCCCCGCCGGCAACCCGGGCGCCGGCGACGTCGACCACATCGCCGTCGCGGCCCGCACCGACGACGACCGCGCCGGTCGCCGTTCCCACAACCACCGCGCCGGTCGCCGTTCCCACAACGACCGCGCCGGCGGGGACGGTCCCCAGCACCACGGCCGTAGCCACAACCACGCCCAGCTCGCACACCCCGACCACCCGCACGCCGTGACGCGGGGTTGGTGGCGCACCTGTAGCGCCCGGCAGCCGCAGCCCAGCAGCCAGGGCAGCACGGCAAGGTCCCACCGGGCACCGTAGCGGCGGCCCGGCCGACCGCGAACTCATGATCGACACCAGATCCATCAGGGCGCGGTGCACCTGCTGGCCCTGATCAACGCGGTGCTGGACATCGCCGCGATCGACGCGGACCGGCTGCCGCTGTCGCTGGAGCCGGTCAGCGTGGCCGAGGTGGTGGGCGAGGCGGTCGAGCTGCTGCGGCCGCTGGGCGACCAGCACGGCGTCGTGCTGCACCTGGGCCTGCCTGGGGGTTGCGCCGCCTACGCCCAGGCCGACCGCCAGCGGCTGGCGCAGGTCGTGCTCAACCTGCTGTCCAACGCCATCAAGTACAACCACCGGGGTGGCAGCGTGCGGCTGGACTGCGCGCCCGTGTCGGGTGGGCGGCTGCGGGTGGCGGTGACCGATACCGGCCCTGGCATCGCGGCGGAGTCGTTGGAGAGCTTGTTCATCCCGTTCGAGCGGCTCGGCGAGCGGCAGGCGGCCGAGGGCACCGGGCTTGGCCTGGCGCTGTCCCGGCGGCTGGCCGAGGCGATGGGCGGGACGCTGGGGGTGTCCAGCGCCCTCGGGGAGGGCAGCACCTTCTGGGTCGAGCTGGCCCTGGCCGACGCTCCCGCCGAGCCGACCGGGGGCCAGCAGCACGCCGGGACCGGGCCGGACCAGGACCAGGATGCGGCGGCTGGGCCGCCGACGGTGCTGTGCATCGAGGACAACCTGCCCAACCTGCAGCTCGTCGAGCAGATCATGCGCCGCCACGGCGCCAGGCTGATCTCGGCGATGCGGCCCCAGCTCGGCCTGGACCTGGCCGCCCAGCACCACCCCGACCTGATCCTGCTCGACCTTGGCCTGCCCGACCTGCCCGGCGAGGAGGTGTTCCGGCGGCTGCGCGCCGAGCCCCGCACCGCCGACATCCCCGTCGTGATCCTCAGCGCCGACGCCAGACCCGCCCTGAGCAGGCGGCTGCTGGAGCAGGGCGCGCGCGCGTTCCTCAGCAAGCCGCTGAACGTCGGCGAGCTACTCGGCCTGTTGGACGCCGTCACCGCCGAACGCCAGCCGTCGGCCCCGCCGCCCCCCATCCCGTAGAGAGCGCCGATCATGTCTGCGGCGCGGCATGCACCGCCGGACCATTTGTGCAACCGCCCGAGCCTCACGCGGGCGCCCCGGGGTGACCACGCAATCCCCCGAGACCCCGAGACGGGATACCTGAGCGGACCTCCAGTGAGGTCAGCCTCGGACCGCCGAGCATCTCGTGGTTGAGCTGGACAAAATAGCGTCGCCGTTGCGGTTGCCCTAGACCTTGACGGGCTTCATGCCCCACCCAAAGTGCGCGGTGAGCGCCACGACGACCACGAGCACGATGATCACCGCGATGGTCCACAGCATCGCTGCTCGCCACGGGCGCTGCTGCCACTTCTCCCAGAACCAGTCAGCTAGGGCGAGCATCGCGACGAGCTCGAACGCTAGCCACCACCACGGGCGCTGCTCGAACTCGTTCCTGAACCAGTCGGCGCGGCGCTGTCGTTGGAGCATGTCCCAGTTACGGTGCCCAGGCTGCTTGCCCAGGGCGATGCCAACCCCTCCCCACCAAATCAAGGAGCAGGCCAGGCACTCGAAAAATATGAGCAACGACAACCGACCTTCGCCTCGCTTTCCCCGTACCCGTGTCGCCATGGTGACCAGCATCTTGCGCTTGCGGTGCACGCCATGCCCTGCTGCCTGGGCTGGCGCCGGGACCGCGCATCAGGCGTCTCGGCGCTGGAGGAGGTAGGCCGCCGCGCCGAGCAGCACCGCGGTCCACAGGCAGAACACGCCCAACCCCTGCCAGGGCGTGAGCAGGTCGTGGGGGCCCTGGTGGGCTTGGCCGATCAGGTGGCCGGCCTCGGAGGGCAGGTAGGCGTGCACGTGCTTGCCGAAGCTGCCGGGCAGCAGCTGGGCCAGCGGCGCCAGGACAAGGACAAAGCCGATCACGCCCGTGATCGCGGCGGCGGTATGCCGGACCAGGCCGCCGACGGCCAGCGCGAACAGGCCGAGCACGGCCAGATACAGCCCGCTGCCGGTCACCGCGCGCAGCACGCCCGCCTCGCCGAGGGAGACCGGCGCCTTGGCGTGCAGGATGGCCGCGCCGATGAAGAACGACGGGAACGCGACCAGCTCGCCGACGACGAACACCAGCACGGCGAAGACGGCCGCCTTGGCGGCCAGCATCGCAACGCGGCGCGGCACGGCGAGCAGGCTCGCGCGGATCATGCCGGTGGCGTACTCGCTGGTGATCACCAGCACGCCCAGGACGCAGATGGTGAGCTGGCTGAGCTGGAAGCCGGAACCCAGGATCGTGCCGGCCGGGTCGGCCATGAGCTGGCGCTGCTGGCTGGGGTCGGCCCTGCTCCACTGCGACACCGTGAGCCAGGTGAGCAGGGCGGTGAAGCCGAGGGTCAGCACGACCAGCAGCCCCAGCGAGGCGACGGTCGAGCGAACCGAGCGGATCTTGGTCCACTCCGACAGCAGCAGCCGGCCGAAACGCACCGGTGCGGACGCGGGGGCGACTGGAGTGGGCGGGGCGGGCGCCACGGCGGTCATCGGCTGCCCTCCGCTTGCGGTGCCTGGATCTTGGTCGCGGCCGGCTGGCCGGTCCGGGTGTCGTACCCGACGCTGTCGCGCGTGAGCTCCATGAATGCCTCCTCCAGCGAGCCCAGCTGCGGGGTCAGTTCGTGCAGGACCAGGCCCGCACGCGCCGCCAACTCGCCGATCCGCGGCGCCGGCAGCCCACCGACGGTGAGCGCCTGGCCGTCGTCGGCGGTGACCAGGCCGCCCTCGGCGGTGATCAGCTCAGTGAGCCGGCCGGCGTCCGGAGACTTCACCAGCACCGACCGCTGGGAGCTGCGGGCGATGAACTGGTCGGTGGCACAGTCGGCGATCAGCCGCCCGCGGCCGATCACGATCAGCTGCTGGGCGGTGAGGGCCATCTCGTTGATCAGGTGGCTGGAGACGAACACGGTCCGGCCCTGGGCGGCCAGGTAGGTCATCAGGCTGCGGACCCAGACGATCCCCTCCGGGTCCAGCCCGTTGACCGGCTCGTCCAGCACCAGCACCCGCGGATCGCCCAGCAGCGCGGCGGCCAGCCCCAGCCGCTGGCCCATGCCAAGCGAGAAGCCGCCGACCCGCTTGTCCGCCACCTCGCGCAGCCCGACCAGCTCGATCACCTCGTCGACCCGCTTGCGCGGCAGGCCCTGGGTCTGCGCCAGCACCAGCAGGTGGTTGTAGGCGCTGCGACCGGGGTGGACGGCCCTGGCCTCCAGCAGCGCCCCGACCACCCGCAGCGGCTCGACCAGGTCGCGGTATGGCTTGCCGCCGATCGTCGCGGTCCCGCTGGTGGGGTGGTCCAGGCCCAGGATCAACCGCATCGTGGTCGACTTGCCGGCACCGTTGGGCCCGAGAAACCCGGTCACACACCCGGGCTGGACCGCGAAGCTGAGGCCGTCGACCGCGGTCACGGGGCCGAAGCGCTTGCTGAGCTGGTCGACCTCGATCATGGCCGTGTTGCCTTGAAGGAGGCGCTGGAGGTGCCCCGCCACAGGAACACCACCGCAGCCAGCCCGACCAGCCAGACGACGAACCAGAAGATCTTCACCGGGGCGGTGTTCGCTTGCCCGTTGACCTGGCTCGCCGTCAGCTGCGGGAAATGCTTCTCGATGGTGCTTCTCGTGGCACTCAGCGTCGCGATGAAAATGATCGCGTACACCAGGCTCGCGACCGCTCCCGCGTACATGACCTTGACGGCGTTCAGCACGGAAGCCGGGTCGGGCGGCCGCTGCGTTTCGGGCATCTGGGCGCCACCCGGGTACGGCTGGTACATGTTCTTCCCCTTCTCGTTAGTGCGTTGGGGTCCTCCAGGAACGCAGCACGCGACCGTTGATGTGGTCGATCGGTATCAACCTGTTCGTCATGGACACGTGAACCTGGTTGTCGCGGATGCCGACCATCACGGATGCGGTGGCCCCGGGGCCAAACCCGGCGTGCACGGCGACGTCGCCGCGGGGGCTGATGAGCCAGCCAAGGCCCACCCCACCTCCGCCGGGCCCCGATGCGACCTGTGGCGTGAGCGCCTCTCGCGCGAGCGTCCCGGGCAGCAGCGATGACCATCCGGCCCCCAGGCGCACGATGTCGGCCGCCGTCGCCCATAGCCCGCCGACGGCCGGGATGGTGCAGACCCGGGCCGGAACCGGCACGAAGGCGCCCTCCGGTGTCAGGTTGTAGCCGGTGACCGCATCGGGGCCGATGTCAGCCGTGCGGGCGGGGAACGACGAGTCGTTCATCCCGAGGGGCTGCAGCACGAGGCGAGTGACCGCGTCGGGGTAGGGCGATCCGGTGACATCGGCGATCAGCTGCCCGAGCACGGCGTAGCCGCCGTTGCTGGGCCGGACAACCCCGCGCGTGCCGCCCCGGGCGATGACCGGGCCGGCCAGCGTCACCAGGTCAGGGACGGTGTCGGCGAACAGCTCGGCGGGATTGCCGACCCCGGCGGTGTGGCTGAGCAGTTCCCTGACGGTGACGGTGTCGTCAGCGACGCGCACCACGCGCAGGTGGTCGTTGGCGGGGGTATCGAGACCGACGCGGCCGTCGGCGATGAGCCGCAGCACGGCGGTGGCGGTGACGAGCGCGGCGATGCCCAGTGCAGGGAACCGGTGGTCGGGGTCCAGGACCTCGCGCCGGTCCAGGTCCGCCCAACCCCGCGCGACCACCCACGCTGAGGTGTCCGGGCCGCCGCCGAGGACCAGGGCGGCCAGGCCGAGCTCGGCGAAGGCTCCGTCCGCGACCCCGGCCATCTCAGCGGGAACATCGCCGAGGGTACGGGCCGGCGGCGGTGCCGCCACGCGAGTGTCGGTGATCGGCCTGCCGGTGGGAAGCGCCTGCAGCCCGGTTAGCCGGTGCGGCGGGTCAGCCTCGACCGACGCGAAGACCTCCAGGCCGGCGATCTGAACGCGGGCGGACAGCAGCGCCTGGCCAATGACGATGGGCTCCTCGCGCAGATCCGCGCCCACCTCGGTGATCGCCGCGATCAGCTGGCCGGCCGGAACCTCGGTCAGGAACTGGTCATCGAAATGCTGTCGCAGCTCGTCATCGCCGGGGGCTGCCCACGCCGGTTCGCCGGCATCCCTGAAACGGACGATCACCCATCTCAATTGCGTCAGCGCGTGGCTTTCCTGCTGAGGCTGGCCGCAGATGAGCTGCTTGAGCGCGGTCCAGCTCGGCAGGCCATGCTCCCAGGCGATGGCCGCCTGCGCATCGTGCAAGGCGGCAAACTCACCAGCGGCCAGGCGACGTTTCGCCTCGAGCTTCAGGTACCGCAGGCTTGGCCGACTCGGCAGCGAACGTGGCCCACCGGGCATGGCAGCCCTTCCCTCACGCCCGGGGTCCGCTACATCGGGCAGGAAAGACTAGCCGTCGATCACACCACACAACCGGTGAGCTTGCAGCTCTGCCCGCGGACCTAGATGAATGCTTCCGAATCGGGTTGAGGAAGTGAGGGTGTGACAAACAGCTCGAGGGTGCCGAGGATCGGTGTTGCGAACGCAACGTCGACCTCCAGGGAGGCCTCGTGCACGCCGACCTCGACACCCTCGTCACCG
>WNGB01007307.1_pt1 | contig 28461 bp, 27 predicted proteins | sample 5400681 | NCBI WGS metagenome assembly WNGB01 (sample SAMN13153367, study PRJNA577476) | soil metagenome | isolation source: 115 cm soil or saprolite under grassland replicate 2 | place: USA:California | collected 2016-06-15
TCAACATGTTACTGATCGCGGGTCCGAAAATGATCAGGCCGGCGATCGCAAGGACTGCGACCAACGCGATGATCAAGCCATATTCGACTAGGCCCTGCCCACGGAGTGGCATGCTGGAATGTCCTCCTTCTCCCAGTTCACGGGATTCGGAGCCATGGGGCTGCACGGCCCATGCCATCCCCTAAGCGACGGGTGTGGCTACTACGCCCGCGCCGTCAGCTGACCAGGTCTCGCCAAGGTACGCCTTGCGAATCAGCTCGGTCCCTAACAGGTCCGAGGCCTTGCCGGACAGGACGACCTGGCCCGTCTGGAGCACGAACCCGCGATGGGCGATGCTCAGCGCGATGTTCGCGTTCTGCTCGACCACGAAAATCGTCGTGCCCTGGCGATTGATCTCCTGGATGACGTCGAAGACCTGGTCGACCAGGTTCGGCGCCAGGCCCATCGACGGCTCGTCCATGCACAGCAGCTTCGGTCGACTCATCAGCGCGCGGCCCATGGCCAGCATCTGCTGCTCGCCGCCGGACAGCGTGCCGGCCATCTGGTTGCGGCGTTCACGCAGACGCGGAAACAGGTCGAGCACGCGGTCCTGGTCGTGGCGCATGCCCGCGCGATCGCGGCGGCGGACGAACGCGCCGAGCTCGAGATTTTCGGCCACGCTCATGCGCGGGAAAATGCGCCGCGCCTCCGGCACGACGGCGATCCCGCGTTCGATAATCTCACTGGTGTCGAGGCGATCGATGCGTTCGCCGCGATAGATGACCTGGCCCGACGTCGGCTTGACGAGCCCGAGCACGGTTTTCATCGTGGTTGACTTGCCGGAGGCGTTGCCGCCCAGCAGGCACACGATCTCGCCTTCGTACAGGTCGTAGTTCACGCCCTTCAGGACGTGCAGCGGACCGTAGTACGTGTGGACGTCGTCGAACTTGAGGATCGGCTCAGGCATGCGTGCGGCGGCGCCCCAGATACGCTTCGATCACGAGCGGATCCTGCTGGACTACGGCCGGGCTGCCCTCGGCGATCTTCTTGCCGTAATCGAGCACCACCACACGGTCCGAGATCGTATTGACCAGCTCGAGTTTGTGCTCAATCAGCAGCACGGTCACACCGAGATTGCTGAGGCTGCGAATCTGGTCCATCAGCTCGAGCGTCTCGGCCGGATTCATGCCCGCGGCGGGCTCGTCGAGCAGCACCAGGCGTGGCCGACCTGCCAGCGCGCGTGAGATCTCGACGCGCCGCCGGTTCGCATAGGACAGGCTCGAGACCACGTGATCCAGGCGCGGGACCAGACGATTGCCGAACAACCCGACGACGTCACGCGTCCAGCTGACCGCACTGGCCTCCTCACGCCGCACGCCGGGTGTGCGCAGGACCGATGCGACCGCGCCGCCCTTGAGGCGTGTGTGTTGGCCGACCAGCACGTTCTCCATCACGCTCAGGTTGTTGAACAGGCGCAGGTTCTGAAACGTGCGCGTGATGCCCAGGGAGGCAATCTTGTGTGGCGGCAGGCGCGTGATGCCGTGGCCGTGGTAGGTGATCGTGCCGCCATCAGGTCGGACCAGGCCGGTCAGCATGTTGAACAGCGTGGTCTTGCCCGAACCATTGGGCCCGATCACACTGACGACCTCGCCGGGGTACACGACCAGGTCGATGTGGTCGGCGGCGACCAGGCCGCCGAAGCGCTTGACCAGTCCTTTGACGTCGAGCAGTGGTTCGCCATGCTTCAGCGTTGGATCCGGCTCCGAGATGACGAAGGATGGCTTGAACCCGCCGCGCGCGGCCGTGGTGGTCTGCTCCGTCACCGTGAGAGCGCCGACGGTCCGCCGCGCGGGGATCAAGCCCTGCCGTCGATACAGCATCATCGCCACGAGCACGATGCCGTAGATCAGCTGATTGGCCTGCGTCATGTCGAGTGATCTCAGAAATGACGTATTGGTCATGTTGCCGAGCGCATGCGCCCACTGATTGATGCCCGCCAGGATGATGCCCTGAAAGACCGTCAGGATCAGCGCGCCAATGGCGACGCCCGGGATGCTGCCCATGCCGCCCAGCACGACCATGACAAGGATGATCGTCGAGACGGTGAACTGGAACATGTCGGGCGTAGCCGTGGTCAGCTTGGCTACGTGGAACGTGCCAGCGAGGCCGCCCACGCCCGCGCCAATGCCGAAGGCGAGCAGCTTGTAGTGGGTGTGATCAATGCCCATCGGTCCGGCGGCGAGCTCGTCCTCGCGCAGCGCAAGCCAGGCCCGACCGGTGCGTGAGAACTGCAGCCGATAGCTGACGAACACGACGACGGCGACCAGCACCAGGATCAAGTAGTAGTACGGCCGCGAGTCGAAGCCGAAGCTGTAGCCGAAGATGGCGGGCGTGCGCACACCTGGCAAACCCTGGGCGCCATTGGTGATGCCCGACGCGTTGCGCAGCACGATTGGCACGATTTCGCCAAACCCCAGCGTCACGATGGCCAGGTAGTCGCCGCGCAGGCGGAGTGTCGGCATACCAAACAGCAATCCGAAGCCGGCGCACAACAGCGCCGCGATTGGCAGCATCACCCAGTACGAGAAGTGGAGCTGCGCGACCTGGCCCTGGCCAAAGCGCACCTGTTCCACTTGGCCGAGCCATTGCAGCGGCACCCACAGCACGGACCACGGAATCTTGAGCTGGAACGACGCCGCGAGTCCGTAGGCATAGGCGCCGAGCGCGAAGAAGGCCGCGTAACCCAGATCGAGCAGGCCGCAGAAGCCGACGACGATGTTCAGGCCGAGCGCGAGCAGGACGAACGTGCCTGCGTTGGCGAAACCGTCCAGGTCGCCACCGTTCGAGTCGACCAGCGGCAGGGCAGCCAGCAGCGTGAACGCGACCGTCCAGCCGAACAGCGTGCGTCGTGCGGCCGGCCATTGCGACCACGGCAGCACGCGGCCGAAGCGCCGCCCGGGCGGTGCGGCGTCGACGGACGGCTCGGCAACATACGCCGGTGGCTGGAGCGAGTCCGGTGCTTCGTTGGCCGGGACGGTGCTCACGCGCGCTGCGGCCGCTGCATGCCAATGAGGCCGTTCGGTCGGAATACGAGCACGAAGATCAGGATCGAGAAGATGACCACGTCGGACCACGAGCTCCCGATGAACTGGCCGCTCAGCGACTCGACGAGACCGATGACCAGCCCGCCCAGGACCGCACCGGGGATGTTGCCGATGCCGCCCAGCACCGCCGCGGTGAAGGCGCGCAGGCCAGCCACGTAGCCGACGATGTACGAGGTCAAGCCGTAGTACACGCCGAAGATCAGCGCCGCGGCACCCGCGAGCGCCGAGCCGATGAAGAACGTCAGCAGGATGATGACGTCGATGCGAATGCCCATCATGCGCGCGGCTTCAGGGTCCTGCGCAGTGGCGCGCATCGCCTTGCCGAGCCATGTGCGGCGCACGAAGTAGTCGAGGATGACCATCAACAGGATTGCCGAGACCCACAGCAGCACGTTCTTGAGCGTGATCTCGACGGGCGAGCCCAAGATCGCCCAGCGCTCGCCCGGCACCAGCGATGGGAAAGGCACGTTGTTCGCAAAGTTGGTTGCGAACAGGATCAAGCTCTGCAAGATGAGTGAGACGCCGATGGTCGTGATCATCGGCGCCGTACCCGAGGCGCCGCGCATCGGCTTGAGGCAGATGCGCTCGATGATCACCCCGAGCACGCCGGTGGTCAGCATGGTGACGGCGAATGCGGCGATGAACACGACCGCCAGCGTGGCGCCGGTGAGCGGCGCCGCGCCTCGGCCGTAGCCGAGCAGGGCCAGGAACCACAGCCCGAAGAACGTGCCCGACATGAACACGTTGAAGTGCGCGAAATTGATCAGTTCGATGATGCCGTAGACCATGGTGAAGCCCAGCGCGAGCAGGGCGTACATCATGCCGAGCGACAAGCCGTTGATCAGTTGTTGGAGGATGACGGCTTCAGCGGGCGTCATGTTGGGGGGTGGGGTTCGGGGAATGGGGAGCGGGGGAGTGGCCTAGTCTTTCGACCCCCACTCCCCACTCCTCACTCCTACGACTGGGGCGCGACGCCGACGTACTGGTAGCGGCCGTCCTTGACCTGGAAGACCGAGATGACTTTCTCCTGCAGGTCGCCGTTGTCGTCGAACGAGATGGTGCCCTGCATCGTCGGCAGATTGGTCATCTGGGCATAGTCGCGCACATTGTCACGCGTGATCGGCATGCCGTCGTTGACCAGCCGGGTGATCGTGTCTTCGAGCACCAGGACGGCGTTGTACGCGGTCAGCGCATACGCCTGCGGCGGCGTGCCGTACTTCGAGGTGTACGCGGCCACCCAGTCCTGGGCCTGTGGCTCTTCGATGCTGTCCGGCGCCGCGATCGTTGCGTACCAGTTCTCGGCTGCGCGCCCGGCGTCCTTCGGGAAGCTCACCGAGTACACGCCGTCGCCGCCCAGCTTGGGCACGTTCGGCATGACGTCGTTGGCCTGCACGGCCAGCTTGACCGCGGCTTGCTGCACCCCGCCGTAGTACAGCGCGTCGGGATTCATGGCCTTGATCTTGGTCAGAATCGTCGTGTAATCCGACTCGCGCGGGTTCAGCTTGTCGTGGCCGAGCACGGTCATGCCCTTGGCGATGGCCTGGCCTTCGAACGAGTTGGCGATGCCTTCACCATACGCACCCGTGTCGTCCAGGATGTACACCGTCTTGATGTTCAGCACGTCCGCGGCGTAGTTGGCCATGTACGGGCCCTGGAAGGCGTCCGTGGTCACGGTCCGGAAGTAGATCGCCTTGCCGCCCGGGCGGTACTGAGCCGCGAAGTTCGGGTCAGTGATGTCCGGGTTGGTCGAGCTGGGCGTGATGATCATCAAGTTCGCTTCCGACGCGATCGGCGACATGGCCTTGCCTGAGCCGCTCATCTGCGGTCCGACAATGGCGACGACGCTCGGGTCGGCAACGAACTGTTTGGTATTGGTCGCGGCCTGGGCTGGATCGTACTGGCCAGCGGCGACGGTTCCGTCGTCCTTGACCAGCGGCTCGATCATGATCCGGCCCGCGATGCCGCCCTTGAGGTTGATCTCATCGATGGCCATCAACGCGCCATCGCGTAGGTTGACCGCGTCGGCCGCGTCGGCGCCCGTGAAGGGCAGGTTGATGCCAATCACGATGGTCGACGGAACGTCCTGGGCCGCGGCAATTGGCACCGCGGCGGGTGCGCTGCCGCCAATCAGCGCCAGGGCGGTAAAAGCGGCAAGTCTCCAACGAGCGAGGTAGCCAGTTCCGCTCATGTCGAGCAACCTCCTGTGGTGCCCTAGCCCGCGTCGGGCGCAGGCGTGGAGGGATAGTAGGAGCGGCCCCAGGTAGTGTCAATTGGGCACACTTGCCGATTCCGCTCCACGGCCGCCGAGGCACTCTGCCAGTTCGCGCTTCGCCCGTTCGTGCCGAGGCGGATGAGCCGTCCTCGGCACCGCCCGCTGCGCGGCCTGGCCGCCCTCCGGCGCCGTAGGGACACTCCGAGGAATGCAAGTGTGTGGTCCCGACCGAGCATCACGGGCGGCCATCGCCAGCGGCGCGACAACGGGCCTCAGCCGGGAGAGGGAGGCTTGCTGCGGGTAAGGTTGCGTCGTGAGCGGCTCGCTGGTGGCCAATCTGGCTTTGGCGCTGGTGGCGGCTTTGTTGGGCGCCGTTATTGCGCTGCGGCTGCGGCAGTCGGCGGTGATTGGCTATATCGCGGCGGGGATTGTCATCGGGCCGTTTACGCCAGGTCTGGTGGCGGATCCCCGCGCGGTCGAAGAGATCGCCGACGTGGGGCTGGTGTTTCTGCTGTTCACGATCGGAGCCGAGCTGTCGCTGCGCGACTTGCTGCGCGCGGGAAGAGTGGCGGTGCTGGGCGGCGTGGTGCAGGTGCTGGTCACCATGGGCGTGGGCTACCTGCTCGGCAGCCTGCTGGGCTGGGATACCGCGGGCTCACTCTTCCTCGGCGCCGCCCTGGCCATCTCATCGGGCGCGGTGCTGAGCAAGATCCTCGGTGAACGAGGCGAGCTCGAGGCCGAGCACGGCCGCATCGCGCTGGCGTGGTCGACGGTCCAGGACCTGGCCACCATCGTCCTGGTGGTGCTCCTGCCCGCGCTGTCGGCCGGGCGTGCCAGCAACCTACAGGACATCGCGCTCGCGCTGGGCAAGGCGGGGCTGTTCCTGGTCATCCTCGTGCCCACCGGCCTCAAGCTGTTTCCCGCGCTCTTCGAGTGGCTGGCGGGACTGCGCAACAGAGAGTTGTTCGTGCTCGCCGTAGCCGCGGTGGCGCTGGGCACGGCCTACATTTCCACGTTGTTTGGCGTCTCACTGGCACTGGGCGCCTTCGTGGCCGGCCTCGCAGTCGGCGAGTCAGACCTGTCGCACCAGGTGCTCGCCGAAATCGTCCCGCTACGTGACGTCCTCGCGGGCCTCTTCTTCGTCTCGATTGGCATGCTCGTCGACCCGCCGTACGTGTTCGCCTACTGGAGCCTGGTGCTGCTGGTGCTCGTGCTCATGGTGCTCCTCAAGGGTTTACTGGTAGGTGGCCTGTCGGCACTGCTCGGTGCGTCCGGTCGAACGGCAGCGCTGGTCGGTGTGGCGATGGCGCAGTGCGGCGAGTTCTCGTTCCTGCTGGCGCGGCTCGGAAGAGACACCGGCGCGCTGACCAGCGATGGCTTCAACCTGATCCTGTCGGGTGCGGCGGCGAGCATCGTCCTTGCGCCACCGCTGCATGCATCCGCCGGCCGAATAGTCCGCACGGTCGAGCGACGGCTGACCGCGCGCGGCCTGGCTGAGCCCGACGTGACCATCGCCGATAGCCCGACGCGGCGGTATGCCGTCATCTGCGGCTATGGTGACGTCGGCCAGCTTGTCGGCCAGGCCCTGCAGCGGCGCGGGTTCTCGTTTCTGGCCATTGACCAGGATCCCAGGGTCGTGCGCCGTCTACGCGGCGAAGGCTTCCCGGCGCTGCTAGGCAGTGCCGACAACCCGGTGCTGCTCGACCGCGCTGGCCTGGACCGCGCGCGGGTCCTCGTGATCGCGATTCCAGACGCGGTGGCCGCGCGTCAGATCGTGGCGTATGCGCGCCGCGGATGGCCGCGCCTCGACATCGTCGCGCGGACGCATACCGAGGCGCAGCTGCGCGACCTGCACGCGCGTGGCGTGAATGAGGCCGTCTCGGCGGAGCTCGAGTTGGCGCTCGAGATGGCGCGGCATACCCTGCACCGTTTCGGCGTGAGCAGCGCCGAGACGCTCGCGATCCTGCAGGGTTTTCGATCGCGCGATGATTTGTCATCCTGAGGCGAGGCACGAGCCGAAGGATCCGCGAGCACACACATTCCGGCAAGCGGATCCTTCGCAAGCTCAGGATGACAAGGAAACCTCGAGGATGCACGCGCTGGCGCTGGTCGGGACGATCGTGTCCAGCCGCAGACCGGCTTGCTCGAGCAGCGCGCGGTACTCCGCCTCGGTGCGCTCGCGGCCGCCGGGCAGCATCGCCAGCATGGTCAGGTCACTCATCACCACGTCTGGCTCGAGGGCCAGCGGGCGCTCGACGATCAGCAGGCGGCTGGCGGGCCGCATTGCTGTCTTGACCGAGCTCAGAATTTCGAGACAGTGGGCATCGTCCCAATCGTGCAGCACCGACTTCAACAGGTAGGCATCGGCCGCTGCTGGCACGCGCACGAAGAAGTCGCCCGCGATGAAGCGGCAACGTCCGGCCAGGTTGTCGCTGGCGATGGCCTGCTCAGCCTGGGTTTCCACGTGCGGCAGGTCGAAGACGAACCCGCTCGCCTGAGGGTAGCTGCGCAGGATCGCCCGCAGCAGCGTGCCGTTGCCGCCGCCGACGTCGACCAGCGTCTGGGTCTGGGCGAAGTCGTACGCGTCGACGACGGCGGGGGTGACGTCGGCCGTGATGCGGCCCATGAAGGCGTTGAAGGTCTGGGCGAAGTCTGGGTGCTCCAGGAAATAGGTGAAGAAGTCGGAGCCGACCGCGTGCTCGAAGGCGGTCTCGCCTGTTTTGGCGGTGTGCAGGAGGCCGCCCCAGGCCTGGATGACGATCGGGTTGCCCATGAGCCTGGCGGCTGGCCTGACGGAGTTCGGCACATCGCTGCGCAGAGCGCCGCCGAGCTCTGATAGCGCGTACTGCTCACCGTCGCTGGTGCTGACCACGCCGATAATGGCCAGGCCACGCAGGATGCGCTTGAACGCTTCGTCGTGACAGCTCGTGCGCTCGGCGAGCTGGCCACAGGTGAGCGGGCCGTGGGCCAGGATGTCCGCCAGCCCAAGCTCGGCCGCTACGTAGATCAAGGAAGCCGCCGTGGCGCCACCCAGCATCTGCTGGAGCGCCGCCGCGGGACTGAAGTGTGTTGAGGTCATGGTCGCCAGCATGCACCGTGTGTTGGTGGCTGTCGTGAGCACAAAGGCCCAGATGGCGTGCCCAGGTGGCAGGCCGGCGTCAGTCGCGCAGGCCCAGCTCGGTGGCGCGGGCGGCTACCTGGGCTCTGGAACGGACGCCGAGTTTGTCGAGCACTTTCTGGGCGTGGTTCTTGGCGGTTTTCTCGGTGATCACCAGGACGTCGGCGACCTGGCGGTTGGTCAGGCCGCGTGCCAGCAGGCGCGCTACTTCGGCCTCACGCTGAGTCAACACCGCACTCGGCGGCGCGCCAGGCAGCGCAATCATCACGCGCGCCTGCTCGAGTGCGTCCACCAACGACAGGTGCTGGCCAATGCGGGCGGCGCGCAGCCGATCAGCGGGCGACAAACCAGCGGCCACCGCGGCGGTCACGGCCTCGTAGGCGGTCTGGTTGCTGGCGGAGACGGTTGTGCCAAGCTCGGCCAGTGCAGCATCGACCGATGCCAGCAGGCGGGCCGCCAACTCGAACTTGGCAGAGCGTACGGCGACACTCGCCAGGCCGACCAGGCATTCGGCCAGGCCGCGACGGTCAGTGCCCACGCGGCGATACTGCTCGGCACTTTCGACGAAGAGCTCGGCCGCGCGCACCAGGTCGCCGCGCGCGAGCGCAACGTAACCCAGGTTGTGCAGGAGCCCGTGCCGCGCACGCCGCCGCGGGTCCAGAGCGCGGAAGAGTGGCAGCGCTTCCTCATACGCCTCGCCGGCGCCAAGCGCGTCGCCGCGTGAGCGCAGCAAGTCGGCCAGGCTGTTGAGCGCCATGCCGCGACTCCATGGATCGAGCGGCGCGGCGACCCGCAAGCTCTCGCGTATCCGCGACTCCGCCAAAGAAGCCTCGCCGCGCGCCAGCGCCACGCCCGACCACATATCGAGCACGCGCGCCTCGATCCAGGCCAGCTGCGCGGACCGCGCCTGCGCAAGCGCCGCGCCAAACAATGCATCGGCCAGGTCAAGCTCGCCCTGGAACAGTCGCAGGACGCCCTGCATACACCGCGTGAAGCTCTCGATCCAGGGGTCAGCGGTGGCCCGCGCCAGCTCGAGCGCCTCGTCGAACAGCGCCGTTGCGGCGCGCATGTCGCTTTGCTGCAGGGCTGATAATCCGGCCGAGTTCAGCGTGCGCGCGCGCAACCGCGGAAACCGCTGACTGTCCGGCAGGCGAACAGCACGCTCGAGGCGACCACGCGCTTCTGCTTGGCGATCCGGTCGCGACCACCACCAGGCCAACGCTGCCGCGAGCCGCAGGGCACCCTCGGCGTCAGCGCTCTCGAACAACCAGTCGTCGGCCAGCCGAATGTTGTCCCACTCGCTGTCGAGGCGCGCTGACCACTCGGGTAGGCGTGGTCCGTAGAGCTCTGGTTCGGCACGCTCCGCCAGGGCGACTACATACGCGGCCTGTGCTGCCATGGCGCTGCGGGACCCATCAGACGCAGCCAGGCGCGCTTGCCCGAACGCCCGCAGCGGCTCGAGCAGGCGATAGCGCACGCTGCCATCGGCTTGCAGGTCGGCCTGCACCACGGACTTGGCCACCAGCCGCGGCAGTACGTCGAACCCGTCCTCGGACACTGCCTCGGCGGCGTCGACGGTGAAACCACCGGCAAAGACGCTCAGTCGATTGAACAGCCGCTGTTCGGATGCCTCGAGCAGGTCATAGCTCCAGGCGATGGCAGCCTCGAGCGTCTTCTGACGCGCCGGGACCGTCCGTGGCCCGTTCGCGAGAAGGCGCAGCGCGCTGTCCAGTCGGTCGGCGACTTCGGCGGGCGCGAGCTCGGCCAGCCGGTTTGCAGCCAGCTCGATTGCGAGCGGTAGCCCGTCCAGCCTCCGACAGATCCGCGCGACCGCGGCCGCGTTGGTCTGGCCCAGTCGGAAGTCGCTGCGCGCCGCGCGCGCGCGCTGCACAAACAAGTGCGCGGCGTCAGACTCGGCGAGCTGCTCGAGCGAGTCATCTCGAGGTATAGCGAGCGGCGGCAGGCGAAACACCGCTTCGCCGGGAACGGCCAGCGGCTCGCGGCTCGTCGCCAGAATGCGCAGTCGCGGACAGGCACGCAGCAGCTCGTCGGCGAGCGCGGCGCAGGGCTCGATCAGGTGCTCGCAGTTGTCGAGCACAAGCAGCATGGCGCTGCTGCGCAGCGCGTCCGGCACGGTTTCCGCGTTGACGATGCCGAGGCGTTCCGCCAATTCGCGGGCGACCTGGTTGGATTGTGTAAGTGGCGCGAGCTCGAACACGAATGCGCCATCCGCGTACGAATCTGCGCAGTCGCGTACGAGTCGCATGGCGAGGCGGGTCTTGCCGATGCCACCCGGCCCGGCCAGCGTGACCAGGCGCTGCTGGCGGAGAAGCTGTAAGACCTCGACCAACTCGCGGGTGCGGCCGACGAAGCTGGTCAGCTCACCCGCCTGATGCACGGTCGCGGAGCGTAACAGGTTGCCGCCGCAACTTCGAAGGCGATGCGCGCGTCAAAGACGTATGAACTTGAAGCGAAGGCTCTCTCGATCGCGCACTGACCGTGTCGTGGCCGGCGTCGCGGGCGGCATGGCCGAGTATCTCGATATCGATCCGACCATCGTCCGTATCCTGTGGGTGCTGGCGTTCCTGCCAGGTGGCGTGCCAGGTGTGGCGCTCTACGCGCTGTGCTGGCTGATCATTCCGAACGAACGGTCGGCTATCACTTCCTGGGATTGACGCGGGCGGGTATTCTAGCGGCGATGCCGCGGCTCTCCGTGCGCGAGGCGAGCGAGACCAGGCGTATTCCGCTCGTAGTCATCGAGGCTAGTCCACGCAATCCGCGTCGGGCGCTACCTCTGGTCGAGGAGCTCGCCGAAAGCATCGCGGCGTACGGCTTGCTCCAACCGGTCGTCCTGCGCCCGATGGGCGAAACGTTCGAGGTCGTCGCGGGCCATCGTCGAGTGGCGGCGGTGCGTTCGCTGGGCTGGTCCGATGTGCCCGCGGTTATCCGTGAGGCGGACGACGGCGAAGCCTTTCTGCTGACGCTCGTCGAGAATCTGCAGCGCAGCGACCTCAGCGCGCGCGAGGAGTCGCGCGCGCTCGAAACGCTGGTCCGCGAGCGAGGCTGGAGCACACGTCAAGTCGCGGAAGCGATCAAGCGCAGTCCGGCGTACGTGTCGAAACGGCTCAGGGTGTTCGAGGACGCCGTACTGGCACCGCTAGTGCTGCAGAACCGCATCACGATCAGCGCAGCCGAGGAGCTGTTGACGGTGCCGCCCGAGCCGCGCCGGCTCCTGGCGCTGCGCGCCGCCGACGAACACTGGGACCATGCTCGGGTTCGCGCGTCGGTCAAGAGCCGGCGCGACGGGGCGCATGCGAAGCATCAACGCAATGGCGTGGTTCGCTCGGCACGTGCCTTGCGCACAGTGCTGCGCGACATCGAGCCGCATGAGCTCACGGACGCGCAACGACGCGAGCTGCGGCTGCTGTTTATGGACCTTGCCTTGCTAGCCAAAGCGCCACCTGAGAAGCGCCAGATCGTGTTCCCACCTTTGCCTGTGGTGAACTCGCGCCGGGCGTGATCGCCCAGGTCATTACTCGATCCACAGACGACGGTAGCGCGACACTCGAAGTCGGAGACGGCAGCGTCGCCGAGCGCGCTGGGATTGGGTCGCTCGCGTGGATCGACATCGTCGAACCGAGCGAACAGGACGTCGAGTGGCTGCGCCAGCGCTTCAATCTGCATCCGATGGCGGCGCGCGACATCATCCATCACCACCAGCGGCCGAAACTGGACGACTATGGCGACACGTCGTTCGGGGTCCTGTACGCGGTCGGTGTACCGGGCCACGAGAGTCCAGGTCGGCGCGTCCAGATGCACGAGCTGCAGTTCGTGTGGCACCCCGAGCGCCTGGTGACGATCCACTGGTCGCCGATTCCGGCCATCGACGAGCTGACCGAGCGCGTGCGCAGTGGCTCGCTCAAAGCAACCGTTGGCGATACCGATCGCGAGCTGCGCGTCGAAGACATCGCCTATGAGCTCTTTGACGCGGTCGTCGACGCGTACTTCCCGGCGCTCGACTGGCTCGCGGAAGGAAGCGAGCGGCTCGAGGAGGAGATGTTTTCCTCGCGTCGCTCCTCGGCCACGCTGCAGTCGATCTTCACGCTGAAGAAAGACCTGTTTCAGATGCGCAAGGTGATCGCGCCAGCCCGGATCGCACTAATCGGATCATCGATGGCCTGGATACGTACCGCGATCTGCTCTCAACGTCCATGGACACGTATCTGTCCTTCGTCTCGAACGACGTCAATCAGACCGTCAAGCGCATGACCGCGGTGACCGCGATCCTGATGGTCGATGCGCTGATCGCCGGTGTGTACGGCATGAACTTCGAGAATATGCCCGAGCTGCACTGGCAGTACGGCTACTTCTTTGCGCTGTTGCTCATGGCCGTGGCGACAGCCGTCGCCTGGCTCGTGTTCCGCCGCATCCGCTGGTTCTAGCGCCCAGCGGGCTCCTGCTTCGCCGGTTACCCAGAGAAGGGCTGGCTCGAGTTGCCTGTCACCCGCACTGTTTGGCCCCCCGCCCAGGGGTTTCTTGTTCATTTCCGCGCGAGCGCGTGCGACGACGGCGGCGTTCGGAAGCCAGGAGCGACACACAAGCGGTGCGGGCGTTAGCCGCTGTAGGTGATGCGGTACAGAGCGCCGGCATCGTCGTCGGAGACGATCAGGCTGCCATCGGGCGCAACGACCACGCCCGCCGGGCGGCCCCAGCGACTGCCGTCGCCGCGCTGCCAGCCCGTCGCGAAGTCCTGGATCGAGACGGGTCGCGGCCCGTCGAAATGCACGCGCATCAGTTTGGGCGGCGCCGGTGGCTGGCGGTTCCACGAGCCGTGCTGGACGACAAACAGGTCATTGGCATAGTCAGCGGGAAACTGCTGACCGGTGTAAAAGGCCAGGCCGAGCGGTGCGCTGTGAGCCTGGATGGCGACGGTCGGCGGCGTGATGTTCGAGCAATCGCGGCCTGGCTCTTGAGGTGTGGCGTCCGGTGGCTGGCAGCCCGGCCAGCCGAAGTTTTCGCCTTCGCGAACGATCGTCACCAGGTCCGGTGGGATCTCGTTGCCCTGATTGTCGCGCTCGTTGACCGTGGCCCACAGCAGGCCGGCGCCGGGCTGGATGGCCAGCCCGACGGCATTACGCAGACCGTAGGCGAAGCGCTGGTAACCGGAGCGGTCGGGCGCGAAGCGCAGGATCGCGGCGCGCCGCTCGTCACTTTCGTCGCAGATGTTGCACGACGAGCCGACCGAGACGTACATCGCGCCGTCGGCACCGAAGACGACGGTGCGTGTACTGTGGCCGCCGCGCGGCAGATCAGAAATGATCGGTTCTCGGGCGCCGACACCGCCGAACGGGTCATACGGATAGCGCGCGATGGTGCGCGTCTCGCCCACGTAGAGATAGCCGTCGTGGAGCGCCACATTGGACGGCTCGGCGAGTCCCTCGAGCAGAGGCGGCGGCGGCGCGCTCGACGGGGCGATTGCACCGTTTTCGCCCGGGTAGCGATAGATCTTGCCGCCATCCCAGTCGGCGAGCAGCAGGTTCCCTGCGTCGTCGAACGCCATGAAGCGTGGATTTTCGAGGCCGGCGCCGACCTGGCTGATGCTGAAGCCAGCCGGCAGGCTAACCCGCCCGTCCAGCCCGGCCGGCACGAGAGTGGCATTGGCCGCGGCCGCGGCGTTGTTGGCAGCGACCTGAAGGCCGGTGACCTCGGGCGACACATCCTGAGCAAACAGCAGCAGGGCCAGAACCGCAATGCGCATGGTTTTATTCTGTCATTCTGGGGCCGTAGCCGAAGAATCCGCTTGCCGAAACGTGTGTGCTCGCGGATCCTTCGGCTCGTCGCCTCAGGATGACAAGAGAACCTGCTCGCGGGCCACGACGATCGCCATGGGATAGACGAACAGCGTCTGGCCGTCCTCGCGCAGCGTGCGCCACTCGGGCGACGCAATCGCTTTGCGCAGCGCGGCCAGATCGTCGAACCACAGCTCTGAGAAGCCATCGTGCGTTGGCCGATGCAGCGCGTACGCCTCAGGCAGCACGTGATTCTGGACGTAGCGCCGCAGCCCGGGCGCGCGCGCCGCGAGCGGACCATGGATTGTGCGCCAGCGCTGCGAGAACTCGTCGAGAGACAGCCCGGGCAAGCGCGCAGCCGTAAAGATCGCCTTGACCATGTCCGGCGTCGTCTGACCGTCCACAATGACGTGCTCCATGGCGGCGACGCTCGTGCGTTTGGCGTGCAGCGGCCAGTGGGCGGAGCGGTCGAAGAGTTGCCGATCGTCGGCCATCACCGTCTCGCGCAGGGTGAGCGCGTCGGGCGCGCCGTACCGCGCCGAGCGGACATACCACTCATAGAGCTCGTCGTCCTGTGGCCCGATGACATCGCCAAGCAGGGGCGACGGGGCGCGCAGGGCCTCGAGGTCGTCGTACCAGAACATCGAGGCGCCGTCATGGGTTGGCCTTGGCGAGCCGCCGTAGGCCTCCGCAAGCGTGTGGTGCTGCACGTAGCGGCGCAGCTCGGGCGTTCTCGCGAAGAGCGGCCCATGCCGCTGACCCCAATACGCGTGGAAGTCGGCCAGTGAGCGATTGGTTGGATGCTTGACAGCACCCGCGATGACTTTGATCACGCCCGTGTTTGGAAGATATCAGCCGATCAGCGCGGCCATGGCCGCCAGGACCCGCTCGCGCTCGCCCCGGGCGAGCGCGGCCCAGGGCGGCGCCGCGTTAGCGTTCGTGTCGGCTTCGATCAGCTCGCGCTCATGCGGCTCGGCGTGGGGGGCAATGAGCCCGCGATCGGACCACGCGGCGGCATGCGCATCGGCGCGTAGGTAGCGCAGCGTGGTGAGTCGCGTCAGCACACGGTGCGCCGCGGTGGCCGCTGGTGGGTCGGGCGCGGCGTGCATCAGGGTGAAGGCTGGATATCGCTCGCGCGGCAGGCTGGTGGCGGCAGCGATAACACGCGTGGTCGCATCGATCAGCATTGGCAGGCCCGCCGTGCTGTCGGCCCACAGGATGGTGATCGTCTCGCCCTGTATGACCGTGAGACGTTCGAGGAGCTCACGGCCGCGGGCGGTCAGCCGGTAGCGGTTTGAGACGCGCGCGAGCATGCCTTGACGGACGTGCTCATCGAGCGCCGTTTGCAAACCGTCGCGCGGTGCGTAGCGCTCGATGGTGGCCAGGTCGTCGAAGGTGATGGGTCCGCCGAGGAGCAGCGCGCGGACGTCGATCAGCACGCCCGCGTTGGGCAAGCCATAGCTGCGGATGACCGCGCGACCCGCGGGGCTGGCGTGGCGATGAACGGCGATGGCCAGGCGGTCAATGTGCGGCGCGACCTCGCGTGCGAACTCGGCCAGGGCCGCTGGTCGAGCTGATCGATCGCGCCCCGCGTGTGCGCGTCGAACTCTAACGTTCGGGGGTGAGTCGGATAACGGGAATCTCGCGATCCGTCTTGGTCTCATAGGCGGCGAAGCCTGGCGATTGCCTGGTGATCCGCTGCCAGGCTTGTGCGCGTTCGGCCCCGCTGAGCGTGACCGGCCGCACCTTCATCTTCTTCGAGCCCATCTCGACCCAGACCTTGTCGGGATGCTTGGCGAGGTTGAAGAACCATGACGGATGCGTGGCAGCGCCACCTTTGGAGCCGACGATCAGCCAGGCATCGTCGCTCTCGCGAAAGTAGGCTACCGTGGACTGGCGCTGCTGGCCCGAACGCGTGCCGGTCGTGGTGAGCAACAGCACTTTCGCATTCTGGAACGGCCGGTTGCGGTAAAAGCGGAACATTGTCAAATTGATGAGCCGCATCAACGGCCCAGGCATGCGAGGAAAATTCGCCCCGTGCGTTCCGCGTGGAGGTATCTGAACGCTCGTTTCGGTTGAGCCCTGCATCGCCACGAGTCTACGCTGCACCCTGAGCGTGCGCCCCGTCATTTCAGGTGGTTGGTGGCTTGCAGCCGCGCTCGCTCTGCTGGTAGGGTGCGCGGCGCCGGCCGCGACGACGCCGATCACCGGGCAGGTCAACGTGGGTGATCAGCGCCTCTTCGTCACCTGCCAGGGCAGCGGTACCCCGTCCGTGGTCCTCGAAGCCGATCTGCGCCGTGCCAGCGACGAATGGTCCGAGGTCCAGCCGGCCGTGGCCACGTTCACGCGCGTGTGCGGCTACGACCGCGGCGGCCTCGGCCACAGCGACAACGCCCCTGCGCCCTTCTCAGGTGCGCAAGCCGTAGACGACCTGCGCATCCTGCTCGCCGCGACGGGAACCCGCCCGCCGCACGTGCTGGTCGGCAACGGGTTCGGCGGCTTGCTCATGCGGCTGTACGCCAGCCGTTATCCGCGCGACGTCGCCGCGTTGGTCCTGCTCGACACCGACGACGAACGCCTGGCAGCGCGCTTCCAGGAGCTCACTCCGCGTGAGAACCGCGAGAGCTATCGGCGCTGGCTGCGTGAAGACCCTGACGGTCAGTCCGTCGCAGCCACGTTTGTCGCGCTCCGTGCGGCGGGGCCGCTGCCTGATGTGCCGGTCATGGTGCTCGCTCATGGGCGCGCGCCTGTCGATGCCGCCGAAGTCGAGGTCTATCAGGACGTCGCCGCCAGCGTGCCGAATGGCCGTTTGATGCGGGCCGAAGACAGCACCGCGCGCGAGATCCCGCGCCTGCAGCCTGGCCTGGTCGTCGACACCATCGCGGCGCTCGTGCGTGCAGCGCCGTCGCAAGCCGGTGGGCCGCCAGAGCCCGGGCTGGCGCTAGCGGTCCTGGTGCTCGGCGCGGGAGCGGTTCTGTTCGGGTTGGTTCAGCGGCGCAGGCGCCCGAGTCGATACACGTAGTTCGCCACGACCAGCGCGGCGACCACCCGTATCAGCAGCACCGAGCCGGCCACCGAGATCAACCGCGCCAGACCGGCGGCTGTCACCAGCATCACAATGGCCAGGAGGATTGGCCAGGTCTCGAGTGGCCGACGGTCGGTCAGGCCGTGCAGCAGTCGCAGCGCCAGCAGGTAGACCGCGACAGGCACGGCGACCATGAATGCCGCCGCGGTCGCGTCGACGGGCGCTTCCACGCTGGCTCGCTGAAGACACGCCGCGCCAATGGTAGCGTCGGGCAGCTACGCTGGCGCCCATGCCGATGCCCACGATGGACTTCGAGGTCTACCTCAATACCAACGCGCCCGCGTCGGAGCGCCAGACGGCGCTAGACGACCTTTTCCACAACGAGGACGCGGCGGGCATCGAATACGCGGTCGTCATGCCCAGCCCGACGCCCAGGCCGGACAACCGCGCGCTGTATGAAACGGCGAGCGCCGAGCGCCGCGCGGTCCTGTGCTGTCAGGTCAATCCGAACGACGGCGAGACTGCGTTCAATGAAATTCGTCAGTCGGCGACCGAGTGGGGCATGCGCGTGCTCAAGATCATGCCCGCCATCTACCAGGTCCACTTGACCGGCCCGCTGGCCGCCCGACTCATGTCGACCGCCCGCGAGCTGGGCCTGGTCGTCAACATCCACTCGGGCAGCGAGATCAGCCATCCGCTGGCCATCGGCGCCCTGTGCCGGCGCTTCCCGGACGTGACCGTCCTGATGGACCACATGGGCTACCGCGAGTGGGTCTCCGACGCCATTGAGGCCGCCCGCGATAATTCCAACCTCTATCTCGGCACGACCATCGCCGCGATGGAGCCAAGCACGGTTGAACGCGCCATCCGCGAGGTCGGCCCGGAGCGCGTCGTCTACGGCTCGAACTGGCCCAACCTGTACTCCGACCTGGCGGTGGAGGCCATCAAACGCGCGAAGTTCGGCCAGCAGGCCGAGGAGCTCATCCTCGGCGGCAACCTGGCCCGCATCCTCGGCATGCTGTGAGCGGCGCTAGTCGCCGCCAAGCAGGAAATCGAAGTCGGCGCCCTGGTTGGCTTGCATGACGTGCTCGACGTACATGCGCGCGTAGCCGCGCGGCTGATTCAGGCTGGCGGGCGTGCGCCATTCGGAACGACGTCGCGCGAGCTCGGCATCGTCAACAGCAAGGTGCAGGCGTCGAGAGGCGACGTCGAGCTCGATGACGTCGCCGTCACGGACCAGGCCGAGCGGCCCGCCGACAGCTGCCTCGGGGGCCACGTGAAGCACGACCGCGCCATAGCCGGTGCCGCTCATGCGCGCGTCCGAGATGCGCACCATGTCGCGTACGCCCTGCGCCAGGAGCTTCTTCGGGATCGGCAGGCCGCCCGCCTCGGGCATACCTGGCGCGCCGCGCGGGCCGGCGTTCTGGAGCACCAGCACGCTCGCGGCGGTCACGTTCAAATCGGGGTCGTCGATCCGCTGGGCGAGGTCGTCCATCGACGCGAACACGACGGCCGGGCCGCGATGCTGGAGCAGATGCGGTGACACCGCAGTCTGCTTGATGACCGCGCCGTCAGGCGCAAGGTTGCCGCGCAGTATGGCGATGCCGCCTTGCGCAGCGAGTGGCTGATCGAGGCCGTAGACGATCCGTTCTCGACCGGACCAGCCGCTACCACGAACGGCATCCTCGCCCAGGGACGGTACGCGATCCAACTCGTCACGCAGGGTGCGGCCGGTAATGGTTGGCTCGTCCAGGTGCAACAGCCCACCGCGCGCGAGCTCCTTCAGCACGGCCGGCACGCCGCCGGCTTCGAACAGCTGTTCCATGTGGAACGTGCCGCTCGGCCGCAGGTTGGTAATGAACGGCGTCTCGCGCGCCAGCCGGTCGAATAGGTCAATCGGCAGCTCGATGCCCCGCCGACCGGCGATCGCGGTGAGGTGAATGACGGCATTGGTGGAGCCGCCCAGGGCCATCATCAGCCGGATCGCGTTCTCGAACGCGTTAGCCGTAAGGACGTCCCCGGGTCGAATGCCACGCTGCACGGTGTCGACGATCTGGCGGCCAACTGCCTCGGCCATTCGTAAACGGCGCGCATCCGGCGCCGGAATCGCCGCACTGCCCAGCAAGGACATGCCCAGAGCCTCCGCGGTGGCGGCCATCGTCGATGCCGTGCCCATGACAGTGCAGTGGCCATCGGAGCGGTTGATGCCGTCCTCGAGCTCGCGCATCGCGTCCTCGTCGACAGTGCCGGCGCGGTATTCGGCCCAGTAGCGGCGGCAGTCAGAGCAGGCGCCGAGGCTCTCGCCTCGGAACCGGCCGCTGAGATGCGGCCCACCAGTCAGCATGATCGCCGGCACATTCGCGCTGGCCGCGCCCATCAACTGCGCGGGCGTGGTCTTGTCGCAGTTGGCCAGCAGCACGACGCCGTCGAGTGGATGCGCGCGGATCATCTCCTCGGTGTCCATCGCCAACAAGTTGCGATAGAGCATGGTGGTCGGGCGCATGAATAGCTCGCCCAGCGAGATCGTCGGAAACTCGAGTGGCGTGCCGCCTGCCTGCCAGACACCACGTTTGACGTACTCGGCCAACTCACGAAAGTTGTTGTTGCAGTTGTTCAGGTCGCTCTGGGTCTGGGCGATGCCGATGATCGGTCGGGCCAGGTCCTGGTCGTCCAGACCCATGCTCTTGGCGAAGGCACGGCGCACGAAGCCGTACATGTCGGGATCGTGGAACCAGGCGTCCGAGCGGCGGGCGGTCGAGGCGGGCGGCACGTGTGTCACGCGGTCTTGTGTACCCGATTGGCGAGCAGCTTGCCCGAGCCTACGCCGGAAGCGAAGCCCGTGAGATGGCCTTCCCAGGACACGCCGGCTTGGCCGGGCAGGAGGCCGAACAGGGCACCCCCGTAAAGCGCTGCGACAGCCAGCGCGATCAAGATTGACCACACGCTGCGTTCGAAGTAGCCGCGCGCGAGCAGATAGCCGACGTAGCCGAAGATCACCCCGCTGGCGCCGATGTGGACCGTATTCGGCGCAGCGATGAGCCATACACCGAGGCCGCTACCGAGTAGTACGAGGGCGGTCACGACGAAAAAGTCGCGCACGCGGCGCAGCATGATCACCCAGCCGAGAACGACGAACGGCAGCGTGTTCGTGGCCAGGTGCGCCCAGCCACCGTGCAGCAGCGGCGCCGCGAGGACGCCCCACAATCCAGGCACGCTGCGCGGTCGAACACCAAAGCGGTCCAGCGACTCGCCGAAGACGAGCTGATCGACGATCTCCTCGCCCCACGCCAGCACGAGGCAGAACATGAGGACGGCCGCCTGGACCTGAGCGGTGCGAACCAGCCCGCGCACGCCGCTAGTATCGCGGTAGGATCGGCTCATCGGCTCCAGAAAGGATTGACCTGCATGGCCACGATCGTGGGCGGGTTCGCCTCCTCGCATACCCCGTTGATGAGCCTGCCCGGCCAGGATTGGGCCAAACGCGCAGAGGACGACAAGCGCAACCGTGAGCTGATCCGACCGCGCGACGGCGCGCACGTCACCTATGCCGAGCTGCTGGCGTCAGCCGATCCAGCCATCAAGGATCAACTCGGGGAAGAGGTTTTCTGCCGAAAGTACCAGGCGATCCAGGAGAACCTGGACGCGCTCCAGAACGCCTTCTGCAAAACCGACCCGGACGTCGTGGTCATGTTCGGCGACGACCAGGACGAGATGTTCTTCGAAGACAACTACCCGATGATCAGCGTCTACTGGGGTGAGACGCTAACGCATTATCCGCGGGTCATGCGCGCCAATATGTCCGAGGCAATCCGCATCGCAGCGTCCGTCTACGGGACCGAGATCATCGACTATCCCGTCGAGACCAACCTCGGTAAGCACGTCGTCGAACAGCTAGGCGAGCACGATTTCGACGTCGCCAGCTCGCGTTACATGAAGCCCGAGTACGGCGGCTCGATCGGGCCTGGTACGTGGTATCTCGACTTCCAGCGCACGACCAACCCGCGCCAGCAGGGCATGGCCCACGCGTTTTCCTTCCCCGTGTGCCGTTGGTTCGGCGGCAAGCGCCCGCCGATGCTGCCGATCACGATCAACACGTGCTACCCGCCCCACTGGATCAGTCCGCGGCGCGCGTTCGCGCTCGGCCGCGCGGTGCGTGATGCGATCCTCAATTGGGACAGTGCTGCGCGCGTGGCAATCGTCACCTCGGGCGGTCTGAGCCACTTCACGGTGGACGAGGAGATCGATCAGCTCGCGCTCAAGGGCCTGACCGAAGCGGATGGCGACGTCCTCTCGACGCTGCCGCGCTACAAGCTGCAGTCGGCGACCACGGAGATCCTGAACTGGGTCGCCGCCGCCGGCGCGATGGGCGACACGCCGATGGAGCTCATGACCTATCAGCCGGCCTACCGCTCACCCGCGGGGACCGGCTGCGGCTGCGCAGTTGGGCGCTGGAGCCCGCCCGACGGGAGTTAACTGCCCGTCGTCTCCTCGCCAGCTATGGCAGCCGATCGGCCCGGCAGCTTTAGCGAACAGCTGCGCAGCTTTCGAGTTGACGCGCAGCTGACGCAGGAAGAGCTCGCCGAGCAGGCCGGCCTGAGTCAGCATGCTCCAGGCCGAGCTAGGTCGGCCGGCGCTCGACGCCGCGTGGAAACGCGGCCGGGGGCATGTCACGCGAGCGTGCGGTCAGGCTCGCGCTCGGTCCAGCACCAGACCTGCGAGAACCGCCAGCGAACCGCTGACGATCAGCCACAGGCCGATCTCGGCATTAGCGCCAGCTGGAAGTCGGCTGATACCAACTGCCCACGCCGCTAGCGGCAGCAGGCCGCTCAGACCGAGCACGACATCCGCGGCCCGGGTGCGGCGTAGGCCGCCGACGAGCGCGGCGCCGGCGGCAATCGCACCGCATACGGGAAACAGATCCACCAGGGCCCGCAGTAGCTGCGCCTCGCCTGGTGCGCCGCTGGCGCCGGGCAAGAACCGCCGCAGATCGCCCGGGTTGCCCAGGAACTGGTGCAGGAACTGCCCGCTCAGCAGCAGGTTCTGACTGCTGAACCAGGGCATGAAAAACGCTGCGACCAGCGCCAGCCCGCCGATCAGGGCGAGCACGCGTGGCAGCGACAGGCTCGGCATGTCCGCTGACGGTAGCGCACCGCTGTCGGCGGTGTAGAAACGAGGCGACATGAAGATCACGCGTGTTCGGCCGTGGCACGTCCACGGCCCAGCCGCCGACGGCGCGGCAGGCAGCTTGAGCTATGTGTTCGTGCAAGTCGAAACCGACGCCGGCCTGACCGGCTGGGGCGAAGTCACCACGTATCCGGGCACGATTGCCAACCGCACGATGGTCGCCGCGCTTCGTGAGCTCGACCACTTCGTGCGCGGCGAAGACGCCGGCCAGATCGAGAAGCTGTGGCACACCGTGCTGCGCGCCTTCACCTACCTGGGTACACGCGGCGCGACCACGGCCATGCTCAGCGCCATCGATATCGCGCTGTGGGACATCAAGGGCCAGGCGCTGGGCGTGCCCATCTACGAGCTCCTGGGCGGTGCTGTGCGCGAGACCGTGCCGCTGTATACCCACTTTCAGTACGCGCCGACCGTGGAGCAGATGGTCGACAACGCCGTGGCCGAGGTCGAGCGTGGCTCGCGCGCGATCAAGACGGACCCGTTCATGGCCGCCGGCGGTCTGAGCAACGTGCGCTACGTTGACGGCCAGATCGAGCGCAGCGTCGAGAACACGGGCGTGGCAATGATCGCGGCCATCCGCGACGCCGTCGGGCCGGATGTCGAAGTCCTGATCGACGCGCATGCGCTGTACAACGTGCCTACGGCTGTGCGGCTGGCGAACCGTCTAGCGCCGTATGCCATCACCTGGTTCGAAGAACCGTGCCCGCCGGAGAGCTACGACGCACTCGAGCAGGTGCGCGCCCAAGTGCCCGTTCGGATCTCAGTGGGCGAACGACTCTATACGCGGTTCGAGTTCCTGCCGGTCCTGACGCGCCACCTGACCGACTACGTCATGCCCGATGTGACCTGGACCGGCGGCATCTCCGAGCTAAAGAAGATCGCCACTCTGGCCGAGACGTTCTACGTGCCAATCACACCGCACGATGCCAGCGGACCGATCAACGTGCTCGCCGGTGCGCAGGTCGTCATGACCGTGCCCAACTTCTATCGGCTCGAAGCGCGGCGCGTGGACATGAGCTTCTACAACGCCTTCCTGGACGAGCCGCTGCGCGTGCAGGGCGACGCGCTGATCGTGCCGTCAACGCCCGGTCTGGGTGGGCGCCTGAATGTCGAGTACCTGGAGGCGCACCAGGTGGACTAGGCGACCGGGCCCGGGCCGCCGGCGGAGCCCAGCGTTACGCCGGCGCTGCCGAGCGGGGCGAGGTGGTCCACACTCGGCGGACCGATCAGGCGCATCGTGCCGTCGGTCCACGCGATGCGGACGATGGCGCCGTTGGCGGCGGGCGTCGGCAGCCAGAGTTGTTCGAGCGGGATGCGCTCGGCGGCGGCCATCAACGTTTGCAAGATGGCGCCGTGAATGGCGATGATGACCGACTTGCCCGCGAAGCGCGGGATGCGCTCGGCGACGAACGCCAGGATGCGCCGCTGCGCTTCGACCAGGCTCTCGCCGCCAGGGATGGTGGTCGAAGCAGGAGCTTCGTTCCACGCGCGCACGCGGTCGGGCTGCTCGCGTTGGACCTCGTCAGACAGCCGGTTTGTCCAATCGCCTGCGTCGATTTCTCTGAGGCGCACGTCGGGCACGATAGGCAAGCCGGTCGCATGCGCGACGGCGACCGCGGTCTGCATCGCGCGCGTGAGATCGCTGCTGAACAGCGCTGCCGCGCCACTCGCCGATAAGGCGCTGGCCGCGCAATCCGCCTGCCGCCAGCCCAGATCGCTCAGCAAGGCGTCCTGCGACTGCCCTTGCCAGCGACGATCGCGGTTGTAGTTCGACTCGCCGTGTCGAACCAGGATCAGCTCCGTGGGCACGCCACCAGTATGCCCGGGCGCCAACAAAGCGGAATCTGTTCCGGCCACCATCCACCCGCGAAGCGGAACCCGTGCGGCCGCCACCCGCCTGCGAAGCGGAACCCTTCCGCCCACCATCCACGCGCGAAACGGGGGCCTGATCCGACCTGTGTGCGATAACTACCGACCGATGCCGGAGATCATTCTGCAGCTGGCAGACGAACACGCGGCCTTGGACAACGTCGGCGGCAAGGGCGCCTCATTGGCCCGTCTGGCCAATGCAGGACTGCCCGTGCCCGACGGTTTTCACGTCACGACCGACGCCTACCGGCAGTTCGTCGCCGAGAACAATTTGCGAAACGCCATCCTGGACGCCATTACGTCGGCGAACCCCGCCCAGCCGTCGACCCTGGACGCCGCGTCGCAAACCATCGCCGATCTGTTCGCACGCGCCTCGATGCCGATTGACATTGCCGATGCGATTGCGCACGCGTACGCGCGCCTGCCTGGCCCTGATCCAGTGGTCGCGGTGCGTTCATCGGGCACCGCCGAGGATCTGCCGGACGTGTCGTTCGCCGGTCAGCAAGAGACGTATCTCAACATCCACGGTCCCGCTGCCGTACAGGACGCCGTCAAACGCTGTTGGGCGTCGTTGTGGACAGGCCGCGCGATTGGCTACCGCGCCCGACACGGCATCGACCAGGCTTCGGTCAGCCTGGCGGTGGTCGTGCAGTTGCTTGTACCAGCCGACGCCGCGGGGGTGTTGTTCACGGCCGAGCCCATCAGCGGCCGGCGCGACCGGGCGATGATCACCGCCACGTGGGGCCTGGGCGAAGCAATCGTGAGCGGCGCGGTCACGCCTGACACCATCGTCGTGGACAAGACCTCGGGTCGTGTCATCAATCGCCAAACCGCCGATAAGCAGGTCATGACCGTGCGCACCGATAACGGGACGGCGGAGCAGCGCACCCCGGAGGATCGGCGCCGCAGCGCCGTCCTCGACGACCGCCAGGCGGCGGAGCTCACCCGGCTTGCCAAACAAATCGAAACGCTCTATGGCGCGCCGATGGACATCGAGTGGGCGCTATCGGAAGCGGCGTTTGCAATCGTGCAGGCGCGGCCGATCACGGCCCTGCCGCCCGAGCCCGCCCCACCGTTGGCCTGGACGCTGCCCAACCCGAAGGGCAAGTACGCCCGCGCCTCGATCATCGAGCTACTCCCCGAGCCGCTCACGCCCTTGTTCGGCACACTCGGGCTCGCCGAGATCAACCGCGCCTACCGTCGCCTCGGCGCGCTGTTGTTCAAGGGTGATGTGCTGCCCACGCCCATGGTCGTGCTGATCAACGACTACGCCTACTACGATGTCGCGTTTAGCGCTCGGCAGACCGTGCTGCTGACGGTCCAGGTGCCGTCGTTCGCCAGGTTCCTGCTCAGCACCGCCGAAGCGCGCTGGAAGGGCCAAGCTCGCCCCAGGTACGTCGAAACCATTGCGCGCTGGCACAGCCGCGACCTCGCTGTGCTACTCGCGCATGCGCTGCTCGGCGGCGTGCACGAGCTCTTCGCCACCGCGATGGACCATTACATCTACGCCGTCCAGGGCGGCATTCTGCCCGCCGCCTATATGAGCGAAGCCGTCTTCACGTGGTTCTACGAGAAGCTGGTCCGGCGCTCGGACGAGCCGACGGCACTGACGTTCATGCTCGGCTTCGACAGCTTGCCGATGCAGGCCGACAAGTCGCTGTTCGATCTAGCCCAATGGTGTCGCGAGCGCCGGGCGCTGGCCGATCTTCTGGGGCGTACACCGTCGAATCGGCTCGCCGCCTGGCTCGGCGATCTGGCTGATCTGCCCGCGCAGGCGCCGCGCGAGGAGTGGCACGAGTTCAGGGCGCGCTTCGATACCCACCAGGCGCGCTTCGGGCACGCCATTTACGACCTGGACTTCGCCAGGCCCACGCCGGCGGACGATCCGACGCCGCTGCTCGAAACGCTCAAGCATCTGGTCCAGAGCCACGGATCTGACCCGCACCGACGTCAGCGCGAAGCGGCTCAGCGGCGTGACGAAGCCGTCCGCAGAATCGGCAGCCGTGTCCGAGGCTGGCGCCGGCCGTGGTTCTTCCGGCTGTTGAGCTGGGCGCAGCGCTACGCACCACTGCGCGAGGACGCCCTGGGCGACACAGGTTTGGGCTGGCCACTCGTGCGCAGGATGCTCATGGAGCTGGGGCGCCGCTTGACTGCCGCGGGTGTCATCAGTCGCCCTGAGGACGTGTTCTGGCTGACCCAATCGGAGCTCGTCGACCTGACTGGTGCGCTGGATGGTGGCGCGTCGCAGCTGGCCTCGCGATCGCCGGTGATTGAGGAGCGCAGGGCCCGAATCCAGATGGAGAGTCGCTTCACCCCGCCGCCCACGCTGCCGCAGAAAGTCACGCTCGCCGGGCTCGATCTCGGCCGCTGGATGCCCGCGCGCGCCGAGCAGCAAACTGGCAACACGATCAAGGGCCTCGGCGCGAGCCCTGGCCAGGTGACCGCGACGGCGCGCGTGCTGCGCGGTCCGGAGGACTTCGGTCAGATGAAGCAGGGTGACGTGCTGATCGCGGCCATTACCACACCGGCCTGGACGCCACTGTTCGCGCTCGCCGCGGCGGTCGTTACCGACGTCGGCGGCCCGCTCAGCCACAGCTCGATCGTGGCTCGCGAGTACGGCGTGCCGGCCGTGCTCGGCACGGGCGTGGCCACGAACCGCATCCACAGTGGCGACGTGATCACCGTCGATGGCAGCGCGGGTGTGGTGACGCTGGTGGCCGGCGACTAGAAGGGCTCAATACCGGCGCGAGGTCTTTGCTACGCGCGCGCGTCGCGGCGCTGGTGGCGCTCCTCGGGGTCCCGCATCGAGGCGGCATGGCCGCGGTACGCGATCGCGGCACCGAGCTCACCGGAGTAGGCGAGCTGGAGCACCCCAAGTACGCTGACCAGCGTCCGTATGAACAAGTTCGCTCTCTCGCCGAACTCGCTGGTCGGCGTGCCCGCGCTCGAGTACATCGACGGGCGGGTCAAAGCCGGCTACGGCTACTACGCCGCGAAGGAGTAACCAACGCTAACTGAGCATCGGCGGGCGGCAGCACGGGCCAACCCGCTCACCGGGCGGCCCGAGCGGCGATATCCGGTGCGGCAGATTAGATGCCGACGGCGGCCTGCCACATCTTGATCAGGCGGTCCTTGTTCTGGGTGGCCCAGTCGCGGTCGTAATTGACCAGCTTGACAGACTCCAGGGTGGGCGCGCCGGCGGCGGGTGGGACGTCCTTGCGGACCGACAGGCGGTTGGACAGCTTGACGTTGAGCTCGCCGGCTTCTTTGGTCAGCACCCAATCGACAAATGCTTTGGCAGCGGCGGTATTGGGACCGCCTTTGACGATGCTGACCGCGCCGATCTCGTTAGCCGTGTCGGCGGGCGCCTTGAACTCGAGCGGCTGACCCTTCTGGCTCGCCGTCAGGATGTCGTGACCCCAGTTCGGACCCATGACGAATTGGCCCTGGCCGACCAGCTCGATGCCCTGCGGTGAGGTGCCGACGTACTGGCCGATGTTGGCGTGCAGTTTCTTCATGTAGTCCATCGCCTTCGCTTCGTCCTTGTTGAAGCGGAAGACCTGGGTCGCCAGGAAGATGTAGCCGCCGCCGGTCTTGACCGGGTCGGGGAAATCGAGCTTGCCCTTCAGATCCTCGGTGAGCAGATCGTCCCAGGTGCTCGGGGTGGCCTTGCCGGCCATCTCCTTGGCCCAGCGGTCCTTGTTGATGGCCAGGCCGAAGATGCCGATGTACCAGCCGGTCCAGTTGCCGTCGCCGTCCTTGAATTTGGGGTCGACCTCGGCGGCGTTGGGCGATTTGTACGGCTCGAGCAAACCTTGCTTGCCGAGTGGATCGTGGAACTCACTGGAGCCACCGATGAAAATGTCGGCTTTGGGCGAGGCTTTTTCGGTCGTGATGCGAGTTTGCAGCTCGCCCGCGGCAGCGAGCGGCAGGATCTCGACCTCAACGCCCGAGTTGGCCTTCTTGAACGCCTCGACGAACGCGGTGTTGGTCGATTCGTTCAGCGCCGAGTAGACGCTCAGCTTGCCGGATGCCTTGGCCGCGGCAGCGGGTGCCGCTGGGGCACTCGTCGCGGCTGGCGCGGGCGACTGGGTCGGCGCGCAGGCAGACGCCACGAGCAGCCCGAGCGCTACAAACATGCGAGTGATGGGCAGATGCGATGGCATACGGTCCTCCCCTAG